>Ga0208723_1000016_pt1 | contig 80240 bp, 71 predicted proteins | sample LakMenEpi31Aug12_FD_150750 | JGI IMG/M metagenome (GOLD analysis project Ga0208723, IMG submission 150750) | Freshwater microbial communities from Lake Mendota, WI - 31AUG2012 deep hole epilimnion (SPAdes) | ecosystem: Environmental > Aquatic > Freshwater > Lake > Epilimnion/Euphotic zone ...
AAGTAACTCCATGCTTTTCTGCTGCTCCTGCAAGCGCCCTCGGTACAGCGTGCATGCCACCCTTTGGGAAGAAGACTCCGTTTACTGAATCCATGTATGCGATCACTGCATAAATCGCTAATGCTTGCTGAGGACTTACGCCGGCGTACATGGCTTGGAAGGAGTAAACCTTTTGAGTTCTTGGATCCTTCAGGAATTGATTTACTTTCGGAGCTAATCTTCTAAATCCACCCAGGGCTATCAATCGTGCCAGATTTGGTGTTAACAAATTTAATGGTGAGTCGATATTTCTATCAATGAAGTCATTCATTTCATACTTATATAACTTAGTAACAAATTCAACATACTTTCCATACCCGACCGCTTCAGCTGGACTGATACTTTTGGCAATCTCTGCCTGCATTTGATCTGTATCAGCATGCACATCTAGTTGTGAGCCATCATGGTAAAAAGCTCGATAGAGCGGTTTAAGCGGTACTAAATCAAGCCAATCCTTTAGGTCCTCTCCAACGCAAGCCAAAGCATCTGCGATTAGATCTGGCATAGTTAAAACAGATGGTCCAGTATCAAATGCAAAGCCAGATTTGTTTAGTAAACCGTTTCGGCCGCCAGGAACAGCTTCGCGTTCTACTACTGTAACTTTGCGGCCAGCACCAGCCAACCGAAGTGCAGCGCTTAATCCTGCTAACCCTGCGCCAACAACAACAACATGATCTGTTGGGCCTTTGACTCTAGCTGTCACAATTAAATCTTTCTGTTAGTGGCAAGAACTGCAAGTTCAGTTAGGTACTTCTTTCCATCCTGGCTAATTCCATCATGGTTTAGCGCTGTTAGTGAAGTATTGGTCAGTTCATCGATCATCAATTCAATGTGAGAAGTAGCACCAGTTTCAGTAATTACTTGTTGAAGATCTGAGATCATGCTTGGGGTGAGACCTGGGTCTCCAAGATTATCGGTAATGATTTTTTGCTGCGAAGTGTTTGCCTTCTGCAAAGCAATCGCAATTAATGCAGTTCGCTTGCCTTCCCTTAAGTCATCACCAGATGGCTTACCAGTTTGCGAAGGATCACCAAAAACTCCTAATAGATCATCCCGTAGTTGGAATGCCTCACCAAGTGGAATGCCATATTCTGAGTAGGTGCTAATTAAATCCTTTGGCGCTTGTGCCAATGCAGCTCCAAAATGTAAGGGACGCTCAATTGTGTACTTGCCAGATTTGTATCGTGCCACCTTCATTGACCGCTCAACACTTTGAGTTCCTAGTGACTGCTCGTAGACATCAAGGAACTGTCCTGCCATAAGTTCAACGCGCATTTCATCATAAACAGGCAGCGCAGAAATTAACTTTTCAGTTGGTAGTTTGGAATTGTGCAGCATTTGGGCTGACCAAATAAGTGCTAAATCACCAATCAAGATTGCAGAGGCAATACCAAACTGAGATCCTGAACCTACTAATTTCTTATCTTGGTGCATTTTTTCAAATGATTTATGAATACTTGGTGCACCTCTGCGAGTATCAGATGCATCCATAACATCATCATGAATAAGTGCGCAGACATGCACTAGTTCAAGACTTGCAGCGGCTGAGATTAACTCTTTGGTTGGCAAAACTCCGGCTCCCACTAAACCCACATAGGCGAAGAGTGGTCGCAATCTCTTTCCGCTTTCTAGCAAGAATTTTTCTAGTGCAACCGCAACCGGGTCTAACTCTGGCCCAATTGTTCTTAGGTACTTACCCTGGTTAGTTACAAAATCTGCAAGGGCCTGATTTATCTCAGAGCGAATCCCATTTATATCGTTGCTCGCAGAAAAACTCACGGCGCAACGGTACCCTGCCTTCTATGAGCAATGATCTGAGAGATACCTCCTTCTCGCTGGAGTTCTTTCCACCAAAGGATCTGGCAGGAGAGGAACGTCTGTGGCAGGTATTGGCCCAACTTCAGCCGCTGCATCCTGATTTTGTCTCTGTAACTTACGGCGCTGGCGGCTCCACCCGTGACCGAACAATTCGCGTTACCACTGAGATCACCGCCCGAACAGCTATTCCCACCGTTGCTCACTTAACTTGCGTTGGATCAACCAAATCTGAGTTGATTGAAATTCTCAAACAATATAAAAATTCGGGGATAAAAAGTATTTTGGCATTGCGCGGGGATCCACAAGGCGGTCCAACTGCTGCATGGCAATCAATTGCTGACGGATTAGATCATGCAGATCAACTTGTTGAGATGGCGATGAAATTAGGAGGACTTGAAGTTGGAGTTGCAGCCTTCCCGGATGGTCATCCTGCATCCAATTTTGATTTAGAGAAAGATATTGAAGTCTTGTTAAGAAAAGAGGAGTTGGGTGCAACATTTGCTACGACACAATTCTTTTTTGAATTTCAGAAATGGCAGAAAATTGTAGATCGCCTTTCCCAGAAGGGATCAAAGTTGCCGGTAATTGCTGGAATTCTTCCGATAACAAATCTCAAACAACTCTCCCGGATGGTGGAGTTAAGTGGCATACAAATCCCAGCACAGATTTTGGCTCGATTTGATAATGCTACGGACAATCCTCAAGAGGTTAAGAAAATAGGAATTGAGATTGCAAGTGAGTTGGGCGCTAAGTTATTGGCAGCAAATGTTCCTGGTTTACATTTTTATACTATGAATACAGCTGAATCCACAATAGAGATTGCCAAGAATCTTGGACTGGTGAAATTATGAACAAAGGTGATTTCCTTTCAACTTGGAGCAAACTTCATGGAGATGCTCAGGTCTCTGGAATTGTTAAGGGGTGGCTTAATATCTCTTACTTCATTACAAAACCATTGGCAAAAATAAGGATCTCACCAAATGGTTTAACATTATTTGGTTTAGTATTTGGCGTTTTGCTCTATCTAAATGTGCAATCTATTTGGGCACCAATATTTTTGGTTTTGTCATTAATTTGCGATGGGATCGATGGCAGTATGGCAATAATTACTGGAAAATTTTCAAAATGGGGTGCGATATTAGATTCAGTTATTGATCGATTGACTGAGGTGTTCTGGGTGTTAGCTCTTTACTCTCTTGGAATTGATATCAATCTTTTGCTTTCAGTTCTTGTCCTGTCTGCGATTCAGGAGTACTTAAGGGCAAGAGCTGGGGGAGTTGGAGTTGTTGAGGTAGGAGTTGTGACATATGCAGAGCGGCCAGTTAGAGCATCCTTTGTGTTTGTTGCTTTAATAGCATTTAATTTAGATTTGAATATTCTCAATCAAATTATTGCAATTTGGTTGGCGCTTCAGATGATAAGTTTAATGAAGATCAGTCGTTTTATTTTTTTAAAATTAAACTAAGCCTTACCGATTGCATTTGCCACCAATTCAGCGCTAATACCAACCAGGGGTAAACCTCCACCTGGATGAGCAGAGCCACCTACGCAGAACAACCCCTTAACTTTTGAGCGATTACGTGCTCGCAAGAATGCCGAGGAAGCAGAGTTACTTGAGGTGCCGTAGATAGAGCCCCCAGGTGCCATGGCATATCTTTCTAAGTCAGCTGGAGTTCGGTAATTCATAAAATCTAATCTGCTTGAAACATTTAAACCCAAAGAATCCATTTTTTGAATTATCATCTTTGCGTATTCATCACCACCATGATTCCAATCCCATCCGGTTTCAGGTTCATGGCGCGGGGCGTTTACTAATACAAACCATGATTCCTTACCGGCAGATTTGACCATCGATTCATCTTTCGGTGCACAAAGATAAATTGTTGGATCGCTAACTGGAACTTTCTGGGTAAAAATCTGATCAAACTCGGCGTCATAATCTTTAGGGAAATAAACATTGTGGTGATTTAGCGGAACTGAATCACCCTTAGAGTTATCTAAACCCAGTAATAGTGAGAATCCAGCAAGAGATTTTGTTGCAACCTTCAATTTTCTACGCTCACCCTTGGCATTTGAAACTTTCTTATCTAGTAATTGGTTATAGACATACTCAGCATCTGAATTTGCAACGACAATGTCAGAGGTGATTTGCTTGCCACCAGCTATCTCTATACCTGTAACCAAATTCCCATTGGTCAATATCTTCGATACCAAAGTATTGAATTCAAATTTAACTCCCAAATCACGACATCTTTGCTCAATAGCCACAGATAGTTGACCAATTCCACCTTTAATGTGCCAGGCACCAAATGTGCTCTCAACAAATGCGATAGTTAATAAGACTGCTGGTGCACGCCTTGGATCACTTCCTGTGTAGGTTGCATATCGATCAATAATCATCCTCAGATGAGGATCTAAATCTAATTTTTCACTTAACCTTCGAAGTGATGTGAATGGAGCAATCTCTCCGATCTGGCTGATCAGATTCTTTCGCTTGAGCAATGGCCAAATTGATTTTAACTCAGACTCAACAAAGGATTCCCGAGAGGCCTCCCACATCTTCTCTGATCGAGTAATGATTTTCTTCCAGCTTTGACTTGCAGTGCTGCCAAATGATTTTTCTATCTCTAGGTATGTTTTTGGATTAGATAGGTTCGGAAAAGTAACTGACTTGCCATCACTAAAGTGATAACTAAATGCTGGATCAACTGGAGTTAATTCCAGGATGTGTTCCAAGCGCTTTCCAGTCTTAATGAAGAGATCTCGATAAACCGCAGGTAGTGTTAAAAGTGATGGGCCAGTGTCAAAGCCATAATCACCAAACCACTCAGTTCTACATTTACCGCCAGAGCGGTCGCTGTTTTCATAGATAGTTACATCATGGCCTTGACGTGCTAAACGTGCAGCAGCGCTCATGCCACCAATACCTGCGCCAATAACTGAAATCTGTGCCATTTAAATTAGCGATCTATCGCGCCAGGTTAATGTTTGCGTCATTCGGCCAAACCAGGAATAAAGCATTAAACCAATTAGAACAACTATTGAAACTGGATGCAAGATTGCAGTGTTAGGTAAGGAACCCGTTCTAAGTGAGGAAATAACTCGGCTTAAGAAAATAAATAGGAATGCAAGTAAGCCAAGATTTGAACCAGCAACTGCGGTAGCCAAAGGAATCAATCCAGTTACAACTAGTAGGAAGATTGCAATGATACTGCCAAAAAAAGAACCGAAAGCTTTCCATAGAGATTTCTGATAACCCTTGAACAGATCTTTCGCACCTTTATACATATGACAGTTAGCAACTTGGCTGGCTTCAGCTACGCCTCCTGTAAAACCCTTATCTAGTAATTGACGAGCCAGCATAAGATCATCTAAAACTTCAGTTTTAACAGATGCATGCCCACCTGCTTTTAAGTAGGCATCTCTTTTAACAATAAGAAACTGACCATTGGCAACTGCCATAGATTTGATGGAGAATCTCTGCGCAATAAATAATGGCACAGAAGCTAACCAAGACCACTGAAGAAGTGGCTGAAAAATCTTCTGAATAAATCCAACAGTTAACTGCCTAGGATATGGTGATATAAAATCCCAATCTTGCATCTTTGAGATTGAACTGGCAATTGCATTTTTATTCAATCTAACATCGGCATCTAAGAAAACTAGGTAATCATGCCGACTTTCCTCAAATAACTGTTGGCATGCCCATAATTTGCCAAGCCACTTTTCTGGGGGATTAGAACCAGAGATTAACCTCACCTGGGAAAACTCTCTTACCTCGTCAGCTGTTTTATCAACTGAGTTGTCATCGAGAACAAGAATTTCATAATTTCCAAGCCCTTGCTGGTTAGCTACAGAGGCAAGACAATCTCTAGCGTTTTCTTCTTCATTGCGCATTGGGATTAAAACAGAAACACTATGTGAAATTTGCACCGGCACATCTTTAATCACTCGGATAGTTAGGGAGTTTAAGACCACCATAAATAAGGCAAGAGATGATAAGAGGAGTGTAATTTCCATTAATTGTTAGCAGGCGGACCAAATCGCAATAGAAAGATATAAGGAAGTAGCACTAATCCAAAAACTACTCCACCAATTAATGCCACCCCAGGCCGATCAAAGAAAAATAGATTTCCAACAACTCCTGAGAACCAGGTCCACATTAGGAAAAAGTCAGGAACTGCTGTTGAGGTTGCAACCTTGCGTCGATCTTTTCTCAGTGCAAGATTTAAAATTGCCATCAAACCCATTCCAGTTAGTAACCAACCAAAGGTGTTAGAAAGAGGGATTTCAGGTTGGAATGGCACTGAGGTGCCGGTGAAATCCCAAACCCATCTTTCAGCAGAGACCATTTGTGGATCCAAAAATAGATCCCAAGCCATCATGCCAAGTCCACCATAGAGAAAAACCCAATTCTTAGTAACTTTTCTAGCTGCAATAAATATCGGATGGGCCAACATCACCCAAGCAAATGGAACTACTAGCGGAACGCCATAAATTTGATATCCCAAACTTCCTGAATACTCATAGGAGCCAAAAGGCCAACCAGTTCTGCTACCAATTTGTTCTACCAGTAGTGCGTAGGTAAAGGTGATGAACAAAAATTGCATGGCGTAAACAACTCCATAGGCCAACATGGCATGCAAAAACATTGCAGCAGCTGCCCAGTAAACGGTAGCAATTGTTACAAGACGTAGTGGCTCACCCTCAATTAGGGGGTAGGAAATTTGTAATCCAATTGCAACTACTAAAGTTGCATACAAAATAAACAGCTTCCAACCCGCAACTTGCCTGCGCACATTTTTTCTTGGATAAAACTGGCGGAGCGACATGGGTTAATTGTGCCTCATCACTTGAGAACCCCTTGCTCTTGGATAACGGCAAATCGCGCAAATAACTCCTCTGAGTACCATTTATTGGTTTGCGTAGCAGCAATGGCCTTCACATGAGCATCCCCTTTATAGGCAAACTCTCTCAAGGTTGCAGCATTTTCCCAGATTGAAAAAGTTCCCTGCAGGCCGATTGGTGCTTCCCCAATACCAATTGCATTAAGTAAGCCTGGCGAGCTATGCAAACTTTCAGTAACTGGTGGCACCGCTCTCCAAAACTGCAAATTCTTTCGCCAAACTATGCGAGCTCTAGTTACTGCTGCAATTTTTCCATTCCACTCAAACTTCTCAAGTAAAAATGGTTGTTTTCTAGACCATAAGCCATGGCAGGAGATAGGTCTAAGGAGTGCTCGATATTCATTTTTAGAAATCTTTCGCCATACTTTTATTACAGGTGAGTTTTCCAGCTCTGAAAGCTGTGACTGATCGATTGTAATCAACAAACCCCATCGAAATTGATCGGCATCTTTGGGGGTAAAACTCTCACCCTTACCCGTACCAAGCAACTTGATAAATGAGTTTCTAAACTTCACTCTGAGCAATAATTTGTTAACTGCCATATTGATGATGGCGATCGGAAGAGATGCTTTTCTAATCCGCCAGAAGTAGACAACTGTGATCATTTTAGAAGGCTAACAGTTTGCATTATTTCAGCTACAACTTCGGTAGGACTATCCCACATCGGTGCATGACCAGTCTCTGGCAACACCACCCACTTGGCATGGGCTGGTGCAAGGCTTCTTTCTTGGCAGGTTTTTGCAGGCAAAGTGTGATCGCTATCGCCAAACACAATTGTTACACAAACTTGTGAATCGATCTGTTTATCAAATCTCTTTCCTAACAAAGCATCCCAAGCTGGAAAATAACCAGTTGATTTTGCCATGGCATTTGTGGCATCTAGACAGATCTCATAACTTAGTTCTTTCCACCGGGGAGAGACTGTTTCAAACCCAATCTTCTTCGCCCAGGTGTAATTTAAAAGAGAAGGTGCAAGTTTTTCAACTCCGCTTGCCATGGCTCTTAATGCCAATTCACCTGGGTATCGTGATGTAAAAGGGGTAAGCCAAAGGCCAGCAGGTGCTAGCGCGGTTATGGTTTTTACCGCAGTTGGTTTCAAAACTGCTATTTCAAAACTAATCCAACCACCAAGTGAATTACCAACTAAATGAAATTGGTCAATACCAATCTCTTTTAGATTTCTTATAACTAAATCAGCCAGGGAGGTTGGATCCATTTTCTGAATTGGTGAGTATGGGCTTCGACCATGTCCTGGCAGATCTATCGTAATAACTTCAAATTGTTTGGCTAGCTCTGGAATGATGGGCTTCCAAGCAGTGGCAGCTGATCCCATGCCATGAATTAAAACTATGGCCTGACCAGAACCATGAGTTTCCATCGCTAGTTTCATGTAGATAAGATTACCTTCTGATGATAAATCTGGATGTATCGCAGTTTGCCGAGAAGATCACTGATAAAAATGTAATCGTGCTTGATGTTCGAACTCCAGAAGAGTTTGCGCAGGGCCGGATTGCCAACTCAATCAATATTGATGTCTTATCTGATTACTTTATGGCTGATATTGCCGGCTTGGATAAAGATGCTCAGTATGCGATTTACTGCCGTTCAGGTAAGCGATCAGTAGATGCTGCTACTGCTATGGATGAGATAGGTTTTTCAACGATTAATTTAACTGGTGGAATTATTGCCTGGCAGGAATCTAATAACGAGATTATTATTTAAATAAGGTAGGAATTAACTCCTCAATAAGTTTTTTAATTTGATCCCTTATCGGACGAACATCAGCGACGCCTTGTCCTGCTGGATCTGGTAATACCCAATCAAGATATCGCTTACCTGGGAAAAATGGACAGGCATCGCCACAACCCATCGTGATAACTACATCTGATTGTTCAACAGCTAAGGTAGTTAAGACCTTTGGTTGTTCATGGGAGATATCAATTCCCAACTCTTTCATCGCCTCTACTACTGCAGGATTTATCGAGTCTGCAGGTGCTGATCCAGCTGAGCGCACCTCAACACGATCACCAGCTAGATGTGTCAAAAAAGCTGCGGCCATCTGCGATCGCCCCGCGTTGTGCACGCAGACAAAAATAACTGAAGGTTTAATCATTGTTATCTTTACTTGAGTTAGTCAGATTCCTGGCAACTAGCATGCCTATCAAAGCACCAATTACCTGCGCTGTTATAAAGAGCAGTATTGAGGCTGGAGCAATACCAGTAATTGAATTAGTAAGAGTGCGTCCAATAGTTATTGCCGGGTTGGCAAAGGAGGTGCTGGAGGTGAGCAGGATGGCGCCAAAAATCCAAAGTGGAACATAAAGTGCGACTAGGTCATCACGTTTTGGAAATCTCAATATGATCCAAAGTAGTACCGCAGTTGCTAAAACCTCAGAGACAAATAGGTTGGAACCATCGCGCTTAATCTGGGAAACTTCAAAAAAAGATTGTTCATATATGAAGTTTGCAATGCCTACTCCAATAATTGCGCCGGTAATTTGAGATGCAATATAGAAAGCAGCAGTTTTTAGATCTACTTTCTTTAGGTAGAGCATTACCAGGGTGACAACTGGATTAAAGTGTGAACCGCTAACCTTCATACCAATTCGAATTACTACTGCCAAGCCGGTCGCACTAGCCAAGGCATTAATTAAAAGTCTTGTTCCCGCATCAGGAGCTAAGAGAGCGGCCATATGGCCAGAGCCCACCACAGCAATAGCTAAAATCATGGTTCCTAAAAACTCCATGACAAATGCTTTTTGATTACGCATCCAGGCTCCTTATGTTGAGATTTTTAAACTTGAGTCAAAATAGTAAAGCCAGCCAGGCCGATCAATAAAAAGGCAAAGCCACGTTTTAGGTGAACAGTTGGTGTCTTGGCTGCTTTCTTCGAGGCAAAACCGGCGACTAAAACGGCAGCCACTGAGATCAATAGTGGGTAACCCCAATCTATTTCAGACCAGATTGCGAATTTAGCAGCAAGTGCGGTCAGACAGTTCAAGGCAATTATTAGCAGTGAAGTTCCTGCCGCTTTATTTTGGGGGGTGTGAAAAAACAGCACCAAAACTGGAATAGCTAAAAACCCGCCGCCAATGCCAAATAATCCGGTTAGGGATCCAATTAGTAGAGAAAGAGTAACTAATGCCCAAACCGACATTTTTCTTTCAGGTGAATCACTTATTGGCTTAACCAACATTGAATATGCAGCGCCAAGTAATACAACTGAAAAGCCAATCAAAATAACTGAATCTGGAATACGCTCAACTAGTAAACCAAAACCAATATTTGTAATTAAACCCAGCAGCCATATGGTCAGAGCCTCTTTTACAAGGACATCCCTAGATTTAAATTTTGGCCTTAAGCCGGCAACAGCAGCTAAGAAGACCACAGCAAGTGCTGCAGTTGTAGCAGCAGCTGGTGAGAAATCAAAAAGATAAAGCAGTATTGGCACTGAGACCATCGCACCACCTGCGCCAATAAATCCTAAAACTGCGCCAATAAATCCACCACTTATCAACGCGGTGATAACTAGGCCGATCTCCATATCCAGATACTCCCATAGATTCTTTGCTTATCGGGGATTAAAAAACCGCCCAACGGCATTAGGCCGATGGGCGGTAAATAGCTACTTCTAGATTAACTAAAGAATAGAAGCGTTCCTACGTTGCTGCCAAAATCTGCACCACCGCGAAGGAGTGCAAAAATAATCATTGCGGCACCAGCCAAGGATAGATTTTTAAAAAATGAAATTGTCTCATTCTGCTTTGCAGTTGGATCTGTTTCTTTCCAGAAAGCATGCATAAGGAATGAGGTTGGGATTAAGAAAAGAGTTATCAATAGCGCACCAAGATCTGCATAGAAGCCAAGGACGATATAAACGCCACCAACTAGAATCATTAATCCACTTAGATAAACAGAGAATTTAGCCATTGGAACTTTTTTGAACTGGGCATAGCCAGTCATAGCTGAAGCCTTTGTAAAGTGAGAGATACCAGAGCTAATAAACAAAAGTGCAAAAAGCACTCGTCCAACGATCAATATGGTGTCAGTCATTTGTATTTTCTTCCTTACCGGTAATTAACTTGATTTCGCCCAACTGGGCCTTACCTATAAAGGTAGGGGCTACTGTCAGGTATTTAAACTAAACTTGGGGTGTGTCCACAACTAAACTTTTTACTTTGCCAATTAGTAGTAGCAGGTCATGAAAAATATCGAATCTGTTGCAACTATTTTGCATGTTGATATGGATGCCTTTTACGCATCTGTTGCAGAAAGAGATAATCCCAAATTAAAGGGCAAAGCATTAGTTGTTGGTGCTGGCAGAAGAGGGGTAGTTACATCTGCAAATTATGAAGCAAGAAAGTTTGGCATTAGAGCAGCGATGCCAGTTTATAAAGCAAAAGCACTAGCTCCACATGCCATCTTTGTTGCCCCAGATATGGCTAGATACTCAGAGGTTTCAAAAAATGTAATGCAGATATTTGATGAGGTAACGCCACTAGTTGAGCCAATATCTTTAGATGAGGCATTTTTAGATGTAACTGGTTCAAAGAGATTATTTGGTACTGGCCGGCAAATCGCTGACTTTATTCGCAATCGAGTTCAGCAGCAGGAGGGGATTACCTGTTCAGTTGGGATATCCCACAATAAATTTATTGCAAAAATTGCTTCAAATCACTGCAAACCAAATGGGGTTTTAGAGATTAATCCAGAGAGGGTTCTGGAATTTTTACACCCACTTGCAGCAAAGGAGATATGGGGAGTAGGGCCAAAGACCAATGAGCAGTTAATGAAGATGGGGTTGTTAACTGTTGGTGATATTGCAAATACACCACGGGGTACATTAATTAGAGTCTTAGGTGAGGCAGCAGGCAGCTCCTTATATGAATTGGCTTGGGGACGCGATTATCGAGATGTGGAGATTGAACACGTTGAAAAAAGCATTAGCGCAGCAGAGACATTTGATATTGATTTAGATGTGCAGGAAGAGATTTTAAAAGAGTTTTTACGATTAACTGAACGAAGTGTGGAACGGATGCGAGAGAGGGGTTTTGCAACCAACACAATTTCTATCAAGGTTAGATTTGCAGATTTTAAAACAATTTCCAGATCAAAAACAGTAGATCTGCCAATTACTGGCACCCAAGAAATTTTTGAGGTAGTAAAAAATCTATATTTGGGATTAAAACTAGATCGTGCCTTAATTAGGTTGGTTGGTGTTTCCTTAGATGGTTTAGTTGAGGATGAGCAGATAAAGCAGTTAGCGTTGGGAGAGAGAGCTTCCGGGTGGCAGCAAGCTGATCAGGCGGTGGATCGGATTAAGAGCAGATTTGGCCGAGGCAGTCTGCGGCCAGCCCGACTAGTCCAAGATCACGAGGAGGAGTAGAGGCTAGGGTTTCTAAAATGACTCTAAGTACTCTATATTTCGAATATGGCCCTTTCAGATCATGAAAAAAAGCTACTGGCTGAGATGGAGGCTGCCCTAGAGCAGGAGGATCCAAAACTTCTCTCCACTCTTACCGGCAAAGCCCGCACCCGCCAAAGCTCTCGTGCTCTATTGGGATTAAGTATTTTGGCAGTTGGCCTGTTGGTTTTAATTAGCGGCTTAGTTGCCCAAGCAACCTTGGTGGGAGTAGTCGCATTTTTAATCTGCCTAGCAGGCGCACTTTTGATGATCACCAATATTTCATTTAATCCTGGCAGCAGGGGTGTGAAAAAGCCTGGCTGGAGCACCTCCCTGGAGGAGCGTTGGGATAGACGAGGTAATGAGAGTTAATTAGGCAAGAAAGCCAACCACCACCCATCTTGGGTGGTTTTTTTATGCCCTTTTTCAATGGGGAGGACGGGGGAGGCAAAGTGGGTGCGGGGGGTTGAAAGTGGGGAAAAAGGGAGTAAAGTGGTGACCTAGGGTCAATTCTGAGCGTGGGGGGTCACAACGATGTTTCTTGGCACCCATGAGCCAAAGCTGGATGAAAAGGGCAGATTAATTTTGCCAGCCAGATTTAGAGATGAATTAGCAGATGGTTTAGTAATTACTAAGGGTCAAGAGCATTGTTTATATGTATTTCCAGCTGCTGAGTTTGCATTAATAACTGAGAGATTGCGTCAAGCACCAGTTACCCAGAAAAATTCCCGTGATTATTTAAGAGTGATGTTTGCTGGCGCTCATGATGAGGTGCCAGATAATCAAGGTCGCGTAACAATTCCAACTGGACTTAGAACCTATGCCACCTTGGAAAAAAATTGTGTAGTAATTGGTGCTAATACCAGACTTGAAATTTGGGATGCCAACGCCTGGAGTAAGTATTTAACTGATCGAGAAAAAACCTTTGCTGATGTTTCAGAGGAGGTATTACCTGGATTGTTTTAAATCCAATCAAATATCTATTTAGGCCACCGCCACTCATAAAGATTCGCGGCGCCACTTCCCCGGTGCCGCGCGTTATTGAAGAAGATCCGTCGAGTGGCGGTGACCTAAGTAGATAAGTGAAGCAGTAGGTCAGGCAAGAAAAGAAATGATGGGCAAGGAAAGCGAAAGCGGGGAAGGAGCAAGATGAGTGCAGATTTAGCGCACATTCCAGTCGCACTTGATCAGTGCGTTGATTTGCTATCACCTGCTTTAGTAAACAAATCAAAACCATATTTAATTGATGCCACGTTAGGGCTAGCAGGTCATGCCAAAGTAATCTTGGAGCGGTTTCCTAATCTGCATCTTATTGGGATAGATCGTGATCAAGCAGCGATCAAAATAGCTCAATCTAATCTGGCACAGTATGCAGATCGAATCACAATTGTTCACGCCACCTTTGATCAGATCGATCTAGCTTTATCTGCAGCAGCAGTTGAAAAGGTTGATGGGATTCTCTTTGATTTAGGTGTCTCCTCTATGCAGCTAGATCAGCCAGAGCGAGGCTTTTCCTACTCTCAAGCAGCTCCACTAGATATGCGTATGGATCAAAGCGCATCCCTTACCGCAGCGGCAGTACTTAACACCTACTCACATGGGGCCTTGGCAAAGATCATTCAAAATTATGGCGAAGAGAAGTTTGCTAGCAAGATTGCAGAAAACATTGTTAAAGCAAGATCAGCGGGTGAGCTAAATACCACCAAGGATTTGGCTCAGATTGTTAAAGATTCAATTCCAGCCCCAGCCCGTCGCACCGGTGGCAACCCAGCAAAGCGAACCTTCCAAGCAATTCGCATTGAGGTAAATCAAGAGCTGGCAACACTTGAGCGAGCAATTCCAGCAGCACTTGCAGCCTTAGCTATAGGCGGACGGCTTGTAGTTATGAGCTATCAATCACTTGAGGATCGAATTGTTAAAAACTTCTTTACTCAAGCAACAAAATCAATGACCCCATTAGCTCTCCCAGTTGAACTACCAAACTCTGCGGCAAGTTATCGACTCCTATTTAATGGCAGTGCGGTGGCAGATGCCAAGGAGCAGGAAAGTAATCCGCGCTCGCAATCGATGCGTTTGCGTGCGATTGAACGGTTGAGTGCCTAATGGCGATTTTTGACTTAGCCCCGGCGATTAAAAATTCTCGACAGATTGTTCGAGCCCAGACCAATAAAGCTGTTCTGCGATTAGTGCCAGAGGTAAAAACTGGTCAGGTGGCTGGGGATAAAACCTTTGCAACCTTTCTTCTAGCCATATTTGTTGCCAGCTTAATTTCTTTATTAGTAATTAACACAGCATTAGCTAGGGATGCATTTTTGCTTGGACAGTTGAAACAAGAGGCGCAATTGCTAACCGATAAGCGAGAGGCAATTTTGCGTGATGTAGCGGCTAAATCATCTCCAGATAAGTTAGCCGAACGTGCTGCCCAACTTGGCATGGTGGCATCTGTCAATCCAAGGTTTCTTGATATGTCAGTGGGTAAGTGATGAATCAACAATTATTGGTGCAAGATCGTATACGGAAAATAGTCGCAATCGCTTTGGTGATATTGATGCTCTTTGGGCTTCGCTTAATTGAGATTCAAGCAGTTCGAGCAAGTGGCTATGTTGAAAAGGCAAATAATGAGTTAAGTAAGTCAGCAACTTTGTTAGCTCCACGCGGGACTATTTATGATATCGACGGCATCGAATTGGCTAGAAGTGTTTCAGCAATGAATATTGCAGTTGATCAAACTGTGGTCAATGACCCGACCGCAGCAGCTAATGTGGTTGCACCAATCCTGGGGATGAGTGCTGCAGATCTTCTGCCTGATTTAGTTGGTGAGCGCCGGTATGTGTTGATTGCAAAAAACATTTCACCAGAAAAATGGCGCCAGGTCTATCAAGCAATTGGAGATTACAACAGTAAGGTGCTCAAAGAGGTTGGTGGCTTAAGTAAGCGAATTGGTGGCTTTGTTCCAGAGCGAAGTTATATAAGAGATTATCCAAGTGGAAAATTAACCTCATCTCTTGTTGGCATAATCAATGACCAAGGAGTGGGTGCTTCAGGTATTGAAAGCAGTTTGAATGGGCTACTAGCTGGGGTTAACGGTAAGTATGTTTATGCAAATGGCCGAGGAAATATTATTCCTGGATCTGAACGAGTTAGCGTTGAGGCAAAGAGCGGTACCGGTGTTCGATTAACAATTGATCGTGATGTTCAGTGGGTTGCTCAAAATGCGATTAATCAGGCGGTTGCCTCCTCGCGTGCAGCATCTGGAACTGTAATTGTGATGGATCCAAAAACTGGCGCAATACTGGCCCAAGCTAGCGCGCCAACATTTGACCCAAATCTTTCAAGTTCAATCACCTTAGAAAAACTTAGAAATCCAGCTGTGCAAGAGGTTTATGAACCAGGTTCAACTGGAAAAGTAATGACGGTTGCAGCTGCCTTGCAAGAAGGGCTAATTGCACCAGAGACAGTATTTACCATTCCTTACAAGATGAAGGTAGCTGATGAGTACTTCCATGATCATGAAAAGCACCCAACTCAACGGTTAACTACTACTGGATTACTAGCAGTTTCAAGTAACACTGGATCTATTCAGATCGGTCAAAAACTTGGCAAGGATGCTTTATATGATTACTTGCGTAAGTTTGGTATCGGCGAAAGTACCAATTCAAAATTACCAGGTGAGTCAGCAGGAATTTTGCACCCAGTAAAGGATTGGTCTGGTACATCACTGCCAACAATTGCATTTGGCCAGGGATATGCAGTTACTTCTATGCAAGCAACTTCAGTTTTTGCAACTATTGCAAATGATGGCGTGAGAGTTTCACCTTCAATTTTGGCTGGCGTGGTTGACGAAAGCGGTAAGTACACTCCGGCAGAGCCTAATAAATCAGTTAGAGTACTTAGCTCTGAAACCGCAGCAACAATGCGAGCAATGATGGAGAGTGTGGTTTCAAGTAGTGGTACTGCGCCAACTGCTGCAATTGCTGGTTACCGAATTGCTGGTAAGACTGGAACTGCAAATAGATTTAACTCTGCATGTAAGTGCTACAGCGGCTATACCGCCTCCTTTATTGGTTTTGCACCAGCTGATCAACCAAGGTATGTAATTAACGTGACAATTCAAGATCCAAAGGGAATGCACTGGGGTGGGGTACTAGCCGGTCCAGTGTTTAAAAAAGTTATGAGCTTTGTACTACAAAATGAGCGAATTCAGCCAACCAAGGCACCTAAAACCACCTTTAATTTAACCGAAGCAGCATTAAAATCAGCAAGTAAGAAAACCGATAAGAGCGGTGCCTAGTAATGAAAATTAGACCTCAAGCGGTGTTTAACAAATCCCTTGCTGAGTTTGACTCAAAGATATTTGATAAAGCGGTAACAATTAGCGGTGTATCAATTAATGCTCAAAATGTTTCACCAGGAGATCTCTTCATTGCATTTGCCGGAGCTACAACTCATGGGATCTCATACTTAGAGCAGGCAATTGCAAATGGCGCTGTTGCAGTATTAAGTGACCAAACTGTTCAGACAACCATTCCTACTTTTATTCATCCACAGCCAAGATCATTGATTGGGCCTATCTCCTCCTGGCTTTACGCAAAGCCATTTGAATCATTGACCGCACTTGGAGTAACTGGCACAAATGGCAAAACCACTACCGCTAACTTAGTAAAGCAACTTTGGCAGCTCAACTCAATTAGCTCTGGATTGATTGGCACTTTAGGGGTGGAGATTTTAGATAAGCAGATGGTATTAAAACGAACCACGCCAGAGGCAGATGAACTACAGGCAATAACAGCTGCAATGCTGGAGAAAAAGGTTTCACATCTAGTAATGGAAGTAAGTAGTCATGCTCTTGATCAAGGTCGAGTAATGGGTGCTAAATACAAAATCGCTGGATTTTCTAACCTAACCCAAGATCACCTGGATTATCACAAGAGCATGGATCAGTACTTTTTGGCTAAAGCAAAGTTGTTCACCAAGGAGTATGCCGATCTTGCAGTTATCAATATTGATGATCAGTACGGTAAAAAATTAGCTGCCCAAGTCGAGATTCCACTAGTAACTGTCTCTCGTAAAGATTCAGCTGCCTCCTGGTACTTATCTAGTGCCAAAGCAAAAGGGAGCGGCTATCAGGTTGAGATTCAGTCATCATCTGGTGAAAAGATCAATGCTGAATTCGCATTAATCGGAGATTACAATCTTGATAATTTACTGCTGGCAATTGCGATGGTAAGTGCTGCAGGTATGCCGGTCAACCAAATTTCAAGTGCAATAAGCAAGTTAAAAAGTGTGCCCGGCAGATTGGAGTCTGTATCTGCTGGTCAAGAGTTCACTGCGTTAGTTGATTACGCACACACACCCGATGCGGTAGAAAGAGCAATCGCTTCTGTAAAAACTTTTACCACCGGCAGGCTAATTGGCATTTTAGGATGCGGTGGGGATCGAGATAGCAGCAAACGAGCCTTGATGGGTAAGGCGTTATTGGCAGGATGTGATTTTGCAGTATTTACTAGTGATAATCCTCGAAGTGAATCGGCAGCGGTTATTTTGCAACAGATGACTGAAGGGTTGCAATTAAAGGATGCTGGAGTAATCGAAGCAGATCGAAAGCAAGCAATTGATTTGGCAGTGAAAATGGCTAAACCAGCAGATGTAATTTTGCTAATGGGTAAAGGTCATGAGGTTGGGCAGGAGATAAATGGAGTTATAACACCATTTGATGATCGGGCTGAGTTAGCAGAATCAATTAAAAGGCTGGTTGTTTAATGATAAAAATCTCTGCTGGTGAGTTTGCAAAGGTAGTCTCTGGATCATTACATGAGATTGATTCGCAGATGATAATCAACCAATCACCTGTTATTAACTCAAAAAAAGCAAGTAAAGATAATTTCTTTGTCGCTTTTGTTGGATCACAAGTTGATGGTCATGATTATGTGAAAGAGGCGATTGAACTTGGCGCTAAATTTGCCTTGGTGAGTAAGAGTGTTTCCGCTCCTCATATTTTAGTAGCTGATGTAGGTCAAGCTTTAACTGATCTAGCCATTTACCTTCGAGTCAAGTTGTCAGACCTTAAGGTTGTAGGAATCACTGGCTCCCAAGGGAAAACTACTACTAAAGAGTTTTTAAATTCGATTTTAACCCTAGATGGCCAAACAATTGCAACTGATGGAAATTTTAATACTGATATCGGAGTGCCATTAACTTTGCTGCGATCTAATGAAACTACCAAGTACTGTGTTTTGGAAATGGGAGCACGCCACATGGGTGATATCGCTCGACTGACCAAAGTTGCAAAACCTAATGTCGGCGTGGTCTTAGTTGTAGGTACTGCGCATCTAGGTGAATTTGGTTCAGTGGCAGCAATTGCTAAAACCAAATCCGAGTTGATCACTAATTTGCCTGCAAAATCAACGGCCGTTTTAGGCACCTATGACAGCTATACCCCAAAGATGGCAGATTCCTTAGAGTTAGAAAAGATTTTGTTCGGTGAAAATCAAGCAGTTAGAGCAGCTGATATTGAGATCCATGGCGGATTTGCTCACTTTGATTTGGTAACCCCAACTGGCAGAACAGCAGTTAGCTTGCAGGTATTAGGTGAACATCAGATTCCAAATGCATTAGCAGCAGCTGCTGCAGCACATGCACTAGGAGTGTCAAATGAAGTTATTGCCGAGGGGTTAATTACTGCAACCTTAGATAGTAAATGGCGCATGCAAATTGAAGAGGTAAATGGCGTGCAGATCATTCATGATTATTACAATGCAAATCCAGAGAGCATGCAAGCGGCTCTAAAAACTCTCACGCTTCTAACTCAGGAAAGTGGCGGATCTAGCTGGGCAATTCTTGGAAAAATGCATGAATTGGGAGCTCTTGAGGTGCAGGGACATCAAGGCGTGACCTCGTACTCGCAAGAGGCTGGAGTTGATCACTTAGTTGCAGTTGCTACCAACCTCTATCAGGATGATGCCAATCAATCTTTTACTGAAAATATGCAGCAACATAACTGTTTAAATGCCCAGGCTGTTTTAGAGTTAGTCAATAATGTTTCGGTTGGGGATGTGATTTTGTTGAAAGCCTCACGATCTGAAAGGTTTGAAGAGTTAGCAATTTTGATCAAAGACAAACTGAATGGGGTGAGTAAGTGAGAGGTATTTTACTTTCCGGCGCAATCTCAGCACTGTTTGCCTTTTTAGCTACTCCGGCATTAATAAAGATCTTGGCCAGAAAAGGTTATGGCCAAATAATTCGAGATGATGGCCCAACAACCCATCAAGTTAAACGTGGCACACCAACAATGGGTGGATTATCACTTATCGCAGCAGCAGTTGTTGGTTATTTTTCTAGTCATCTAATAACTGGCGTACCACCAACTACCTCAGCACTTCTAGTAATTGCTCTGATTTTGGGATTGGGCTTTGTTGGATTTTTAGATGATTGGTTAAAGGTTGCAAAACAAAGATCAATGGGTCTTAGCGCCAAACAAAAATTATTAGGACAAGCGATTGTGGCCGGATCATTTGCCTACGCAGGTTTGCAATTTCCTGACAAGAGTGGATTAACCCCAATCTCACTTAACCTATCTACTGTTAGAGACACATCAATTAAATTGGGTCTAGTTTTAGTAATTATTTGGGTGATCTTGATGGTACTTGGCACTAGTAATGGCGTGAATTTAACTGATGGGTTAGATGGATTAGCAACTGGCGCTGCTGTGATGGTCTTTACATCCTTTATCTTGATTGGTGTTTGGGAATTTGGTCAAAGTTGTGAGGTTTCACCGGGCCTTAAGTGTTACGAAGTAAGAGATCCATTAGATCTTGCAGTTCTTGCTGCGGCACTTGCGGGTGCTTGCGGTGGTTTCTTGTGGTGGAACGCCTCACCAGCAAAAATATTTATGGGAGATGTTGGTTCATTAGCGCTAGGTGGTGCAATTGCTGGAATCGCAATTACCTTAAGAACACAATTGCTACTGGTAATTTTAGGGTTTATCTTTGTTCTGATTACCGCATCAGTAATTTTACAGGTTGCCTATTTCAAAATCTCAGGCGGTAAACGTATTTTCAAGATGGCTCCATTGCAACATCACTTTGAGTTAATGGGCTGGGGTGAAGTAACCATTGTGATCCGATTCTGGATCATCGCAAGCCTTGGCGTGGCAGCTGGCTTAGGTTTGTTCTATGCCCAATGGGTTGCCTCTTGATATGAGCTATGTATCAGAGTTAGCAGGGAAAAAATGTTTAGTAGTAGGAGCTGGAGTTACCGGTAGGGCAGTAGAAAAAGCATTAAAAAAGTTTGATGCCTTGCCAATTTTATTTGATGAGAAAGTTCATGTGGCTTCAGATGTGGTTAATCAGATTCCTGATCTAATTGATATGGCGGTGATCTCACCAGGCTGGCGAATGGATCACCCAGTGATTGCGAAGTTAAAACAAGCAGGAGTAGTGATGATCAGTGAGGTTGATTTTGCTTGGAAGATTAAAGAAGTGCTTGCTCCCAAACAGAGATGGGTAGGACTAACTGGCACGAATGGTAAAACCACAACCATAAAAATGGTTAAGTCAATTTTTAAAAGCGCCAAAATAAATGGAGCAGCCTGTGGCAATGTCGGACAGACTGTTATTGAGTCAGTAATCCGTGATCAACCATATGAGTATCTGGCATTAGAGCTCTCATCTTTCCAAATCCAATGGAGTGATTTACCAAAATATGAGTCGGTGGCGATCTTGAATATTGCCGAAGACCACATTGATTGGCATGGAAGCTTCGACAGTTACGCAAGCGCAAAACTTAAGTTACTTAACCATGGCAAAAGATCAATTGTTAACAAATCCGATAAAGAGTTATTTAAGCGAGTAAGTGGTAACTCTGTCACCTGGTTTTCACTTGACACTCCATTACCTGGTGAACTTGGAGTAGTAGAAAACCTATTAGTAGACCGGGCCTTTTCACCCTCTTCGACTCAGGCACATGAGATCGCTGAACTTGTTGATGTTACGCCAACAGTGCCGCATAATGTTTTAAATGCTCTGGCCGCAGCAGCTATTGCACTCTCCTTAGATATTCCATACTCCGCTATTAAAGATGGGTTAAAGAACTTTTCGACAGACCATCACCGAATGGAGTTGGTATTACGTAAAAATGAGATCAGTTGGATTGATGATTCCAAGGCAACAAATCCACATGCAGCCATTGCCTCTTTGCTCTCTTACTTTAATGTTATTTGGATTGCTGGTGGGCTAGCTAAAGGTGCGAGTATGGATGAATTGGTGCTTCGAGCCGCAAACCGAATCAAATCGGTAATTTTGATTGGACAGGATCGAGAGTTAATTGCCCAAGCGTTCCAAAAGCACTCACCTAATACCGAGATAATTCGGGTCGACCAGAAAAGTGATGGAAAACAGTTGATGATTGATGTCGTGAAGCAGGCACAACAGATGGCAAAAGCTGGGGACACAGTTTTATTGGCGCCGGCTTGTGCATCCATGGATCAATTTGATTCATATGTTGATCGCGGACAATCATTTTCTGATGCTGTGAAGGCGATGGTGTGAAGTGAGCAGAAATTTAACAGCCCAGAAAAGCTCACGGTTTTTGATCAGACCAGAACTGCCATATTACTTAATTATTTGGAGCACGGTATTTCTCTCAGCTTTAGGTCTAGTTATGGTTTTGTCCTCTTCAACCGTTACTTCATTGGAGGAGAATGGCAATGCTTACACATTATTTATTCGACAGTTAAGTTTCCTCGGTCTTGGATCCTTTGCCTTTTACTGGGCTTTTCGAGTTCACGGCAGCGTATGGCCAAAGATGGCTCGCTACGGGTTGAGTATCTCTATCGTAATTCTATTACTGCCATTTATACCTGGATTGGGTAAGAACATAAATGGTAATCGAAGCTGGATTGAGATTGCAGGATTCACATTACAGCCATCAGAGATTGCAAAGTTTCTCTTAATTCTTTGGTGTGCATTTCAAATACGAAACGTGGGTGAGGTTGCTGGTAAGGGATCATCGGTGAAGTTACTTCTTCCCGGTTTAGCTCTAGTTGAATTACTGATAATTCTTGAACGAGATCTAGGAACTGCTCTTTTACTTTTCATCATTTTCACCGGTATTTTGTTTGTATCTGGAGCACCATTCAAATATTTTGTTGGTATAGGTATATGCGGATTAATAGTGGGCGGTGCATTGGTATTAACTAGTACCTATCGAATGAATCGATTTGTGGCCCTATTTGATCCTTTTGATGAAAGGGTTTATAAGTTTGCCGGCTGGCAACCAGCCCATAGCATTATGGGTCTTGCTAGTGGTGGACTATGGGGAAGTGGACTTGGTGCCAGCAAACAAAAGTGGGCAAATTTAGCAGAGGCACACACTGACTTTATTTTTTCAGTAATTGGCGAAGAGCTAGGTTTGCTTGGATCGCTATTGGTTTTAACACTTTATGCTGCATTAATCTATTCGATCTTAAGAGTTGCTTTAAAAACCAAAGATAACTTTTCAAGATATGCATGTGCCGGAATTGCCTGTTGGTTTATTGCTCAGATCACCATAAACATCGGTTCAGTTACCTCACTCTTGCCGGTAATAGGTGTGACCTTGCCACTTATTTCTTATGGTGGATCTTCCCTGCTCGCTAATTTAATTGCACTGGGTTATGTGTTGGGAGTAGCACGGCGGACACCAGAGATATCTGAAGGCATAAAGGCCAGTCGGATGCGAAAGGTGAGCCAGTGAGCACCAAAATATTATTTGCAGGTGGTGGTACTGCTGGCCATGTTGAGCCAGCCCTTGCTGTGGCAACTTGGTTAAAAAACGCTAAACCCAATTGGGAGTTAACCTTTGTTGGCACAAAGAATGGATTAGAGAACCAGCTTGTGCCTAAAGCAGGTTTTGAATTAAGGCATATTCCCAAAGTTTTAATGCCAAGACAATTTACACCTGCCACTCTTATCTGGCCTGTAAAAATTGTTTTCGCTACTTTGAAAGCAATTAAAGTGTGCCGTGACGCTGATTTGGTAATTGGTTTTGGTGGGTATGCCTGCCCGCCGATTTATTTGGCTGCAGCACTATTGCGCAAACCTATATTTATACATGAAGCTAATGCGATTCCTGGTTGGGCAAACAGATTAGGAGCAGTTTTTGCTTCAGAGATATTCATCGCCTTCACCCGAACTCAAAAGAAGATAGGAAGATGGCGCAGCGCTAAATTGAGTGGCATGCCAATCAGAGCTGAGATTATTGCTGCGGCAAATTTATCTTCGGATCAGTCCTCTCAAATCAAGAACGATCAGTTAGAAAAATGGAATCTTTCCAAAACCAAACCAACAATTCTTGTTTTTGGTGGGTCACAGGGCTCTCGTCATATTAATGAAGCTATTTTACAATCGCTATCGGCTTTTACGGAGAAGGGTGTGCAGGTTGTTCACTCAGTTGGCCGAAGTAATGCACTTCCAACCTCAACTGAAAATTACCTACCACTTTCCTATATCGATGATATGTCCTCTGCCTACCATGCTGCAGATTTAATTATTGCAAGAAGTGGGGCGCTAACTTGTGCCGAGCTGGCAGCTGTTGGCAAATTCGCAATTTTAATTCCATTGCCAATTGGAAATGGTGAGCAATCTGCCAATGCATTTGATCTGCAGGCAGCAGGAGCTGCGGAGCTGGTGGCAGATAACAAATTCAATGCTGACTGGCTGATTAGCAATTGGGATGAAATTTGGCGTAAGGCAAGTAGTTTTAAACCTGTTAATCAAGGTGAGTTTTCAGCAAGTGAAATAATCGGAAAGATGATTATTGATTGTGTAGAGGACAATAAATGAGCACTCAAACCAATTACTCTTTAACTGATCTTGCGAAGTTAAAGATTCACTTCATTGGAGTCGGTGGAGCAGGAATGAGTGGCATTGCCCGAATCATGCTGGCAAAAGGCTTTTCTATATCTGGTTCCGATAAAAGTGAGTCCGCCATGCTTACATCCTTAAAAGCACTGGGGGCTGAGATATTTATTGGACATGCATCCCAAAATCTAGGGGATGCTCAAATGGTGATTATCTCTTCGGCAATAAATGAGAGTAATGCAGAGTTGCTGGCTGCTAAAGCAAAGGGTCTACCAATTATTGCTAGAGCCACAGCACTTGCTTGGTTAATGTCGGAATCAACATCTGTAGCAATAGCAGGCACCCATGGAAAAACTACAACCACCGCGATGCTAACCGTTGCACTGCAATCTGCTGGCTTAGATCCCTCTTTTGCAATTGGTGGAACGATAAACACTGCAGGCACTAATGCTCATAGTGGCACTGGAACAATATTTGTGGCCGAGGCCGATGAGTCCGATGGTTCTTTTCTGGCTTATAAACCAACTGGTGCGATTGTCACCAATATTGAACTTGATCATGTTGATCATTTTCCAAATGAGGATGCGGTTTTCGCAGTTTTTGAACAATTTGTCAGCTCAATAAAGCAGGGAGGATTTTTAGTTGCCTGTGGTGATGATGCGGGCGTAAACAACCTTTTGAAGCGGATTAAGCGAACTGATTTGCAGATTTACCTCTATGGCAAGGGCACCAGTAATGATTTTAGAATCGATAAAATTCACTTAGCACCCAAAGGTTCATCATCTGTAGTTTCAAGCACTGGCCGCAAGGTAGGAGAGTTGAATCTAGCGGTAGCTGGTGAACACAATCTGCTTAATGGGTTAGCAGCTTTCGCCGCAGCAAGCGCGTTAGGAGCTGCCGAGACAAAGGTATTAGATGGATTAGCTAGCTTTACCGGGACAAAACGAAGGTTTGAATTAAAGGGTGAGGTTGGTGGAGTTAAGGTAATTGATGATTATGGTCATCATCCAACCGAGGTCAACGTGACTCTAACAACTGCTAAAAATTTAGCACAAGCTGGTCGGGTAATCGTTATTTTCCAGCCTCATAGATACTCTCGCACCGCCGCATTTGCCACACAATTTTCAACCTCTTTGGCGTTAGCAGATTTCACATATTTATTAGAGGTTTATGCTGCAAGTGAAAAACCGCTACCTGGTGTTTCATCGCTATTAATCGCAAAGGCAATGAATCCTCAACAGGTTAAGTTTGAGCCTTCTATGATTGAAGTGGTTAATGAAGTTGTAGCTATGGCTAAATCTGGCGATGTAATTTTGACCCTAGGCGCTGGGGATGTGAGCTCTTTGGGTGAACCTATTTTGCAAGCTTTAGCAAATCGTTAATCAACTTTATGTCAGGTAAGTTTAATAAAAGATTTAAGCGCTTAACAATTACACTAACATTTCTAGTTGCAACCTCCTCATTGGCCTACCTGCTTGGTTGGTCATCGGTTTTGATGGTGAAAGAGGTCAAGATCGAGGGCAGTAGTGAAACCTCACTCCTGATAGGCACACTAAATAAGCAATCGATAGCCCCAACTGTTGGACAGCGATTAGCTCGGGTTAATGTTCGATCGATTGAGAGGGCTCTTTCAGAGTTAGATTGGTTAGACAATGCAGAGGTCTCTCGCAATTGGGTTAGAAGCAATATAAGTATTAAGGTCAGTGAGCGGGTGGCCATCGCTAGGGCTCTTACTAATCAAAACAGCATTGTTAATTTTGATAGCTCTGGCTTTTTATTTACCCCCACCTCAATAAATCAAAAGAAAAACCAGGCCGCACTTCCCCTTATTTCAAGTGCTAACAACGCCCAACAGGACCTTTCCGATGTGGCTCTGTTATTGCAACAAATCCCAGCTGATTTAGAGTATTTGATTGCTGACTTAGACCAAATTTCAATCACTAAAGCTGGCTATATTCTGATGAGTTCAGCAATCAATAATCGACCGGTACGGATTAACTGGGGCACAGTTGAGCAGATTGAGCAGAAGTTTGTAGTTCTGCTGGCCCTATTGAAATTGCCCGAAAATAAGGCAATTTCGCAGGTGGATTTATCACAGCCAGATGCACCAATTGTGAAATAAAACCCCTTAAAATAAATTGAGTTTTATAGATTTAATCAGATTATTTGCATGTAATTGATTGCAATATTTGGTGCACTAAATGTCGTGTCGGTGTTTGATTGCCTTGCCACTAATGCCTAGTTTTACGTAATCAGAAAAGCATAACTTTAACTCTCAACTTGAGATTTAGGGCTAGGGAAGAGGCAAAAAGTGGCAACACCGCAAAATTACTTAGCTGTTATCAAAGTTGTTGGTATCGGCGGCGGCGGCGTTAATGCTGTTAACCGAATGATTGATGTCGGTTTAAAAGGTGTTGAGTTCATTGCCATTAATACCGATGCACAAGCATTGTTAATGTCAGATGCAGATGTGAAATTAGATATTGGTAGAAAATTAACTAGAGGATTAGGTGCAGGTGCTGCTCCTGAAATTGGTCGTCAAGCAGCCTTAGATCATATTGATGAAATTGAAGAGGTTTTGCGTGGCGCAGATATGGTTTTTGTTACCGCAGGTGAAGGTGGCGGAACTGGTACTGGTGGCGCACCAATTGTTGCCAAAGTAGCTAAAGATCTAGGTGCACTTACAGTTGGTGTTGTTACTAAACCATTTACCTTTGAAGGAAAACGTAGAACTGCCCAGGCTGAAGAAGGAATTGAAAACTTAAGAAGTGAAGTTGACACTTTAATTGTAATTCCAAATGATCGTTTGTTAGCAATTTCAGATCGATCCATCTCAGCACTAGAAGCATTTAAAACAGCAGATCAGGTTTTACTATCAGGTGTTCAAGGAATCACCGATTTGATCACTACACCTGGTTTAATCAATTTAGATTTTGCCGATGTAAAAAGTGTGATGGCAGGTGCCGGGTCAGCATTAATGGGAATCGGATCAGCTCGCGGGGAGGCTCGATCTATTCGTGCTGCTGAATTGGCAATCTCCAGTCCATTGCTAGAGGCATCAATTGATGGTGCACACGGTGTTCTCTTATCAATTGCCGGCGGATCAGATCTTGGTTTGTTTGAAATTTCAGAGGCAGCTGAGTTGGTAGCCAAATCAGCACATCCTGATGCAAACATTATTTATGGAACTGTGATTGATGATGCCTTAGGTGATGAGGTCAGAGTGACTGTAATTGCTGCCGGTTTTGATGGTGGACAACCTAAGCGAATGGTGATGCCAGTAATTGATGCCGCCTCCTTAAGTGGTGAAGCAGATCCAATTGCTGCAAATGATCCGCTAGCTGTGGCACTTGATTTAAATGTTAATGAGGCTGAGCGCCCCCGAAAGCGCGTAACTTTTGAAGATCTAGTTGCAGAAGATGAGATCGATATCCCTGATTTCATGCGGTAGTAGCCGTTATGGCTCGACTGCTTTTCACCTCAAGAAAATTTGGCTCTCTAGCTGATCCATTACCGAATGAGAAGTTCTCTGATTTATCCAAATTAATTAGTAGACCGGTTGCAGTAATGCACCAAGTGCATGGCGACCAGGTAGTTGTAATTGATGCTATTGAAAAAACTCCAACAGCTGATGCCTTGGTTACAAGCAATAAAGAAATAGCACTTGCAGTCAGAGTTGCCGATTGTTTGCCCTTGCTTATGTACTCAGAAAATGTTGTTGCTGCGGTGCATGTAGGTAGAAAAGGTCTGGTCAATAAAGTAGCTGTAAATGCAGTAAACCAAATGCGAAAACTGGGTGCAGAAGAAATACAAGGTGTAGTAGGTCCTCATATTTGTGGTGATTGTTACGAGGTGGGGCCAGAGCTCTGCGCACAAGTTAGCGCTGATCACCCAGCAACAGCGGCAAAGAATAATCACTTGAATTTGTATGCGGGGTTAGTTGAGCAATTAGCTGGTATTTCCTTGACCAATCTCAATCTTTGCACAAAGGAATTACCAGATTACTTTTCATATCGAGGTAATGCTGAAATTGGTAGGCAGGTCGGTGTGATTAGCTTATGAACCGAGCTGATGAGATTGCTAGTAATTTCTCGCAAGTTAAGGAGAAAATATCTGTAGCTGCGCAAGGATGTGGCCGAGATCTTGCTCAACTAACCCTGATTGCAGTTACTAAGACATTTCCAACTACAGATCTAGAGATGCTTTACTCATTAGGGATCAGAGAGTTTGGCGAGAACCGTGATCAAGAGGCTTCGGTAAAAGCAGCCCAACTTCCAAGTGATATCAACTGGCATTTTCAAGGTGGGATACAAAGCAATAAATTAAAATCAATCTGCTCATGGGCATCGGTTATTCACTCAGTTGATCAATATCGATACGCCCAGAAAATCTCGGAGTACTCATTAAATAAAACTATGAAGATATTTATACAAGTTTCCTTGGATAAGCCAGTTGAATCTCGGGGAGGGGTGGACCCTGAGAAATTAATTGATCTTGCAGGTCAAATCTCACTCCTGCCAAATATTTCAGTAATGGGTTTAATGGCTGTTGCACCAGTTGATCAGCCAGCAGAGCCTGCCTTTGCCCAATTGCAGCAAATTCACCAAAGTTTTATCGCCCACTATAAAGATGCCAAATATCTCTCAGCCGGCATGAGTGGGGACTATGAAATGGCCATTTCGTATGGTGCGACACATCTGCGAATAGGCAGTTCAATACTCGGTAATCGCCCACCGATCAAATAGATTTAAGACATGGCTAGTGCATTTAAGCGGGTTGCTGGATACCTTGGTTTGATGGATGAGGACGAGGTAGATCACGGCAACAATCAACTAACGGAACGTGCACCTCGTTTGGTTAGATCAACTGCTAAACCAGTTGCTAAATCAAATGTTGAACTTTTGCCACATGCTGAATCAAATAAAGTTATGGATCACATCATTTCTTTAACTCCGCGAACATATAGTGAGGCTCGATTAATTGGCGAGCATTATCGTCAAGGTAAACCTGTAATTATGAATTTAAGTGACATGGAAGAGAGTGAGCGTAAGCGGTTAGTAGATTTTGCATCCGGCTTAGTGTTCGGTCACCATGGCAGTATTGAAAGAGTTACTCCAAAAGTATTTTTGCTGACACCACCAAATGTTTCTGTCAGTGTTGAAGACAAAAACTCAGCAGCACAGGCAAGTTTCTTTAACCAAAGCTGATTTAGTCTTTATCTGATGTCCTCAATACAAAACGCAATTTACTGGCTACTAAACCTTTTTCTTCTTGCGCTGATTGGTCGATTGATTCTCGACTATATCCGTATATTCAAACCAGATTTTAGGCCAAGAGGTGTTGTGCTTGCCCTGGCAGAACTGATTTATTCAGTAACAGATAAGCCACTTAGTTATGTAAGACAATTTGTACCACCTTTAAGACTTGGTGGAATTTCACTAGATCTATCCTTTATCGTGGTTTTCTTTGTAGTTCAGTTGTTAATGCGACTAGTAATCGTCCTTTAGTTTTTTACTAGGTTAAGCCAAAGCCCTAATTCGTTTTCGCTATTACTCTCACCTGTTTGGTGATTAAATTTAGTAGCTAACACTTCAGCACTAATCTCCTCCATCGCGGAGGCAACTGCCTTTGCCACTTGCTCTGGAGCATTCCAGTTCACCGTGATTCGATCACTAACATCTAAGCCAATGCGTTTGCGCTCCTCTTGAATTGCGCGAATAACCTCACGAACCAAACCAGATTCAATCAGCTCTGGGGTTAAAGCCAAGTCCAGTGCCAAACTCTCACCAGCATGGGAGGCAACAGACCAGCCACTTCTTGGAGTTTCAGTTACCACCAAATCATCTATATCAATCTCAACAGATTTAGCACCATTGGCAAGGTTTACTGGTAATTCAAAGGCTTTGTGTTCTCTTAGATTCTTAACCATTTGGGAATGATTTGCGGAGGATATTGCTTTCGCTATTGCTTGAACATCTGCGCCAAATTTGTTGCCCAAAGTTCTAAAGTTTGCCTTCACGGAGATATCTACTAAATCTGCCTCGGCAACATGAATCCCATCAAGCTTTAAAATGTTTAATTCTTCAGCGATGTGAGTTTTAATCTCTTCAGAGATCTGCTCCCAGCCTGGGGCTGAGACTAAAGCGCGGGCTAGTGGCTGGCGAATCTTTACGCCAGATTCAGCACGGGCTGATCTACCTAATTCAACTAGTCGGCGAGAGAGAGCTACAGCAGTTGATAACTTCTCATCGATGAAACCTTTTTCTGCAACTGGGAAAGATGCCAAATGCACAGACTCAGCTTGATCGGGTTCGGCTACCTTGATTAAAGATTGCCAGACATGTTCTGAAATGAAAGGGACTAGAGGGGCCAGTAATAAAGTTAGATTTTTAAGACAAATATAAAGAGTGTTAAGAGCTACTTGATCGCCATCCCAAAATCTTCTACGTGATCGGCGAACGTACCAATTAGATAAATCATCAATGAAGGAAGAGAGTAATGCTCCTGCTTGTTGTGAATCAAAGCTCTCGAGTGCAACATCTACTCCAACAATTAGTTTATTTAACTCAGAAAGTATCCATTTATCCATCAGTGTCAGATCTTTGGAGAGCTGCGATACTGAAAAGTCAGCAGCGTTGGCGTATAAAGTGAAAAATGAGATGGTGTTCCAATAGGTTAAAAGTGTTTTTCGTACTACATCAGAGATCGCGTCATGACCTACCCGCCTTGCACTCCAAGGAGAGCCAGCTGCCAACATGTACCAACGGACTGCATCTGCGCCATGTTGATTCATCAAAGGCATCGGCTCTAATACATTCCCTAAATGCTTACTCATCTTGCGACCATCTTTATCAAGAATGTGTCCAAGACATAAGACTGTCTTATAAGAGGATTGATCAAAGACTAAGGTTCCAATAGTCATCAAGGTATAAAACCAACCACGAGTTTGATCAATCGCCTCACAGATAAAATCGGCTGGATATGCAGCTTTAAACTGTTCAACTGAACCGGGTTGATGAGGATATCCCCACTGAGCAAATGGCATCGCACCAGAGTCATACCAGCAATCAATTACCTCAGGAATTCTCTGCATCATCTGCGAACATTCAGCGCAAGCAAATTTAACATCATCAACAAATGGTCGGTGTGGATCTAGATTGCTTAACTCTTGACCAGACAAGTTACCTAATTCAGCAAGAGAGCCAATACAAATTTCATGTTTGTTCTCGCACCGCCAGATAGGCAAGGGAGTTCCCCAATAACGATTGCGAGAGATAGCCCAATCAATATTATTATTCAGCCAATCACCAAATCTGCCAGTTTTAATCGTCTCTGGATGCCAATTAGTTTTTGAATTCTCTCTGAGTAGTTCCTGTTTAATTGAAGTTGTTTTTACATACCAAGAAGGCTGTGCGTAATACATCAACGCAGTATGGCAACGCCAGCAGTGTGGGTATGAGTGTTCAAATTGTGAACTCTTAAACATTAAACCGCGGCTCTTTAAATCCTTGATTAATGCCTTATCTGCTTCTTTGAAAAAGATACCTCCAACTAGTGGCACTTCTTTCTGAAAATGACCATCCGGATTAATTGGATTAACTACCGGCAGATTGTATTTTCTACAAACCTCTAGATCGTCAGCACCAAATGCGGGGGATTGGTGGACTAAACCCGTGCCATCTTCAACTGTCACATAATCGGCTAGGACTACAAAGTGGGCATCATTGATTTCAACAAAATCAAAAGGCCTAGTGTATTTCGTATGCTCAAGATCCTTACCTATGAAATTTGCAATAACTTTACGATCTTCACCAAGGACAGATGCCAACTCAGCGGCAACAACTAATCGCTCTACTTTCTCATCGATTGTTACTTCAATAACCTGGTACTCAACCTTAGGATTCACAGCAACAGCAGTATTGGAAACCAATGTCCATGGCGTAGTTGTCCAAACCAACAAGCTAGCCTTTAGTTCAGCTAACTTGCCAGAGGTGGCAGGAAACCGTACATACACCGATGGATCTTTTATAGTTTCATAGCCTTGTGCTAACTCATGATCTGATAAGCCAGTTCCACATCTTGGACAGTAAGGTGCTACGCGATGATCTTGAACAAGTAGACCTTTCTTCCAAATTTGTTGCAGTGACCACCAAACACTCTCGATATATTCAGGTGACATAGTCCAATAAGCTTCATCAAAATCAACCCAGAAACCCATCCGCTTAGTCATGTCGGTGAATTCATCAACATGTCGTTGCACTGACTGGCGGCATTTATCGTTGAATGCAGCTACTCCAAATTTTTCGATGTCGGCTTTACCGGTAAAGCCCAACTCCTTTTCAACTGCAATTTCAACTGGTAGGCCATGACAATCCCAGCCGGCTTTACGGATTACCTGCTTACCCTTCATGGTTTGAAATCTTGGAAAAAGATCCTTGAATACTCGAGCTTCTATGTGATGTGTTCCGGGTTTGCCATTTGCTGTTGGCGGACCTTCATAAAAGCTCCACCGTGGAGCGCCGTTTCGATTCTCTACTGATTTTTCAAAAATTTGATTTTGGGTCCAAAAATCTAGAATGCCCAACTCCATGGCAGGCAGATCGATTTGCGCAGATAAGGTATTAATCATGCGCTTCTTATTCATATCCACCCCGCATTCTAACGCGGGATCAAACCATTTCTTTGACTGATTATTGCTCACAGGGGTGGCGGTTGGTAATTAGTTGAGCCAAGCCATAACCTTTCCCCCTCCAGGGGGTATTGTGGCTATCAAGAAAAAATCAAAAAAATCATCTAGTAAGAGTGTCAAATCTTCGGTGAAGAAGGCTTTAAAAAAAGTAGCAAAGAAAGCTCAACCCAAAAAGGTTGCGCCGAAAAAAGCGGTGAAAAAAGCAGCCAAGCGTTCGCCAAACATTGTAAAACCCTCCTTAGCTAAAAAATCTAATTTTAAAAAGGGCCCGGGAAAACCATTTCCAGCAAAACTTCAAACCTCTACTTCGGGTTCTTCCACAACTATTTCAGTTACCTCAACAATTCCCAATGCCAATGCGATGCCTGTTGTAGAAGAGCGTCGATTAGTTATGTTGCCACCGCCAAAGCCAGTTTTGAAATCAAAAAAAGCTGCGGCATTAAAACCAATTAAAAGTGCGCCAGCACCATTAATAGTTCAATCTGGTGAGAATGCTTGGAGTGCTGCTGAGCTTAAAACTATAAAGGTTGAGCTTTCGAAAGATTTGATTCGCTTAAGAAAAGAATTAGAAATTGCTGAAGCAGAAATGGAAGATCTTGTTGAGGCAGCAGGTGTTGGCGCAGGCGATGATCAAGCCGATGCCGGGGCTAAGACCTTTGAACGCGAACACGAAATGTCTTTGGTTTATAACGCGCGAGATATGGTGCAACAAACTGAACGTGCATTGGATCGAATTGAAAACAAGACCTATGGCAAGTGTGAAGAGTGCGGCAATTTTGTTGGCAAAGCGAGATTACAAGTATTTCCACGTGCAACACTTTGTATGGTCTGTAAGCAGAAAGAGGAACGACGCTGAACTTAATTCAGCGTAAATGGTTGGCGGCTACCGCTTTAATTGTATTTGCATTGGATTATGTAACTAAAACTTTAGCTCTTGAGTACTTATCCAGTCAGCCAAAACAGATTTTAGGAACATTCTTGCAATTAAAACTGGTATTCAACTCAGGCGCTGCCTTTAGCATTGCCAGTAGTGGCACAATATTTTTATCATCTTTTGCAATGATTGTCGCGGCATCAATTTTCTACTATGCAAGGAAAGTTACCTCAACTGGGTGGGCGGTAGCACTTGGCTTGGCCTTAGGGGGAATATTTGGAAATCTGACTGATCGTATCTTTAGAGATCCAGGGGCATTGCAAGGTGAGGTAGTTGATTGGATCCAACTTCCAAACTGGCCAGTCTTTAATGTTGCCGATATGGCAGTAGTAAGTGCTGCAATATTAATTGCACTACTTAGTTGGCGAAACATTCCATTTAGTAAGAATGAGGATTCAAAGTGAGCGAACGCGAGCTTCGCAGTATTTCTATTCCAGAAGGATTGAATCAAGAGCGGGTAGATGCGGCTCTTTCTAGACTGCTGGGGCTTTCTCGAAATGTAATTGTTGGTTTGATTGAATCTGGTGAAGTAACAACGGGCGGCAAGCCAGTTGGAAAATCTGATCGAGTTAGCTCTAATGATCAATTAGAGATTTTGCTTCCAGCAGCTAAAGCTGCAGCGAAATTGGTTGCAACCCCTATAGATGGGTTAAAGGTTGTTTATGATGATGAGTACTTAATTGTTATCGATAAGCCGGTTGGAATTGCTGCGCATCCAAGCCCTGGCTGGCAAGGTGCAACAGTGGTTGGTGCGATTTTTGCTGCTGGTTATCAACTGGCAACCTCTGGCGCAGCTGAGCGCCAAGGTGTAGTCCACCGATTAGATGTTGGAACTTCAGGATTGATGGTGGTTGCAAAAAATGAGATTGCATATGCAAATCTTAAGGATCAGTTCAGAAATAGGACCGTCACAAAGGTTTACCATGCTTTAGCTCAAGGTCATTTAGATCCAACTGTTGGCACAATTGATGCACCGATAGATCGTCACCCAAGGGAAGATTATCGATTTGCAGTTGTAGCAGATGGAAAACCAAGTATTACTCACTACAAAACATTAGAGGTTTTTCCAGCGGTCACCTTGCTAGAGATTGAACTTGAAACTGGCCGCACACATCAAATTAGAGTTCATCTTTCTGCGCTGCATCATCCTCTAGTCGGAGATCTCACCTACGGCTCAGATCCAGCCTTAGCAAAACGTTTGAACATCTCAAGGCCTTGGCTGCATGCCAAACAACTTGGTTTTGATCACCCGGCAAATGGCCAGCGTCTTTCCTTCACCGCTGAGTACCCAGCCGATCTGACACGCTCATTAGAGGTACTTTCAGATATTTCCCGCTAGAAATATCGCTCAGTAGTAATCTCGCCACCCATGCCTAATTCAACCGAAGCCTCAAAAACCACCGAGAGTTTCGTGCATCTTCATGTGCACACCGAATACTCGATGCTCGATGGTGCTGCAAAAATTTCTGAGTTAGTCGCTGAGGTTGCAAGGCAAGAGATGCCAGCAATTGCGATCACAGATCATGGAAATGTCTTTGGTGCTTTTGAATTTCACAAATTAGCTAAGGCGGCTGGGGTAAAACCAATTATCGGAATTGAAGCTTACGTTGCACCCGAGTCCAGATTTGATAAACGAAGAGTCAAATGGGCTGAAGGTGGAGAGGATGATGTTTCTGGTGGCGGTGCATATACCCACATGACTCTGCTGGCTGAGAATAATCAGGGCTTATCTAATCTATTCAAGCTCTCATCATTGGCATCGCTAGAAGGTTTTTACTACAAGCCGCGAATGGATCAAGAGTTACTAGCAAAGTATTCGAAGGGAATTATCGCAACCACTGGTTGCCCAGGAGGTGAAATACAAACTCGCTTGCGAATGGGTGCCTATAAAGAAGCGGTAAATGCCGCATCGAAAATGAGGGATATTTTTGGTGTCGATAACTATTTTCTTGAGATTATGGATCACTCAATTGATATTGAAAAACGGGTGCTAAGTGATCTGATAAAACTTGGCAAGGAACTTAACTTACCGATGCTGGCTACTAACGACTTGCATTACACCCACCATAAAGATGCAGCCGCACATGAAGTAATGCTGTGCATACAATCGGGCTCGACCCTGGCTGATCCAAAACGCTTTAAATTTGATAACTCTGAGTTTTACTTAAAAACTGCCGAACAGATGCGACAACTGTTTAAGGATTTCCCACAAGCCTGCGATAACACACTTCTAATTGCTCAACGTTGTGAGACCACAATGCGCGAAGGAGAGAATCTATTGCCTCAATTCCCAGTTCCAGCTGGGGAGAGTGAGGATAGTTGGTTGATTAAAGAAGCAAATAAAGGTTTAGCTAAAAAGTTAAATGGCCAGATAAGTGCTGAATACCAGGAGCGACTTAACTTTGAGTTAGAGGTAATGATAAAAATGGGATTTCCTGGCTACTTCTTGGTGGTGGCTGATCTTTGTAATCATGCACGCAAGGTTGGCATTCGAGTTGGTCCAGGTAGAGGATCAGCGGCAGGTTCCTTAGTCTCTTATGCATTGGGTATTACCGGTTTAGATCCAATTGAGTTTGGATTATTGTTTGAAAGATTCTTAAATCCAGAACGTATCTCAATGCCAGATATTGATTTAGACTTTGATGAAAGACGGCGCTCAGAAATGATCGCATATGCAACTGGTAAGTATGGTGATGACCGAGTAGCACAGATCATTACCTACGGAACTATTAAGTCGAAGCAAGCGATTAAAGATTCCACCCGGGTATTGGGCTTTCCCTATGCCTTGGGTGAGCGCTTAACCAAATCACTACCGCCTTCAGTTATGGGCAAGGACATATCTTTAGGTGGAATTTTTAATATGGATGATGAGAGATATGGCGAAGCTTCTGAATTTCGTAATCTCTACGAAGCAGATCCAGATTCCAAGCGAATTGTAGATACCGCACTAGGAATTGAAGGGTTAAAAAGGCAGTGGGGAGTTCATGCTGCTGGAGTGATTCTTAGTAAGGAACCTTTACTGGATGTAATACCAATTCATCGTCGTGAGGCTGATGGTGCAATTATCACGCAGTTTGATATGGGAGCTTGCGAGGCTACCGGTTTGCTTAAAATGGATTTTCTGGGACTTCGAAATTTATCCGTTCTCGATGATTGTTTAATTAATATTGAGAAAAATTTGAGCAAAACTGTTGTACTAGAAACACTGCCATTGAAGGATCAAAAAACCTTTGATCTATTGTCAAAAGGAGACACTCTTGGTGTATTCCAATTAGATAGCGCGCCAATTCGATCACTCTTAAGATCCATGGCTCCAGATAGTTTTGAAGATATTGCTGCGGTTATTGCGTTATATCGACCAGGACCGATGGGGGAGGATTCACACAATAAGTATGCAGATTACAAAAATGGTCGCAAGGTACCGGTAGCTATTCATCCTGAGTTAGATAAGCCGTTAAATGAGATTCTAAAAGATACCTATGGATTAATTGTTTACCAGGAACAGGTGCTGGCAATCGCACGTAAGGTAGCCGGCTTCACACTTGGTAGAGCTGATTTATTGCGAAAAGCGATGGGTAAAAAGGATAAAAAGATTCTTGATAAAGAAAGAGTTCACTTTGAAGATGGCATGAAAGCTAATGGTTTCTCAGAGGATGCAATTGAAAAACTTTGGCAAACCCTGATCCCATTTTCTGATTATGCATTTAATAGAGCACACAGTGCTGGGTATGGCCTGCTTTCATTTTGGACTGCGTATTTGAAAGCCAATTATCCAACTGAATATATGGCGGCACTGCTTACTAGCGTGCGAGATGACAAGGATAAGAGCGCTCTGTATCTAAATGAATGTCGTCGAATGGGAATTAAGGTTTTACCTCCAGATGTGAATGAATCTGATTCTGGCTATACCCCGCGGGGCAGCGATATCCGTTTTGGTCTGACTGCAATTAGAAATGTGGGAGAGAATGTTGTTGCCTCAATTATTGAAAATCGAAAGAGCAAGGGTAAGTATTTAAGCTTTGGCGATTTCTTAGTAAAGGTTGATTCTCATGTGTGCAATAAGAAGACAATCGAATCGCTGATTAAAGCTGGCGCTTTTGATTCGCTAAGCCACACCCGGCGCGGGTTAATGATGGTCTTCCTAGAGGCTTTGGATGCAGTTACTGAAAGCAAACGTGCAGAGGCAATTGGTCAGTTTGATTTATTTGGCTCAGAGAATTCAGGATCAAGTGTTAGCGGAGTAGATCTTGATATTCCCAATAGCGAGTGGGAAAAAATGATGCTACTTACTTATGAAAGAGAGATGTTAGGTTTGTATGTATCTGACCATCCTCTACTAGGTGTAGAACACATTCTTAGATCTGTTGCAGACTTTTCAATTAGCCAGTTATCTGAAGCACCCCATGATCAAATAGTTAACATCGGTGGATTGATAACACAGATTCAGCGAAAGGTTTCTAAACAAGGAACGCCTTGGGCAATTGTGACGGTGGAGGATTTAGAGGGAGCAGTTGATGTTCTCTTCTTCTCTAACTCGTACGCAACTCATGGCGTAAATCTGGTTGAAGATCGTATTGTTGCCATTCGGGGTCGAGTCGATAAACGAGAAGAGCCACCTAGAATTTCAGCTCTGGATTTAACATTGCCAGATTTAAAGCAGGTGCCAACTGGTCCATTGATTATTTCTATGGAGGCTTCACGGTGCACGCCACCAGTAATCGATCGAATGAGTGAGATTTTAAAGTCACATCCTGGAGCCAGAGAGGTGCATTTGAGATTAATCGATGGTGAGAAAAGAACAATTCTAAAATTAGATGAGGCCTTAAAAGTAACATCTTCACCAGGGTTAAGTGCAGATCTAAAAACAGTTCTAGGACCAGATTGCTTAGTGGTGTGAAAGTAAAATGAAGCCTCTTGAGTTTTTACCGGCTGTAGATATTAAATCTGGCCAAATAACTCAAACAATCGATATTGCTGAAAATTATTACAAGGGTTCGCCGCAGCAAGTAATTGAGTCATTTACTTCAGCTGGATGTAAATGGATTCATCTGGTTGATTTAGATGCAGCTTATTCCACTGGGAGTAATTTTGATCTGATCTCTAATTTGATTAACTCAGCAGGGGTAGATACCCAATTATCAGGGGGAATAGCCAATCAAGAGATTCTTAATTTATCTTTGACCACTAGTGCAAAGTGGATCAATCTGTCCACATCAGCACTATTGAATATGGATTGGGTTGAATCAATTCTAGAAACACACTCAAATCGGGTTTGTATCTCACTAGATGTTGCTGATGAGGTGTTAACTGCAAGAGGAAGTGGGGTAGTTGTTGGGGATCTTTGGGAGAGTTTAAGCAAATTGGAAGCTGCTGGATGCAAAAGGTATGTAGTAACGGAAAATACAAGTGATGGAACAATGATTGGACCAAACTTTAACTTACTGGCAAAAATCCAGCAGAAGAGTTCATCCTCAATTGTTTCAAGTGGTGGAGTAGGAGCGCTCTCTGATTTAGCAAAGTTGCGTCAGATCGGAATCGATGGCGTAGTGGTAGGAAAGGCGTTATACGCAGGTCAAATCAACCTCATTGAAGCCTTAGATACTTGCTATAAATAAGCGGCGCCAGCTGCTGGCTAATTACGGCAGAATAGGCAAGTGGAAGAGACAGATTTATCATTGGATAAGTTTCGCGAGTATGCGCGCAACTTCAATGTAATCCCCGTATCAAGAAAAATCACTGATAAGAACCAAACTCCATTATCTATCTATAGCAAACTAACAAACCATAGATCTGGAACTTTTTTACTTGAATCAGCTGAGTCAGGTATATGGGCTCGATACTCGTTTATTGGCGTCAATAGCCAAGCCACTTTAACTGAAGCAAATGGATTGGCCACTTGGGTAGGTGTAATGCCAGCTGGAGCTCCAACAGATATTGATCCTCTTGATGCGCTGAGAATTTCTACTGCACATTTAAAGTCACCAAAGATGGAGGGTTTACCGCCACTTACCGGTGGGCTAGTGGGTTATTTAAGTTATGAAATTGTTCGCCGGCTTGAAAAGTTAGCAAATCATTCTAAAAAAGATGTTGCAATTCCGGAAATAGCGATGATGCTCACCTCTGATTTAGCAGTTTTTGATCATCATCTAGGTGAGATTACTTTGATAGCAAACGCCATAAATTGGGATGGCAGTTCTGAGCGAGTGGATTTGGCATACCAAACAGCGATAGAGCGCTTAAATAAAATGGAGGAAGATTTAACAAAGCCGAGCCAGGATCAGTATTTAGATCTGCAAAGCCGTAAGTCACCGGAGTTTGATCGAAATACAACTGATGAGAGCTACATCGCCAAGGTTAAATTAATTAAAGAGGAGATCAAATCTGGCGAGGCGTTCCAGGTTGTTTTGTCACAGCGATTTTCCATGCCAGCGTTAGCTGAACCCTTTGATCTATATCGAGTATTACGTGAACAAAACCCAAGTCCATATATGTATCTATTTCGGTTCAACGATGGTTTATCAATTGTGGGATCAAGCCCAGAGGCTTTGGTTAAGGTGACCGGTGATGATGTAGTAATTCATCCAATCGCAGGAACTAGAGCGCGGGGAATAGATAGCCAGCAGGATCAGGTCATCGCCGATGAACTTCTAAAAGATCCTAAGGAACGGGCTGAGCATTTGATGTTAGTTGATTTAGGCAGAAATGATTTGGGCAGAGTTTGTAAGCCAGGGTCAGTTGAAGTAACTCAATTTATGCAGATTGAAAAGTATTCTCATGTAATGCATATTGTTTCCACAGTTGTAGGAAAACTGTTACCAAAAACCTCACCAATTGAAGCTTTGTTCTCAGTATTTCCAGCTGGCACATTATCTGGTGCCCCAAAACCTAGAGCGATGGAAATAATTGAAGAGCATGAACCAACTAGACGTGGCGTTTATGGGGGAACAATTGGTTACCTTGATTTCACAGGAAACATAGATGCCTGCATTGCAATTAGAACTGCAGTGATAAAAGATGGAATTGCTTATGTACAAGCCGGCGCTGGAATTGTTGCCGATTCAGATCCAGCATCTGAGAACCAAGAGTGTATTAATAAAGCTGCTGCAGTCTTGGGAGCCATCGCTACGGCAAATGCTATGGCTGGTGCAAAATGAGAGAGTCGGTCGTTGGAAGTTTAATCATCATTGTCGTAGCTGGGTTTTTGATTTTTCGTTTAAGTAAGCGAGGAGCGATGAATAAGTATGATAAAAAACCCCGGAGTAAATGGAACTCGTTATCGGAGGGAGTAGACCCAACTGATGAGTGATTCAAATGTTTTAAAAGCGATTATTGAAGGTGTTCTAGAGGATGTTGAAAAAAGAGTTGTGCCAATAAGCCAATTACGTGAACAGATTGAAAACGCACCGCCATTAAGAGGAGCTTATAAATCTTTGAATCAGCCTGGGATGCGATTGATAGCGGAGGTAAAGCGATCTTCACCTAGTAAAGGGGAGTTAGCTGCGATTCCTGATCCTCAGTTGCTTGCGGAAAAGTATCAAGAGGGAGGAGCAGACCTGATAAGTGTTTTAACTGAAGAGCGCAGATTTAAAGGAAGTATTGCCGATTTGATCTCCGTTAGATCTGCAATAGACCTTCCAGTATTACGAAAGGATTTTATAGTTACTGAATTTCAGGTTTTTGAGTCACGTATTTTGGGCGCTGATTTGATTCTGCTAATTGTGGCTGGTCTTTCAAACTCTCAATTAAAAGATTTCTACCAGCTATCAACAGAGTTAGGGATGGATGTATTAGTTGAAATCCATGACATGGATGAAGCGGAAAAAGCCATAGAAATTGGTGCGAAAATTATTGGCGTTAATTCAAGAAACCTTAAGACATTAGAGGTTAGTGAGAAGGTCTTTGAGTCAATTCTCCCCGAATTGCCTAAAGATCTTATAAAGGTGGCTGAATCTGGAATTAGTACTCGCAAGCAGGTTGCATTAGTTGAGAGATTAGGCGCAAATGCGGTTTTGATTGGCGAGAGCTTAGTAAAAGCAGGTAATCCAGTTCATACGATTAAAGAACTTCTAAACCGGTAGGGAGCCAATAAACTACAACTATGGCCACTGGTAAAAAAACTGACGATTTAGATTCAAATGTAACTGGACATTTTGGTCCTTACGGCGGCCGATTTGTGCCCGAGGCATTGATCGCTGCCTTAGATGAGTTATCGGCTGCTCATATATCAGCGCAGGCAGATCCAAAGTTTCAAGCCGAGTTAACTGAGCTTCATAAAACTTATACCGGTCGACCAAGCATTTTGACCGATGCCAAGAGATTTGCTGAGTATGCAGGTGGGGCCCGAATACTTTTGAAGCGCGAAGATTTGAATCACACAGGTAGTCACAAAATAAATAACGTTTTAGGACAAGCTCTCTTAACAAAAAGAATGGGTAAGAAGAGGATTATCGCAGAAACCGGCGCAGGTCAGCATGGTGTTGCTTCAGCAACTGCAGCAGCATTATTTGGCCTTGAGTGTGTTGTTTATATGGGAGAGGCTGATACAAAAAGGCAATCTTTAAATGTTGCCAGAATGAAGCTTCTGGGTGCAACAGTGGTTCCTGTTACTCAAGGATCTAAAACATTGAAAGATGCAATCAACGAGGCGATGCGTGATTGGGTTACTAATGTTTCAACGACTCATTACTTACTCGGTACTGTCGCTGGTCCGCATCCGTTTCCAACGATGGTCAGGGATTTTCAAAGAATTATTGGCGTAGAAGCTAGGGAGCAAGTGTTAGCCCTAACCGGCAAACTTCCTGATGCTGTTTTAGCCTGCGTTGGCGGCGGTTCAAATGCAATTGGAATATTCCACCCATTCATTGATGACAAGTCCGTGCGATTAATTGGTTTAGAAGCTGGCGGTAAAGGAATAGAAACAGGGTTGCATGCGTCAACAATTTCTGGCGGTAAGCCTGGCGTTCTCCACGGTACTCGTTCTTATGTTCTGCAAGATTCCGATGGACAAACGATTGAATCACATTCAATCTCAGCTGGCTTGGATTACCCCGGTGTAGGGCCTGAGCACGCATATCTCAATGACATTGGTAGAGCCGAGTACCGTTCTATAACAGATGATCAAGCAATGTATGCCTTCTCTTTGTTATGCAAGTCAGAAGGAATCATTCCGGCAATTGAAACTGCCCATGCGTTGGCAGGAGCGTTAGAAATAGGTAATGAATTAGGAAAAGAAGCCACAATTTTGATTAACTTATCGGGTCGTGGCGATAAGGATGTGCAAACAGCAGCTGAATACTTTGGACTACCTAGTTAATGAGTACCACCTTAGAAAAAATGTTTGCAAAAGCTAAAACAGAAAATCGTGCGGCATTAATTGGTTATCTCCCGGCAGGTTATCCTGACCAAAAGAGTTCTGTAAAAATTATAAAAAGCATGATCGACGGTGGTGTCGATGCAATTGAAATTGGCTACCCATACTCAGATCCAGTTATGGATGGCCCGGTGATTCAGGCTGCTTCAGAAGAGGCAATAAAAAATGGAGCAGGAGCTAAAGAAGTTTTTGAACTGCTTCGAATTACTGCGCAACATAAGGTGCCTGCAATGATTATGAGTTACTGGAGCCCGATCGAAAAATACGGTTGTGCAAATTTTGCCCAAATGGTTGCCAAAATGGGAGGTAGTGGCGTCATTACTCCTGATCTAACGGTGGAGGAATCAGCAGATTGGCATCGAGAGTCAATCAAGAATTCTATTGACAGTATTTATGTTGTAGCACCCAGTACTACTGATGAGCGGTTGTCCAAAGTCACTGCCAACTGTTCAGGCTTTATCTACGCAGCAAGCTTGATGGGGGTTACTGGAACTCGTGATGCAGTCTCAGGAAACGCTAAGTCACTTGTTGAGCGCATTAGAAAAGTTAGTAATACACCAGTTGCAGTAGGTTTGGGAGTTTCTACTAAGGAGCAAGCGCGAGAAGTGGCAAAGTATGCAGATGGAGTTATTGTTGGCTCTGCCTTTATTAAGATAGTTCAAGAACATGGTTCTGGTAGAAGTGGCTTGAAAAAGATTAAGCAATTAGCAAAATCTTTATCTGAAGGAGTTCGTGATGCAAGATAAGTTTAAACTTTATCAACCTTGGTTGACTTTACTTGCACGCCTGGGCCTAGGCGGTGTTTTGCTGGCCGCTGGTGGATTAAAGATTGGTAACTTACAAAAATCTGCGATGTCAGTTCGAGCTTATGAAATGCTGCCAGTTGGTTTAGCAAATTTTCTAGGTTTTGTCCTGCCATGGATTGAAATTGGAATGGGCTTACTACTAATTGTTGGAGTAGCTGTTTCGATTGTTGGTTTGTTAGGTGCATTAACTATGCTGGCATTTGTTGTCGCAATTGCACAGGCTTGGGCTCGAGGCCTGAGTATTGACTGTGGGTGTTTCGGTGGTGGCGGTGAAATTGCTCCGGAAGAGACTAAGTATCTATCGACCATACTCAGGGATATAGGATTCCTGTTATTGGGTGTTTACCTTTATTATTTTCCAAAGGGTAAATTTGGATTAGACAAATAAGGAGTGGCGATGGGATCGAATTCTTCTGGTGATAAAGGAACTCGCAATCTAGTAATTGGAATGGTTGCATTCATCGTTGTAGTAGGCGTTGTGTTTTCCTTGATAAGCAATAGATCCAGCTCTACCGCCGCAGTGCCAGCAACTGTCTCAGAGGCAGATGGCTATGGAATTGTGTTGAACCCAGAAAGTACTCCGACAATAGATGTTTATGTCGACTATCAATGCGTAGCCTGTAAATATTTCGAAATTATTAACGGTGGATATTTAAATGAGGTCATTGCTCAGAAAAAAGCCAAGGTAGTAGTACATCCACTGAGTTTCATCGGACCAGAATCAGTTCTTGCAGCTAATGCTGTGGCCTGCGCAGCTGATGAAAATGAGTTTGTTGATATGAATTTAGCCTTGTTCCAAAACCAAGCTGACCAGAGTAATACTGGCAAATGGTCCAAGGAGTTTTTAGCTCAATTGGGTAAGTCAATTGGAATTACCTCATCCAATTTTGAATCCTGCGTTAATGAGGGCAAGTATGTTAGGTGGACCAGCAATGTCGCCACCGCTTCAGGAAAAGCTGATGTGAATTCAACACCAACAGTGTTTGTAAATGGCAAGGCTTTAGATAGAGATGCAGGCGAGTATGGTGATTTGGCTAAATTTAGAGCCGCACTTGCCGCTGGCGGCGTTAAATAGTTTTGTAATAATTTAATGCAGCTTTTATTTCCAAGCCCTACCCAATCTTCATTTTCGGTTGGTCCGTTAACTATCTATTTCTATGCTTTGTGCATACTAATTGGTATAGCCACTGCAATTTGGTTAGGACAAAGGCGTTATGCAAGTCTGGGTGGAAATTCCGATGATGTTTCAGAGGTTGCAATTTGGGCTGTGCCATTTGGAATTATTGGCGGCCGCGTTTATCACGTCTTAACATCACCAGAGCAATATTTTGGCGCTAATGGAGATCCAGTTGATGCACTTCGAATTTGGGAGGGCGGGTTAGGTATTTGGGGCGCCATCTCCTTTGGAGCATTCGGCGCTTATCTATACTTTAAGACTCACAAAACTTCTTTAAGCTTTGCCCAGTTGTTAGATTGTTTAGCTCCTGGCGTTGTTCTTGCACAAGCAATAGGCAGAGTTGGCAATTATTTCAACCAAGAGCTTTTTGGCAGACCAACCTCCCTGCCTTGGGGTTTAGAAATTGACCCACTCAAGCGACCTGTCGGATACGAATCATTTGAAACATTCCATCCAACATTTTTATACGAGTTAATTTGGTGTGTTTTGGTGGCTTATCTTTTGATTAAGTTGCCAGGCATGTTGAAGAGATTTGCTTCAAGAAGTGGCGATGTATTTGCTCTATATGTGCTGGGTTACACCATTGGCAGATTATGGATTGAAGCGCTCCGAATTGATGAGGCGAACTTGATACTAGGCCTTCGCTTGAATATTTGGGTTAGTTTGATTGTAATTATCTCTTCATTTGCTTACCTTGTAAGAAGTAAGGGCCGTGGCAATGCTAAAGAAAAGACGGTAGCAAGTTAGTATTTAGGAATGGGTTTAGAAGAGGTTCAAGCTCGAAATTTAGAGCATCGAGCAAATAAGGCTGGCTGGCTTCGTGCAGCAGTGCTGGGATCAAATGATGGCCTGGTTTCAACGGCAAGTTTGATGATTGGTTTTGCCGCTGCAGATAAAGGTGATTTCTTAATTACTGCCGGGTTAGCAGGAATAGCTGCTGGTTCAATGTCTATGGCAGTAGGAGAGTATGTGTCAGTTAAATCCCAAAATGATATTGAAAAATCTGATCGTGAAATAGAAATCAAACAGTTAGAAATGGATCCTGAAGGCGAGTTTGATGAATTGATGGATATTTACATCAAGCGAGGATTAACAGAGGAGCTAGCACGTCAAGTTGTTACCGCTATGCATAAGCATGATGCACTTGATGCTCACCTAAGAGATGAACTCGGACATTTTGATCACACTAGGGCTAGACCAGTTCAAGCCGGTATTGCATCTGCGATTGCATTTACAGCCGGAGGATTAGTGCCATTAATCGGCGCATTACTTTCCTCTGTAAATCAAGTTAGTTTTGTTTTAGTCTTCACTGCTTTTGGTTTGATTGCAGCCGGGTATATATCGGCAAAGATTGCTGCTGCGCCATTGCCTAGAACCATACTTCGAATATTTGCTGGCGGGGCCTTGGGGGTTGCAATTACAGCTGGAATTGGATGGCTGGTAGGACTGACCGGGGTCTAACTCTCCTGCTACCCTTTGCCTGCAGGTTTATTTAAAGTTGGGCCATTGTCGTCCCGACCCTTACTGGGAGCGACTAATTTCATTGCAATCACAATCTAGTTTTTCTGCCATGCCAAGCGCTCTTGGCCTGTATGACCCTGCCAATGAGCATGATGCATGCGGTGTGGCTATGGTGGCAACACTTAACAAAATACAATCACATGAAATTGTTAGTAAGGCGTTAACTGCACTTCGCAATTTAGAGCATCGAGGCGCATCAGGTGCTGAACCAGATAGTGGTGACGGTGCTGGAATTCTCATTCAGGTGCCGGACAAATTTTATCGATCAGTTGTTTCATTTGAACTGCCTAAAGTTGGCAGCTATGCAACTGGAATCTTTTTTGTTCAAAAAAATAATCCTTTAAATAACGAGAAAATCAATCAGATTGCAGCTGAGGAGGGTTTATCAATTATCGGCTGGCGCGATATGCCTATTAACTCAAGATCTATTGGTAAAACTGCACTTTCAGTGATGCCAGATTTCAAGCAAGTTTTTCTCACTGGCTTAAATAATGAAACAGATATTGTCTTAGAAAGAATGGCTTTTTGCTTCCGTAAAAGAATTGAACACACCATGCCAATTTACATATCCTCACTTTCTTCTCGCACAATCGTTTATAAGGGAATGCTAACTACAGGTCAGTTAGAGGAGTTTTTCCCAGATTTATCAAACCCGTTGGTTGAATCGGCAATGGCGCTTGTGCATTCAAGATTTTCAACCAACACATTTCCTTCCTGGCCACTTGCACATCCATATCGATATATAGCTCATAACGGAGAGATTAATACGGTAAAGGGAAATCGAAATTGGATGAGAGCTAGAGAAACTCTGCTGGAGAGTGATTTAATTCCCGGTGATCTAAAGCGACTGTTTCCGATTGTGGAAAATTCCGGTAGCGATTCCGCTTCATTCGATGAGGTTCTAGAGCTCTTGTATTTAGGTGGCAGAAGCTTGCCCCATTCGGTTTTAATGATGATTCCAGAGGCTTGGGAAAATCATAGAACTATGTCGAAGGCAAGAAAAGATTTTTACTCTTTTCATTCATCACTTATGGAGCCATGGGATGGACCAGCTTGCGTGACCTTTACCGATGGAAAACAGGTTGGTGCAGTACTGGATCGAAATGGTTTGAGACCTTCTAGATTCTGGGTAACAGATGATGGATTAGTTGTATTGGCAAGTGAGGTGGGCGTTTTAGATTTCAAACCAGAATCCATTATTAGAAAAGGTCGACTGCAGCCTGGAAAAATGTTCTTGGTAGATATTGAAGAGGGACGCATCATCGAAGATGATGAGATTAAAGAAAATCTTGCTAATGCTTCTCCATACTCAGATTGGCTTCATGCTGGTCTAGTTCGATTAAGTGACTTACCAGCCCGTGAACATATTGTTTATCCGCACTCATCTGTGGTTAGACGGCAACGTGCTTTTGGATACACCGAGGAGGAAATTCGATTAATCATCACTCCGATGGCAAAAAACGGTGCTGAACCATTAGGTTCAATGGGCACAGATACTCCGATCGCTGCTCTATCGCAAAAGCCAAGACTTCTCTTCGATTATTTCGCACAACTTTTCGCACAGGTTACAAATCCTCCACTAGATGCAATACGCGAGGAATTAGTTACATCATTGGGAGGTTCGATCGGCCCAGAGCACAATTTGCTTGACCCAGGACCAGCATCTTGTCGGCAGATCTCTTTGCAGTTTCCAGTAATAGATAATGATGAATTAGCAAAAATTATTCACGTTAATGCTGATGGAGATCAACCAGGTTTTGCAACCCATGTTGTTCGTGGTTTATTTCCGATCGCTGGTGGTGGAAAATCATTAGTTGCAAAAATTGAAGAGATAAGAGCGGAAGTCTCAGCTGCGATAGAGGGTGGAGCAAGAATAATTGTTTTATCTGATCGAGATGGTGATGCTGAGAATGCTCCTATTCCTTCTCTACTTCTTACATCTGCCGTCCACCATCACTTAATCAGAGAAAAAACACGGACCAAAGTGGGTCTAGTTGTTGAAAGTGGTGAGGTTAGAGAGGTTCACCATGTGGCACTTCTTATTGGATTTGGCGCAGCCGCAGTAAATCCTTACCTTGCAATGGAAAGTGCGGAGGATTTAGTTCGACAGGGTGTTGTTACTGGTATTACACCAGAGAAAGCAGTTCGAAATTTAATTAAATCTCTTGGAAAAGGTGTTTTAAAAGTCATGTCCAAGATGGGTGTTTCGACAATTGCTTCCTACACCGGAGCACAGGTTTTTGAAGCGATTGGCCTGTCAAAAGAGGTGGTTGATGAATATTTCGTCGGCGCTACCTCAAGATTAGGTGGAATTGGAATCGAAATCATCGCCCAGGAAACTATTAAACGCCACCATGTTGCTTATCCGCCTGGTGGTGAGATTCCAGGGTCGAAGAAACTACAGATCGGCGGGGAGTATCAGTGGCGTCGCGATGGTGAACCACATTTGTTTGATCCAGAGACCGTATTCACCTTGCAGCATGCGACAAGATCAAAACGTTTTGATGTGTTCAAACGCTATACAAATAGAGTAGATGAGCAGTCTCGTAGATTGATGACTCTTCGGGGTCTATTTCAATTTAAAGAGGGAATCAGACAGCCAATACCAATTGATCAAGTTGAACCAGCGAGTGAAATTCTTAAAAGATTTGCAACTGGAGCAATGTCATACGGTTCCATATCGCAAGAAGCCCATGAAACCTTGGCAATTGCTATGAATCGAATCGGTGGTAAATCAAATACTGGTGAAGGTGGAGAAGATCCAGCCCGAAACAAACCTGATGCGAACGGAGATTTACGTCGTTCAGCAATCAAGCAAGTAGCTAGTGGCAGATTTGGTGTGACGAGTGAATATTTAGTTAATGCAGATGACATACAGATCAAGATGGCGCAGGGGGCTAAACCAGGTGAAGGTGGTCAATTACCAGGTAACAAGGTTTATCCGTGGATTGCAAAGGTGCGTTACTCAACACCTGGTGTTGGTCTAATTTCACCACCACCACATCACGACATTTACTCAATTGAAGATTTAGCGCAATTAATTCATGATCTGAAAAACGCGAACAACCAAGCTCGAATCCATGTTAAGTTGGTTGCAGAGGTTGGAGTAGGAACGGTCGCAGCCGGAGTAAGCAAAGCACATGCAGATGTGGTCTTAATTTCGGGCCATGATGGTGGAACTGGTGCGTCCCCTCTAACATCACTAAAACATGCTGGCGCTCCATGGGAGTTGGGCTTAGCTGAGGCGCAACAGACTTTAATTCTTAATGATTTGAGAGATCGAATTGTTGTTCAAGTAGATGGACAGATGAAGACTGGCCGAGATGTTTTAATCGCAGCACTACTTGGAGCTGAGGAATTTGGTTTTGCCACTGCTCCATTGGTTGTATCAGGTTGCGTAATGATGCGTGTGTGTCATTTAGACACTTGTCCAGTTGGAGTAGCAACTCAAAATCCAGAGTTGCGTAAGAAATTTACCGGAAAACCGGAGTTTGTAGAAACTTTCTTTGAATACATAGCTGAAGAGGTAAGAGAGTTATTGGCCCAACTTGGCTTTAGAAAACTTGAGGATGCGATTGGACAAGTTGAAGTACTTGATACAAAAGCGGCAACAGAGCATTGGAAAGCAAGCGGTCTTGATCTTTCACCAATACTGGTGCCACCAAAAGCGAATGCTGTTCGTAGCAATACCTCACAGCAAGATCATGGTTTAACAGCGGCTCTTGATAACCAATTAATCTCTTTAGCTAAGCCAGCGTTAGAGGGTCAAAAATCCCTGCGATTAGAGATGCCAATCAGGAATGTAAACAGAACGGTTGGCACAATGCTTGGAAGTGAGATCACTCGAAAATATGGAGGAAGCGGTTTACCAGCAAACACAATTGATATAACTTTTCACGGATCAGCTGGACAATCATTTGGTGCTTTCATTCCATCTGGTTTAACCCTGAGGCTCTACGGTGATAGCAATGACTATGTAGCTAAGGGATTATCAGGTGGAAGAGTGATTATTAGACCTGATGAACGTGCCAAATTTAAATCAAATGCCAATGTGATTGCCGGAAATGTAATTGGATATGGCGCTACATCGGGTGAAATTATGATCTCTGGTGTAGTTGGTGAAAGATTTTGTGTTCGAAATTCAGGAGCACATGCAATAGTTGAAGGAGTTGGTGATCACGGATGTGAATACATGACCGGGGGAACTGTCGTTATCTTGGGAAGTATCGGTAGAAATTTTGCAGCAGGAATGTCAGGAGGCATGGCCTTTGTGCTGGACCTGGAGGAGTCCTTGGTAAATACAGAAATGGTTGACTTATTAACTCTCCCAGCTGTTCATGAGGATTTTGTTAAATCGAGTTTGTCTAACTTTTTTGTGGAGAGCGGATCTGCAGTGGCAAAGGATTTGCTCAGTGACTGGGATAAAAGTAAATCTAGATTTACGTTAGTAATGCCTAGAGATTACGCAAGAGTTCTTGAGGTAATGGCCAAGGCACAGCGTGAAGGAATGCCAGTTGATAATGCCGTCATGGAGGTGGTCAATGGCTGATCCAAAGGGATTTCTAAACACTGGTAGAGAGCTACCAAACCGCAGACCTGTTGATGTGAGAATTCAAGATTGGAAAGAGGTTTATCAACATCAGGAGTTTTCTCATCTACAAAAACAAGCTGGACGTTGTATGGATTGCGGCATTCCATTTTGTCATCAAGGTTGTCCGCTCGGAAATTTAATTCCAGAGTGGAACGATTTAATTTGGCGAGGTGAGAAGCCAGAAGCAATTGACCGTCTTCATGCTACAAATAATTTTCCAGAATTCACTGGAAGGTTATGCCCTGCACCCTGTGAAACAGCTTGCGTGGTTGCGATTAATGATGAAGCGGTAACAATTAAACAGGTTGAATTACGAACAATCGAAGAGGCGTTTTTAGAAAAAAGAGTTGTGCCGTTAATCCCAGACCGGCTTTCAGGTAAAACTGTTGCAGTGATTGGCTCTGGTCCAGCAGGGCTGGCAGCTGCACAACAATTAACAAGAGCTGGACATACAGTGGCAGTTTATGAAAGAGCTGACAAAATTGGCGGCCTGCTTCGATATGGCATCCCTGAATTTAAAATGGAAAAAGCAGTGGTTGATCGCAGGCTTTACCAAATGGAACAAGAGGGAACTAGGTTTAGAACTGGTGTGACCGTTGGTAAAGATATCTCAGGTTCAGCATTAAGAAGTCGGTACGACGCAGTAGTAGTTGCAATTGGAGCAACTAATTGGCGAGAGTTATCGATTCCTGGCCGTGATGCCAAAGGTGTTTATCAAGCGATGGAGTACTTGCCGTGGGGTAATAAACAAGCACTTGGTGAGTTAGATGCAGAACCAGAGATTAACGCTGACGGAAAGAATGTTGTGATCTTAGGCGGAGGCGATACAGGGGCTGATTGTTTAGGCACTGCAATACGACAAGGTGCTAAATCAGTAACGCAGTTGGAAATTCAACCAAGGCCAGCAGCAGAGCGACCTAGTGAGCAACCGTGGCCAACTTATCCAATGATTTATCGAGTAAGCAGTGCGCATGAAGAGGCAGGCGAACGGTTGTATTCAGTTTCAACACAGGAATTTGTCAAAGATAGTTCAGGAAATTTAACTGGCGTAAAACTAGTTGAAACTGCATTAGTAAATGGAAAGTTTCAAGAGGTATCTGGAAGTGAAAAAATCATTCCGGCTGACTTAGTGTTTCTAGCATTGGGCTTTTCTGGACCGGAAAAAAGTGATTTATTAAACCAACTCGAAGTTAAAGTAGATGAACGGAACAACATCGTCCGTGATGACAACTATGCAACCAGCGCTGATGGCGTATTTGTCTGCGGTGATGCCGGCCGAGGGCAATCATTAATTGTTTGGGCGATAGCAGAGGGACGAAGTGCAGCATCTGCTGTGGATCGATATTTAACAGGGAACACGCAGCTGCCATTTCCAATTGAGCCAACTGCTCGCCCAATGATGGTTTAAGGTTTTTGCTATGCGTAGAGCCAAAATCGTTTGCACTATCGGTCCCGCGGTTGAATCCGTAGAGAAAATTACTGAACTAATAGCTGCTGGCATGAACATGGCTCGGCTAAATCTCTCACATGGAGGGTATACCGAACATCAGATGAGACTAGATAATGTAAGGAAGGTTGCAAAAGAATCTGGAAAAGCTGTCGCAGTATTGGTTGATCTTCAAGGCCCGAAAATCAGATTAGGAAAATTCAAAAATGGACCTCACGATCTAGTTCGTGGCGAGATTTTCACAATTACAACTGATGCAATAGATGGAACTAAAGATAGAGTCAGTACCACCTACCTTGGGCTAACTAAAGATTGTCGAGTTGGTGACAAGATTATGATTGATGATGGAAAAGTAACTGTTGAAGTTGTTGAAGTTAAAGGAAATGATGTTGTCACAAGAGTTATTCATCCTGGCAGTGTAAGCAATAATAAAGGTTTGAATCTTCCTGGGGTGGCAGTTTCAGTCCCGGCGTTATCAGAAAAAGACATCGCAGACTTGAAGTGGGGACTTAAAGCGGGTGCGGATTTTATTGCCCTCTCATTTGTGCGCAGTGCAGCTGATGTGAAAGATGTTCACCGCATTATGGATGAGGTTGGTATACGCGTGCCAGTAATTGCGAAAATCGAGAAACCACAAGCGGTAGCTAACTTACAAGAAATAGTTGATGCTTTTGACGGAATTATGGTGGCACGGGGAGATCTTGGCGTGGAGTTGCCAATAGAAGATGTACCGATGGTTCAAAAGCAATGCATAACTATGGCCAGGGAGTCTGCTAAGCCGGTAATAGTTGCTACACAAATGCTGGACTCAATGATCAACAACTCTCAACCAACACGAGCTGAAGCAACAGATTGTGCCAATGCAGTTTTAGATGGGGCAGATGCATTGATGCTATCGGGGGAGACAAGTGTTGGAGAGTTCCCAATTGAATCTGTGAAGATTATGTCTCGAATCATTGAGCGAACTGAAGAGATTGCATTAGATCAGATACCACCGTTGAAGCATTCACCCGCAACAAAAGGTGGGGCGATAACTAAAGCAGCCACAGAAGTAGGACTAACTGTTGGAGCTAAATTCTTAGTTGCATTCACGCAAAGCGGTGATTCAGCTAGAAGAATGTCAAGATTGCGATCACCGATACCAATGTTGGCATTAACGCCGGATGTGGGAACTTACAACCGTTTGGCGCTGTCATGGGGAATTGAATCAATGCTAACTTCGGTGGTTAATCACACCGACGAGATGGTGATGCAGGTAGATACGATTTTGATTAATTCGAAACGGGTAAACCTTGGCGATTTAGTCTTAATAGTTGCAGGATCACCTCCTGGAATTCCTGGATCAATAAATGCTATGCGTGTACATAAAATTGGCGATGCTGTAGGTGGCGTTGCGCCTGCTTATCGCAAGTAATTTAGTATTCAAAGATATCGGCGATAAACTACCTTTCGATTTCGCCTCGGTACTCCAACGGTAGAGAGGACGGTCTCAAAAACCGTATAGTGTCGGTTCGAATCCGACTCGAGGCACATGACTACTGAAAAAAAGATTCGAATCCTTGTTGCCGAAGATGAAACTATCATTCGGCTAGATTTAGTGGAGATGCTTACTGAAGCTGGGTATGAGGTAGTTGCTCAAGCAGAGAATGGTGCAGTTGCTGTTGATCTCGCAAAATTACACAAACCTGATCTAGCCATATTAGATGTAAAAATGCCGGAGATGGATGGCATAACCGCTGCGGAGCAGATAATTACACTGGCTCCGGTATTGATGTTAACCGCATTTAGCCAACGCGATTTAGTTGAACGAGCTAGGGATGCTGGCGTTATGGCTTATGTAGTCAAACCTTTTTCTATTTCTGACTTAGTTCCTGCCATTGAAATTGCAATTAGTCGACACACTCAGATGAAATCTTTAGAGACTGAAGTTGCAGATCTGTATGAAAGACTAGAAACACGCAAGATAATTGATAGAGCTAAGGGAATTTTAATGAAAGCTATGAATCTTTCTGAGCCAGAAAGTTTTGCTTGGATTCAAAAAACAGCAATGGATCGAAGAATTTCTATGAAACAAGTGGCGCAAGCTGTTATTTCCCCAGAATCTGCCCCAGATCGGTAGTTATCTTTCTGCGAGTATTAAGCAAGTAATTCTTGCGCTACAGGTTCGTTCACCCTTGTCATTAGTAATTTCTACCTCATAACAACAAAGAGTTTTTCCCAAAGAAACTGCAGTGGCAACGGCGGTGACTACTCCTGAAAGAGCAGATTTGTGATGAGTGGCATTTATATCTACTCCAACTATCTTTCTATTTGGTCCAGCGTGTAATTGTGTTCCGATTGAACCTAAACTTTCTGCCAGTACTACATTTGCGCCACCATGTAGAAGTCCTATCGGTTGAGTGTTACCTGCCACCGGCATAGTGCCTACTAATCTCTCCGGTGAAGCCTCAATAATCTCAATACCCATCTTGCTGTCTAGGGCACCAGAACCGCGCTTACGAATCTCATCTAAATAATCGCTCATGTCTACAAGTTTAACCTGATATGGCAATTAGAATCCCAATATGAGTGCCAGTTCAAAGCGTTTACTCCTTATAGATGGTCATTCAATGGCTTATCGGGCTTTCTATGCTTTGCCAGTTGATAACTTTAAAACCAGCGCAGGCCAGCCCACCAATGCGATATATGGATTTGCATCGATGCTTATAAATCTAATCAAAGAAGAACAGCCAACTCATTTAGCGGTGGCATTTGATGTATCGAGAAAAACCTTTAGAACTGAGAAATTTCCTGAGTATAAAGCTAACCGCAGCAGTACCCCTGATGAGTTTCGTTCTCAGATGTCGCACTTAAATGAAATGATTGAAAGTTTTGGAATTAAACACTTCGAAATAGAAGGCTATGAAGCTGATGACATAATCGCATCCCTTGCGAAGAAAGCTCAGTTAGAAAATTTTCAAGTTCTAATCTGTACTGGGGATAGGGATTCGTTTCAGTTAGTTAATGAGAATGTAACTGTTTTATACCCGAAAAAAGGTGTTACTGAAATGTCACGTATGACGCCGAATGCTGTATTCGAGAAATACGGTCTGACGCCGACTCAATATCCAGACTTTGCTGCGCTGCGGGGAGATCCCAGTGACAACCTACCCTCCATTCCAGGAGTGGGTGAAAAAACTGCAACCAAATGGATTTCAGATTACGGCAGCCTTGAAAAACTCATAGAAAATGCAGGCGAGATCGCTGGCAAGGTTGGGCAATCGCTTCGAGAGAATTTGTCTACCGTCAGATTAAATCGTGAATTAACCCATTTATTAGATGACCTTGAAATGAATGTCAATGTTTCTGATTTAAATTGGATCGGCTTTGACTCGAATCGCACGGGCAGTTTCTTCGACAAAATGGAAATAAGAGCTTTAAAAGAAAGATTGAAATCGTTGCCGCAATCGAGTGTTTCAGCAACTCCAGAGATTGAAATTGTGGTCTCTGATAGTTCATCCGAACAAGTCACCACCTTACTAAAGAATCACACTGATTCTATTGCTATCTCATTTGATTTTATTGATAACTCATTGCAGGGATATGCCGTAGCAGTAAATGAAAGCAAGATTTATTATGTTCGTGAATCAAAAATAGGAGATTGGATTAGTAACTCAAAACTGCCAAAAATTGTTCACTCAGCAAAAAGTTTGATAAAAAAGCTCGCCATTAATGGCTTAGTTGCAGATGTTGAACTCCTGGCTTATTTAGTTAACCCCGGGAGCCGAAACCTAGAGCTCAATGATCTAGTTGAGCGCAGGTTAGGCATCGCTCCTTCAAGTGGTGATTTGTTTTCACAGTTCGATCCACGATCTGCTGCATGGATATATTCATTGCAGAAGGAGCTGGCAAATGAGATTGAATCTAAAGGAATGTCAGATTTGTATACTCATTTGGAGCAGCCAACCCTGTTATTACTTGCCCAAATGGAATTGCTAGGTATAGCTGTTGATCAACCGAAATTGAAACAATTGTCGGATCATTTCTCCAAAATTGTCTCTGAAGAAACAAAGATGGCATATCAAGAAGCTGGGCATGAATTTAATGTTGGTTCGCCAAAACAACTGCAGGTGGTGCTATTTGATGAATTGAAATTGCCTAAAACTAAAAAGATTAAGACGGGGTATACAACTGATGCAGAGAGTTTGGAATGGTTGGCACTTAAAACTAAGCATCCGCTGCTTAAGCACCTTCTAAGGATTCGAGAAACTTCTAAATTAATGACCACAATCGATGGATTAATTGCATCTGTTGCACAGGATGGCCGAATACACACCAGTTTCCAGCAAACTGTGGCAGCCACTGGCAGGTTATCTTCAACTGAACCGAACCTACAAAATATTCCGATTAGGACTGAAGAGGGTAGAAGAATTCGTGATTGTTTTGTCGCCCAAAAACCTTTCCTTGATCTCATGACAGCGGATTACAGCCAAATCGAGATGAGGATTATGGCCCATTTATCTGACGATAAAGCATTAATAGAAGCCTTCGAATCAGGTGAAGATTTGCATTCAACAGTTGCTTCGCAAGTATTTGGTGTAAAGCCAGGAGAAGTTGATGCGGAGATGCGGCGAACAATTAAGGCAATGTCTTATGGTTTAGCTTATGGATTATCTTCATTTGGACTATCTCAAACATTAGATATTGATCCAGCAGCAGCTAGTGAACTAATGGCTAAATACTTTGAAAGATTTGGCGGAATTCGTGAGTATCTGAAAACGGTAGTAGTAAAGGCCCGTGAAAATGGTTACACGCAAACGATCATGGGCAGAAGAAGATATTTACCGGATTTAAACCACGACAATAGACAACGTCGCGAGATCGCCGAGCGCGCAGCTCTTAATGCACCGATCCAAGGTTCTGCAGCTGACATTATTAAGATTGCGATGCTCAAAGTAGATGAGCAAATGAAATTAGCAAAACTGAAATCACGATTGCTATTACAAGTTCATGATGAGTTGATTCTAGAGGTTGCTCCAGGTGAACAGGAGAGATTAACTGAGTTGGTTAAGAAGCAAATGTCTGGTGCTTACAAACTAAATGTTCCACTTGATGTGAATATTGGCGTAGGAAAGAGTTGGGATTTGGCTGCACACTAATTTACTTATTGGTGTCTAAATTTGCTTCCATAGCTTCAGTGTCTTCATCCTCGGTTGGAACACGATCAGCCTCCTTCAATAAATCAGAGCCTCCTCGCATCACTAGATATCCAATGCCAACACAGATTGTGGTCAGAGCTAGGCAGTATCTAGGGGAGTAATGCTCAGAAATAAAACCACCGATCGCAGTTCCAAAAGCGGCAAAGGTGCCTTCGACAGTCCACAACCAACCAAGGGCAGCCACTGCCGTTCCTTTAGGTCTAACGGCTTCACTAATTTCTAAGTAAAAAACTTGTAATCCTCCAGCCATCAAACTCATGGCAGCGGTCACTATCATCATTGACCAATCTGGATAGGTAAAAGCAAGTGGTAGGGAGAAAATAAACCAGAATAGATAAAGTTTTTTGAAAGCAGCTAATGAAGATGTTCGCCGTGAAACCATCCCAGCCACCAGCCCACCAATTACAGTTCCTGCGGCCATAATCGCAAAGATAATCCCTGTGCGATGGGGAATCTTCTCTAGTACGGTGAAAGCAGGCATTGCGATATCAAAAGCTCCCCAACCTAAACCAATAAAAACACCTTCTAGCATTAACAAACGCATTGCCGGAGTTCGCCAAACAGCTAGATCATTTGAAGTCTTTTTTTCTGGCTTCCAACGCTTTAATTGAGGTGAAAGGGATAAGGCTCCACCGCCAATAAAAATCAGTGCCGAACAAATCTGTAACGCCAACTCTGGGGTGCTGCCTAGAGCAACGGAGGTTGCAATCAAAGGACCAAATACTCCAACTGAATTCATCACCGCTGTGTCGATGGCATAGGCAGTTCTTATCTGATCTTGAGGTACCGTAACTTTCCAAAGTGGGCGGACAGACAAATTTATTGGTGGTGCAGAGAAACCAAGAATGGCTGCGTATACGACTAATTCGGTTTTATTTGTGCCAGAGGCAAAAAGTAATATTAAAAATGCATATCCAGGTGCGAGAATGCGAAGTGGAATTTTCATTCCGAATTTATCAATTATTGTTCCACGTAAACCTGCGGTAGTAGCACCAGTTATGCCATTTACTCCAGTGGCCAACCCAGCGATTGCAATAGAACCTGTTGTTTGTTGAACTTTGAAAAAGATACTCAATGAGATCATTCCATAGGCTAAACGGGCCGGAAATGAGCTAATCAGCAGATATTGTCCCGATTTATTGCTAAGAACCTGTGAGTATCTGCTCATTAGTACATTCTAGACTGCTTCAGTTTGACCCTTGCTACTGATCGAAAGTAACCTTGCCCGTCCCTGTCCCTACTAGTTGCAGTACCCCTGGAGCACACCCACCTAATGACCCCTTCTCAAATTGCAGTAAATGACATTGGAACCGCAGAAGATTTCTTAGCCGCTATCGAAGGCACAATCAAAAATTTTAATGATGGAGATTTAGTTTCAGGAATCGTTGTTCAAATCGATCGCGAAGAAGTGTTGCTAGATATTGGATATAAGACAGAGGGTGTTATTCCATCTCGTGAATTATCAATTCGCCATGATGTTGATCCAAGTGAATTAGTTAAAGTTGGCGATCGGGTTGAAGCTCTAGTTTTGCAAAAAGAGGACAAAGAAGGTCGTTTAATCCTTTCCAAAAAGCGTGCTCAATACGAGCAGGCATGGGGAGATGTAGAGGGCAAGAAAGAACGTGATGAGGTTGTCACCGGAACTGTAATTGAAGTTGTAAAGGGTGGCTTGATTGTTGATATTGGTTTGCGCGGATTTTTGCCTGCATCACTAGTTGAGATGCGTCGCGTTAGAGATCTAACACCATATATTGGACAGCAAGTTGAGTGCAGAATTATTGAGCTAGATAAAAACCGAAACAACGTAGTGCTTTCTCGTAGAGCATTCCTTGAGCAATCTCAATCTGCATCTCGAACAACTTTCCTTAACCAGTTAACTAAAGGCCAAGTTAGATCTGGCGTAATCTCTTCAATTGTTAACTTTGGTGCTTTCGTTGATTTAGGTGGCGTTGACGGATTAGTTCACGTTTCTGAGCTCTCATGGAAACACATTGATCATCCATCAGAGGTTGTTGAGGTTGGCGATGAGGTCACCGTTGAGGTTCTTGAAGTTGATTTTGAAAGAGAGCGAGTTTCGTTATCTCTAAAGGCCACGCAAGAAGATCCATGGCAAGCCTTTGCTCGAACTCACACCATCAATCAAGTAGTCCCAGGTGAAGTTACTAAGTTAGTTCCATTTGGTGCATTTATAAAAGTTTTTGAAGGCATTGAGGGACTGGTACATATTTCAGAGTTGGCAGAGCGCCATGTAGAAATTCCAGAGCAGGTAGTTCAGGTCGGAGATAAGCTATTTGTTAAAATCATCGACATCGACTTAGAGCGTCGTCGAATCTCTCTTTCTTTGAAGCAAGCAAATGAAGGACAAGAGGTTGAGGTTGAAGCTTTCGATCCAACACAATACGGAATGCCAGCTCGTTATGATGCAGAAGGCAAATTTATTTATCCTGAAGGTTTTGATCCTGAAACCCAAGAATGGAAACCTGGTTATGAAAGCCAGCGCGAAGAATGGGAGAGGCAATACGCTGAAGCCCAATCTCGATTTATGGCTCATAAGAAGCAAAAGGCAGAGGCAAAAGCAGCTGATGCTGCCGCTCCTGCTGCCGAGTAAGCGATTATTAAGTATGGCCTCAGGAAACTGGGGCCATTTTTTTATTGTGTAGGGTTTAACTCATGTTAGTCGTTGCATTAACCGGGGGAATCGGTTCTGGAAAATCTACTGTTGGACAAATATTCGAAGATTTAGGCGCCGTAGTTACCGACTCTGATCAGCTGGCCCGCAATGTAGTAGAACGGGGCACAACTGGTTTTGATCAAATTGTTGCAGCTTTTGGTGATGAGGTGCTTAAAAATGGGGATTTGGATAGAGCTGCTTTAGCTGAAGTAATCTTTAAAGACCCGGCTAAGCGTACGCAATTGGAGCAAATAACTCATCCGTTGATAAGAAGAGCATTTGCAGAAATAGTTGAGTCGGCTCAAAATGATTCAATAGTGATCAATCAGATTCCATTACTAGTTGAATCAAAACACGAATACAAATTCGATCATGTCATCACTGTCTCAGCTACTGAAGAGGTAAGGATTCAAAGGTTACTAATGCGCGGAATGAATTTGACACAGATAAAACAGCGAATTGGGGCGCAATCAACTGATGCTCAGCGTGAGGCAATATCTGACACGGTAATCAGTAATGACAAAGATCATTCAGAGTTATTAGTTGAGGTAGAGAAAGTTTGGGAGCTTCTTCAAATCAAAAATAAGAATAAATCATGAGGCCCATCTCAGATCTGACTCGTCGGGTAGAACCATTTCGAGTTATTAGTGATTACGTACCTGCTGGAGATCAACCATCTGCTATCTCTGAATTAGTTGCTCGACTGGCGAAAAATGAACAGGATATAGTTTTGCTAGGAGCAACTGGTACTGGTAAGTCTGCAACCACAGCCTGGATGATCGAACAAGTTCAACGGCCTACCTTAGTAATCGCCCCTAACAAAACTTTGGCTGCCCAATTAGCCAATGAGTTCAAGGAACTTCTGCCTAATAATGCTGTTGAGTACTTTGTTTCTTACTATGACTACTACCAACCAGAGGCGTATGTTCCTCAAACTGATACATTTATTGAGAAAGACTCGTCGGTAAACGATGAGGTGGAGCGTTTAAGGCATTCAGCGACTAACTCATTACTTACTAGACGAGATGTGATTGTGGTTGCAACGGTTTCCTGTATTTATGGTTTAGGAACTCCCCAGGAATACATAGATCGAATGGTCAAGTTAAAAGTAGGGGACTCAATAGATCGAAATACTCTGTTACGTAAATTTGTTGACATTCAATACAAACGAAACGATATGGCGTTTGAACGTGGAACTTTCCGTGTCCGTGGGGACACAATCGAGATAATTCCCATGTATGAAGAGCTGGCCTTACGAATTGAAATGTTCGGAGATGAGATTGAGAAAATAATGACCCTGCACCCTCTAACCGGTGAAATTGTCAGAGATGAAACGGAAATGTATGTATTTCCAGCAACTCACTACGCCGCTGGTCCTGAAACAATGGAACGCGCAATCAAAGAAATAGAGATAGAGCTCGAAAAACGTGTTGATGAATTTGAGCGCTCTGGAAAATTACTAGAGGCGCAGAGAATCAAGATGCGCACCACTTTTGATATAGAGATGATGCGCCAACTAGGTTTTTGTTCTGGAATTGAAAACTACTCAAGGCATTTAGATGGAAGGGAGCAAGGTTCTGCGCCTAACTGTCTTTTAGATTACTTCCCGGAAGATTTTTTGGTAGTAATTGATGAGTCTCATGTAACGGTACCGCAAATAGGTGCAATGCATGAAGGTGATGCAGCACGAAAACGAACTCTTGTGGAGCACGGATTTAGATTACCAAGTGCCATGGATAACCGGCCGCTTAAGTTTGCAGAATTCTTAGAAAGATGCGGGCAGAAGGTTTATTTATCTGCTACACCCGGTAAGTATGAATTAGAAAAAACCAAAAATGATGTCGTCGAACAAGTTATCCGTCCCACTGGACTGGTGGATCCGAAAATTGTGGTCAAGCCAATTAAAGGACAGATAGATGATTTGATTAACGAGATCAGATTACGTGCAGATCGTAATGAACGAGTTCTTGTGACTACTTTGACTAAAAAAATGTCAGAGGAGCTAACTGACTATATGTTAGGGCTTGGAGTTAAGGTTAGATATTTACATTCAGAGGTTGATACTTTAAGACGAGTTGAGTTGCTAAGAGAGCTAAGAACTGGTGAATATGATGTTTTAATTGGTATTAATCTCTTACGTGAAGGCTTGGATTTACCTGAAGTATCTTTGGTCGCGATATTAGATGCTGATAAAGAAGGTTTTCTCAGATCAACAACTTCATTGATTCAAACTATTGGACGCGCTGCTCGAAATGTTTCAGGTGAAGTGCATATGTACGCTGACAATATGACAAAGTCAATGACTAATGCGATCGATGAAACCAACAGAAGAAGAGCTAAACAGGTGGCATATAACACCGAGCATGGGATTGATCCCACTCCGCTACGTAAGAAGATTGCTGACATCACAGATTTGATCGCGAAAGAGGCGGATGACACAGATGATTTGGCTGCCAATACCAAGAAAATCGGATTTACTAGTGGGGTTCATAGTAAGAATGCACAATCCTTACCACGTCAAGAATTGGTGGCATTGATTGAATCACTTACTGATCAAATGAGATTAGCAGCGTCAGAGTTGAGTTTCGAATTAGCGGCAAGATTAAGAGATGAGATAAGAGAATTGAAGCGAGAATTAAAAGGAATGCAAGAGGCTGGAAGCTAATGAACGATCGTTTAATAGTACGTGGCGCCAGAGAACACAACCTAAAAGATGTCTCTTTGGATATGCCGCGAAATGCGCTGATAGTTTTTACAGGTTTATCTGGCTCAGGAAAATCATCCCTAGCCTTCGACACGATATTCGCAGAGGGCCAGCGCAGATATGTTGAATCACTTTCGGCTTATGCCCGTCAATTTTTGGGACAGATGGATAAACCAGATGTTGATTTCATTGAAGGATTATCACCTGCGGTCTCAATAGATCAAAAATCTACTAATAGAAACCCTAGATCTACAGTTGGAACAATCACTGAAGTTTATGATTATTTAAGATTACTTTTTGCCAGGGCAGGCAAACCTCACTGTCCAAAATGTGGAAAAGCTATTGCTAAACAAACCCCTCAAAACATTGTTGATCAGATTCTGCAGATGCAAGAAGGACTCAAATTTCAAGTTTTAGCGCCAGTCATTCGTGCACGGAAAGGTGAGTTCTTAGATCTTTTCAAAGACTTTATTACCCAAGGCTATTCCAGAGTGAGAGTTGATGGCACTACCTATCAAATAGCTGAGGTGCCGAAACTAAAGAAGCAAGAGAAACACACTATTGAGGTTGTTGTAGATCGCTTAATTGTGAAGGCTGAGAGCAAATCACGAATCACCGATTCAATTGAAACGGCGTTAAAGCTTGCAAATGGTTTAGTAATTCTTGATTTTGTTGACGCAAAAAAGGGTTCTCCTGATAAGGAAAAATCTTTTAGCGAACATATGGCTTGTCACGAATGTGAGATTTCTTTCGAGGAGTTGGAACCAAGATCATTTTCTTTCAACTCTCCCTTTGGGGCATGCCCAGAATGCACAGGAATTGGAACAAAACTTGAGGTGGATGAGGATTTATTAATTCCAGATGATGCAATTTCTATCTATGAAGGAGCGATCGCACCCTGGTCAGGAGGACAATCCTCAGAATATTTCCTGCGCTTATTGGAGGGTCTTGCTGGAGATCTTAAATTTTCACTTGACGTACCATGGAAGAAACTTTCCCAGAAAGCCAAAGATGCAATCTTGAACGGTTGGGATTATGAGGTTCATGTTAAGTATAAAAATCGATATGGACGCGTAAGGAATTATTCAACTGGGTTCGAAGGAGTAGTTCCATTCATCCACCGTCGCCATGCTGAGACTGATAGTGACTTTAGTCGGGATAAATACGAAGCATATATGCGCCAGACCCCTTGTCCGGTCTGTAGTGGCAGCAGATTAAAACCTGAAGTTCTGGCTGTAACTATAGGCGGCAAAAATATTGCGCAAATTTGTGAGTACTCAATCGCTGAATGTGCAGTCTTTCTGAAAGAGATTGTGCTGTCGGCTAGAGAGAAAAAAATTGCAGAACGAGTTCTTAAAGAGGTGCATGCCCGACTAGGGTTCTTATTAGATGTGGGCTTGGACTACTTATCTTTGGCACGTCCGGCAGCAACTTTGTCTGGTGGCGAGGCGCAACGAATTCGTCTTGCAACACAAATCGGTTCAGGACTGACAGGAGTCTTATATGTTCTTGATGAGCCGAGTATTGGATTGCATCAACGGGATAACCGCAAACTAATTGAAACTTTAACGAGGTTGCGAGACTTAGGAAACACTTTAATTGTTGTTGAGCATGACGAAGATACAATCCGAACTGCAGATTGGATTGTAGATATAGGCCCAGGAGCTGGCGAGCATGGCGGCAGGGTTGTCTCATCTGGAAGCTATGAAGATCTGATTGCGAGTAAAGAATCCATAACTGGTGCTTACTTGTCAGGTAAATCAGTTATTGCAATTCCTAAAAAACGCAGAGATATTGACCCTAAAAAATCTTTAATTATCAAAGACGCTAAAGAAAATAACTTACAGAATATCGATGTCACCTTCCCGTTAGCAGCATTTGTTGCTGTCACCGGTGTAAGTGGATCTGGAAAATCAACATTGGTCAATGATATTTTGTACTCAGTATTAGCTAATAAATTAAATGGAGCAAGAATTGTTCCAGGTCGACACAGAACAATTACAGGCCTTGATCAGTTAGACAAAGTTGTTCACGTAGATCAATCACCGATTGGCCGCACGCCTCGTTCTAATCCAGCAACTTACACGGGAGTTTTCGACAAGATTAGAGCGTTGTTCGCGGAAACGAGTGAAGCAAAAGTTAGAGGTTATCTACAAGGTCGTTTCTCTTTCAATGTTAAGGGTGGCCGGTGCGAAAACTGTTCCGGTGATGGAACGATCACTATTGAGATGAATTTCCTTCCAGACGTTTATGTTCCATGCGAAGTGTGCCATGGAGCAAGGTATAACCGAGAAACTTTGGAGGTTCACTACAAAGGAAAAACTATTGCACAGGTTTTAGATATGCCTATCGAGCAGGCTAGTAAATTTTTTGAATCTGTTCCTGCCATAGCTAGGTTTCTAACAACACTTTGTGATGTCGGTCTTGGATATGTCAGATTGGGTCAATCTGCACCAACACTCTCCGGAGGTGAAGCACAACGAGTAAAACTGGCCACAGAATTACAGCGACGCTCCACCGGTCGCACGATATACGTGCTGGACGAACCAACAACTGGCTTGCATTTTGAAGATGTGCGAAAACTTCTTTTAGTTTTGAATCGACTGGTAGATACTGGCAATACCGTAATCGTGATCGAACACAATTTAGATGTTATTAAGTGTGCTGATTGGGTGATTGATCTTGGACCAGAAGGTGGCTCAGGTGGCGGTTTAGTTGTTGCTGAAGGACGGCCTGAAGAAATTGTGAAAAATACGAAGAGTTATACCGGAAAGTTTCTAGCTAGCGCGCTTAAGAAGTAACCTATGAGCGACCCAAAGAGCTATCGTCCAACTAACCTTCCTAATGATCCAGGGGTGTATCGATTTTTCGATAAGGATGACAAAGTAATTTATGTAGGAAAAGCTAAGAATATAAAAAATCGACTTAACTCCTATTTTGGTAGCAACTTGCAGATCAAAACTCGCAAAATGGTGAGAACTGCAGTTCGGGTTGATTGGACAGTTGTTAACTCTGAGGTTGAAGCACTTCAGTTAGAGTTCACTTGGATTAAGCAATATAGTCCAGATTTTAATGTTCAATTCAAAGATGACAAGTCTTATCCTTATTTAGCAATTGACATAAATTCACAGTATCCCAGATTGTTCATCTCTCGTTCAAAGAAAATGCCTGGCGTTAAATACTTTGGACCTTATTCTCATGCTTGGGCATTAAGAAGTACCTTTGAAACTTTGATAAAGATCTATCCAGTTCGCACTTGTACAGAATCAAATTTCCAATCAGCCAAGCGAAATAAGAGACAATGCTTGCTAGGCGATATAGGTAGGTGTGCCGCCCCTTGTGTTGAGTGGGTTAGTCAGAAGGAGCATCAAACTCTTGCTAATAATCTAGTGACCTTCTTAGAAAAGTCCCCAGAAGAAATAGCAACTAGGGTAGAGAATGAGATGGAAGCGGCTTCGGAGGCGCAGGAGTATGAAAAAGCTGCAAAATTACGAGATCAACTTGAAGCGATAAACAAGGCATTCGAATCTACTGACAGATTCTTAAATGAAAAATTAGATGCTGATGTATTGGCAATCCATGAAGAGATTACTCACGCCGCTTTGTCTCAGTTTATTGTGGCCGCCGGTCGAATAGCTGGATCTAGATCTTGGATTATTGATCGATCAAATCTATTAGAGGAAGAATCAATCATCTCTGCAACTGTCGGGAAAATATATGCAGAAAATACTCCACCGGCGGAGATACTTGTAGACAATCTCCCATTAGATTCAAAACTGCTGGAGGAGTGGTTGACCACTAAACGTGGCAAAAGTGTTTCAATGTTTCAACCATTACGAGGTGAAAAATTTGATTTGGTGCAGATGGTTAAACGTAACGCCAATCAAGCACTAATTCAATATCTAAGCAAACGAGCTAATGACGCAGCAGTTAGTGGAAGTGCATTGGCCCAGATTGCAGAACAGCTTGAGCTGCCTGAACTGCCTTTACGGATTGAGTGCTTTGATATATCCAACATTCAAGGGACGAGCATGGTGGCATCAATGGTCGTTTTCGAAGATGGTCAACCTAAGAAGAGTGATTATCGAAGGTTTTCAATTTCTGATGAATCTGAATTCGATGACACAAAAGCTATGCACCATGTAATAACACGAAGGTTTAAGAGGTATTTAGAGGAGAAAGATATTGATATTGCTGAAGCCACTGCAGCTGGTGGGAGTAGACCAAAGTTTGCATACCCTCCGCAATTAGTTGTAGTAGACGGTGGCAAGGGGCAGGTTAATGCTGCTGCCAAGGCATTATCTGAATTGGGCATAACTGATGTAGCTCTGTGCGGTTTAGCCAAAAGGTTGGAAGAGGTATGGCTGCCTCATAACAGTGAACCAATAATTTTCCCAAGACACAGTGAAGCTCTCTACCTGTTGCAAAAAGTCAGGGATGAAGCTCATAGATTTGCCATCAATTTCCACAGGAGCAAGAGATCAAAAGTAATGTTGGAATCATTGTTGGATGAAATATCAGGCCTGGGTGAAATTCGCAGAAAGTCTCTTTTATCTCATTTTGGATCGGTGAGTGCTTTAAGAGCTTCAACCCAGCAGGAAATCGCTAATGTGCCAGGAATTGGAGAAAAGATGGCCAAATCAATTTTTGATCAATTAGCCAATCGGCCTGTCGCCACAAAAGTTGATGTTCAAAGTGGAGAAATTTTGGATGCTTGACATGTATAGCAAGATATTGCCATGAAGGGTGATACAGAAATTCTAGTGATCACTGGCATGAGTGGCGCTGGTAGATCAACTGTTGCTCATACCTTAGAAGACTTGGGTTGGTATGTAGTTGATAACCTACCACCAGCACTTCTGGGTAATTTGATTGACCTGGTAAATGTTTCAGTAAAGAAAGTAGCAGTTGTTATCGATGTTCGTGGTCGTGCCTTCTTTGATGATTTGACCAAATCTCTTGCTGAATTAGCAGATCAAGGTGTATCACGAAAGATCTTGTTTGTGGATGCTGCCGATGATGCACTGGTTCGAAGATTTGAATCCACGAGAAGACCACACCCGCTCCAAGGTGCTGAGCGAATTTTGGATGGAATTTCAAAGGAAAGAGAGAGATTGCGTGAAGTGAGAGATTCGTCAGATATCGTGATTGATTCTTCGGCGCTGAATATTCATCAGTTGGAAAAAAAGATTAATGATTATTTCCATGAGGATTCTGAGTCTGATCTAAGAGTTAACATTCTCTCCTTTGGATATAAATATGGGATACCAGTTGATGCAGATTTAGTTATGGATTGCAGATTCATAGCCAATCCGCATTGGATACCTGAGCTACGCCCATTAACAGGCAAAGACAAATCAGTTAGTGATGAAGTTTTGAAAAGCGCTAATGTTCAGGAGTTTCTGGAGAAATACCAATCTTTATTTGAAACTATGGCTTTAGGTTTTATTTCAGAGGGACGAAAATTCCTGACCCTAGCTATTGGATGTACTGGCGGCAAACACAGATCTGTAGCGATTACAGAGGAGTTAGTTTCTAAACTTTCTAGGGGAAAAAGTTTGTCCAAATTCAAGATTGAAACCCATGCAATTCATCGGGATCTAGGTCGAGAAATTTAGATGGCTTCCAATCCAAAAGTTGTTTGTTTAGGTGGCGGACATGGATTGGCTGCTACTTTGGCAGCAATGCGCACCCTAACAACGCAAGTAACCGCAGTAGTAACAGTTGCAGATAACGGAGGTTCTTCGGGTCGATTGCGCGCGGAGTTCAACTCGCTACCACCAGGTGATTTGCGCATGGCACTAGCTGCACTTTGTGCAGATGATGAGTGGGGTCGAAGTTGGGCGCAGATCATGCAGTACCGGTTTACCAGTGCTGGACAAATGGATAATCACGCAGTTGGAAACCTTCTTTTGACCGCACTGTGGGATCGAGATCAAGATCCGGTGAAAGGTTTAGACCGTGTTGGACAATTATTAAAAGTGGTGGGCAGAGTTCTACCCATGGCACTTGAGCCATTAGATATTGAAGGTAAATTTACAAGTAACCAGATAACCAAATTGGTTAGAGGACAAATCGAAGTTGCCGCCGCCACGGGCGAGGTAAGTGAATTACGGTTAATTCCAAACAAACCTAAAGCTACGCCAGAGGTGATGACTGCCTTAAAAGAAGCTGAATGGATAACTTTTGGTCCTGGATCATGGTTATCTAGTGTGATGCCCCACTTTTTATTGGGTGAACAAGCAGAGCAAATACAATCTAGTGCTGCAAAAAAGATTATGATTTTTAATCTTCCGGATAAAACAACATCAGATGAATTTGCAGGTTTTTCACTTGAAGCTCATCTACAGCTGGTCTTAGATCACCTTCCTGATCTTAAATTTGATGTAGCACTTATTGATAAATCTCTTGATGGAAAGGAACCTGGCTTTGTGGATTTAGTTTCACGATGTGGAGGTCGAGTATTGGCATTTGACTTAGCAGATGCGAAGGAGAATTTCCACCATGATAGGGATAAATTAAGTTCCGCTTTCGCCCACATTTTTGGTTAATACCTGCTTAGATAACCCCATCGATATTTTGAAGGAGTAAATATGGCAATGACTGAAGCGGTTAAAGATGAGTTAGGCAGGCTTTCGATAACCAAACCCTGTTGTCGCAAAGCGGAGGTGTCAGCACTTCTTAGATTTGCAGGTGGTCTTCATATTGCAGCTGGAAAAATCATTATTGAGGTTGAATTGGATACTGCTCAAAGTGCCCGCAGACTGAGAAAAGATATCTCAGAAATTTTTGGCCACGATAGTGAGCTATCGGTTGTTTCATCAAGTGGGATTCGAAAGGGAAGTCGTTACATAGTAAGAGTTTTAGCTGATGGAGATGCATTGGCTCGGCAAACTGGTTTAGTGGACGGGAACAACCGACCAATTAGGGGTTTACCGCCGCAGGTGGTGTCAGCGGCAATTTGTGATGCTGAAGCAGCATGGCGTGGTGCGTTTTTAGCACATGGTTCATTAACTGAGCCGGGTAGATCATCAGCATTAGAGATTACCTGCCCAGGACCAGAGGCCGCACTTGCTTTAGTTGGTGCAGCACGAAGATTAGGAATAACCGCAAAAGCTAGAGAGGTAAGAAGTGTTGACCGAGTTGTTATTAGAGATGGAGATGCGATCGGCGCACTCCTAACCAGACTTGGTGCGCATGAAACAGTATTGGCTTGGGAAGAAAGAAGAATGCGAAGAGAGGTTCGTGCAACTGCAAATCGCTTAGCTAATTTTGATGATGCAAATTTGCGTCGTTCCGCTAGAGCCGCTGTTGCAGCATCCGCCAGAGTGCAAAGAGCCATGGAAATTCTTGGACCAGAGATTCCAGATCATCTTAAGGAGGCGGGAGAGTTGCGAGTTAATCACGGGCAAGCAAGTCTTGAAGAACTCGGATCACTGGCTACTCCACCTATGACGAAGGATGCAATAGCAGGTCGGATTAGAAGATTACTGGCCATGGCTGATAAGCGAGCCCGTGAACTTGGGGTACCAGATACTGAAGCAAGTATCAGCCCTGATTTACTAAATTAATTTATAATTGTTAACTGGTAAGATTCGAACATCCCACAGGGTTGTGGATTTGTAGGTTGAGTAAAGAAATCAAGCGAGGACAGTGATGATTAAAGTTGGCGTGAATGGTTTTGGAAGAATTGGAAGAAATTTCCTACGAGCATCCTTGGAATCAGGTGCTGATTTTGAGATTGTGGCAGTAAATGACCTCACCGACAATGCAACACTTGCTCATCTACTCAAATATGATTCAATTTTAGGCCGTCTCAAACAACCAGTCACCTTTACTGAGACCACGATAACCGTAGCAGGCAAAACTATTACTGTAAGTGCCGAACGCGATCCAGCTAACATTCCTTGGGGCAAACTTGGCGTAGATGTCGTAGTTGAATCTACTGGCATTTTTACAAAAGCAGCCGATGCCAATAAACATATAGTTGCAGGAGCAAAAAAGGTAATCATCTCTGCACCAGCAACAGATGAGGACATCACAATAGTGATGGGCGTTAATCATGAAAAATATGATTCAAGCAAACACAACATAATTTCTAACGCTTCATGCACAACTAATTGCTTAGCTCCAATGGCCAAAGTTTTGAATGACGAATTCGGGATTGTCCGTGGTTTGATGACAACCATCCATGCCTATACAAATGATCAAGTTATTCTGGACTTCCCACACAAAGATCTACGTAGATCTCGTGCGGCCGCTCTTTCGATCATTCCTACATCTACAGGTGCGGCCAAAGCCATCTCTTTGGTGTTGCCTGAATTAAAGGGCAAATTAGATGGTTACGCATTACGAGTACCAGTGCCAACAGGTTCTGCCACGGATTTAACTGTTGAACTGGCCAAAGAGGTAACAGTTGCCCAGATCAATGCCGCCCTAAAGAGTGCGAGTGAGGGATCTTTAAAGGGCTATCTCACATATACAGAAGATCCAATTGTTTCTGCAGATATTGTGACTGATCCGAGCTCTTGCATTGTGGATGCAGGATTAACAAAGGTTATTGGAACAACTGTGAAAGTTGTTGGTTGGTATGACAATGAATGGGGTTATTCAAATCGCCTGGTTGATCTGATTAAATACATCGGTAAATCTCTCTAATATAAATGGGGATTAGAACTCTCGCTCAACTTCCATTTGCAGGTAAGCAAGTAATACTTCGATGTGATCTGAACGTGCCTATCAAGAATGGCGTTATTAGTGATGATGGTCGAATTCGAGCATCGCTAAGCACAATAAAACTACTACTGGACAATGAGTGTTCGATTGTCATTATCGCCCATCTGGGCAGACCAAAGGGTGAAATCAAGAAGGAGCTTTCTCTAGAACCAGTTGCAAAGAGATTAGGTACTTTGCTTGATAAAGAAGTGAGATTTAGTAGCGAGATTCTTGGGTTACGAGCAACCACTGATCTACTTAAAGCAGGTGAAATCTTGATGTTGGAAAATATTCGTTTTCTTGAATCAGAGACAAGCAAAGTGCAGCAAGAACGCGAATTGCTTGCGAAAGAACTGGCAACCTACGGTGAAGTTTATGTAGGGGATGGCTTTGGAGCAGTGCATCGTAAGCATGCTTCAGTCTTTGAATTAGCTTCGTTACTGCCGCATGCAGCCGGCAATTTAGTTGTTGCAGAGGTAGATGTTCTAGAGAAGTTAACGAAGAGTCCTGATCGACCTTATGCAGTGGTGCTTGGAGGGGCAAAAGTTTCTGACAAGATTGCAGTAATTTCAAATCTTTTAGATCAGGTTGATGTAATTGCAATTGGCGGAGGCATGGTCTTTACATTTTTAGCAGCACAGGGCAAGGAGGTTGGTAAATCTCTAGTTGAATTAGATCTGATTCCTACCGTGAAGGAATTGATGGAGCGGGCCGCTGAGAAAAAAGTGGAGTTGCTTCTGCCAACAGACATTTTGGTTGCGCATGAGTTCTCCGAATCCTCACCACCAACATTGGTTCAGACAGATCAGATACCGACCGATCAAATGGGATTGGATATCGGTCCAGTCAGTGCCGCTAGTTTTGCAAATGCAATTTCCAAGTGCGAAACAGTTTTCTGGAATGGGCCTATGGGAGTGTTTGAATTTCCGAATTATGCCAATGGCACAAAAGCTATTGCCCATGCCTTAACTGAGATCAAGGGAATGAGTGTGGTCGGCGGGGGAGACTCGGCTGCCGCAGTTCGTAAACTAGGCTTTACAGATAAGCAGTTCGGATACATTTCAACTGGCGGTGGCGCGTCACTTGAGTATCTAGAAGGCAAACAACTTCCGGGTCTAGTTGCCCTCAGTTAAGAGAGAGTGTTATGCGTAAACCATTAATCGCAGGAAATTGGAAGATGAATCTGAATCATCTTGAAGCGATTGCGGTAACTCAAAAACTAGCATACTCACTCGAAGATCGAGATTATGATGCAGTTGAGGTTGTGGTGATTCCACCTTTTACGGATATTAGATCAGTGCAAACATTAGTTGATGGCGATCGATTACGTTTACTTTATGGCGCACAAGATATTTCAGCCGCCGAGTCCGGAGCTCACACTGGTGATATTTCAGGATCCATGTTGAGTAAATTGGGTTGTACCTATGTTCTCGTTGGCCACAGTGAACGTAGAAGCAATCACAAAGAAGATGATTCTCTAGTCAATCGTAAAATTAAGAGTGCGTTAGCAAATGAATTGAAACCCATTCTTTGCGTGGGGGAAGAATTAGAAGTCCGAGAAAGTGGTACCCACATCAATCATGTGTTGGAACAGCTTCGAAATTCTCTGAAAGGTTTTCATAAACCTGATCTTAAAAAGATTGTGATTGCATACGAACCGGTATGGGCAATTGGAACAGGAAAAACTGCAACACCAGAAGATGCTCAAGAAGTGTGTCTTGCAATTCGAAATGAATTAAGGAAGATTGGCAGCGATGAGATAGCCGATAATTGTCGAATTTTGTACGGTGGTTCAGTTAAATCTATTAACACTTTAGATATCATGAAAGAGCCTGACATTGACGGTGCACTAGTTGGTGGAGCCTCTTTAGACCCGGAAGAGTTCGCCAGAATCTCGAAATTTCATCGTGTTTTAAGTAAGGCTTAGCCACTTAGATTAGATTAAAAGGGACAGGGGATAGTATCCTTATCCGATACGTCAGGGATCAGGATCAAAGTGAAGGCGAGTCAATGAATTTAGCTCTCTCAATAATTTTAGTTTTATCAAGTGTTTTGATGATTATTCTCGTGCTCCTTCACAAGGGCAAAGGATCTGGGTTATCTGATTTGTTTGGCGGTGGAATCTCGTCCACATATGGTGGTTCTTCGGTGGTTGAGAAGAATCTAGATCGAATTACTATTGTTGTTGGTGGAGTTTGGTTTGCATCAGTAGTCGCTTTGAGCTTGTTGCTTAAGTAAGTAAAAAAACAAAGGAGTAATAATGGCCGGTGGAAGTGCAATTCGAGGTAGTCGTGTTGGCGCTGGTCCAATGGGCGAGGCAGAGCGTGGCGAATCAATCGCTCGATTTAGAGTTTCATATTGGTGTGCAAATGGTCATGAAACAAAACCTTCGTTTGCTGAAGATGGCACAGTAGAGGTACCAGCTGAGTGGGATTGTCCGCGCTGTGGTTTTCCGGCAGGGCAGGATAAGAACAAGCCACCAATGCCGATGAAAAATGAGCCTTATAAAACCCACCTTGCTTATGTTAAAGAGCGTCGCACTGAAGCTGAGGCAAACAAGATTCTAGATATTGCCTTAAAAAAACTACGTGGCGACGAGTAGTCTTTAAAACTCTTTCAATAAATCTGTTATACCTGTTTCAGTGCTTTTCAAATGAATTCTTATTAATGGAAGATTGCGCTCAGTGAGGGCGGCAGCATCACCTAAAGCTTGAGCCACTAACAAATCGGCGAAGGTAAATTCTTCATTTGGAATTGGTACATCTAATGCAATATCCGTAGTAATTTGGATAAAACAACCATTGGGCTGCCCACCTTTATGAATTTGGCCGGTTGAGTGCAGAAATCGAGGGCCCCACCCAAAAGTTACAGGTTTATTGAGCTTTTTAGAAAGAGTTGATCTAATTTTCATAATTTCATCATCATTACCTCTAACAAGATAGGCCATCACAGCGATGTAGGAAGCTGGTGTTTCTAAGAAATCTTGGAGAGTGGATATCTTTTGGTTTGAGTAAAGCAGATAAGTAGGAGTTTCAAGGAATGGTTTTGGCGCAGCAAATTCTTTAGCTCCCATCTTCAGTAATATTTGAGAGGTACGCTCTTTTGCTTCTGTGACATTTGGCTGGTTAAAAGGATCTACTTTCAGCAAGTAGCACAGTAGCGCAGTAACCCACTCCCACAATATAAATTGCTCACCAAGGGATGCTTCGATACTTAAATCGAAACCTCCTTTGGCAAATCCAATAGTCAAATCCTTAGTAGCAGCTGAAGGATCTTCAATTACGACAGGTAAACGCCCCAGATGGTTCTTTCCAGTTGATTCGGCAATTAACTGTTCAATCCAGTCCGATAATCCAGGAAGTTTAGAGTTAAGGTCACATAAATTAACAAACTGTTTAGTTTCGGTGAAGAGTAATGAGGCGATACGGATTGCTGGTGAATCTGCTGTGATTAATGTTTGAGACAACGTTTCTGCATCATCTAATAAAACTGATGTATCTATCCCCATGAGAGCTGCCGGAACTAAACCAAAAGCTGATAATGCACTATACCTGCCGCCAACATTCGGATCAGCATTTACTACCCGCAAACCTTGTTGCCTTGAAGATATGTCAAGTGGAGTACCTGGATCCGTGACTATGACCAAATGATCCTTTGGCGCCAAACCGAGTTCGATTAGCTTGCTGGTGAAAAGTTTCAAATGAGATGTGGTTTCAATGGTTGTTCCTGATTTGGAACCTATGATAATTACAGAATGAGCTAGATCAGTTGCGCTAGCACTGAGGATTTGGGCTGGATGAGTAGAGTCAACAACTAATAGTTCCCTTCCATATGCCGCTGCAATAACTTCAGCGGCGAGGGAAGATCCACCCATTCCACAAAGAATTACTCGATCCAATTTATTAGTGCGCGCCCATGCCGATAATGAATCTAACTGCGGCATTAACTCTCTTGATTGAATAGGTAGGCCTACCCAATTTAATCGCGTGGCCGCTTCAGTATTTGCACCCCAAATCGTTGAATCTTTCTGCGCCAAACGAATTGAAATGCCTAGAAGATCCTTGGCTATTTCTTTGTTTACCTTGGAAAGAATTTGGCCAGATAGTTGCACTAGATACCTGCTGAAACTGTTCGCACTGAGTTCATAAGCTCTAACCAAGCCATTTCAAATTTCTTAACGCCGTCTATTTCAAGCTCTTTGGTGATTTTATCTAAATCAATTCCCGCTAAAGCCAATCTAGCCAAATTCGATTTTGCCAATGCCAAATTATTATTGATTGTCGGACCTTTAAACACCCCAGTCTTCTTAACTGATTCTAAAGTTTGTTCTGGCATGGTGTTGACTGTATTTGGCGCAATCAGATCAATCACATAGCGATTTGGATCATAACTTGGGTCTTTAACTCCAGTAGATGCCCAGAGCGGACGCTGGCTATTGCAACCGGCAGATTTTAGAGTTTTCCAAGCTGCGCTAGCTTCAAAAGACTGAAAAGCGTCATATGCCATCACCGCATTTGAAATTGCTGCACTACCTCTTAGTTTCGAATCGGCAGGGAGTAAAGGATCTACCGCGGTATCGACTCTACTAACAAAAAAAGATGCAACCGAAAAAACCTCATTCACAGGACGACCTGCTGCAATCAATTTATTCAATCCATCTGCATAAGCTGCTAGAACTTGCTTATACCTTTCCACGGAGAATATAAGAGTTACATTGACGCTTACTCCTTCAGCGATCAATTGTGTTATCGCAGGCAACCCTTCTATTGTCGCTGGAACTTTAATGAACAAATTAGGACGATCAATTAATCTCCAAAGCTCCTTGCCTTGCTCAATTGTTGCCTGAGTGTCATGGGCAAATCTAGGATCAACCTCGATAGAAACTTTGCCATCAACATGCTTTGTGTTTTTGTATGTTTCTTCAAAGAGATCGCAGGCTTTACGAACATCATCGGTAGTTAGGCGCATGATGATCTCTTCAACAGATAAGGTTTTATTCGCGATAATGTCTTCGCGATACAAGGATGATTTCCCGATAGCCGCCGAGAAGATACTTGGGTTTGTAGTAACACCAACCACGCTATCGTGCTTGATCAAGTCAGTTAATGAGTTATTTTGCAATCGCTCTCGAGATAAATCGTCTAACCAGACTGCAACTCCCGCTTGGGAAATTTCAGCAAGAGGATTAGCCATGAAGCTTGTCTATGCTCTTTTTTGCAGCGTTCACAATATTTTCTACTGTGAACCCAAACTCTTTAAAGAGAACTGTTGCACTAGCAGATGCTCCAAAGTGTTCCAACGAAACTGCAACACCAGCATCACCGATAAATTCATGCCAAGGTTGAGCTATTCCAGCCTCAATACTTACCCGTGCTTTGATATTTTTAGGTAGAACTTGATTTCGGTAATTATCTGGTTGTTCCTTAAACCACTCTAAGCAGGGCGCACTAACAACACGAGCTTTAATGCCATCCTGTGCTAACTTTTCTCGAGCAGCTAGAGCTAGGTAAACCTCTGAGCCAGTTGCAATCAAGATAACCTGACAGCCATCTTTTTTATCATCCTCACCATAAGCAAGAACGTAAGCGCCATTTTTTACGCCAGAGGTATCTTGATACTTGTTTCGATCAATTACTGGAAGATTTTGCCTAGAAAGCGCTAGACCAGTTGGTTTGCCTCGTTTGATAATTTCAGCCCAACTAGCACTAACCTCATTTGCATCTGCGGGACGGACCATTGATAGACCAGGAATTGCGCGTAATGCCGCTAGATGTTCTACCGGTTGATGAGTTGGACCATCTTCACCTAAGCCAATCGAATCATGTGTCCATACATAAGTTACCGGTAACTGCATAAGCGCAGATAATCTCACCGAACCTCTCATGTAATCACTAAATACTAAGAATGTACCGCCAAACGGTTTAACAAATCCATGAAGGGCTGCGCCGTTCAAGATAGCGGCCATAGCATGCTCTCTGATACCAAAATGAACCACTCGACCAAATGGATTAGCACCCTTTATCTGGCTGTTAGTGGGTAAGAACGAACCACCATTTTCAATAGTGGTGTTATTGCTCTCGGCAAGATCTGCAGATCCTCCCCAAAACTCTGGCAAATGTTCAGCCAAATACTGAATAACTTTTCCAGATGCCGCTCTAGTTGCCACATCCTTCTCTGAGGAAAATACGGGGATACCTTTATCCCAATCGATAGGTAATTGTTTTGTTGTTAATCTAGATAACAAAGCCGCTTGCTCAGGGTTATTTGTTTTCCAGAGATCAAACTCTGAAATCCAAACCGCATACTCTTTCTGACCTCTTTCTCTAACCTTTTGGGTATGTTCAATTACTGGCTTAGGAGCAAAAAAAGTTTCTCTTGGATCGATTCCAAGTAGTTTTTTGGTAGCGGCAATCTCTTCATCACCAAGTGCTGAACCATGAGATTTAGCAGTGCCCTGCGCATTTGGCGCTGGCCAAGCAATAACTGAATGAAGGCGAATAAGAACTGGTTTACTTGTCTCAGCAACAGCTTTAAGCATTGCCTGTTCTAATTTATCTCGATCAACATTGCCATCAGCTTTAGATGGAACCTCAATTACCATCCAACCGTAGGATAGGTATCTAGCTGAAACATCTTCAGTAAAGGCAACATGAGTGTCACCTTCAATGGAGATACGATTATCGTCATAAATTAATTTCAAGTTGCCTAACATTTGTGTTCCAGCTAACGAGGATGCTTCTGCACTGATGCCCTCTTGCAGGTCTCCATCAGATGCTAGTACCCAAATATTGTGATCAAAAAGCTTAGTTTTACTCTCTGGATCAAATAATCCTTTTACATATCTAGATGCCATAGCCATGCCCACTGCATTTGCAACACCCTGACCTAATGGTCCAGTGGTGGTTTCAACGCCAACAGTGTGTCCATACTCTGGGTGTCCAGGTGTTGCTGACTCTAAGGTTCTAAAATTCTTCAAATCCTCTAACTCCAATCCGTAGCCGGATAGGAATAGTTGAATATACAAAGTTAGAGATGAGTGACCGCAAGAGAGAATAAAACGATCCCTATTAATCCATTGTGGATTACTTGGATCATGCTTAAGAATCCTTTGAAACAAGGTATAGGCCACCGGGGCTAGGGACATTGCAGTGCCTGGATGGCCGTTGCCAACCTTTTGTACAGCATCCATAGCTAACGCTCTGGATATTGCGACCGCCTGATCATCTACTTCTTGCCAAGTTGGTAAATTACTCAATTCATGCCTTTCAATCTAAAGCCAGAGTCTGCCACTTTAATTAGTGACCAGGCACTTACCCACACCAAGGTGGCGCCCAAAAGATGAAGTGCTACCAAAACCACCGGCAAACCAGTGAAATATTGAACGTATCCGATCACACCTTGCAGGAGTGAAATAGCTAGAAATAAACCAACTCGTTTGTGTAAAAGGTGCAATCCAGAGTGGCGGGTAATGAGAAAAAGTAGGGCGGTAAGAACTAGGAGTGCGATCACCAGATCAGCATGGATCCAAGAAACCACCCTCGCATCGAAGTTAAATCGCTCCGCCTGATCATCTCCAGCGTGTGGTCCGCTCCCAGTGACAACAGTGCCGGCGATTAAAACTAGCAATGTATTCCAAACCAGCATCGGTAGTAGCAATTTAGTTATCCCCGTGGCTGGTTGGCTGTTCACTCCGACCATTTCATACCGTAGTGAGATGGCTCCACCAATAAGGAAGATTGAAAGCATGAAATGGCTAGCAACTGTTAGTGGGTGTAGATCTGTTAAAACGGTGATTCCACCCAGGATTCCCTGACCAAAGATTCCCAGAATTTGTAACATCGCTAAAGAACGAATACGCATTTTGTTTAGAGAGGTAGAAGACAATCTAACTGCAATGATTACGGCAGCTAATGCAACGAGAAGTAGGACAAAGGTCAGTAATCGATTTCCAAATTCGATCCAGGCATGTAAGGCACCCTCTGCTTGTCCTGGTACAGGTACGTAGGAACCTGATGTGCATTCCGGCCAGGTGGGACATCCAAGTCCGGAGCCAGTAACTCGAACTGCACCTCCAGTTACAATCAGAGAGGATTGGAAAAAGACTAGAAGGCCGAAAATCCGTCCTTGCAGGGATTTTCTGGTCACCAACATGATTTAAGCCTATTGCTTCAGCCTTAAGCCGGTCGCTATTTTGCCATCAGGTAAGGCGTATTTCACACCGAAATAAGGGCGGGGGATTGGCGCTTCGTGATGAATTACGCAACACTTATGTTGTGAAAAAAGCAGAGCCAGATAAGACCCGAGATCAGGTCGCCCGCACCATTTTGGAGGGTGGACCTGCTACCGCCGCTGCTTTGTCTGAAAAGTTAAAGATAACCTCCGCCGGAATTCGTCGTCATTTGGACTCCTTAG
>Ga0208723_1000017_pt1 | contig 79628 bp, 77 predicted proteins | sample LakMenEpi31Aug12_FD_150750 | JGI IMG/M metagenome (GOLD analysis project Ga0208723, IMG submission 150750) | Freshwater microbial communities from Lake Mendota, WI - 31AUG2012 deep hole epilimnion (SPAdes) | ecosystem: Environmental > Aquatic > Freshwater > Lake > Epilimnion/Euphotic zone ...
CCTCGACCGGATCATCGCCGAGCACCTCGTCGGCGGGAAGATCGTCGCAGAACTCCGCATCGCGGGGCCTACTTCGGCTTGAACCTGGCTTACTTCAGCGCCTTCTCGATCGCCTTCTCGAGCTCTTCGGAGTCGGGCTCGACGTCGGAACCGAAGCGGGCGATGAGCTTACCATCGGCGCCGATGAGGAACTTCTGGAAGTTCCAGCCGACCGGACCGGGGTGGCCGGAGTTTTTTCCGGTGAGCTTCTCGAAGAGCGGGTGCGCATCGTTACCCTTGATCGCGACCTTCGCATACAGCGGGAAGGTCACCTGGAAGTTGGCCTGACAGAATTTCTTGATGGCCCTCTCGGTGGCGGGCTCCTGTCCGCCGAAATCATTGCACGGGAAACCCGCGACGACCAGCCCCTTGGCCTTGTATCGTTCATACAAAGACTGCAGGCCCGCATACTGCCGCGTGTAGCCGCACTGGCTGGCGACGTTGACGACGAGCCACGCCTTGCCGCCCTTGACCGCGCCGAGCGTGGTCGCCTTGCCATCGATATCCTTGACCGGCACGCCGAGTAATCCGGGGGCGTCTTCCGCCGAGGCGAACGAGGCGAACAGGAGCAAGAACGATGCTATGTAGTTCATAGCCCTATACTTAAGAGCAAAACCAGGGGCTGCAAGCGTGCCGAGAAGCCAATTCAAGTTGAAAGCGGTCGTGCGGAAATATCATCAAGGATGCTATGAAACACGCAATCCTCCCCCTCGCCCTCCTCGTCGCCGCGCTCAGCGTCGGCTGCGCCACGCAACCCGTCGTGCAGAGCCGCGGGACCCTGCAAGAGGTCGCCAAGCAAGGGACGACCTATCACCTGGACGCCCGTCGTTCCGGGCTCGGTGAGAACGAAGTCCGCGGACTCCGCGACCGCCTGCAGAAGGCCGGCCTGAGCCCCGCTTCGGCCGAGACCGCCAAACTGATCGTGACGCTGTCCAGCGATCTGCAGACGTCGACCGGACGTCAGCACACCGGCGGCAAGAACGGCGTCGCTTATGACCGCACCATCAACGAACGACGCCTGACTCTCACCGTAGCGGAAAGCCGCCCGAGCGAAATACGGACCCGGGTGGAACGTCGGCATACCGGCGGCAAGAACGGCGTGGCCTATGACCACCGGGTCGATGATCGCGGCGCACTCCTGGAAGTAAGCGCGACCGACACCGGCTCGACCTCGGCCGAAAGCCTGCTCGCCGCAGCCCTCGCCAGCCTCGGCGGCTGAGTCGGAAGTAGCCGACCAAAAAGGCGGAGCCGGTATCGACCGGACTCCGCCTTTTCATTTCAAAGGGGAATCGACGAGCCTGCTCAGGCTTCGCGCGTGCAGCGCGGACGGCCTTCGGCGGCGGGCTTATACCATTCCTCCTGATTCTCCTCGACGCAGACCTTGCCGCCGGTCTTCTCGTGGTTCAGCCGCCAGCTATGCAGTGACTCGAAGGCCGCGTGATCGATGAAGTCGACATTGAGGTCGATATCCACCGCGGAGCCGGCCGGGAGCGACGAGAGTTCGTAATTGAGCTTGGGGACGCAGGCGAAGGTGAGCGTGCCCCGGATGGCGACCTTCCAAGTGCCGCCCTCCTGCCGCTTCTCGACCTTGACCAGCGAAAGACGCCGGATGGCGAAGAAGACCGAGACGGCGACGCCGATGCCCACGCCGGCGAGCAGATTCACGCACGTGACCCCGATCACCGTGGCCCAGTAGATACGCACTTCGTTATGGACGGTCAGCTCGTGGATGTGGTGAAGGTTGACGAGATTGATGCCGACGTGGACGAGCAGGCCGGCCAGCACCGCCAGGGGGATGCTCTCGATCATCGAACCAAGGAAGAGCACGCAGAGCAGGACCCAGACGCCATGGAAGACGGCCGACCAGCGCGAGGCGCCCCCGGCGTTGATATTGGCCGAGGAACGGACGATGACGCCGGTGATGGGCAGACCGCCAAGCAGGCCGGAGACAAGGTTGCCGGCGCCCTGGGCGGTGAGTTCCTTGTCGAGGTTCGACCGCTCACCGCTATGCAGTTTGTCGGTGGCCACGGCGCACAGGAGAGACTCCACGCTGGCGATGATCGCCAAGGTGAGCACGGCGATGATGAAGCCACCCCACTCGGCCGGGAGCTTCAACTGAGTGAAGGCGAGCGTCTCCGGCAGGTCGATGCGGGCGACGTCCATCTTCGCCACGAGGGAGACGACGGTGCCGGTGACGACGGCCACCAGGGGCGCAGGGATGGCCCGGAGGCCGGCCCAAGGCAGTTTCTTCCAAAGCACCAGCACGAAGATGGTCACGATGCCGAGAGTCGCGGCCGCGGGACTGAAGGCACCGAGGCGTCCCGGCAACGCGATCAGATTCGCGATCGGCGAGCTGGCGGGCGAGCCGCCGAGTAGCACGTGCAACTGGGCAAGGGCGATGGAGATGCCGATACCAGCCAGCATGCCGTGGACCACCGAAGGGGCGATGACAAGGGTGCCGCGGGCTACCTTGAGGTAACCGAGCAGGAGCTGCACCAGGCCCGCACAGGCGGTCGCGAGACAGACGGTCTCCCAGCCCAGCTGATTCACTAACCCGAAGACGACGACCGTCAGGCCAGCAGCCGGACCGGAAACCTGCAGTGGCGAGCCGGCCAAAAGCCCGGTGACGATTCCGCCGACGACGGCGCCGATCAGGCCGGCGATCACCGGGGCTCCGGAAGCCAGGGCGATACCCAGCGAAAGCGGCACCGCCACCAGGAAGACGACCAGAGAGGCAGGTAGATCGCGGCGAAGGTTCATGGATAACATTGAGTAAATTCTATAGTATGCCTGTCAACGCATGATGGTGCAGGTAGTTACCCGGCAAGGAAACGTCACCGCGCTCGCACCCGCCTGTCACATTCGCCTCAACCTTCCGCATCGGCAGCGGGCCAGACCGCGGCGAGCACCGCCCGAAAGGCGGCCGTCTCGACCAAGGTATCCGGACGATCGATCACTTCGACGCAGTCGGCGTCCTCCCAATACTCGCCTTCCTTCTTCATGTTCCAGAAAGCCAAGGCCAAGGCCTGCCAGAGCTCGAAGCCTTCCAGCTGTCCGCGCGGCAACCAGGCCACGGCGACGGTCACTTCCTCGGTCAGGTCGGATTCCTCCCACAGGACGTCGAACTTGCCGCACTCGCTCGGCCCGAGGAATTGCGTCACGAACTCCGTGTGCTGCGGACCCGCCTCGAGATAATATCGGCAGACCACTTCCCGCTCGGCCGGCTCGAGATCGTCGCCGCCGTCGTCGTGGTAAGTGAAAGGATCCGCCATGCCTCAATGTCGGACGCGCGGCCGAGCTGAGCAAGTCAGGATTCTTTGCGCGACGTCCAAGCCAGGACCACCCAGCCCGCGATCAGCCACAACCCTCCGATCGGCGTGATGGCGCCGAACCAACGAGGCGCGCCCAAGGCCATCGCGTAAAGCGTCCCGGCGAAGGTCACGGACCCCATAGCCCAAAGGAGCGACGGCAAAGCAGAGCGCCCGGCGATGGCGCCGATGGCGACGGCGTGCGTCAGCAGATAGAAGGTCGCAGTCTCCCACCAGCCCACGGCTTCGGGGAGGAGTGCGAAGCGTTCCTTCAGCCCGTGCGCACCGAAGGCTCCCAGCGCGATGGCAATCGCACCGAGGAGACCAGCGGTGAACAGACGGTTCCTCGTCGCGATCGCCATCGCGCCAAGCAGCCCTGCGGTGACCAGACGATTCATCGCTTACGCGCCGGTGTCGGCGCCGCTCTTCTTCTGCGTGAAGACGAGACCTTTCTCGCCGACGGACACGATGACCGGCTCTTCCTTGTTATAGTCGTCGCGCAGGATGGATTCGGCCAGCGGGTCTTCGAGCAGACGTTCGACCGCGCGACGGAGCGGGCGGGCGCCGTATTTCTCGTCCCAGCCGTTATCGACCAGGTAGCCGCGAGCGGCCTCGTTGACCACGAGCTTCACGCCGAGGTCGAGGAGGCGCTTGGCGACCTTGTCGACTTCGATGTCGACGATCTTGGTCATGTGCGTCTTCGCGAGCTGCTGGAAGATGACGATATCGGTGAGACGGTTGAGGAACTCAGGCTTAAAGGCGCGCTTGGTCTCGTCCATGATGCGGTCCTTGAGCTTCTCGTAGTCGCGGGTGGAATCCACGCCGACGTCAAAGCCGACCGAGTTATTACGCTGCAGCACGTCAGCCCCGACGTTGGAAGTCAGGATGATGATCGTGTTGCGGAAGTCGACGACGCGGCCGAGCGAGTCGGTCAGGCGGCCATCTTCGAGGGCCTGCAGGAGGAGTTGGATGACGTCCGGGTGGGCCTTCTCAATCTCGTCGAAGAGCACGACGGAGTAGGGCTTGCGACGGACTGCTTCGGTGAGCTGACCGCCTTCGTCGTGGCCGACGTAGCCGGGAGGCGAGCCGATGAGGCGGGAGACCGTGAACTTCTCCATATACTCGGACATGTCGATCTGGATGACCGCTTCCTTCTCGCCGAACATGCGTTCGGCCAGGGAGCGAGCCAGGAGCGTCTTGCCGACGCCGGTGGGGCCGAGGAAGAGGAAGGAGCCGATCGGGCGGCGCGGGTCCTTGAGGTCGGCGCGGGAGCGACGCAGGGCGCGGGCGACGACTTCGCAGGCGCGATCCTGGCCGATGACGGCCGTCTGCAGGTCTTTCTCGAGCTCGAGGAGCTTCTTGGTCTCCTTCTTCTCGAGACGGTTGAGGGGCACGCCGGTCCAGTCGGCCACGATGTGGAGCATCTCATCTTCGCCGACCACGATGCGCTTCTCGTCGCGCTTCTTGCGCCAGTCCTCGAGCATCTTCTCGCGCTTGGCGCGGAGCTTCTTCTCCGTATCGCGGAGGTTGGCGGCTTCCTCGAACTTCTGGTTACGGGAGGCGTCCTCCTTCTGCTGCACGACCTTGTCGATCTCGGTCTGGACGACGTCGATGTCGGCCGGGATGTTCAGGGAGCGGATGCGGGCACGGGCGCCGGCCTCGTCCATGACGTCGATCGCCTTGTCGGGCAGGTGGCGGGCCGTGATGTAACGGTGCGAGAGGCGGACGGCGGCCTCGATGGCGGCGTCGGTGTATTCGCACTTGTGGTGCTCCTCATACTTCGAGCGGATGCCACGGAGGATGAGGACGGCGTCTTCGGGCGTCGGGTCGTCGACCTTGACGGACTGGAAGCGGCGCTCGAGGGCGGCGTCCTTCTCGATGTGCTTACGGTATTCCGAGAGCGTGGTGGCGCCGACGCACTGGATCTCGCCGCGCGAGAGGGCTGGCTTGAGGATGTTGGAAGCGTCCATCGCGCCTTCGGCGGCGCCGGCGCCGACGATCGTGTGCATTTCATCGATGAACAGGATCACGTTCTTGGCGCGCTTGATCTCGTCCATGATGCCCTTGATGCGTTCTTCGAACTGGCCGCGGTATTTCGTGCCGGCGACCATCAGGGCGAGGTCGAGGGTGATGACCTTACGGTCGAGGAGGATCTCGGGGACGACGCCGGAGGCGATCTCCTGGGCGAGGCCTTCGACGATGGCGGTCTTGCCCACGCCGGCTTCGCCGATGAGGACGGGATTGTTCTTCGTGCGGCGGCAGAGGATCTGCACCACGCGGCGGATCTCCTCCTTTCGGCCGATGACCGGGTCGAGTTCGCCGGCCTTGGCGAGTTCAGTGAGGTCGCGGCCGAAGGTCTTCAGCAGCGAGAGACGTTCACCGCGGCCAGGGCGGGCGCCCTCTTCGGAAGAGGGGCGACGGGAGGGAGGCGGAGCGTCGTCCGAGGAATCATCCGACGGGGGCGGCGTGTCGCCGTCCTTCTTCTCGGATTCATCGGCGGCGGAAGGATCGATGTCAGCGAGGATCTCCTTGCGGCAGCGCTCCAGGTCGACGTCGAGTTGCTGCAGGACGCGGGCGGCGACGCCCTCCCCTTCCTTCAGGAGGCCGAGGAGGATATGTTCGGTGCCGACATAAGCGTGGCCGAGGGCGCGGGCTTCGGTGACGGCGTGGGCCATGACCTTCTGCACGCGAGGCGTGAGCGGGATAGTGTCGGGCGCCTTGGCTTCTTCGGGGCCGGGGCCGACTTGCTTCTCCACCGCGCCGCGGACGGTCTTGAGGTCGAGGCCCATGCGGCCGAGGACGTTGACCGCGACACCCTCGCCGAGCTTGATGAGCCCGAGCAGGATGTGCTCCGTGCCGACGTAGTTATGGTTGAACCGGCGGGCTTCCGCCCGGGCCAGTTCCACGACCTTGCGGGCGCGGGGAGTGAAATTGTTGTTTTTGTCCTTATCCATGGAAAGTGGGTCGGGGCGAAACGCCCGTAGGGGGTTGGTAGCAGTAACTATGCCCGAAGTGCGGGTAGGTTCAAGCGTTCCCCCGAAGTTGGTGATAACCTCGCCTTTTGCCTTTGCCAGCGATGGACCACGGCTGTTTGTTCATCCGCAAAACCATGGGTATCAGCATGCAAGCGGCGGGCGAGGCCCTCCGGGATCTCGTCAAGGGTCTCAAAGGGCGGAAAGTGGCCGTATTGGGCCATATGCGCCCGGACGGAGACTGCATCGGCTCCCAGACCGCCCTCTGCCGCATGCTCCTCGCCGAAGGCGTCGACGCGCTCTGCGTGAACCGCGACCGGATTCCCCCGAATCTCGTCCCCTACGCCGAAGGCGTGACGTTCATCAAGGGAGCCGATTATGACGCGACCGACCGGGTCGCCGTCACGGTCGACTGTGCCGATGCGTCCCGCGTAGGGACGGAACTGCTCGCCAAGTTCCCGGCCGGGATCCTGGCCAACATCGACCACCACGCTTCGAACCCGGACTACGCGCAGACGAACATCGTCGTCCGCGAGGCCGCCGCGACTTGCCACATCCTCGCCGCCGGCGCGCTCGCCCAAGGCCTGACCGTCGATGCCGTCACCGCCAAGGCCCTGCACCTCGGCATCCTGACCGACACCGGACGCTTCTGCTACCGCAGCACCACCGCCGACGTCTTCGCGATCATCGCCGAACTCGTCCGCCGTGGCGCCGACCCCGCCGAGGCCAACTACCGCGTCTTCGAACAGGAAAGCCGCGGTAAGCTCGAGCTCACGAAGCGCTTCCTCAATACCATCCTCTTCCACGAAGACGGTAAGATCTGCTCCGGCGAACTCACCCAGGCGGATTACGCCGCCACCGGCACCTCGAAGGAAGACAAGGAAGGCCTCGTGGAATTCCCTCGCTCCGTCGAAGGCGTCGAGATCGCCGTACTGATGGAAGAAGGCGCCGATGGTATCCGCGGCAGCCTCCGCGGCCGCGACCCGAAGCTCCGCCTCGACCTCTGCGCCGGCAAGCTCAACGGCGGGGGCCACATGCTTGCGGCCGGCTTCAACATGCAGGGCTGTCGTCTGCCCCAGGACCGCGCGAAGATCCTCGGCATCGTCATCGCCCATTACCGCGAGTTCTCGGCGAAATGACCGAGCCCTCCGCCGAACCCGCGGGCGTGCTGCTCGTCGATAAGCCGCAGGGCATCACTTCCCACGACGTCGTGGACAGCGTGCGCCGGCTCTACCACACGCGTCGCGTCGGCCATGCCGGCACGCTCGACCCGATGGCTACCGGCCTGCTCATCGTCCTTGTCGGAAAAGCGACCAAGGCCTCGGATCAGCTGATGGCCCAGGATAAGGAATACCTCGGCGAAGCCACGCTCGGCATCGTGACGGACACCCAGGACGCCGAAGGCGAGACGCTGGAGACGAACCCGGTCCCCGAGATCACCGAAGCACAAGTCCGCACCGCCCTCGCCTCGATGCTGGGTGACCAGTCCCAGATCCCGCCGATGCATTCGGCGAAGAAGATCGGCGGCCAGAAGCTCTATGACCTCGCCCGCAAGGGCATCGAGGTCGTACGCGAGCCTCGGGCGATCAGCATCTCCGAATTCGAACTGCTCTCGTGGCAGAGCCCGAAGATCAACTTCCGGGTCCGCTGCACCAAGGGCACCTACGTCCGCACGCTGGCCTACGACCTCGGCCGTAAACTCGGACCGGGTGCGCACCTCTCGATGCTCCGCCGCACGCGTTCCGGCCAGCTCGACCTTGCGCGCGGCCACACCCTACCGCAGCTCGGCGCGATGAGCGACGCGCAACTCGTCGCGGCGCTCGTGCCCGTGAGCGAAGCCGCGCCCACCGCATGAGCCTGCCCCTCCATCTCGCCATCGGCGCCTTCGACGGCGTGCACCTCGGCCATCGCGCCGTCCTGCACTCCGCCCGCGACGCCGCCCGCGCGGACGGAGGCATCGTCGGCGTGCTCACCTACGACCCGCACCCGAGCAAGGTGCTGCGCCCGGAATCGTCCGTCCCGCTGATCTTCACGCGCGCGCAGAAGGACGAACGCCTGACCGAAGCCGGCGCGCAGCTGATCCATCACGAGAAGTTCGACCGCAACCACGCGGGTATCGAAGCCGCGGATTTCCCCAAGTGGTTGAAGCAGTCCTTCCCGCAGCTCAAGTCGCTCCATGTCGGCTCCAATTTCCAGTATGGCCGTGGGCGCGCCGGCCACGGCGAGACGCTGATCGCGCATGGCGCGGCCGAAGGCCTCGGCGTTCGGCTCGTCGCGGCGGTCCAGCTCGGCGATGAGACCGTGAGCAGCTCGCGGATCCGCCAGTGCCTCGCCAACGGTGACCTCGCTCTGGCCAACGCCATGCTGCTTAGGCCTTACGAAGCCGAAGGAACGATCATCGGCGGTCGACGGCTCGGCCGCACCATCGGTTTCCCGACCGTGAACGTGACTTGGGAGCCGGAACTCAAGCCCGCCTACGGCGTCTATGCCGTCGAGGTCATCTTCCAGGGCGAGTCCCTGCCGGCGGTCGCTAACTACGGACAGCGTCCCACCGTCGAAAGCGGACCCGTCGCTCCCCTGCTTGAAGCCCACGTCCTCCGCGGGCCTGCGCCGACCACGGGTGACACCGTCCGTTTCCGCTGGCTCCGCCGCATCCGCGCCGAACAGAAGTTCGCCGACCTGGCCGCCCTGCAGTCGCAGATCGCCAAGGATACTGCGACGGCGAAGCAGGCGCTCGGGCTGCTCGCCTGAGTCAGGCCTTGGTGTTCAGCCGGGCGCGCGCCCAGAAGAACAGGATGTTCCATCCTCCCAGGCCCATGGGGGCGAAGAGAGGGAACTGGCCTTCGTTGCCGCCGTTCAGCTTGACGATGAACCAGCCGGCCACCGCGAGAACATCAGCGATGAGCATGAGCCAGACGGCTTTGTTGGAACGGATGAACGCTTCCATGTTCAGATGCTTTGGGCGAACTTCTTGATGATGCCGCCGAAGGCGCCGTTCGAGAAGAAAACGACGCAGCGCGGGGACTTGTCGGCTTTCACGAGGGACATGAGTTCGGCGAGCAAGGCGTCATTCGAAGCCGGGGCGAAACCCTTCCGGCCAGCCGCCGTGATCGCGGCGGCGACACCGGCGCTGTCGAAGCGTTCTTCGCCGAGTTTGTCGGCGCGATGCGGCGGAGCGAGGAAGACCTCGTCGGCCTTCTTGAGCGCCTCACGGAAAGCATCCTGCATCACCTTGCGGGCGGCGGTGTTGCTGCGCGGCTCGAAGCAGGCGACGAGACGATGCTGCGGGTAACGGGCGCGCAGGGATTCGAGCGTCAGGTCGAGCGCCGTCGGATGATGGCCGAAATCCTCGATCACCGTCAGGTCGGGGCGGTCGACCAGCACCTGCTGACGACGCTGGACGCCTTGGAAAGAATTGAGCGCCTCGAGCTTGAGCTTGGTCGGATCCTGGGCGTCGAGCAGCAGGCCGGCGGAGACGGCCGCCATGGCCGCGTTACGGGCGTTGAAGAGGCCCGGCAGGGCCCACTTCACCCTGCCCCACTCCTTGCCCTTCCATAGCAGCGTGAAAGAGGAGCCCGTCGGCGATTCCTTGAAATCGGCGATGACGGCGTCGTTGCCGGCGCCCGTACCCACGCGGATGACCGGAGCCCAGGCGACGTTCTTTACCAGGCCGAGGACGTTGGCATCATCACCATTGGCGACGATCGCGCCGTCACGCGGGACGATGCGGATGACGTGGGCGAACGTGCGCAGGACGTCATCGAGGTCGCGGAAGATGTCGGCGTGGTCGAACTCGCAGTTATTGATCGCGAGCACGTGCGGGAGATACTGGATGAACTTGCTGCGCTTGTCGAAGAAGGCCGTATCGTATTCGTCGCCTTCGATGACGAAGGGTCCGCCCTTTTTGCCGGGATGGGAAGAATCGGGCAGGTCGCGGGGGACGCCGCCGACGAGCCAACCCGGCTCGGTGCCGTTGGCCTTGAGCAGGACCGCGGCCATGCAGGTCGTGGTGGTCTTGCCGTGAGTTCCCGCGACGACGACATTGCGGCGTTCGTTCAATAGGCGGGTGCGGAGCAATTCCGGGAGCGAGACATATGGCTGGGTGCGGGCTTCAAGCAGCCACTCCACTTCGGGGTGGCCGCGGGAAGCGACGTTGCCGACGACCACCAGGTCGGGCTTGAGCTGGGCGAGACGTTCGGCGGACCAGCCTTCGAGGATATCGACGCCCGCGCCGCGGAGATGATCGGACATCGGCGGGTAGATGCCCGTATCGGATCCCATGACCTCATGACCCAAGGCGCGCATCAGCAAGGCGGCGTTACCCATCGCCGTGCCGCAGATGCCCATGAAATAAATGCGCATGGGGCAGATAAAAGCCCTCGGGAGGCCGAGGGCGAGAAACTTAGGCGGCGGCGACCCCTCCAGACAGGAGGACCCCGGTCACCTTGCGGCGGCCGGGGCCCTGTACCTTATCTGACTGTGCTAGCTTGGCTTTCGTTGTCTGTTACCTGACTGATGGTCCGTTACCTTCTCCGTCTGACTGGCTTTCCGTCTGTTTTCACTGACTTCCGGCCATGCCGACTTCGACTTTCACCGACTGACCAGCCCTCACCGACAACCGGCCGGCACCTTGCCTTCCTTACGCCGCGCGTCCCAAGTCGCCTAGGTCTGTCGGATGCGGATGATTCCTTTTTTCCTTATCCAGGCGATGGCGGCGGCGAAGCTGGCGGTCGACCTTATCGACCAAAATATCGATGGATTTGTAGAGGTCGTCAGACTCCTCCCGGACCACGATGCCAGGTCCCGGCAGCTCCAGCCGGATCTGGGCCCCGAATTCGCGACTATGGTCGCTGCAGCGGGTGTAGACGAGTTCGACGAGCACGCGGATGATCCGCGGGTTGTGGCGCAGCAGTCTTTCGACCTTGGCGCACACCGTTTCCTTCAGGGCGTCGGTGAGGTCCATATGGACCCCGGTCACGACGATCGGAGCACTTGTCATGTGTGTTGTGTTTTTGGGGGTGACGTGAGACTCTGCGCCCATGTCAAAGAACAAGACCGTCGATGAATTCTTCAGGAGTTTTTCCGTGGTCATCATATCAGGGGCTTCTTCCGGGATCGGACGCGCGATACTCTCGCGTATCAGTAATTCTGAGACCAAAGCGGCGGTGTTCAACCTTTCCCGCACCGCTCCGGAGGGCGTCCCGAATTCCCTGAACTTCACTCACCTTACCTGCGACCTCTCGCAAACCGCTGACATCGCGGCGGTTGTCTCCGAATTACGGAAACTAATGCCGCGAGAAGGCAGGATGTTACTGATTAATAATAGCGGCTTCGGCGCCTATGGGGAATTTCCGGCGCCTGGCGTCGACCACACCTTGAAGATGATCGACGTCAACGTGCGCGCGCCGGTCGAACTTACCGGCCGACTCTGGGATGAATTGAAAGCACGTGGCGGCATGGTCGCCACCGTCGCCTCGCTCGCCGGCTTCCAGCCGACGCCCCTGATGACCACGTATGCTGCGACCAAATCCTTCATGCTGGACTGGAGCGTCGCGCTCGACGCCGAAGCGAGACGTCATGGCATCCGTTGCGTCGCGATCTGTCCCGGCCCCGTCTCGACGAACTTCTCCAAGGCCGCCGGCTTCGCCAGCTCGACCGGCCTCGGCGGCCAGACCTCGGACGAGTGCGCCGATGAGGCCGTGCGCGGCATGGCAGCCGCGCGCCCGGTCGTGGTCACGGGTTGGAAGCATAAGATCCTGGCCGTCTTCTCGGCGCGCCTCCCCAAGCCTTGGGCGGCCGCGATCGGCCTGCGCATGATCCAACGCCTGCGCTTGGACCGCTTCGTGAAGAAGGCCTGAGCTTACTTCGCGCCGTCGAGCAGTTCGCGGGCGTGCGAGAGCGCGACCTTGCTGGCGCGGTCGCCGAGCATGCGGGCCAGTTCGGATTCGCGATCCTTGCGCTTGCCGTGGACCGGGGCGATCTCGACCGTCGTCGACTTGTCGTCCTGCGTCTTGGTCACGACGAGATGCGTATGCCCGAGGGCGGCGACCTGCGGAAGGTGCGTCACGCAGAAGACCTGATGGCCCTTGCCGAGCGCGGCGAGCTCACGACCGACCTGCGCGCCGATCTCCCCGCCGACGTTGGCGTCGACCTCGTCGAAGACCAGCACCGGGGTGCGGTCGACGGCGGCGAGCACGGTCTTCAGGGCGAGCATCACGCGGGCGGCTTCGCCGCTGGAGGCGATCTGGTCGAGCGGCAGGAGATCCTGGCCGGCGTTGGGGCAGAAAAGGAAGCGAACCGCGTCGGCGCCGTGCGGACCGAGCTCCGCGGTCGCGACTTCGATGCGGAGGTCGGCCTTCTTGAAGCCCAGTGAGCCGAGCATCTTGCGGGCGGCGGCGGCGAGTTTATCGGCGGCCTTCGCACGGGAGGCACGCAGTACGTCGGCCTGCTTGCGCAGGTCTTTCTCCACCTTGGCGGCCTCCGCCTTGAGTTTCGCCACGCGGGCTTCGACATCGCCTTGCGAGGCGAGCCGGCGACGGAGCGCCTCGCGCTTCTCACGGACCGCGTCGGCGCCAGGGCCGTACTTACGACGGAACTCCAGCCAGAGATTCATCTTCCCGTCGAGCTCGGCGGCGGACTCGTCGTCGGAGGAAAGTCCGCGGCCCAATCGCGCGAAGTCGGCGCGGATGTCCTCCGCCTCCGCGGCGAGCGAGTTCAGGCGATCGCGGAGGGCGGACGCCTCTTCGTCGATGCGGGCGACGTCGTCGCCGGCCTTGAGGAGCTTCGGCAGGACTTCGCCCAGGCCATCGGAACCAAGGCCCGACTCCAGCTGGCCGAGCAAGGCCGCGAGTTCCTGGGCGCGGGAAGAGCGGGCGTGGTCGCGTTCGAGCTTGGCGATGGCCTCTTCGGAGAGATCGAGCGAATCGAGTTTCTCCAGCTGGGAGCGAAGGAATGCCGCTTCGTCCTCGGAGAGACGTTCGGCCGTGGCGGCCTCGGCGGCTTCGCGGAGCAGCTCGTTGCGCAGACGCCAGCCCGTGCGGTAAGCAGCCAGCGGAGCGGCCAGTCCGGCATGCAGGTCGAGCATCTCCAGCTGCGTCTCGGCGCGCATCAGCTTCTGCGGTTCGCCCGGGCCGTGGAAATCGATCCAGAGCTCGCCGAGCTGCTGGAGCTGCGTAAGGGTCGCCGAACCACCGTTGATCGAGATGCGGCCGGCCTTCGTGGCGTGGACCGAACGCTTCAGGATGAGCAGGCCGTCGTCGCAGGCCGGCAGGTCGAGGGTCTTCAGCACCTCGTCGAAGCGCTTGTCGCCGTCGGTCTCGAGCTCGGCTTCGACCGAGCACTCTTCGGCGCCCTTGCGCACGATCGTCTTCGCCGCGCGATTGCCGGCGAGGAGCGAGAGCGCGCCTAGGAGCACGGATTTGCCGGCGCCGGTCTCGCCCGTGACCACCGTGAAGCCCGCGCCCAGTTCGAGCGAGGTGCGATCCATCAGGGCGAGGTCGCGGATTTGGAGGCGGCGGATCATGCGGAAGGCCGGCTACCGAACAAAGCGGAACCGACGCGGACACAAGTAGAACCTGCGGCGACCGCGGATTCAAGGTCTCCGCTCATGCCCATCGATAATTCCGGGAGCGCCACGCCGAAGCGGGCGGCGAGGGCGTCGCGGCAGAGACGGAGCTCGGCGAAGGTACGGTCGGCGACCGCAGGATCGTCGGACAGCGGCGCGATGGCCATCAGGCCCTTTACGACCAGCGCAGGCTGGGCGAGGGCCGCCTCGAGGAGCCGGGGGGCGTCCGCCAAGTCGCAGCCGAACTTCGCCGGATCATCGCCGGAGTTGACCTGGATAAGCACCTCACGGCGAAGGCCCATCTCACCGGCCAGGCGACCCAAGCGGGTAGCCAGCTCGGACGAATCCACGCTCTGGATGACGTCGAAAGCCTGTAGGGCGTGCTTAGCCTTATTGGACTGCAGGTGGCCGATCAGCTCCCAACGGAGGTCAGCCGGGGCCAAGGGGCGCTTCTGGGCGGCTTCCTGGACGCGATTCTCACCGACGGCCCGGAGACCGAAGCCATAGGCCAGCAAAGCGGCTTCGACAGGATGGGTCTTGGTCACCGGCAGGAGGCGGACGGAAGCCGGGTCGCGGCCGGACCGGACGCAGGCCTCCCGGATGCGGACCAGCACACCCTCGCAATGGGCCTTGAATTGGTCGGAGGTGACCATTGGCACCAGAGGGAGGGAGAACGGGCGGGGAGTCAACCAGCTGGGCTCCCTAGCCCGGGCAGGCGTCTCCGCCTCAGGATTAGCACATCTACACTTGAAGGCCTTCGCCATTAGTTTTATTAATCATGCGGACTATCCTTCCATGCATATCGAGAACCTGAAGATCTTCCGCGACCTGGTGGACAACGAAAGCTTCTCCAAGGCCGCCAAACTCAACGCCATCACGCAGTCGGCCGTCAGCCAGCAGCTACGCTCGATGGAGAAACACTTCAACGTCCTGATCGTCGACCGCAGCCAGAAGCAGTTCCGGCTGACGCGCGAGGGCCGGAGCCTCTACGAGGCCGCCAAGGACATCCTCAACCGCTACGAGCAAGTCGGCAGCGAGATGCAGGAGATGCGCAAGGTCGTCAGCGGCACCGTCCACATCTCGACCATCGTCTCCATCGGCCTGCATGAGCTGCCTCCGCACGTGAAGTCCTTCATGCAGGAGTTTCCGCACGTCAACGTGCGCGTCGAATACCGCCGCTCGAACCTCGTCTACGAGGACGTCATCTCCAACGCCGTGGATTTCGGCCTCGTCGCCTTCCCGCAGAAGACCCGCCAGGTCGAGATCATCCCGCTCATGGAAGACCAGCTCGTCGCCATCTGCTCGCCCAAGCACAAGCTCGCGGCGAAGAAGGAGATCGACCTCGCCGACCTCCAGGGCGGCAAGTTCATCGGCTTCGACCAGGACATCCCGACGCGCAAGGCGCTCGACCAGTTCTTCCGCGAGCAGCGCATCGAGCTCGAGCCTTCGATGGAGTTCGACAACATCGAGACGCTCAAGCGCGCCGTCGAGGTCGACGCCGGCGTGGCGCTCGTGCCCGAAGGCACCATCCGTCAGGAAGTCGAACAGGGCACGCTCGTCATGCTCCGCCTGCGTGACCGCCGAGTGGCGCGTCCGCTGGCCATCCTGCACCGGAAGGGCCGCGTGCTGACGCCGGCCATGAAGCGGTTCATGACGCACCTCATGAACAGCGCCGGCGGCAAGGCCGCGGCCTGATCAGACCCGCTGACGCGCTTCCCGGGCCGCCACGGCGAAACCGGGTAGCGCCTGGGCGCCCAGTAATCCCAGGCCGAGCCAGAGCATCGCTTCGTCCGCCGGCGCACGCAGGGCCGTCGCGGCGATTCCCCACCAGAGGAGCGCCCCGACGAGGGGAGGCCAGGCTCGGCGCAGGGCGGCCCGCGCAAGGGACCACGAGCCGAGCAAGGCGGCGCCGAGCGCGGCGGCGACCGGCGCTTCGATCGCTCCGAGCGCGAAGCGGGCGTAGGCGACGAAGCCGAGCGAGACCAGCAGGCCACCGAGCACGGCCGCGTTGACGCGGAAGTGGGTGGGGAGGAGGTAGAGCTTCACGCGGTGCGCGTGCAGGTAATAGAGCGAGGCCACCGTGCCCATCACGAGGGTCAGGGTCCAGATGTAGAAGGCTCCGCTGACCGGGATCGAGTACTGCGTGATCGCCCACTGCGCCAGAAAGCACTTGGCCAGGATGAGCGACCAGATCGCACCGAGGCGGTCCGTGACCAAGGCCTCGCGGTAGGCCCGCTCGACGGAGAGGGCGAGTTCGGTTTCTTGGACGGGCGGAAGGGACGTGGCGGGCATGGCAGGCTATCTAGCCCACAACTTGAGGCTTCGGATCGCGACCGCAACCGACGGAGGCACTTCCTGATCCCAGCCCGGCACGCCCTTGCGAATACGTTCGGCCAAAGTGCGCGGCTGGCAGGCCATCGCGACGCGGTCCGCCCCGGTGATCGGCACGAGGAACCCGTTGTTGAGCAAGTGCTGGAAAAGACCCGCGACGGAAGGACGCATCTGGATGTCCGAAGCCGTGACCACGGAATCCTCGGCGATACGGTAGCTCTCCGGAAAGCAGACCTTGCAGGCCACGGGATCGAGGATGAGGCGGCGAAGCTGATCTCCGAGCATCGGATAGACCATGACCCGGACGCCGTCCTTGAAGAGTCGGCCGCAGGATTCCAGCACGCCGCCTTCGAGGTGCGTGTAGTGCTCGGGATTGAACAGGTCCACGAGGTTGTTCATGCCCGCGACGAGCGTGATGCTACCCGTGGTGTGCAGACGGAAATAAGCGGGCAGGCGATACCAGCCGCGATGGCGGGTGACCAGCAAGGGGTGCTGCATCGCGCCGACGAGGCGGATGCGGTCGATGAGCTCGGCCTCCGGATGCGGATCCGAACCGATGCACATCTCGAAGAGGGCGAGGACGTCCTTGCCGCCGTCGGGCAGCGCGCGGAGTCCGCAGGCGAGCATGTCCTCGTTGACGAGGGAGACCGGCCGGAACGTGCCGCGCGCGACGAGCACCGAACGCTTGTAGAAATATTCGCTGGGGACCTGCGGGTCGCCTTCGGGACCGAAGAGCACCGCATCCGTCAGGCCGAGACGCACGAGACGCAGGGCCGCGGCGCGGTTGTCGAAGGCGCCGAAGGCCGGGCCGCTGAAGTGGGCGAACTCGATCTCGACGCGGCCGGCGCCGACCTCGTCGACGAGCGCCGTGAGGAAGCTATCGACGCTGTCGCGGGTATTGAGCGCGGCGTAGATCAGGTTGACCCCGACCGCGCCGAGCGCGTCCTGTTGGCGGCCCGCGTCCTTGTCCCAGAGGCGGAGATGAAGGATGACCTCGCTCGGCTCGGCTTCCGGCTGGTCCTGGAAGCGGATCCCGATCCAGGAGTGCCCCTGCCCCTTGCCGTCATGCGGCGTGGTCGCGACCGTGTCGGCGAAGGCGAAGAAGCGGGTAGTCGTGCCGCGCTCGGCCTTCAGCCGGTCGACCAGCAGGACGTATTCGTGATCGAGCATCTGCTCGAGGCGCTGCCGGGACACATAGCGCTGCGGATGGCCGTAGATGGCGTCGCTGATCCGCATGTCATAGGCGGACATGCTCTTCGCCACGGTCCCGGAGGCGCCCCCCGCCTTGAAGAAGTGTCGGACGACCTCCTGGCCGGCGCCGATCTCGGCGAAGGCGCCGTAGGCGGAACGGTCCAGGTTGATCGCCAGGGCCTTGCGGGAGGTGGCGGCACCGGCCGATGACGTAGGCTCTGACATGGACCTAGATTAAGTCCTCCCGCCGAGGGGCATCGAGAGGAAACCGCTGGCTAAAAAATCTCCTTTGGATTGGCGAAAACAAGACAGGGAAGCATCATTTCAGCAACACCCCGCCCGTCTCCATGAAAGAATTCCTCAAGTCGGTCCTCGCCTCCGCCTTCGGCACGGTCCTCGCCTTGTTCATCGGCGCCTTCCTCCTCATCGTGCTGCTGGTCGGGATGGCCAGTTCGGCCGGCGACGGCCAGACCTCCGCCCACGTGAACGTGAAGCCGAAGACGATGCTCGTGATCGGCGGCGGACTCACGATCGAAGACACTCCGGAGCATGGCGCGCCGGGCCTCGACCAACTGTTCTTCGGCGCGCCGGGCCCGCGGCTCGACCTCCTGCGTGCCCTCGAGGCGATCGACCTCGCCGCCAAGGATAAGCAGATCACCGGCATCCTCCTCAGCGGCGAACTCTCCGCCGGACTGACGCAGAAGGCCGAAATCCGTCGGGCGCTCGCCGCCTTCAAGAAGAGCGGCAAGCCGGTGATCGCGTGGGTCGAGAACGCCTCGCAGGGCGAGTACTACCTGGCGAGCGTCGCGGACAAAGTCTACGCGCACGTCAGCGGTGAGGTCGAATTCAAGGGACTGGCCTCCTACAACATGTATTTCGGAGATACGCTCCGCCTCGCCGGTCTCGGCGTCCAGGTGACCAAGGTCGGGAAATATAAGTCGGCCGTGGAACCTTACCTCGGCGGCGCGATGAGCCCCGAGGCCAAGGAACAGACCGAGGTCCTCATGAACGGCCTCTGGAAGCGCCTGCTCGCCGACGTGGCCCGCTCGCGCGGGATGACGACCGAGCGCCTGACGCGGGTCGTCGAAAGCGGTGGCGTCTTCTCGGCCCGCAAGGCCGTGGAACTCAAGCTCGCCGACGCCGCGCTCCACCGCGACGAACTCGTGAACCGGGTCCGGGAAGCGGGCGCGGCCGCGGATGACGCCGGCACCTCCTTCCGCCGCGTCGGCCTGCATCGCTACGCCCACAAGGTCGCCCTGCCCTCCCGCGGCGGCAAGATCGCCATCGTCTACGCCGAAGGCGAGATCGTCGACGGCTGGGGCGGCCCCGGCGAGATCGGCGGCGACCGGCTCGCGCACGACCTGCGTTCGATCCGCGGCGAAGACGACTTCAAAGCCGTCGTGCTCCGCGTCAACAGCCCCGGCGGCTCGGCGTTCGCCAGCGACGTCGTCGCGCGCGAAGTCGCCCTCCTGAAGAAGAAGGGCGTGCCCGTGGTGGTCTCGATGGGCGACGTCGCCGCGAGCGGCGGCTATTACATCGCGGCGCCCGCCAGCCTGATCATGGCCGACCCCTCGACCATCACCGGCTCGATCGGCGTGTTCGGACTCTTCCTGAATTACGAGGACCTGGCGAAGAAGATCCAGCTCGGCACCGACGGCGTGAAGACCGCGCGCTACGCGGACCTGCTCGCCGAACACCGCCGGGCGACACCGGCGGAACTAGCCGTGATCCAGTCCTCGGTCGACGGCGTCTACGAAGACTTCCTCGCCATCGTGGCCGCGGGCCGCGGGCTGAAGCGAGACGGCGTCCACGAGATCGCCCAAGGGCGCGTCTGGCTCGGTGAAGACGCCCGCGGACTGCGGCTCGTCGACCAGCTGGGCGGTCTGCGCGAAGCCCTTCAGGAGGCCAAACGTCTGGCCAAGCTCGACGAAGCCGCCTGGGTGCAGGTGCCGGCGCTCCATTCGGGCCGCGAGAATCTCCTGCAGCAGCTGCTCTCGGACGACGACGATCAGGCTCCGCTTTTCGCCAAGGTCTCCGGCGACCCCGCCAAGGATTTCCTCCGGGCCAACGCCCGCTGGCTACGTGCGATCCGCGCCCTCAACGACCCCAAAGGCGTCTACCTTACCTGCCCGTTCGTCGCCCCGCGCTGACGGCGCTCAGGGCTTCTTGGGCATCTGCGCCTTGGCCTCGGGCATCCACTGACGGAGCTGGGCGACGCGGGTGCTGTCCGAAGGGTGGGTCGAGAGGAACTCGGGAGGCTTGCCGCCGCCGGCCTTGCCGAACCGGGTCCAGAAAGCCGGCGCGGCTTCCGGATTGTAGCCGGCGCGGGCCATGAAGATGAGGCCGAGGCGGTCGGATTCCGATTCGTGCCCACGGCTGAACGGCAGGAGAATGCCATACTGGGCACCGATGCCGACGGCGGCCATCCAGGTGCCGCGGGTCTTGGCGGAGGAATCCCGCGTGGCCTCGTCGGCGATCGCGGCGGCGATCGCGACGCCCATGGTCTGGGAGATGCGCTCGGAGCCATGACGGCAGATCACGTGCGCGACCTCGTGGCCCATGATCACGGCGATGTCATCATCCGTGGGCGCGAAGGCGAACATGCCGGTGTGGAAACCGATCTTGCCGCCGGGCATCGCGAAGGCGTTGGGCGACTTGTCGTCGATGATCGCGAACTCCCAGCGGGAAGCGGGCGGCAGGACGCCGGCCTTGTCGTCGCGGCGGGCGGCGGCGACGATCTTCAGGCCGATCTCGCGGAGCTTCGGGAGCCGCGGGTCGGCGGGCAGCTTCTTCATCTTCGCGAACTCGGCGGCCGAGAGCGAAGCGACCTCGCCTTCGTCGACGAGGATGAACTGCGAACGGCCGGTCACCGGGACTTGCTGGCAGCCGACGATCGCCAAGGACGCTAGGAGCAGGAACAGACGCATGGGAGGGGAAATCACGTGGTCGGCGGCGTCTGATCGGACGGTTCGTCGACGTAATACTTACGGTAGGAGGAGTCGTAGGTGTCCGTATAGGCGGAGGCCATCCGCAGGGACATCGCGTTGAGGACGACGCCGAGCAACGGCGCCTGGGCGTCGCGCAGACGGCCGAGACAGGCCACGGCGTGACGCAGGTTGACGGTGTTGTAGCGGACCACGTAGAGCACGCCGTCGACCTTCGGCAGCAGGTGGAGCGAGTCGGAGACGGCGCCGATAGGCGGAGAGTCGATGAAGATCCGGTCGTAGCGGCCGCGGAGGCTCTCGATCATCTCCAGGAATTTCGGGTGGTTGATGACCTGGGTCGGATTCTTGCAGCTCAGGCCGACGGGCAGCACGTCGAGGCCGGGCGCGACGTCATGGACGATGGACTCGTCCAACGACACCTCGCCGTTGAACCAGCGGCTGAGGCCGGCATCGCCGGTGAAACCTAACGACGGCCCGACGTTCGGGAGGCGCAGGTCGGCGTCGATGACGAGCACGCGCTCGGCATGCTGGGAGAAGATCAGCGCGAGATTGGTGGCGACGAAGGTCTTGCCTTCGCTCGGGCGCGTGGAGGTCACCAGGAAGACGCGCGTCTTGGCGACGGCGGGGTTGACCTTGAGCGCCGAGTAGATCGAACGCAAGGCCTCGGTGGCGATGCGGTCCTTGTCCTGGCGCGCGAGGAGGGCGCGGTCGGGCCCGGCGGTGGTGACGACCCTGGGGATCGTGCCGATGAGCGGCAGCCCAAGGGAGCCTTCGACGTCCTGGGCGGACTTGATCCGATCATCCAAGGTGCCGAGCACGACGACAAGGACCACGCCGAAGGCGAGGCCCAGCCCAAGGCCGACGAGGGCGCTGAAGTAATAGTTCTTGTTGATCGGCTTGTCCGACACGGCGGGCATGTCGAGGATGCGGATCGAGGTGCTGGTGCCGGAGGTCGAGGAGCGGAGCTTGGCCTCTTCGTAATTGAGTTTCTGGCGGCCCAGGAATTCCTCATTCGCGCGGATGTCCTTGTCGACGCGCTCGAGCTCGACGTTCGCGGCCTGCAACTTGGAGATCTCCTCCTCCTTGGCGACGAGGTTGCGGAGGATGGCCTCATGGCGGGCCTTGGCGTTCTCCAGGGCCGCGCGGCGGGATTTGACGGCCTGAGCGACCGCTTCCTTGAGCTGCCGCTCGACCTGATTGAGGGCCTCGCGTTCGGCGATGAGTTTCGGGTGCTGGTCGGTGAGCTCCTCCATCATCTGGCTGATGCGGACCTTCGAAGCGCTGAGGGCCGTCTGGACGACGGCGACGTCGGTGTCGGCGCGGATCTGCGGGATGTCGCCGACGGGGCGACCGGACTGCTCGTAGCTGGCGATGACCGCCACGAGGATCTCATTCTCGTCGATCTGCTTGCGGGTCTCCTCGCGGTCCTTGACGAGCACGGAACGCTCGGTGGTCAGGGTGTTGGTGTCCTTGGCGATCGAAAGAAGCTTCTGGTTCTTGATGAGCTCGTTCTTCTGCTCGTAGAGGCGGCGGACCTTGTCGTCGAGGGTCTCGATCTCGATGCGGGCCTTCTCCACGAGCGGATTGGTGACCATCAGGCGGTCATCTTCGCTGTATTTCTGGATGGACTCGCAGAACAGCCGGGCGACCTGGCGGGCGAGGTCGCGGTTCGGGTGGGTGAAGTCGACGTTGATGACGAGGGTCTGGCGCTGCGGGGTGATCCCGCGCTGCTTGGCGAAGACTTCCTGCTCGGTGAGCGGACCCGAGAAGATGTTACCGGCCTGGTAGGGCTCGAGGACGAGCTTACGTTCCGCCGTGGTGAGACGGCGCGAGACGCCTTCGATGATGTTCGCGCTGCGCATCGCCTCGACCGCCGTGAAGAAGTCGTCGTTGGAGACGATCTTGAAATTGTCATCGGCCGCCGAGGAACCGCCGTTGATGTTCGGGGCCAGGCGGAAGACGCGGAGCCGGCCGGTGGCGCGATACTCCGCGGTGGTATTGAAAGTATTGAGCAGGGCGAGCGTCAGGAAGACGAGCGCGGCGAGGATGACCCACCAGTAGCGCTCCCGCAGCATGAGCAGGTAGCCCATGATCGGGTTGGCCGATCCGCCCCGCGGGGCGGTGCCGTAGGAACCGTAGCCGTAACCCTGCCCTTGGCCGGCGCCGTAGCCGCCGTAGCCATACGAACCATAGCCACGGGAGCCGCCGCGGGCGGGTTCAGGCGGGCGGCCTGCGGAAGCGGGATCGGGCGTGGACATGTGGGCTCAGATGCGGCTGTCGCGGACGTAGATCTGGTCCTCGTCCTCGAGGACGAAATCCGGCTCGTCGCCGTCGTCGATGCGACGGACGTCTTTGGTGATGACCATCGGCGCCCCCGGGCGGTTGCGCTTGATGGTGACTTCCGAGCGGTTGCCGCGCGGCAGGACGCCGCCGGCCATCGCGAGGGCGCGGCCGAGGGTGAGGGTCTCTTCGGGCGGGATCGAGACGGGGCCGGGCTTGCCGACGTAGCCCGAGACATATACGCGGCGTTCGGCGTAACTGACGATGGAGATGGCCACCTGCGGCTTCTTGAAGAACTGACGGAACTGGTTGGCGAGTTCGACCTGCGCCTGCGTGAGCGTGAGTCCGGCGACGGGCACCAGCTTCTTCAGGAAGGGAATGTCGACGGTGCCGTCGGAATTGATGCGTCGCTCGATCTGCGTGTCAGGCTGATTGATGACGAGGATGCGGACGAAGTCGCGCGGGCGGAGGCGGTAACTGTTCTGACCGTCGGCCGGGTCGGCCTGCACTGTCGGCGTCGCGACGACGTAATCCGCGGGTGCGGCGACCGGCTTCACGGCTTCGGCCGAGACGGCCGCGGGGGCGTAGGCGGCGGCGACCGGTTCGGAAGCGCCGGCACCGATGGTGAGCACGTTCTCGGGCTCGAGGGCGCCGGAGGAGAAGCCCGCGCCGTCAGAAGCCGCGCAGGCCGTAAGGAGCAAGGCGAGGCAGCCGACTCCGAGCAGGCGATGAAGGGCGGAAGTCATAAGAGGACTGTAAGCAGGAAGCCGGGCCGGGTCAATCGGTCCCGCAGGGGGCGGGAGGTCGGCAGGGCCCGTAAAGACATCGCCCGGCTCCCTCAAGGAAGCCAGGCGACGGCCGGGCGGACGGAGACTTGGCGGCATGCCGGGCGCCCTTCCCTGCCGCTTAGTAGCGGAAGGCGGCGGACACCGAGAAGGTGTTCGAGTTGAAGGTCGACGAGGCGTTGGAGGACGAAGCGTCCGTGAAGTTATAATTTGCCTGGAAGCTCAGGTGGGAATTATACTTGTAGCTCGCGCCCAGGACGTAGGTCATCGTGTCGATCGTCGTCAGGAGGGAGTTGGCGGCGACTTCGACGTCGCTCTTGGACACCGAGAGGTTGAAGTCCAGGTCCTCGGCCGCGGCGAAAGCGACGCCATAGACGTAGGTGGTGGAATCCATGCGGCCGTTGGTCGTCGAGGCCGAGATGTCGCGACCAAGGGTCAGCGAGTGGCTGAGACGCTCGGTGAGCACGTGGCTGAGGCTGACCGAGTAGGACGGGTCGCTCTGGGTCGCGGTGTTGTCGAAGTTGTAACGGTTGAAGCCGGCGCGGACCACGCCGTTGAGCTTGCCCGACTCGCTCAGCTGGCCCTTGGCCGTGAGGCCGGCGAAGTCCTTCTCGAGGCGCTGGTGGTCGAGGGCCGGGCGGGTCGGCGTGGTGGTGCTGAAGTAAGGAGCGGCCGAGTAATCGGTCACATCATGCTGCAGGACGAGGCCGAAGCTGAGCTTCTCGAAGGCCTGGTAATCGAAGCTGAGCGGCATCGACTGGGTGTTCAGCTCGGTCAGGGGGTTCGTGTTGTAGCTCGAACCCGTATTCACGACGATGACCGGGTCGAGATACTGGTTGAAGCTGCGGATGTAGCCGAGGCCGACGGACAGGCGCTCGGTAAGTTTGTAGTCCGCGCGGAAGTTGTGGACGTAGTTGGCCTGGCGGACGAGGGTCGCACCGATGACGGAACCGCTGACGCCCTGCATCTGCAGGTCATCGTTACGGGCGGTCACGCGGTAGGAGGAATTGAGCGAAAGCTTGAGGGGGCCGCCGTCGGCGTAGGTCACGCCAAGGCTGAGGGCGTCGCGGTCATCCTCGAGGCCGGAGAATTCCGCGCCGGCGAAGTTGACGAACGAGCGGCTGGCCTTGAACTCGACGGTCAGGGCGGAGTCCTTGCCGTATTCGAGGGCCAGGCCGGGGGTGACGAGCCAGCTCGTGGCCGACTTCTTGATCGCGCCGGAGTAGAGGTTGTCGGTCACTTCCAGATAGGCGGAAGAGTCGAAGAAGAGGTCACAGTCATTGCCGATCTGCACGAGCGGAGAGGTCGGGACCCAGTTAGCACCCTGGACCAGGGTCGAGACGGTGAGGGCCGAAGCAGCGATGAGGAAGCGGGACATGAGGGTGTTCTTGGGGGGTGGCTGAGAGATAGGCGAAATGCGGGTGGCTTCAACCCCCAAACTGGCGGGGCGGACCTAAAAACAAAGACCCCGCCCGGTCAGGGGCGGGGTCGTGAACGACCTCAGCTCAGCCTTCAGGCCGTGGCTTCGGTCGGGAAGACGCGGATGCGACGGTAGGCGGGCAGACCGGTGCCGGCGGGGACGAGGTGACCCATGATCACGTTCTCCTTGAAGCCGGTGAGGTTGTCGCGCTTGGCCATCGTGGCGGCGTCGGTGAGGACTCGGGTCGTCTCCTGGAAGGAGGCGGCCGAGATGAAGGACTCGGTCTCGAGGGAGGCCTTGGTGATGCCCAGGAGGATCGGCTCGGATTCCGCGATCTGACCGCCGCGCTCGTTGATGGAGCGGTTGTTCTCCGCGAGGAGAGTGCGGTCGACCTGTTCGCCCCAGAGGTAATCGGAGTCGCCGGGCTCGGTGATGCGGACCTTACGGAGCATGCGCGAGACGATGATTTCGATGTGCTTGTCGTTGATGACGACGCCCTGGGTGCGGTACACCTTCTGAATCTCGGTGATGAGGTAATCCTGCACCTTGGACTGGCCGAGGATGTCGAGGATGTCGTGCGGGTCGACGGCGCCGTCGGTGAGGACCTGGCCCTGCTTCACCTTGTCGCCGGCGGCGACGATGATGTGCTTGCCGTGCGGGATGAGGTGCTCCTCTTCGCGGCCGATGGAGTCGGCGATGACGAGGCGCTTCTTGCCGCGGACGGAAGGTTCGAAGCGGACGGTGCCGTCGATCTTGGCGATCTCGGCGGCGTCCTTCGGAGGGCGGGCCTCGAAGAGCTCGGAGATGCGCGGCAGACCGGCGGTGATGTCCTGGGTCTTGGCGGCCTGGCGGGGGATCTTCGCGACGATGGAGCCACGGGAGACCTTGTCGCCTTCGTCGACTTCGACGCGGGCACCGGCCGGGATGGAGAAGGAACCGACTTCCTTGCCGTTGGCGCCGATGATCTGAATCTGGGGATTCTGTTCGTCGGAGTGCTCGATGACGGACTTGTAGAACGTGTTGTTCGACGGGTCGCGTTCTTCGGTGAAGGTCACGCCGGAGATCATGTCGACCAGGCGGATCTTACCGTCGCCGTTGGCGATGATCGGGGTGGAGTTCGGGTCCCAGGCGGCGATGAGCACGCCCTTGTCGGCCGGCTTGCCGTCCTCGACGCCGACGACGGAGCCGGCGACGATGCGGTATTCCTCGACCGGAGAGCCGGCCTCGTTGAGGAGGCGGATCGAGCCGTTGCCGTTGACGGCGATGAACTTGTCGCCGACGGCGACCGTGGTGAGGTCGACGTACTGGACGAGGCCCTTGCCCTTGGACTTGATTTCCGGGGTCTTCAGCTGCGCGACGCCACCGATGTGGAACGTACGCATGGTCAGCTGGGTGCCCGGCTCACCGATGGACTGGGCGGCGATGATGCCGACCGCGGTGCCGCGTTCGACCATGCGGCCGGTCGAAGGATCGAGGCCGTAGGAGGTGGGCGGGATCGCGTTCACGTTCATGTGCGTGAGCGGGGAGAGGACCTTGACGCGGTCGAGACCGACGGTCTCGATGCGCTTGGCGAGGACTTCGTCGATGAGCTCGCCGGCCTTCACGATGACTTCGGAAGGATTGAGCGGGTTCGTGACGTCTTCGGACGGGCAGCGGCCCACGATGCGTTCGGAGAGGGAGACGAGGAGTTCGTCGCCGTCGTAGATCGGGGTCTTCCAGACGCCGTTCGGGATGTGCACGTGGACGCGGTCGACGCCGGCGTCGCGGAGCTTGGCCATCAGCTCTTCGGTGAGCGGGGCTTCGGACTTCGCGAGGAGCTTGGCGGCGCCGGAGGGGTTCGCGACGTCGGCGGCCAGGTGACGGCCGAGGGCGGCGTCGCCGAGCGTGATGACTTCGGAACCGGGAGCCACGTCGCGGGAATCCGTGACGATGACGTCCATGGCCACGTCGCAGAGCTTACGGGTCATGTAACCGGCGTCGGCGGTCTTCAGCGCGGTGTCGGACAGACCCTTACGGGCGCCGTGCGTCGAGATGAAGTACTCGAGGACCGAGAGGCCTTCGCGGAAGGAGGACAAGATCGGACGTTCGATGATCTCGCCGGAGGGCTTGGCCATCAGGCCGCGAGCGCCGCAGAGCTGCTTCACCTGCGCCTTGTTACCACGCGCGCCGGAGTCCATGAGGACGTACACCGGGTTGATGAGCATGCGGTGGGCATGACGGGGGTCGCCCTTCTTCACGCCGGCCACCTTCGCGGACTGCGAGAGCGTGGTGTACACCGACTGCGCGATGGCGTCGGTGGCGCCGGACCAGGTATCGACGACCTTATTACGACGTTCGTCGTTGGTGATCGTACCGGATTCGTTCTGGCGCTGGAACTCGCGGACCTTGGCGGTGGCTTCGCGGACGAGGCCTTCCTTCTCCTTCGGGTAGATCATGTCGTTCACGCCGATGGAGATGCCGGCCTTGGTCGCGATGCGGAAGCCGGTCTCCTTGAGCGCGTCGAGGACCGGGATCGAAGCCTCGCGGCCGCAATACTTGTAGGTCTTCAGGATCAGGTCGCCGAGCTGGCCCTTCTTCACGGTCTCGTTGAAGAAACCGAGTTCGGCGGGCCAGATGGTGTTGAAGATGATGCGGCCGACCGTGGTGACGATCGTGCTGCCCGTCGCTTCGCCGTGGACCGTCTTGCGATTGTAGTCGGGGTTGGCGAAGCGGACCCAGTCATGCAGGTGGAGCGAGCCTTCGGCTTCGGCGAACGTCGCCTCGGACACGGAGCCCAGCACGGGCAGGTGGGTGTTGGCCGCCGGCTTATCGGCGGGTTCGAGCGTCAGGTAGTAGGCGCCGAGCACGATGTCCTGGGACGGCGTGAGGATCGGCTTACCGCTGGACGGCGAGAAGATGTTGTTCGTGGACATCATCAGGAGCTTGCACTCCATGATGGCTTCCAGGGACAGCGGGACGTGGACGGCCATCTGGTCACCGTCGAAGTCCGCATTGTAAGCGGTACAGACGAGCGGGTGGAGGCGGATCGCGTCACCCTCGATGAGGATGGGTTCGAAGGCCTGGATGGACAGACGGTGGAGCGTCGGCGCGCGGTTGAGGAACACCGGGTGACCCTTGGTCACTTCTTCCAGGATATCCCAGACTTCGGGCTTCTTCTGCTCGATGTGCTTGCGGGCGCCGCGGACGGTGTGGGCGAAGCCCAGTTCCTTGAGGCGGCGGATGATGAACGGCTCGAAGAGGACGAGGGCCATCTTCTTCGGGAGACCGCACTGGTTGAGCTTGAGCTCAGGTCCGATGACGATGACGGAGCGGCCGGAGTAGTCGACGCGCTTACCGAGAAGGTTCTGGCGGAAACGACCATGCTTACCCTTAAGCATGTCCGAGATGGACTTCAGCTGACGGTCGCGGTCCTTGACCGGCTTGCCGTGGCGGCCGTTGTCGAGGAGAGCGTCGACGGCTTCCTGGAGCATGCGCATCTCGTTATGGATGATGACGTCCGGCGTCTTCATCTGGATGAGCTGCTTCAGGCGGTTGTTGCGGTTGATGACGCGACGGTAGAGGTCGTTCAAGTCGGAGGTGGCGAAACGGCCGCCTTCGAGGGGAACGAGCGGACGGAGGTCCGGCGGGATGACCGGGAGCACCGTCAGGATCATGTGCTCAGGGCGCTTGCCGGAAGCCAGGAAGCCCTGGATGATCTTCATGCGGCGGGCGATCTTCTTCTTGATCTGCTTGGAGCGGGTCGAGCGGAGCTGGTCGCGGAGGTTCTCGACCGTGGAGGCCAGATCCATCTTCTTGAGGAGCTGCTGGAGGGCTTCGGCGCCCATGCGGGCCTTGAAAGCGTCCGGACCGTGCTGTTCGACGGCGCGGCGGTAGGATTCCTCGTCGAGGAGTTCCTTCTCTTCCATGCCGGTGGCGCCCGGGTCGACGACCAGGTACTTCTGGTAGTAGATGACCTGCTCGAGCTGGCGGGTGGTCATGTCGAGCATCAGCGACAGACGGCTGGGCATGCTCTTCAGGAACCAGATGTGGGAGACCGGGATGGCGAGGCGGATGTAGCCCATGCGCTCGCGACGGACGCGGGAGACGGTGACTTCGACGCCGCACTTGTCGCAGACGACGTCCTTGTACTTCACCTTCTTGTACTTGCCGCAGTAGCACTCGTAGTCGCGGACCGGTCCGAAGATGCGCTGGCAGAAGAGGCCGTTCGGCTCGGGCTTGAACGAGCGGTAGTTGATGGTCTCAGGGCTCTTTACTTCCTTGAGGCCCTTGACCTTGCGGTTGCCGTGTTCGTCGAGCTCGTCGAGGAACTGTTCGCCCGTCCACTGGACGATCTCCTCAGGCGAGGCGATCGAGATGGAGACGAAATCGAAGGACTGTTCCTTCGTCTCGTTGGCGGTGAACTCGGGGGTGTGCTCCGGGTGAATCATGTCTGTTAAGGTCTGGGTGTGGTTACGTCGGACGCTCAGTTACGATCCGGGGTGGGGGCGGTGGTGGAGCCGAGGCGGACATCCAGGCACAAGGCCTGCATCTCCTTCATCAGCACGTTGAAGGACTGGGGCGTCCCGCTGACGAGGGTGTTGTCGCCCTTGACCAGCTGCTCGTAGATCTTGGTGCGTCCGGCGACGTCGTCGGACTTGACCGTGAGGAGTTCCTGCAGCGTGTAGGCGGCGCCGTAGGCTTCGAGGGCCCAGACTTCCATTTCGCCGAAACGCTGGCCGCCGTACTGGGCCTTGCCGCCCAGGGGCTGCTGCGTGATGAGGCTGTACGGACCGGTGGCGCGGGCGTGGATCTTGTCCGCGACGAGGTGGTTCAGCTTCATCATGTAGATGTAGCCGACGACGACGTCCTGGTCGAACGCTTCGCCGGTGTGACCGTTGATGAGCATCGCCTTGCCCGTCTCGGGGAGTTCGGCCTGCTTGAGGTATTCGCGGATCTGCTTCTCAGGGATGCCGTCGAAGATGGGGGTCGCCATCTTCAGGCCGAGCTTGGAGCAAGCCCAGCCGAGGTGCGTCTCGAGGACCTGGCCGACGTTCATTCGGGAAGGAACGCCGAGAGGATTGAGGCAGATGTCGACGGGGGTGCCGTCGGCGAGGTAAGGCATGTCTTCGACCGGCACGATGCGGGCGACGACGCCCTTGTTGCCGTGACGACCGGCCATCTTGTCGCCGACCTGGATCTTTCGCTTGGTGGCGATGTACACCTTGACGTTCTTGATGGCGCCGCCTTCGTCGATGCCCTGTTCGATGGCTTCGACCTTGCGGGCGCGCTCCTGCTCCAGCTCGTCGAAGCGGCGGTGGTAGCCGTCGACGATCTGGCGGATCTTCTGCTTCACCGGCGAGTCGTTCATCTCGATGGAGCGAGAGACGGAAGCCAGGCGGCGGAGGAGGGTCTTGGTGATCTTGCGGTTGGCCGGGATGATGGCTTCGCCGGTCTCGGAGTTCTTGACGTCGAGCGGGATCTTCTCGCCGAGGAGGATGTTCGAGAGGGACTCGGTCATCTCTTCGCGGAGGCGGGAGTCGGCCGTGCGGTACTCTTCGTTGACCTTCTTGAGGGCGCGGCGCTGGTCGTTAGGCGAGAGGCGTCCGTCGTCCTTGTCGGTACGGGAGGAGACCTTGACGTCCATGATGATGCCGGAGATGCCGGAGGGCACGCGGAGGGAGGTGTCCTTCACGTCGCGGGCCTTCTCGCCGAAGATGGCGCGGAGGAGCTTCTCTTCGGGGGCGAGGTCGCCTTCGGACTTCGGGGTGATCTTACCGACGAGGATGTCGTCGGGCTTCACTTCGGCGCCGATGCGGATGACGCCGTCACGGTTGAGGTTGCGCAGGGCTTCCTCGCCGAGGTTCGGGATGTCGCGGGTGATCTGCTCAGGCCCGAGCTTCGTGTCACGGGCGGTGACTTCGAACTCCTCGATGTGGACGGACGTGAAGACGTCGTCCGTGAGCATGCGTTCGGAGAGCAGGATCGCGTCTTCGAAGTTGTAGCCGTTCCACGGCATGAAGCCGACGAGGACGTTGCGTCCGAGGGCGAGCTCACCCTTGTCGGTGGCGGCGCCGTCGGCGATGATGTCACCCTGCTTGACCTTGTCGCCGCGGCGGACCAGCGGACGCTGATTGAAGCACGTGGAGGAGTTGGTCTTGAGGAACTTGCGGAGGTCGTAGACGTAGACGCCCTTGGCCGGCTCGCTCTTGAACTTCTTGTTCTCGAGCTGGGCGGGGGCGACTTCGCCGTCCTTCGTGACGATGATGCGGCGGGAGTCGGCGGCGGCGACGATGCCGGGGCCTTCGGAGACGATGACCGTCTTCGAGTCGATCGCGACGCGACGTTCGAGGCCGGTGCCCACGAACGGGGCTTCGGTCACGACGAGGGGCACGCCCTGGCGCTGCATGTTGGAACCCATGAGCGCGCGGTTCGCGTCGTCATGCTCCAGGAAGGGGATGAGGGCGGCGGCGACGGAGACGACCTGCTGCGGAGAGACGTCCATGTAGTCGACGTCTTCCGGGTCGACTTCGAGGATGTCGTCGCGGTAGCGGACGGTGACCTTGCCCTTGAGGCGGGAGGCGTCGTCGAGCTCGGAGTTGGCCTGGGCGACCTTGAATTTTTCTTCCTGGTCCGCGGTCATGAACTCGACCTGGCTGGAGACCTTGCCGCGCACGACCTTACGGTACGGGGCTTCGATGAAGCCGAACTCGTTGATGCGAGCGTAGGTGGAAAGCGAGTTGATGAGGCCGATGTTCGGACCTTCCGGGGTCTCGATCGGGCAGATGCGGCCGTAGTGGGACGGATGGACGTCGCGGACTTCGAAGCCGGCGCGGTCACGGTTGAGGCCTCCGGGCCCGAGGGCGGAGAGACGACGCTTGTGGGTCAGCTCGGCCAACGGGTTGATCTGGTCCATCAGCTGGGACAGCTGGCTGCGGGCGAAGAACTCGCGGATCGAATTGCCGAAGGGCTTCGGGTTGACGAGTTTCTGCGGGGTGATCGAGTCGACGCTCTGGTCGTACTCATTGATGCGGGCCTTGACCGTCTTGACGACGTTCTTGAGGCCGGCGCGGCACTGGTTGGCGAGGAGCTCGCCGACATTGCGCACGCGACGGGAACCGAGGTGATCGATATCGTCGATGGCGCCGTCGCCGGCGCTCAGCTTGCAGAGCAGTTTGGTGGCTTCGACGATGTCCTCCGGGGTGATGGTACGGGTGTCGAGCGAGACGTTGAGGCTGAGCTTCTGGTTGAGCTTGTAGCGGCCGACGCGACCGAGGTCGTAACGAAGCGGATCCTGGAAGAGGCGCTGCATGTGGGCGCGGGCACCCTTGACGTTGACGGGCTCGCCGGGGCGGAGCTTGCGGAAGATCTCCTTGAGGGCTTCTTCCTCGTTACGGACGGCGCCGATGTCCTTACGGAGCGAGAGGATGATGGAACCGTTGTCGAAGGCGGTGTCGAAGACGCCGAACTTCTGCTTCGGGAGCTGCTTGTGGATCTCCTTGAGGGTCTCGCGGGAGAGCTTGTCGTACTGCTTGGCGACGACCTTGCCGGTCTCGACGTCGACGATCGGGTCGGCGTAGACGAGCTGGGAGAGTTCTTCCGGGTCGAGTTCGAGGGCGGCCTTGGCCGTCAGTTCGCGGTGCTGGTAGAAGAGGGCCAGGATGTCCTTGTCGTCCTTGTAACCGAAGGCGCGGAGGAGCGTCGTGACGAGGAACTTGCGGCGACGGCGGCGGCGGTCGAGGTAGACCCAGAGGAGGTCGTTCTGGTCGAACTGGACTTCGATCCAGGTGCCGCGGTCCGGGATGATGCGGAAGGCGTGGAGCATCTTGCCGCTCGTGTGGGCGGACTCTTCGAAGCAGATGCCGGGAGAGCGGTGGAGCTGGGAGACGACGACGCGCTCGGCGCCGTTGACGATGAAGGAGCCGCGGTCGGTGATCATCGGGATCTCGCCCATCAGGATCTCTTCATCCTTGAAGGCGCCCTTCTCACGGAGGCGGAGCTTGAGCATCACCGAGATCGCGTAGGTCGTGCCTTCGCGGATGCACTCGAGTTCGGTCTGCTTGGGCAGCACCAGGCCGTACTCGAGATACTCGAGACGGAAGTTGCCGTTGTTGCTCTCCACCGGGAAAGCCTCGCGGAAGACCGCGTCCAGGCCGACGTTCTTGCGGGCGGACGCGGATTCGTCCAACTGCAGGAAATCGTTGAACGAGAAGATCTGGTTCTCGATCAGGTTGGGCGGAGGGATGACTTCGCGTAGTTTACCGAAGTTTTTGCGCTCTTGAGGCATGGCTGGTGAAGGTGGGCTCGGAGTGTCGGGTTGTTTCGGTGGTGCTGACTGGTTTGCCTGGTGGGGTCGGACTAGGCGGCCGTGGGAAAGAAAAAGCGGGGAGGGGTCGCCGGACCCGGGAGGGTGCTACCCTCCCCGCTCTGCAGATGTGCGTCGGAAGACGGATTACTTGACCTCGACCTCGGCGCCGGCGGCCTTGAGCTTGGTCTCGATATCCTTGGCTTCGTCCTTGGACACGCCTTCCTTGACGGGCTTCGGGGCGCCGTCGACGAGGTCCTTGGCTTCCTTGAGGCCCAGGCCGGTGATGGCGCGGACTTCCTTAATGACATTGATCGGGGTCGCGCCCTTGGCCTTGAGGATGACGTCGAACGTCGTCTTCTCTTCGGCAGGTGCGGCGGCGGCGGCGCCACCAGCGGCGGCGACGACGACAGGAGCGGCGGCGGAAACGCCCCACTTGGTCTCGAGGTCCTTCACGAGGTTAGCGATGTCCAGGACGGACTGGGCGCTGAGCCACTCGATGACTTGGTCTTTGGTGATGTTGCTCATGGTATCTGGGTTCCTTGAATGGTTAGCGTCCGATGAAGGACATTTGAGGGCGCGAGGCCCCTAACCGGGGTTCTTTGGATGTGTGTTGTTTTTGGGTTTGGATTCCCCCCGCTCGGACGCCGCCACATGGCGACGCCTTCGCGAGGAAAGGGTTTAGGCGGCCTTCTCGTCCTTCTCGCGCTTGGCGTCCAGGAGGCGGACGAACTGGGAGGCGGGGGTGGAGAGCAGCGAGAGGAGCTGAGCGCGGATGCCATCGAGGGACGGCAGCTTCGACAGGTATTCCACTTCGGCCTTGGTAAGGATCTTGGCGTCCAGGACGCCGCCCTTCACTTCGAGCTTGGCGAAGTCCTTGAAGAAGGTGACCAGGATCTTGGCGACGCCGGTCGGATTGTTGCCGCCGGTGACGAGGGCCGTGTGGCCGCTCAGGTGGGCCGAGATGTCCGGCAGCTTCGCCTGCTTGGCGGCGATGTTGAGGATGCTGTTCTTGACGACGTGGTACTCGGCGCCGTGGGCACGGAGCTGGTTACGGACGGCGGTCGCGTTCTCGACGGTGACGCCGGTGAAGTTGGCGAGCAGCAGGTAGTTGGAGCTGGCCAGCTGGGCGGCGACTTCGTCGACGAGGAATTGTTTTTCAGCGCGCATGTTCGTGGGTTCGCTTGGGCGTGGTTATGATTAGGCGGTCGCGACGGCGGCCGAGTAGGGCTTGAGGTCGACGGCGACGCCGGGGCTCATGCTGGCGCTGAGGGTGATCGACTTGATGAAGCGGCCACCGGAGAAGCCGGCGGGCTGGGCCTTGACGAGGGCGGCCAGGGCGGCCTGGGCGTTCTCGGTGAGCTGGGCGGCGGTGAACGACTTCTTGCCGACGACGATCACGATGTTGCCGGTCTTATCCATCTTGAATTCGACGCGACCGGCCTTCACTTCCTTGATGGTCTTGGCGAGGTCATCGGAGACCGTGCCCGACTTCGGGTTCGGCATGAGGCCCTTCGGACCGAGGACGCGGGCGACCTGACGGACGTCCTTCATCGCGGAGACGGTGGAGATGGCGACGTCGAAGTCGAGGAAGCCGCCGTTGACCTTGGCGATCAGGTCGGCGAGGCCGGCGTAATCGGCGCCGGCAGCGAGGGCTTCGGCCGGGTTCTCGGTGAACGCGAGGACCTTGATCTTCTTGCCGGAACCGTTCGGGAGGGAGACGGTGCCGCGGACCATCTGGTCCGACTGCTTGGGATCGACGCCGAGGAAGGCGGAGATCTCGACGGTCTCGTCGAACTTGGCGCCGGGCATCTTCTTGATGATCTCGGCGGCCTGGGTGACGTCATACTTGGCCTTCAGGTCGGCGACCTGGAGGGCGGCGCGGTAGCGCTTGCTGGGTTTTTTGCTCATAGCGACTTTTGGTCTCCTGCGGGATGCAGTGGTTTGGTTGGATTAGGGTTGGGTGAAATTAACCGATGACCTCGATGCCCATCGAACGCGCGGTGCCGGCGATCATGCGGGCGGCGTTGTCCGGGTTGACGGCGTTGAGGTCCTTCTTCTTCAGCTCGACGATCTCGAGGAGCTGCTTCTTGGTGACCTTGCCGACCTTGTCGCGGTTCGGGACCTTGGAGCCGGACTCGATCTTCGCGGCCTTCTTGAGGAGGACGGAAGCGGGCGGGGACTTCAGGATGAACGTGAAGGACTTGTCCTGGTAGACGGAGATGATGACCGGGAGGATCATGCCGGCCTGGTCCTTGGTCTTGGCGTTGAATTCCTTACAGAACGCCATGATGTTGACGCCCTTCGCGCCGAGCGCGGGGCCGACGGGAGGAGCAGGGTTAGCGGCGCCCGCGGGGAGCTGGAGCCTGATTTCGCCGACGACTTTCTTAGCCATGGTGGGTGTTTAGATGGTTGGGTTGATGAAAAGGGATCAGTCGCGGTCGTCGCGTTCGACCTGCCAGAATTCGAGTTCGACCGGGGTGGAACGACCGAAGATGTCCACGGAGACCTCGAGCTTGCCGCGGTCGGCGTCGATCTTGTCGATATTGCCGGCCAGATTGGCGAAGGGTCCGTCGGTGATCTTGACGCGCTCTCCGATGTTGAAGGTGATCTTCGGGACCACCTTGTCGGCGGCGTCGGCGACCTGCTGGAGGATCGTGTTGATCTCCTCGGTCTTGAGGGCGACGGGATTCTGTCCGCCGATGAGTCCGATGACACCGTCGGTCTTGCGCAGGAAGCTCCAAGGAGCCTCGAGCAGCGTGCCTTCGTCGTCGAAGAGACGGGCGCGGACGAAGAGATACGAAGGATAGAGCTTCATCTCGCTTTCACGCTTCTTGCCGTTGCGGAAGTCCTTGACGGTCTTCACCGGCATCAGGATCTCGGCGACGAAGTCGCCCATCTCCTCGTCCTTGATGGCCTTGTCGAGCAGACGCTTCACCTTGCTCTCGTTGTTCGAGAGGGTCTGGAGGGTGTACCAGCGGAAATCAGAGGGAGAGGACATGGGGGGCGGATCAGCGCACGAGCTTGGTCGCGAACTGGACGAAGTTGGAGAGGGAGAAGTCGCAGAGGAAGACGACGGCGCCCAGGAGGGCGACGGCGGCGATCACGACCAGCGTGGAGTCGGCGAGCTCCTTGGCGGTGGGCCACGAAGCCTTGACGAAGACCTCGGTGATGGTCTCGTTCCAGAAAGCGCGGAGGCGTCCGAGGAAGCTGAACATGATGCTGGTGGTGTTGTGGTGAGAGTGGCAGGACGGGAGGGAGTCGAACCCACAACCAACGGTTTTGGAGACCGCTACTCTGCCAATTGAGCTACCGTCCTGTACTGGTGGTTAAAGAGACGAATGCCGGGGCCCTTTTGAGGGGGCCTCGGCACCGTAGTAGGTCGTTTTTGGTCAGGAAATCACTTGGTGATTTCGAGGATCTGGCCGGCGCCGATGGTCTTGCCACCTTCGCGGAGAGCGAAGCGCTGGCCCTTTTCCATCGCGACGGGCTTCTGCAGCTCGATCGTGATCGTGACGTTGTCGCCAGGCATCACCATTTCCACGCCTTCCGGGAGGATGACGGTGCCGGTCGCGTCGCAGGTACCGAAGAAGAACTGCGGGCGGTAGTTGTTGGCGAACGAGGTGTGACGGCCGCCTTCATCCTGCTTGAGGACGTAGATCTGGGCCTTGGCGACGGTGTGGGGCTTGATGGAACCCGGCTTGGCGAGCACCTGGCCACGCTCGATCTGGCTCTTTTCGATGCCGCGGACGAGGAGACCGACGTTGTCGCCGGCCTGGCCCTGGTCGAGCTCCTTGCGGAACATTTCGACGCCGGTGACGGTGGTCTTGAGGGTGTCGCGGAGACCGACGATTTCGATTTCTTCGCCGACCTTGATGACGCCGCGCTCGATACGACCGGTGGCGACGGTGCCACGACCGGTGATGGAGAAGACGTCTTCGACGGACATCATGAAGGGCTTGTCGGTTTCGCGCTTAGGCTCGGCGATCTCGGAGTCGAGGGCGGCGAGGAGGTCCTGGATGGACTGTTCGCCTTCCGGGGTGCCTTCGAGGGCGGCGGTGGCGGAACCACGGACGATCTTGGCGGTGTCGCCTTCGTAGTTGTACTTATTGAGAAGGTCGCGGACTTCCATCTCGACGAGGTCGATCAGGTCAGGCTCGGAGAGGTCGACCTTGTTGAGCCAGACGACGATCTTCGGCACGCCGACCTGGCGGGCGAGGAGGATGTGCTCCTTGGTCTGGGGCATGACGCCGTCAGCAGCGGAGACGACCAGGATCGCACCGTCCATCTGGGCGGCGCCGGTGATCATGTTCTTGACGAAGTCGGCGTGGCCCGGGCAGTCGACGTGGGCGTAGTGACGGTTGATGGACTCGTACTCGACGTGCGAGGCGGCGATGGTCACGGTCTTGGTGGCGTCACGGACGGTACCACCCTTGGTGATTTCCGCGTAGGACTTGTTCTCGGCGAGGCCGCGACGGGCCTGCACGGCCACGATGGCGGCGGTGGTGGTCGATTTGCCATGGTCAATGTGGCCGATGGTGCCGACGTTGACGTGAGGCTTGGTGCGATTGAACTTCTCTTTGGCCATGGTTTTTGGTGGTGAGGAGGTGGTTAGGTTTGGTGTGTGGAAAGTGATGGAGCCCCCGACTGGATTTGAACCAGCGACCTCGTCCTTACCAAGGACGCGCTCTGCCAACTGAGCTACAGGGGCGAACCGTCGACGTGCTTGAAGACGCGAAGGGAAGGGTTTGAATGACCATCGAATCCCCCTCCGTCAAGCGGTTTTTTGCAAGGGTTTTACAACCCTTTTGGCGGTCGCTCAGGGGCCTACGATCAGGCGGTAAACTCCCGGTGGCAGGCGCTGCCCCCACTCGATCGAGGCCGCCCATCGCCGAACGGCCTCATCCAGGGTTTTTGAGCCAGTATGGCGCAAGACCGCCCCTAGGGGGGACTGCCCGAGGCTATCGACACTGAGAATGGCCTCGAAGCTTCCGCCTAAAGTGGCGTTTTTTCCTGAAATAACCCCATTTTCATATTTATTATCAACAAAATGGGTGATTTTCCCATTGATAAGAGACTTATAACCCCCTTGAAGCGGATAAACTTCGAAAAAAGCCGCCCTCGGCTCGAGTTTGACGTCGCGGAAACCCTGGGACCCGAAGGTCGTCAGCGGCTCCTGGGCGGTCAGGGGGATCGCTTGGGCCGGGGCGGGGATGGCTTGGCGGGGGACCTGTAGCATGGAGTCCTTGCCCAGCGGCTTGGCGGGGTCGAACTGCAGAATCGGACTCGATGCGGCAAAAGGGGCGTCCTCGGGCTGGCCGACCTCGCCACGACCGGCCTTGGCTGCCTTGGTCGGGGCAGGCAGATAGACCGCTGAGCTATCCAAGAGCACGACGCTCTCAGTCCGCGCGTCGCCGGGAGGAACCAGCCGGACACCTTGGGTCAGCGGCTGAGCGGGTGGGCTCCCGCCTGCCCCGGGACTGAAAAAGACCAAGGCCCCCACGAAGGCGCTGAGTCCGCAGAGCAAGGCGGTCCTCGTCAGCGGCGGCAACCGGCCGCCGGCCAGGTTCCGGAATGTGGAAAGTGCGCCCATGCTCAGCGGTCGAGCGGACGTTCCGCGACGGTCAGGCGAGCGAGCGAGCCACGGCCTTCGCGGATGTAATTCAACGTGAGCACTTCGCCTGGGCGACGACGCGAGATCTCCAGGCGCATCTCATTCCAGTTTTCGACCGGCTTGCCATTCAGGCCTACGACGATGTCGCCGACCTTCAGTCCGGCCTTGGCCGCCGGCATTTCATCGGAGACGAGGACGAGGCGGACAGCGCCGGCCTGACCGAGCGAAAGCTTCGTGGCTTCGGCGACGGAAAGGTCCTCGCCTTGCACGCCGATCAGTCCGCGGACGACGCGCCCTTGGTTCGCGAGATCCAACGCGACGGCGGTGATGAGGTTCGAAGGAATGGAATAGCCGAGGCCGACGCTCAGTCCGGTTCCGGACTTGATGGCGGTGTTCATTCCCAGCAGGCGACCCTCGAAGTCAATCAGGGGCCCGCCGCTATTGCCTGGATTGATCGCGGCGTCGGTCTGGATGAAATCCTCGAAGGCCATGCCCATGCCCAGCTTGCCGGAGCGCCCCAAGGCCGAGACGATGCCGGAAGTGACGGTGAGGCCGGCGTCCAGCGGATTGCCGATGGCGAAGACGACGTCCCCCACGCGGGCCTTGTCGCTGTCGGCAAATTTGGCGTAAGGCAGGTTGCGGCCTTCGATCTTGAGGACGGCGATGTCCGTACCGGCGTCGACCCCGAGGACCTTGGCCCGGAATTCACGCCGATCGGCGAGCTGCACGATGACGGTCTTGGCGACGCCGCGACGATTGTCCTGCAGGACGACGTGGCGGTTGGTGATCACATAACCGTCCGGATGGATGATCGTACCTGAACCGAGCCCGGTGGGCAGGAGCGTCTCGCCGGTCTGCGCATCCTGCATGACCTTATCCGGATCGATGCGTCCGCTGTAACGTTTGAGGACGGAGGCCGGAATCACCTCGGCGGTGCGCACGCTCACGACCGCAGGTGTGATCCGGGCGAGCATATCGGCGTAACTCGCGCCGGGAGCCGCCCGATTGACGGGGCGGGTATCAGTCTCGAAGGTGACGCCGGCGAGGGCCATGGCCGGCAAGAGGACAAGCGCGGTGAGATGACGGAGCATGACTCCCCCACCCTAGCCGACCGCCCGCCCAAGGCAAGCGACCTCAGCGGGCCATCGTGAAACCGCCGCCCGGCTGGGTCGGCTCGGCCTCGTCGCGCTCCTTATTGAAACGCATGGAGAACAGGCGGGTGACGCCCTTCTCCTGCATGGTGGCCCCGAAGATGGCGTCGGCGGCGGAGACGGTGCGCTTGTTGTGGGTGATGACCACGAACTGGGAGAACCGGGTGAACTCGCGGATGATGTCCGTGAAGCGGTTGACGTTGGCGTCGTCCAGCGGGGCGTCGAGCTCGTCGAGCACGCACAGGGGCGAGGGCTTCACCATGTAGATGGCGAAGAGCAGGGCCACGGCGGTCATGGTCTTCTGACCGCCGGACAGCAGCGTGATGCCGCGGAGCTTGGTGCCGGGCGGCTGGGCGACGATCTCGATGCCGCTCTCGAGCGGATCTTCGGCCTGGACCATGGTGAGGTCGGCCGCGCCGCCGACGAAGAGGCGCTCGAAGGTGAACTTGAAGTTCTTGCGCACCTGCTCGAAAGTGTCGGTGAAGAGCTTGAGCGAGGTCTGGTTGAGCTCGTCGATCGCCTTGGTGAGCTCTTCCTTCGCCTTCCAAAGGTCATCGCTCTGCTTGGTGAGGAAGTCGTGACGGTCGCGCAGGGAGGAGTATTCCTCGACGGCGACGAGATTGACGGAACCCATGCCAGCCATGCGGTCGCGCAGATCGGCGATCTCGCGCACGAGAGGCGGCCAGTCGGCGGATTCCATCGCGGCAAGGTCCTCGGCGGTCGGTTCGCCGCGGCGGGCGACGGCCTTCGGGGCCGGGCGGGAACCCTCTTCGTCGGTCTCTTCGAGGTCGTCGAAGCTGGCGATGCCTTCGGGTTCGCCGTCGGAAAGCCAGAGCTGGAGGCGCCAGTCGACGTCGGCGACGTCGAGCTGATGGTCGGCCTGGACCTTCTCGACGATGAAGCCGCACTGCGAAGTCTGCTCGGCGAGAGAGACCTCAAGTCCTTTGAGGCGGGTGTCGGCGACACGCAGCCGGTCGCGATCGACGGAGAGGACGCGGTCTTCGGATTCGACGGCGGCGTCGGTCTCGGCGAGGGCGTGGCGCTGTTCGTTGAGCTGCGTGGAGGCGGTTTCGACCTCGCCGGCGAGGCGGGCGGAGGTCTCGCGGGCGGTCACGGCCAAGGCCTTGAGCTCGGCGATGAGCTTCTCGTTCTGCTGCGCTTCGATGCGGCGCGAATTCAGGCGGGCGGTGGCTTCGGCGCGACGCGACTCAAGGTCGGCGAGTTCGCGGCCGACGAGTTCGAGTCGCTGGCGCTGCTCGGCATGGGCGAGACGGGCTTCGCCCAACGCGTTGCGGCGTACGTCGGACTCGGCGCGGGCGGACTCGAGCTGGCCTTCGCCGGAAGCGATCGTCGCGCGGAGTTCGGCCACCTGGGCGTCCTTGGCCGTCAGCGTCTCCTGCGCGCGGTCGCGGCGCTTGAGCGCTTCGGACTTGGCGTTGTCCAGTTCGGCGAGCTGACGCTCTTCGCGCTGGATACGGTCGTCGGCGGCGGTGAGCGTCTGGCGGGCCGAACGCTCGTCGGCCTGGGCGACGGAAAGTTCCTGCGCGGCGAACTGCGTGGCATCGCGGGCGGAAGAGACGTCGAGCTCATTGGCGTCCATCGCGGACTGGATGCCGAGGGCCTTCTCGTTGAGGGTCGTGAGCTGGTCGTTCTCGGATTCCAGCGAAGCGCGGACGGCGCGGATCTCGCTTTCGCGGGAGAACACGCCCGAACCGGCGTTGGCGGCGGCCTTGCGGGGCTTGCCGGCGTAGACGAGGCCGCGGCGGTCGACGAGATCGCCGTCGGTGGTCGCGACGAGGAAGAATTCGAAGCCGGGATTGGCGCGCCACCAGGCGATGAAATCACCGAGGGACGGGCAGACGTAGCAGCCGTCGAAGAGGTTGGCGACGAGGCGGGCGTGGTCGGGGGACTTGGCCTGCACGGCCGAGGTGGCCGGACGGAGCCAGCCGGGCGCGGCGGAACCGCTGCGGGACGCGGGCGGGGCTTCGACCTGGAAGACCGCGCGACCGAGCTGACGTTCGCCCATCTTGGCGACGATGCCCGGCAGGAATTCGGCGGAGTCGAGGGCGACGGCCTCGGAGGCGGCCCCGAGGATGTTCTCGAGGGCGGCGGCGGCGGAGACGTCGACGACGGTGACGAGGTCGGCGAGCGCGGAAGCCTTGCCGGAACGCAGTTCTTCGGCGAACTCGCCGCGCAGCACGGCCTTCGCGGCTTCGGAGAAACCTTCGAGACGGGACTGCATCTGCTCGAGCAGGCCGAGCTGAGCGGAGAGCTTGGCGACCTTACGGTCCTGCTCGGAGATCGTCTGCTGGAGCGCGCGGAAATCGTTGAGGAGGTCGCGGCCTTTCTCGGTCGCTTCCTGCTCGGCCGTGCGCGCGGCCTGGAGTTCGCCGTGCCGGGTCGTGACGACGACGCCGGATTCGGTGACGCGCTGCTCGAGCGCGAGGCGGTCCTGCTTGGCCTGAGTGAGAGAGTCGGAAAGGTCGACGTGACGGGACTGATAGCCGCGGAGATCGACTTCGAGGTTGGTGACGTCGCCGCGGGCGCGGGTCATCTCGCCTTCGGCGACGAGGATGTCCTGGCGGGCGCGGCGGAGCCGGTTCTCGGCCTCGACGACCTGACGGGCGGCTTCCTCGACCTGGGCGGTCTTCTCGCGATAAGCGGCGTCAGTGGCGGAAACGGAACCGGCGGCCGTCGACTTCGCATCGGAGCTGCCGCGGAGGCGGAGCTCATACTCGGCGATCTGGAGCTCGGCTTCCTGCGCTTCGCGGCGGGCCTCAGCGAGGCGCGAAGCGAGGTCGTCGGAACGGAGGTCGGAAGTGCGGGCTTCGTTCTCGGCGTTCTCGCGGGCGGTGCGGAGGTCGAAGAGCGCCTGCTGGGCGAGCTGGACTTGTTCGGCGAGTTCGGCGCGGCGGGCGCGGGTCTGGAGAAGCGCAGCCTCGCGGTCGCGCAGGCCGTCGGTGAGGGCGGTGACGTCGGCGCGGCAAGCGGTGGCGTCGGTCTCGAGCGTCGCGACCTGGGCGCGACGGTCACCGAACTGCTTGGCGTGCCAGGCAAGGTCGAGGTGCGTGAAACGGTGGCGCAGACGACGGTAGCGCAGCGCTTTGGCGGCCTGACGGCGAAGGGAAGCGATCTGCCGGCCGACTTCGCTGACCACGTCGGTGATGCGCGCGAGGTTGGCGTCGACGCCGCTGAGCTTGTTCAGCGCCTCACGACGCTGGGCCTTGTAGCGAGTGATGCCGGCGGCCTCTTCGAAGAGGTAGCGGCGCTCGGCGGGATTGGCGGACAGGATCTGGTCGATCTGGCCCTGCACCATGAAGGAGTAGGACATGCGGCCGATGCCGGTATCCATGAAGAGGCGCTGGATGTCCTTCAGGCGCGAAGGCTTCCCGTTGATGAAGTAGTCGCTGGCCCCCTCGCGGTGGAGGCGGCGCATGACCGAGACTTCGGCGAAGGCGGTGCCCAGTTCCTTTTCGCAGTCGGCGAAGATCAGTTCGACCTCGCATTGGGGGAGGGGCTTGCGGCGGTCGGTGCCGGCGAAGATGACGTCCTGCATCGCCGGGGCGCGCAGGGATTTGGCGGACTGTTCGCCCAAGACCCAGCGAATCGCGTCGACGATGTTGGACTTACCGCAGCCATTGGGACCGACCACGGCCGTGACCCCGGGACGGAGCTCGATGCGGGTCCGGTCGGCGAAGCTTTTGAATCCGTTGGCGACGATTTCCTTGAGGTACATCGAGGGGTGAAAGGCACGATTGGCCTGCCCTACCCCCGCCGCAAGCGTCTAGTGCCCTCCCCGCGGGCCACTTATTCACGATTTCATTCCCCGAGGATTCGGGGTTGACGAACGCCCTCCCCCCTTGTTCTTTCGACCCTCCAAACGCTCACATGTCCGTAGAAATCAAGATTCGCAAAGGCGAGACCGTCGACAAGGCTCTCCGCCGCCTCAAGAAGAAGATCGACCGCGAAGGCATCATCAAGGACGCCCGCGCCAAGCGAGGCTTCGAGAAGCCGGCCGAACGCCGTCGTCGCAAGAAGAAGGTCAAGAACTTCAGCGCCTACCTGCGCAAGAAGTGGGACAACGTCTAAGCGTCCGTCCTGACCCAAGCATCCGAAGGCCCGTCATCGCGACGGGCCTTCTGCTTTGGGGGACCCGCCGACCGGGCCGGGCAACAAAAAGGGCCGAACCCGGAGGTTCGGCCCTTGGTCTCGGCAAAGCCGGATGAGGCTTAGCGGAGGAACAGCAGTTCCTGGTAGGACGGCAGCGGCCAGTATTCGTCGGCGACGATCTCTTCGAGGGCGTCGGCGGCGGCGCGGACCTTGAGCATGGCCGGGAGGACCTTGTCGCAGGAGTGCTTGGCCTGGGCGTGCGTGTCGGACTTGGTGACGTCGCGGGCGGTGTCGAGGGCGTCGATGGCGGCGGAGAGCTCGTCAGCCAGGCCGACGACTTCCTTGCGCAGCTTGCCGCCGGACTTGGTCTTCTCGACCGGGGTCAGGTCAGCGGCATACTTGAGGGCGGCCGGGAGCAGCAGGGTCTTGGCGATTTCGGCCACGAGCTTCGACTCGGTGTTGATCGCGAGCACGTAGGAGTGCGTGTAGATCTCTTCGCGGGACTCGAGTTCGGCCTTGGAAAGGACGCCTTGGCGCTCGAAGACCTCGATCGACGACTTGGCGACGATCTCCGGTAGCGCGTCGGGGGTCGTGCGGAGGTTCTTGAGACCACGCTTGGCGGCTTCCTTGTGCCACTCTTCGGAGTAACCGTTGCCGTTGAAGATGATCCGGCCGTGCTTGGTGAGGATGTCCTTGAGGACGCTCTGGAGCGCGGAGTTGAAGTCGGAGTTCTTCTTGAGGGCGGCGGCGAGTTCGTCGGCGAGCTTGTCGAGCGAGTCGGCCATGATCGTGTTGAGCACGGTCAGGGGGCCGGCCACCGAGAAGGCGGAACCGACGGCGCGGAACTCGAACTTGTTGCCGGTGAAGGCGAACGGGCTGGTACGGTTACGATCGCCGGCGTCCTTCGGGAGGACCGGGAGCGTGTCGACGCCGAGGGTCATGTGACCGCCCTTGCGCGAGCTGGAAGCGGAACCGCTCTTCTTCACCTGCTCGATGACTTCGTTGAGCATGTCGCCCAGGTAGATCGAGATGATGGCGGGCGGGGCTTCATTGGCGCCGAGGCGGTGGTCGTTGCCGGCCGAGGCGACGGAAGCACGGAGCAGACCCTGATGCAGGTCGACGGCGCGGATGACCGCGGAGCAGAAGGTGAGGAACTGGGCGTTCTCGTGCGGGTTGTGGCCGGGCTCGAGGAGGTTGCCGACGCCGGCGCCACCGATGGACCAGTTGACGTGCTTGCCGGAGCCGTTGACGCCCGCGAAGGGCTTCTCGGCGAGGAGGCAGACGAAACCATGCTTGGTGGCGACGCGGCGGAGCAGCGTCATCGTGAGCATCTGGTGATCGTGGGCGACGTTGGCGGATTCGTAAATCGGAGCCACTTCGTACTGCGCCGGAGCGACTTCGTTGTGGCGGGTCTTGATCGGGATACCGAGTTTGAAGCACTCGCGCTCGGTTTCCATCATGCAAGCGAGGACGCGGTCAGGGATGGTGCCGAAGTACTGGTCTTCGAACTCCTGGCCCTTGGCCGGCTTGGCGCCGAAGAGGGAGCGACCGCAGGTGTAGAGGTCGGGACGGAGGTGGAAGAGGCGGGAATCGATCAGGAAGTACTCCTGCTCAGGGCCGCACGAAGCGGAGATGTAGCCGTGCTTCTTGCCGAAGAGGGCGAGGACGCGCGAGGCGGCCTTGTTCACCGCAGCCATGGAACGGAGCAGCGGGGTCTTCTTGTCGAGGGCTTCGCCCTTCCAGGAGACGAACGCCGTCGGGATGCAGAGGGTCGAGCCGTTCTCGGTGTCGAAGATGTAAGCCGGGGAGGTGACGTCCCAAGCGGTGTAGCCGCGGGCTTCGAAGGTGGAGCGGAGACCGCCGTTCGGGAACGAGGAGGCGTCGGGCTCGGCCTGGATCAGCGCCTTGCCGGAGAACTGGGCGAGCGTGCCGTTGCCATTGGGTTCGAAGAAGGTGTCATGCTTCTCGGCGGTGAAACCGGTGAGCGGGTAGAACACGTGAGCGTAGTGCGTGGCGCCGCGCTCGAGAGCCCAATCCTTGATGGCGGCGGCGACGACGTCAGCCGAGGCGGCGTCAAGTTTGGCACCGGATTCGATGTTAGACTTGAGGGACTTGAAAACGTCCTTCGGGAGACGCTTCTCCATCTTATCGAGAGAGAAGACATTCTGGCCGTAGATCAGGTCGATCTTCTCATTGCGGAAGTCGAAGCTGCCCTGAAGGCGAGGCTGGGAGGCAATCGCTTCGATGGCGTTGCGACGGGCTGGGTTGGTGCTCATGGATGGGGGATTGGAAAGATGACTAATTACGAACAATTTCAAAGCACCCCGTGTGCCACGGTTCAATAGGTAACCATTCACAGGGGGTTTTGTGTCTTTTTCGACAAGTGTGCCTAATTTTAATCAAAATAGCCCTGCTCATTTCCAGACATAGGTCGTCCGGAGGAAGTAGGCGGTGTCGGTCTTGACCTGTGTGGGCAGGGGCTTGGAGCGGAAATTATTGGAGAGGCCGACCCTCAAGGACAACGGGCCCGCGCTGCGGAGAAGATTCAAACTGCTCTCGTGTCGGACGTAGTAGTCACCGGTGACCTGGAAGGAGGGGACGAAATTCAAGGAGGTATCCCAGGCGGCCCAGCCGAGTTCGCGCGTGAAGATCAGGCCAAAGTCTCCGGAGGGCGCCGCCCGGTTGGGCTCGAGGGTGTCGTCGAAGATTTCGATGCGATGACCGAGGCCGGCCCGGGCATCGAGCTTGCCCTTGGCGTCCGTGAACAGACGGAAGCCCAGACCGACGGCGTTGACGGAGAAGAAGTCGATCTGCCGGGCGTTGTCGAAGCCCGTGTCGGTGCGGAGATACCAGAAGAGGACGTTCGTCGGATTCGTCTCATACGAAAGGGTCACATGGAGGTCATCGGCCGAGATCCGGTCCTGAGCCTCGGCCCGCATGAAGCGGACGCCGCCGATCAAGGTGTCCGCCTTGGTCACGCCCTTCGCCGAAAAGCCCGTGCTGAAACCCGAGCCGGCCACCACGCCGCTTCGGCCGGAGAGATCTGCGTCCGCCTGCGTGACCCATTGGCGCGTGTCACCCGTCTCGGAGGGGCGTTGCGAAGGCTCCCGCCAGAGCTCGATCGCCTGGTCGAGGGTATTGGTCTCGCGGCCGCCGCGCGTGACGACCCGTCCGCCCGCCGCGGAGGCGACGCCATCCGAGACGACGCCACCCGCGCTCACGCGGACGGACTCGTCCGTGATGAAAGACTCGACCTGCGCGAGTTCCAGCCGCAGCAGGTTCGCGGCGCCAAGCGAAGGCGCGCGGAACTCCATCACGCCGTCGACGATCCGTTCGATGCGGCCTTTGAGAAAAGTGCCGTCCTTCATGGTGACGGTATCCGCCAGACAGGCCAAGGGCAGGAGCAGGACGAAGAATGACCTCATGCTTTCCAGACAGCCCGAACGACGCAGGGTTGCCAACCCTAGGCTTATCAACCGAAGATGCCGTATGGGCTACGACGCAGTCATCCTCGGAGCCGGGCCGGCCAGCCTGGCCGTGGCCCATGCGATGCTCCGTGCCGGGGCGAAGGTCAAGGTCCTCGAGCCGGCCACCCAAGTCGGTGGCTCGATCCGGACCCACCTGGACGCCGGGTGGATCGTCGAGACCGGCCCGAACACCCTGCAGCTCGAAGGGGCCGAAGACGAGGCCTTGATGGCCGCTTACGGACTCGGCGAGGTGATGCAGTCGGCCGACATGCGGGCGGCCCGTCGCTACATCTTCGCCCGGGGCGAACTCCATGGCCTCGGCCCGAGCCCCCTCACCCTGCTGACCAGCAAGCTGCTCACATGGGGCGGCAAGCTGCGCCTGCTCTCCGAGCCCTTCCGCGCGAAGGGCGGCCACACCGGCGAGACCGTCGTCGAATTCGCCACGCGCCGCTTCGGTCCCGAAGCCGCCGCGATGCTGATGGACCCGATCGTCTCCGGCGTCCATGCGGGCGACCCGGCCCGACTGGTGATGGCCAGCTGCTTCCCGCGAATCCATGCGCTCGAACAGAGTTATGGATCGGTGCTCAACGGACTGCGCCGCGGCCCGAAGACCAAACGTACGGTCGTCGGTTTTCCCGGAGGCATGCGCCAGCTGGCCGAGACGATGGCTTCGCGCCTTCCGGCAGAAGACCTCCGGCTAGGAGTCGTGACAACCTCGCTCCGCCGTGACGCGCGCGGTTGGAACATCGCCTGGCGCGGCGCGGACGGCGCGGACGAAGGCATCTCCGCAAAGCACCTGGTGGTCACCGCACCCTGCTGGCATTGGGGCTCCCTCCCCTTCGACGAGACCGTCACGCCGTTCCTCCGGGATTGGGAGAATGCGCAAGTCCCGCCCGTGACCGTGGTCGCCCGTGGCTACGCCCGCGCGGACGTCCCGCATCCCCTCGACGGCTTCGGCTACCTGACCCCGGGCGGCGAACATCGCGACGTGCTCGGCTGCCTGTTCCCTTCCTCCGTGCTGCCAGGACGCGCCCCCGAGGGCCACGTATTGGTCTGCTGCTTCATCGGCGGCGACCGCCGTCCCGAACTCGCGCGCCTGCCTGACGAAGCGCTCCGTCAGTTGGTCGACGAAGAACTCGCCACCACGCTCGGCATCAAAAAGGCGCCAGCACGTGAATGGATTCAGCGATGGGAACGGGCCATCCCTCAATACGACGCCGGCCAGCCGCGGAGGGAAGCCGCGTTGGCCCAAGCCGAAGCCGCTCATCCCGGGCTCCATTTCCATGGTGCCTTCCGCGGCGGCATCTCCCTGATGCACACGCTCCGCGGCGGCGACGCCCTCGGACGCAGCTTGGCGAAAGTTTAGGCCGAAGTGCCTTCCGAAGACGGATCCGGCAGGCCGCGGACGATCCAGATCGCCGGGAGCATCAGCACGGCACCGCCAAGGTAGACCCAGAAATGGGAGCCGAAGTGGAAATAGAGCAACGCGGCGGTCACCGGACCGATCACGCGGGCGAGCGAACCGGCCGAACGCAGGATGCCGAGATTACGTCCCTGCTCCGAAGCATCGGAGTAAAGCGACACCAAGGCCGAGACGCTCGGCAGGATCAGGCCCGTCGCGAAGGAGATCAGGCCGAGGCCCGCATAGAAGGAAGGCTCTGCCCAAGCAGCAGATGGCAAGCCGTCCTTAGGAGTAGGAATCAAAGCGACCCAGACGAACGCGACGGATGCTACCAGCATGCCAAGCACGATGACCTTACGCTGCCCGAGTCGCTTGACGAGCTGCCGGGCGAGACCTTGGGCGAAGATCATGCAGGCGCCGTTGAAGAGGAAGAGCCAAGCGTTGTCCCGCGGATTGTAGAGGAACAACGCGAAGGTCAGGAAGACGATGGTGTTCTCCATGCCGGTGAAGGCCACCTGGTAGACGAGATTGGCGAACGAGGTGCGACGGACGGCGGAAGAGCGGACCGTGGCGAGATCGAAGACCGACGGGCGCTTGGCATCGGCGGATGCCCGGCGTTCCGGCGCGAGCGTCTCCGGGAAGAACTTCACGACCAACACGAAATTCAGCAAAGCCAGGGAAGCGGCGATAACCGCCGGCACGGAGAAAGGGTTGAGGCCGAAAGAGCCGGCGACCGTCCCGTGGGCGAACTGCACCGAGGAAGCCAGGCCGCCGATGACCGGACCGAAAACGAAGCCGAGGCCGATGGCGATGCCGACGACGGCCATGCCCTTCGTGCGCTCCTTCTCGTCGGTGATGTCCGCCGCGGCGGCGCTGGCTACGGCGATATTGCCGGCCATCATGCCCGAGACGAGACGCGTGACGACCACGACCCAGAACTGGGCGGCGAAAATCCAGAGGAGATAGGAAAGGGCGTTACCAGCCAAGGTAATGGTCAGGATACGGCGACGGCCCAGACGGTCGGAGAGCGCCCCCCAGATCGGTGAGAATACGAACTGGAGCAATGAGTAGAGGGTACTGAGGAGACCGCCGAAAAGCACCGTCTTCTTGAAGACCGTGTCGCCACCCATCCATTCGGCCGCCGAGTTCAAGGAACCGATCAAGGTTCCGGCCGCGCCTTCCGTCCGGATATAATGATCAAGAAGATGAGGGAACAGCGGGATGATGATACTGAAGCCCACGATGTCCATGAACACCGTCAGGAAGATGAGTCCGAGGATGCGGCGCTGGGGGAGGACGGCGGGGGCGGACATGGGCCTCACGATGGGGTCTCCCCCTCCCCCTGCAAACAAAACAGCGGCTTGCGGCGGGGCGGGCGAACGAAGAGGATGCGGATATGCGCTTCTTCGCCGCCCTCGTCCTGGTCCTCGTCGGCTCCGCCGCAGGTGACGCCGCGACCGACCCGAAGTTGCTCCTCATCGAGCAGAAATTAGGCGGCTTCGAAGACCGTGATTACGCCGTCGCCGTGGAGAAGACCCTCGGGGAGTTCGAAGGCCGCACCGGTGTCAGCCTCCGTCCCGGAGAACTCAAGCGCTGCGGACTCAAGCTTTCTTCCGAAGGAGGTGCCGGCCTGGCCACGCCCAAGCCGCTGGTCCGCGCGATCACGGCCGCCCTGCTCCGCCGCGGTTTCGCGCAAGGCGCGATCACCCTTTGCGACGCCAAGCCGGACAACCTCCGACAGGCCGGCTTCCTGCCTTCGCTATCCTCCCAGCCTGACGCCTTTGAGGGTTTCCCGGTCCTGGCGTGGGAGTCCCTCGCTCCAGGCTGGGCCGCCGACAGCCGGCTCCGTTACGAGAATCAGGTGCTGCCGCGACCCGGCACCCCGAACGTCCCCTGGGGCGACGCCCGCGTCAGCGTGCTGCCGAAGACCCTCGTCGATGAGGTCGACTTCTGGATCAACCTGCCGGTACTCAGCGACAGCCGCTCGCTCGGCGTGCATGGCGCGATGGCCGCGGCTTCGATCGGCAACATGGCCAACGCCGAACGCTTCCTCGAAAATCCTTTCAACGCCTCCAAGGCCGCCGTCGAGGTCTGCGCCATCCCGAAACTGGCCAAACGCAACGTGCTGACGATCCTCTCACTGGAGCGCTACCAGGTGCTCGGTGGTCCGGGCTTCGACGCGAGCTGGTGCCGCTCAGAGAAGACGCTCCTCGGCAGCGCCAACCCGGTGATCATCGATTTCATCGGCCTCCAGAAGATCAACGCCGGCCGTGCCGCCAGCGGCATCGCGACGATCCACCCGGAACCCCCGATCTTCGCCGCCGCCAATGCGGGCGAGATCCGCCTCGGCACCTGCCGCCCGGCTGACATCACACTCGTCCGCCTGCCCGCCCCTTGATTCCGTGTTGCACCGGCTGAAGCAACTACTGGCTCCGATCCGTTACTGGAAGGAACTACCCCTGCGTCCGCTGGGCGACCGCCCGGCGACGACCACGCCCCTCGCCAGCAAGATCCCGCCGATCGTCTTCCAGACCTGGGAAGACCGCCTCTTCGGTAAGACGCACCTCCGCGAGCTGGCCACGTTCCGCGAGCTGAATCCAGAACTGACCTTCCTGCTCTGGGACCGAGCCCAGCGTGACGACTACATGCGCGCCCACTGGGGCCATCATCCGGTCTCCGAAATCTACCAGCAGGCGCAGTTCGGTCCGATGAAGGCCGATCTCTTCCGCTACTGCCTCCTCGCCGACCGCGGGGGTTTCTATTTCGACATCAGCAAAGGCGTGAGCGTGCCGCTGCGTCGTTTTTACGGAACAGACACGGATGCCTTGATCACGTTCGAGCCTCATGCGAATCCGGCGCCCGGCAATCCGGCGACGGCGGCCAACCTACTCCACCCGGACAAGCTGGTCCTACAATGGGGGCTGGGCTTCGCGCCCGGGCACCCGATCCCGCTCCGGACCATCGCCAACATCTGCGAGGCTTACCCGACTTATAAAGGACGCACCTTCGCCTCGCCGAAGAGCGCGATCCTCGCGTTCACGGGGCCGGCTATGTTCACGCGCAGCGTGCACGATGTCCTGGCCATGGGCCCGCTACCAAACATGGCCCAGGCTGGCATCGATTTCGACGGCCACGGTATCTTCGCGATGAAGGGCTCGAGGGTGCGCTACATGACGGCTCCGGCCTACACGAAGGCCAAGGATCAGCCGATCGTCCTCTAGGCCGCCAAGCGCCGCAGGTTGTCCGCGCCGGCACGGAAAGCGGCGAGCTGGAACCGACGATAGACCGGCAACCCGCACCAGACGAACCAGCGGCTGGGCCGCACATGATAGGAGACGGTGAGGACAAGTGATTCGCCTTCACGCTTCACTTCGGCCCGCCAGACGCCCCGTCCATAATGTCTGCGCGTCGTGACATAACCCAAGGTGACGCTTTCAGCGGCGGCTTCCACGACGTCGACCTCGACGACCGCAGGCAGCATCAGGGGCGCCAGACCAGGCAGATTAGGAACGGATAATCCTAGCCCTAGCCTGTCGCCGACGCGCACCGGGCGGCCTTCGTCCTCGAACTGAGTCCGACGAACCATGACATGCTCCGGATAGAAGCGATAACCGAGCAGAGCTGCCTGCACCCGCGCAAAGGCTTCCGGCGACCAAGCACCGACCACGATACGGTGCGTATCGGCGAAGACCGCCGTCGCGCGATCGCCGGCCTCGACGGGCGTAACGAGATCAGGCGCCGGCGCGGCGACGTCATCGAACGCCGGCGCTTGGGCCGCGAGCAGCACCGCGCCGAGCAGATTAAGCGAGCCGTGCACCGCCGCCATCTGCGGGATGGTGAGATAATCCCAGCCGAAGGCGTGCGCGGCGGTGTAGCCCACGCCGAGCAGGAAACCAGGGACGAGACAGACGTAAGGCCACGGGCCGCGCCTGACGGGCATGAACGCAGCCCAGAGCAAGAAGCCCGCGGCGAAGACCACGGCGGCCGCGACTTCGATGGCACCCGGCCGAAGCGGGTCCGTCCGTAAGGCGAAGCATAACGCGGTGGCCGGAGCGCCGGCCACATACAGCCACTGCCCCAGATCACGCCAACGACAGCGGGCGAGCGGACGTTCGCTGGCCGCCATCGCCAGCGGCAGGACGCCGAAGGTGATGGCGAAGTGGACGGTGGTCAGCGTCGCGAGCGGATCAGGGAAACCCGCGAAGGTCCGGTCATAGCGCGACCAGATCCAGGCCACCGCGGCCACCAACGGACCGGTCGCGGACAACATCTCCAAGTAACGACGCGGAGCGGGCGCGAGGTCATCGGAGAGGAATCGGCGCAGTCCGTGCGCCCAAAGCCAGAGCGCGAAGAGGAAAGCCGGAGCGGCGGCCAAGGCCATGACGGGCCCGGGCTCACTGGAGCCGACATAAGCCAAAACCCAGATCCAAAGGCCAGGCACGGTGAGCCGGTTGAGCCACTGCGGGAAACCTCGGTCCAGATGCTGCGCCCAGACCAGCGCCCCCCAGAAACAGAGCGCGGCGATGATCGTGAACCAATCGACGTGGGCGAGAAGCTCCATGACGTCAGCCTAGGGACGCAAAAAAGGCGGTCAAGGGAGGTCCCTTGCCGCCTGTTGCTTCATAAGGCCGACTTCAGAGCTTCAAGCCGAGGGCTTCGGAAGCCGTCGCGCGCTCTTCGAGCAGTTCCTTCTCGGTGATCGCGATCTTCTCCTTGGAGAAGGCGTCGAGAGGCAGGCCCTGCACGATCTCCCAAGAGCCGTCGGCCTTGGTGCGGAGCGGGTAGCCGAACATGATGCCCGGAGAGATGCCGTAGTCGCCCTTGGAGAGCACGGCGACGGAATGCCAGTCGCCGGCCGGGGTCGGGAAATGCAGGCTGCGCAGGGTGTCGAGGGCGGCATTGGCGGCGGAGGCGGCCGAAGAGGCGCCACGCGCCTTGATCACGGCCGCGCCGCGCTTCTGGACGTCAGAGACGAAGGTCTCCTTGAGCCAAGCGTGGTCGGTGATGACCTGGGTCGCCGGCTTGCCGCCGATGAGCGCGTTGGTGAAGTCGGGATACTGCGTCGAAGAGTGATTACCCCAGATGGCTACGTTCTTGACGACAGAGTTATGGGCGCCGGCCTTGGCGGCGAGCTGCGACTTGGCGCGGTTCTCGTCGAGGCGGGTCATGGCGAAGAAGTTCTCGGCGGGCAGGTTACCGGCGGAACGCAGCGCGATGAGGGCGTTGGTGTTGCAGGGGTTGCCGACAACGAGGACCTTGACGGACTTCTTGGCGTTGCGAGCGATGGCTTCGCCCTGGCCGATGAAGATCTTGCCGTTGATGCCGAGCAGGTCCTTGCGCTCCATGCCGTCCTTGCGCGGGACCGCGCCGATGAGCAGGCACCAATCGGCGTCCTTGAAGCCTTCGTTGAGGTCGCCGGTGGCGACGACGTCGGTGAGCAGAGGGAACGCGCAGTCCTGGAGTTCCATCACCACGCCGGCGAGGGCGTTGAGACCGGGTCCGACTTCGATAAGGTTGAGGGCGACCGGCTGGTCGGGGCCGAAGACGGCGCCGGAGGCGAGGCGGAAGATGGCGGCGTAACCGATGTTGCCGGCGGCACCGGTGACGGCGACGCGAATGGGGGACTTGGAGGCCATAGGAGTAGGCCTATCTAGGTAGGCCCTCCCCCGGGAGTGAAGCGGAAACTAGAGCCCGAGCTCCCCTTGCATGAGGTCATCAGCCGCCGGCGCCGATACGCTGTCGCGAACTAATTGTGACAAAGGCGCGGCGGAGCGCCCCTCTTGCCCGCAGAGCGCCCGGAGCACCAAAGCGGCCGCCAAGGCATCGTAAAGCGCGCAGTGATAGCGGCGGCGGCCCGGCGGGCAGTGGTCGGCAGCCAGCTCGTCCAGCCGGGGGCCGAGGCGCAGGGCCGAGACCAAGGCGCCGAGCCGGAAATCTCCGAGCGAAGGGGCCCAGGCCCGGGCCAGCCGGCAGGTGTCGATCCAAGGCCCCCACTCGGCGACCTCCGAGCCATCACCGACAAATCCCGGCACGGCCGAAGGCCGCGACCAGGTGCCGCGCAAAAGGCCGGATTCGACCGAGGCGTTATGGGCGGCGAGCAAACCCGTCCGACGCAGGCCCACCCAGCGCTCCCATTCGGACTCGAACGGCGGACGGCCCTTGAGCTCCTTCGCACCGAGGCCATGGCACTGGGTGTCGATGGCGGGGACCGGTGCGCGCGAAGCGTGCAGGCTCGTGGCCGCAGAGACGACTTCGCCGCCGAGCAAGGTGGCGACGCCGAACTCGACCACGCCAGTACGGGCGCTGCCTTCGAAATCGATCACGTGGATCGGGACCGAAGACCAGGTGAAGGCGACAGGGCTCATGCGTTCAGCGCCATTCGTGCTTGGGATAACGACCGCGGAGTTCCTTCTTCACGCCTTCGTAAGAGCCCTTCCAGAAAGCATCGAGGTCGGTGGTGCGTTGCTGGGTGCGGCGGGCCGGCGATTGGATGCAGACGACCATCGGGACCTTCCCGAGGCAGACGCGCAGCTTCGAACCTGGGAAATCGTAAAGCTCCTGCACGGTCGCCTCGACCTCGGCCTGACCGTCCTCGGTATACTCGATGCGGGCAGGATGCTTCTTGCGGGGCAAAACGATCTTCTCAGGGCAATAGGACTCGAGCGCCATGGCCTGCTCATGCGTCAACCAACCGCGGACGACGCCGAAGACGGGGCGGTCGCGGATGTCGCGGTAGGCCACGGCACCGGCGCAGACTTCTTCGATCACCATGCGGCGGGCGGCCTCATCGAAGGGCGGGATGCCGAGCTCAGGGCAATGCTTGGAGAGGAAGTTGACGCGGCGGATCCAAGCGTCGACGGGCGCGTCCCACTTCTCGAGTTCAAGGCGACCGGCGGCGACCTCTTCCGCGAGCAGGCGGCTGGCGGCGTCGGAGGGAGCGTCGTCACGCTCCTTGGCTTCGAGCACAAGGTCGCGGAAGCGTCGCTCGACGCGCGTGACTACGCGACGTTGCGAACCGTCGTAACGGACCTGATTCACCGTCGAGAATTCGGCCGGGAAGAGTTCCTGCAACCAGGCCTCCTCGATGGCGGTCGCGAGCGAGAGGTAAGTCGTCACGCCGCCGCGGGCTTGGATCTCATCGACCTCGGCCGCGACCAAGAGCTTGGCGTTGCGGATCGAAGATTCGCGACGCAGCTCGCCGGTGCGGCCATGGACCAAGGCGCAACGCAGCGTGCCGGCGTCGAGACGGACGGCGAGGCGGTCAGAGAAACCAAGCAGCAGGCAACGACGGACCGCAGCGGGGTCGGCGATGCGGTCGCTGACCGGAAGCCCCTGCCCTTCGGCGAGGCGGAGGAACTGACGTGCGGCCTGATCGGCCTGACGCGCCGCCTGGCCGTGCACGCCGAAGCGGTCACAAGCGTCGGCGTCGAACTTCATCTCGACCGCCCGCTGCAGGAGCGCGAGCCGCGGGAAGAAATCGGAGCCGTCTTCCTGTTCGACCGAATCGCGGGCGTTCTCGGTCCGATCGTCGACTTTGCGGAAAAGGATGTCCCGCCCTTGGGCGAGACCGGCGATACGGCAGACTTCGTAGACGCAATCAAGGTCGCCCGCCGCAAGGAGCATGCGTGCGTAACGCGGATGGGCCGGGAAGACCGACATCCGCCGGCCGAGGGCGCTGAGCTTACCCTGCGCATCGACGGCGCCCAGGTCGGCGAGGACGGTCAGCGCGCGCTGCAGGGCCTTGTCATCCGGCTTCTCATACCAAGGGAAGGTCGCGGCTTCGCCCCAGCCGGACGAGAGCAGCAACAGGATCGTCTCCGAGAGGTCGACCCGCTTGATCTCGGGAACTTCACGCAGCGGACGAGCCTCGTGGTCCGTCTGTGACCACAGGCGGATGCAACGTCCCGGACCGGTACGGCCGGCGCGACCGGCGCGCTGTTCGGCGGAAGCCTGGGAGACCGGCTCGACGAGCAGCGTGTCGATGCCGCGGTGCGGGTCGAACCTGGCGATGCGGGCGAGGCCGGCGTCAACGACGGCGCGGACCCCGGGAATCGTCAGGGAGGTTTCCGCCACGTTGGTCGCGACGATCACCTTGCGGCCGGGGCTTGGCTTGACCGCGCGATCCTGCTCTTCCGGCGGAAGCTCACCGTAGAGCGGCAGGATATCGACTCCGCCGGACTCGGGGAGATTCCGCACCGCACCGATGGTCCGCATGATCTCATACGAACCAGGCATGAAGACCAAGATATCGCCTTCGGCTTCCTCGCTGAGGACGCGGCGCACCTGTTCCGCCGCGGCATCCCAGATCGGGCGGGTGGAATTACGCGGCAGATGGGTGTACTCGATCTGGACCGGATAAGCGCGGCCGTCGGCGGCCAGAGTCTCGGCGGAGCCGAGCCATTTCGCGACGCCCTCGGTATCGAGGGTCGCGGACATCGCCATGATCAGGAGGTCAGGGCGATGCGTCTCCTGCAGACGACGAGCGAGCGCCAGCGCCACGTCGGAGTGCAGGTTACGTTCGTGGAATTCATCGAACACCACCGCGCCGACACCCTTGAGTTCGGGGTCCGAGGCCATCTGCCGGAGCAGCAAGGCCTCGGTCACGAACTTGATGCGCGTCTGGGCCGACTCGACGCGCTCGAAGCGGATCTGGTAACCGACTTCTCCGCCGAGCCGGACGCCGCGTTCCTGCGCGATGCGCGCAGCGAGCAGACGGGCGGCGATCCGGCGGGGCTGCAGGACGACGATCTGGCCTTGTACCAAGTTCAGGTCCAAGAGCATCTGCGGGATGCGCGTCGACTTACCCGAGCCCGTGGGCGCGCGGAGCACCAGCCGGCGCACTCGTCCGCAAGCGGCGACTAGGTCGGCCTGTAGTCCGTCGATCGGCAAGGACTGCTTCATGGGACGTCGAGGGGGATGAGACGGGCGCTCGCCCTGCCCTGTCGCACCGTAATCCGGGCGACCGTCACGGGAAGGTTAAAGCGCCTTGGCCCGGCGCTGCCCGGGTTGACCCGCAGCACGGCCTCGTCCTGCTCGATCTTCGGGACGTGCGTATGGCCCGTGATGACGACGTCCGGCCGGAAGACAGCTTCGTCGACGGGCAAGTGGCCGTGATGGACCAGCACACGCAGGCCGGCCAAGACCTGCAGCGAGGTCAGCGGCAACGTGTCGTCGTCGTCGCAGTTACCCGCGACCGCATGGCACGGCGCGAGCTCGGCGAGCTGCGGGACGATCAACGGGCCGCAGACGTCGCCGGCATGGAAGATCACGTCGCATCCTTCGAGCGCCAGGATGGCCTCGGCGCGCAGCCGGCCATGCGTGTCGGAGATGACGCCGATCTCGAACGACGGCTCCACGGTCAGAGCGGGCGACGCAGCTTGCCGGCCGGGATCGGCCGCAGGGCCGTGAAATCGGCGCCGATGGTGGTCTTCAGCTTATCCTTCAGTCCGGGCGGCAGCGACTCGACCGCCTCGATGAATTCCTTGTCGCCCGGAAAGGCCGTCTTACCGACCTCGGCGACCGGGAGGCTGGCAAGGGCCGACTCGGGGAAGACGAAGTCGGCACGGCGGTCGGAGTTGGCGGCTTCGTTCTCGGCGGACTCGACGTCGAGCGGAGGCAAGGAGTCCTCGAGATTACCGGAGTCCTCGACCGGCACGTCGACGAAACGGGAAGGCGTGGCCACGAACGTGGCGGGCGGCGCTGCGGCCTGGGCGGCGGGCGCGACCGGTTCGGCGACGGCCTCAGGGGCCGCCGGCGTGGTCCTTATTTTTTTTTGGCCGGGCTCCCGAGGGAGACCAGCTGCGGCGGCGGCGATGTCTTTGATGAGCAGGTCTATCGATCGTGACCTACTTTGCTCGATCGCCTTGAGCAGCGTCACCTCGAAGTTCGCACGGGGCGAAAGTCCTTGGCGGATGCCGTTCTCCCCTTCCTGCAGGCACTCCAAGAGGCGGACCAGCTGTTCGGTCGCCAGCGGCGCGCCCAGCTGGGCGGAGGTCCCGCCGGAGCGGACGGAATCAAGGGTGGCGGCGCGGACGCGAACCTGAAGGTCGGCGAGCACGCGGAGCAGGTCGCGACCTTCGGCGTGGAAGGCATCGCAGAGAGCCAGGACCTTCTTGCCGTCGCCGGTCGAGATGCCTTGGCAGAGATCGGTGACCTGCTGGGCCGAAGCGAGGCCGTAGATGGAAAGCACGTCGGCCTCCGTGATCTGCTTGCCGGAGAAAGAGATGACCTGGTCGAGGATCGACTGGGAGTCACGCATACCGCCGGCGGCGAGGCGGGCGATCGCCGTGAGCGCGTGCTGGTCGGCGGTCACGCCGTCGGCCTTCACGATGCGGGCGAGCTGGGCGGCGATGACTTCCTCGGAGATCGGATGGAACTCCAGGCGCTGACAGCGGGACGTGATGGTCGGCAGGACCTTATCGGCTTCGGTCGTCGCCAAGATGAACTTCACCCAGGGCGGCGGCTCTTCGAGGGTCTTAAGCAGCGCATTGAAGGCGTCCTTCGTGAGCTGGTGGACTTCGTCGATGATGAAGACCTTGAACGGGCAGCTCGTCGGGGAGAACTGGCACTCATCGCGGATCTTCTTCGCGTCTTCGATGGAGCGGTTGGAGGCGGCATCGATCTCGACGACGTCGAGGCAGTTGCCCTGCTCGATCGCAAGGCAGACCGGATCGTCGAGGGAGAAGTCCGGCTTCGGGCCGCCGGCGCAGTTCAGGGCCTTGGCCAGGATGCGGGCGGTGGTCGTCTTGCCGGTGCCACGCGGCCCGACGAAGAGATAGGCGTGCGCCATGCGCTTCGTCTCGAGCGCGTTGCGGAGCGTCTTGACGATATGCTCCTGCCCGACGAGCTCGTCGAAGCGGCGGGGACGCCAGCGGCGCGCGATGACCTGGAAGCCGGGTGCAGACACTGGCGTCTAGGTAAGGTCGGGCCGAAGGGGTGTCAACGGGGCAAACCCCGGCTTATTCCCATTCGATGGTCGCCGGCGGCTTCGACGACACGTCGTAGACCACGCGATTGATGCCCTTCACCTCGTTGATGATGCGGGTCGAGGCGCGCTGCAGCACGTCGTACGGCAGGCGGGCCCAGTCGGCGGTCATCGCGTCGGAGGAGGTCACCGCGCGTAGGGCGCAGACGTTGTCGTAGGTACGGCCGTCGCCCATGACGCCGACGCTGCGCACCGGCAGGAAGACCGCGAAGGCCTGCCAGACCTTGGCGTATTGGCCGGAGGTGCGGAGCTCGTTGATGAAGATGTCGTCGGCCTTGCGGAGTACCTCGAGGCGTTCCTTGGTGATGTCGCCGCAGACGCGGACAGCCAGGCCGGGGCCCGGGAACGGGTGACGCCAGACCATCTCATGGGGTAGGCCGAGGGCTTCGCCGAGGGCGCGGACCTCGTCCTTGAAGAGTTCGCGCAGGGGCTCGAGCAGCTTCAGCTTCATGTGCTTCGGCAGGCCGCCCACGTTGTGGTGGCTCTTGATCGTGGCGGCGGGGCCGCCATTGGGCGAAAGCGATTCGATGACGTCGGGGTAGAGCGTGCCTTGGGCCAGGAAGTCGACCTTGCCCTTCTTCGTGCGCTGGACCTCGGCGATGGAGCGTTCGAAGACCTTGATGAACTCGTGGCCGATGATCTTACGCTTACGCTCGGGGTCGGTGACGCCCTTGAGTTTGCGGAGGAAGACCGCGGAGGCGTCGACGACGCGGAGGTCGACCTTGAACTTGCCGCGGAACATCTTCTCGACCTGGGCGCGCTCGTTGAGGCGCAGCAGGCCGTTGTCGACGAACACGCAGGTCAGCTGCTTGCCGATGGCGCGCTGGATGAGGGCGGCTGCGACGGAGGAGTCGACGCCGCCGGAGAGGCCGAGGATCACCTGAGACTTGCCGACCTTCTCGCGGATCTCGCGGACGGCGGTCTCGACGTAGTCGTCCATCTTCCAGGTCGGCTTGCAGCGGCAGATGCGGAAGAGGAAGTTGCGGAGGATGTCGATGCCGCGCTCGGAGTGGGCGACCTCAGGGTGGAACTGGATGCCGTAGAAGCGGCGCTTGGTATCCTCGATGACCGCGCATTCGGAGTTCTCGGTCGAAGCGACCGCCTTGAAGCCGCGCGGGAGGCGGGTGATCTTGTCGCCGTGGGAATTCCACACGCGGAGCGGGGACTTCAGGCCCTGGAGGAGCTGCGAGCCCTTGCCAAACGAAAGGACGCCATGACCGTATTCGCGGTGCGAGCTGCTGGCGACGTTGCCGCCGAGCATCTGGCCCATCAGCTGGACGCCGTAGCAGATACCGAGGACCGGGAGACCCATCTCGAAGACGCCCGGGTGCGGATGGGGCGAGCCCTTCGCCTTCACGCTGTCGGGGCCACCGGAGAGGATGACGCCCACGACGCCGTCGGCGCGCAGGGTCTCGGGCGTGACGCCGAAGGGATAGATGCGCGAGTGGACGTTGCACTCACGGACGCGGCGCGCGATGACCTTGGTCAGCTGCGAGCCGAAATCGAGGATGGCGATGGACTGGGTGGCCATGATGGGAAAGTGTGGGGGGTTCAGAACTTGAGGCGAACATTGTTCCAGCCGCAGCGGGGGCAGACGGCCTCCTCGCGACGGCGCGGACGGACGTAGGTCAGGCTGCAACGGACGCAGGAAAAGGCGGAATTGATGCGGCGGTGGTCCGAAAGGAGCACGTCGCGACGATCATACCACGCCTGCAGTCCGAACAGGATGACCGCGGCCAGCCCGGCCAGGAAGGCCAGGAAGGCGCCGAGGTCGACGGGGATCTGCATGGGCGGGAGGTTCGGAAAAGGCGAGACGCGCCTGCCGGGGGGCGGACGCGTCTCGGGTTCAAGCCTGGGCGGTCAGCTTAGGCCTGAGCAGGAGCGGCGGCCGCTTCCTTCTTGGCCTTAGGCTTACGCGCCGTCTTGGCCTTCGGGGTCATGGCCGGGGACTTGTCGTCCTTGGCCACGAGCTCGATGAGGGCGGTCTCGGCGGCGTCGCCCTTACGGGCGCTGAGCTTGTAGATACGGGTGTAGCCACCGCTGCGACCGAGGAACTGCTGCACGCGCTCCTTGAAGAGGAGCTGGGCGGCGTCTTCGTTACGCAGCTTGGCGATGGCCAGGCGGTAGTAGTGGAGCTTCACCGACTTGTCGGCGGACTGCTCGGCCTTCTTGGCGTAGGTGATGATCTGCTCGGCGAAAGGACGGAGGGCCTTGGCGCGGGAGAGCGTCGTGGTGATGCGCGCGTTGGTGAACAGCGCGGAAGCGAGGTTGGCGACGAGGGAGCGGCGGTGGGCCGTCTTGACGCCAAGGACGTGATTGTGTTTGCGGTGACGCATGAGGGTGGGTTCCGGTCTGGATTAGGCGTTCACGCCCTTGTCGAGGAGGCCTTCGTTGATCTTCTGGCCGAGGGACAGGCCGAGCTGCTCGAGCTTGGCCTTGATCTCGTTCAGGGACTTCTTGCCGAAGTTGCGATACTTGAGCATCTCCTGCTCGGTCTTCATCGCCAGTTCGCCGACGGTGTTGATGTTGGCGTTGTTGAGGCAGTTGGCGGCGCGGACGGAAAGCTCGATCTCATTGACGGACATGTTGAGCAGCTTGCGGAGACGGTTGGTCTCTTCGCTGATCTCCTTGTGGCCGGTCTCGAACTCGACGGAGTCGGCGGAGACGGTGTCGAACACTTCGAGGTGGTGGCGCAGGATCGCGGAGGCTTCCTTGAGGGCTTCGTCCGGGGTGATGCGGCCGTCGGTGGAGACTTCGAGCACGAGCTTGTCGTAGTCGGTCTTGTCGCCGGAGCGGGTGGACTCGACGGAGTACTTCACGAGGGTGACCGGCGAGAAGAGCGAGTCGACGGGGATAGAACCGATGGCCTGTTCGGCCTTCTTGTTCTCCTCGGCGGAGGCCCAGCTGCGGCCCACGGTGACTTCGAGGTCGGCGTAGAAGCGACGCTTGCGGTCGAGGGTGCAGATGACCTGGTCAGGATTGACGAGGGTGACGGTGGCGCCCTTGGTCTCGAACTTGATGTCCGAAGCCTTCACGGGGCCGGTCTTGTTGACGTCGATGGTGCCCTTGAAGGCCTCGCGCTTGTTGGCCTCGGTGCGGATGCGCACCTTCTTGAGGTTGAGGACGATCTCGGTGACGTCTTCGACGACGCCTTCGATCGGCTGGAACTCGTGCTGCACGCCTTCGATCGTCACGGAGGAGACCGCGGCGCCTTCGATGGAGCTCAGGAGGATGCGGCGGAGCGAGTTGCCGACGGTGTGACCGAAGCCCGTCTCGAAGGGTTCGGCGAAATACTTCGCGTAGGTGGGGGTGGCGGAAGACTCCTCCTTCTTGAGGGTCTTGGGGCGTTGGAACTGTCCGAGGCGCTTGGTCATGTCTGTGGGTCCGTGGGTTGGGTTTACTTGGCTGGGATCAGCGGCTGTAGAATTCGACGATGATCTGGACGTTGACGTCGGAGGGCAGTTCTTCCTTGGCGGGCTCGCGGACGATCTGTCCGTTGAGCTGCTCGGGGAGGACGACGAGCCAGGCCGGAGCGGAGCGACCCTGGCCTTCTTCGACGGCGCGGGTGGCGAGCTGCTTGGAAGAGGTGCGGTCGCGGACTTCGATCTTTTCGCCGGGCGAGGTGGCGTAGCTGGCCACGTCGACCTTATGTCCGTTGATGCGGATGTGTCCGTGGGCCACGAGCTGGCGGGCGGCGGCGCGGGAGTTGGCGAAACCGAGGCGGAACACCACGTTGTCGAGACGGGTCTCGAGGATGCGGAGGAAATTGTCGCCGGCGACGCCGCCCATGCGCTTGGCGCGCTCGAAGGAGAGGCGGAACTGCTTCTCGGTGAGGCCGTACATCATGCGAAGCTTCTGCTTCTCATTGAGACCGACGCCGTATTCGGAGACCTTGCGGCGGGTCGTCTTGCCGTGGATACCCGGAGGGTACGGACGACGCTCTTCACCCTTGGAGGTGGGGAAAATATTCTGGCCGAAGCGACGGTTGAGCTTCGTGGTGGGACCGGTGTAACGAGACATGGTTTGTTAGGATTTGGTAGAGGTGGCGGATTGAAGGACCCGCCCGGTTTGCCATAGCCGGACGGTGATGCGGAAAGCGGAGACGATCAGACGCGACGGCGCTTGGGCGGGCGGCAGCCGTTGTGCGGGATCGGGGTGGTGTCGAGAATCGAAGTGACGTTCAGGCCGAGCACCTGGAGGGCGCGGATGGCGCTGTCGCGGCCCATGCCCGGTCCCTTGACGCGGACGGAGACGTCCTTGAGGCCGTGGGCCATGGCGAGCTTGGCGGCTTCGGAGCAGACGACCTGGGCGGCGTAGGCGGTGGACTTGCGGGAGCCGCGGAACTGGTGACGGCCGGCGCTACCCCAGGAGATCACGTTGCCATTGGCGTCGGTGATCGTGACCTTCGTGTTGTTGAAGGTCGCGAGGATGTGGCAGATGCCGGTGGTGATGTTCTTCGAGCCTTTGGCGCGACGGACCTTCACTTCGCCGAGTTCTTCGCCGAGGAGCTCCTTGGCGGTGATCTCCTTGCGTTCCGGAGCGGCGGCTTCGGCCGGAGCGGCCGCGGCAGCGACGACTTCGGGGGCGGCGGCGCCTTCGGCGGCGGGGGCCTTCGGCTTCTTGGCCTTGGGCGTCTTGGGGGCTTCTTCGCTCATCGTAAAATAGTTTTAGGAGAAAGGTTGGCTTACTTGGAGGGAGCCGCGGCGACGCCGACGGTCTTGCGCTTGCCCTTGCGGGTACGGGCGTTGGTGCGCGTACGCTGGCCGCGGACCGGGAGGCCGCGGAAGTGGCGGAGGCCGCGGTAGCACTTGATCGCCTGGAGGCGCTTCAGGTTCTGCGCGATGTCGCGGCGAAGGTCGCCTTCGCACTTGTAGCCCATGCGTACGATGTACTCGACGATCTTGTTCAGCTGCTCTTCGGAGAGGTTCTGCGCCCGCATGGCGGGGTCGAAGCCGAGGGCCTCGCAGATCTCCGTGGCGCGGCGCGGGCCGATGCCATAGATGTAGCGGAGAGAGATCTCTACTTTCTTGTTATTGGGAATGTCTACGCCGAGGATTCGAGGCATGGTGTCCGTGCTGTTTGGAAGGTGGGAAAGAGGTCGGAACTTGAAGGTTCTGGTGGGATTGGAAAGCAAAAAATGCGGTTTAAACGAGGGTCAGGATTTCGGGGCCGTTTTCGGTCACCAGGACGGTGTGCTCGAAGTGGGCCGAGACCTTGCCGTCGGCCGTCCGGGCGGTCCATCCGTCGGAGGCCATAACGATCTTGTGGGAGCCAAGATTGACCATCGGCTCAATGGCTAAGGCCATGCCAGGCAGCAACTTAGGTCCAGTTCCGGCCTTGCCGTAGTTCGGGATCTGGGGTTCCTCGTGCATTTTACGGCCGACACCATGGCCGACAAAGTCTCGGACAATGCCATACCCCCCGGGGGCCAGGGCCTCTTGGATGGCCGCCGAAATATCCCCTACCCTGTTGCCGACACGGGCGGCGGCGATACCGGCCTGGAGCGATTTCTCGGTGTCGACGCAGAGCTGACGGGCCCGGGGGTCGACGGCGCCGACCAGAATGGTGCGGGCGTTATCCCCGATGAAGCCGTCACGGCGCACGACGACGTCGAGCGAGACGAGATCGCCATCCCGGACGATCCGATCGGCCGAGCCGATGCCGTGGACGATCTCGTCGTTGAGGGAAATGCAGACGTAGCCGGGGTAGCTGAGGCGACCGACGACGTAACCGTGGCAGGCGCTCTCGCAGCCGTGCCGCGCCATCAGCCCGCGGGCGGCTGCGTCGAGTCCGGCGGTGGAGATGCCGGGGACGACGAGGGTCGAAAGGTCGTGGAGGACGCGGGCCGCAGCGGCGCACGCCGCTCGCATACGACTCACGTCTTCGGCCGACTTCAAATCGATCATCCCGGCAAAAACTTAACCGGCGAACGCGCCAAAGTGATTCAGACCCCAGGCGACGACGCCCAAGACGAACAGGAAGAGACAGGTCTTCTCGAGCGAACCGAGCGCGGAACCTTCGCCTTCGGAACGCAGCGAAGCGGCCGGGACGGGCACGCCGCCGATACGGCCCTTCTTAAGGAAGCCTTCGTAGTTACGCTGCAGGAGATAGGTCTCGATCTGACGCATCGTGTCGAGCATGACGCCCACGGTGATGAGGCCGCCGGTGCCGCCGAGGAAGGTGGCGAGACGCATCGGGAAGCCGAGCTGCACGATGAAGAGGTCGGGCATCAGCGCGATGATGAGCAGGAAGACGGAGCCGGCCAGCGTCAGGCGGGTCATCACGAAGTCCAGGAACTGGGCGGTGTGCTCGCCGGGGCGGACGCCCAGGATGTAGCCGTTGTTCTTCTTCAGGTCGTCGGCGATCTGCACCGGACGGAACATGATCGAGATCCAGAAGTAGCTGAAACCGAAGATCAGCACCGAATACAGCGTGTAGTAGAAGCCGTTGTTGCGGGAGAAGAAGTCGGCCCAATCGCGGAGGAAGGCGAGCGTCGGGAAATAGGTGCTCAGCGGGTTGAGCAGCATGGGCGGGAAGCTCATGATGGCACCGGCGAAGATGACCGGCATCACGCCCGCGTAGTTGACCTTGAGCGGGAGGTAGTTCGTCTGCGCGCCATACATCTTACGGCCGACCATGCGCTGGGCGTACTGGATGGGGATCTTGCGGACGGCCTGATTGATGGCGACCATCGCGGCCGTGACGGCGACGAAGAGAAGGACCATGCCCGCGGCCTTCTCCCAGCCGTGGGAATTGGCGGCGGCGGCGCCGACCTTGCCGCCGAACGTCATGTCGACGAAGGAGGTGAGCGCGCCGGGGATGTCGGCGAGGATGCCGACGGTGATCAGCACGGAGGTCCCGTTGCCGATGCCGCGCTGGGTGATCTGCTCGCCGAGCCAGAGCATGACGATCGCGCCGGAAGTCAGGAGGCAGACGCCGAGGCAGACGAAGAGCGTCTTGCTTTCCATCACGACGATGGTGCCGGTGAAATTGCCGAGGCCGAGCGCCTGGCCGACCTGCTGGGGATTGCAGAACGCGCCGAGGAGCAGCGCGGACTGCACGACGGCGATGAGGATGGTGAGGTAGCGGGAATACTGGGCGACCTTCTGGCGGCCGACTTCGCCTTCCTGCTGCAGACGGGCGATGGACGGCACGACGGCCGACATCAGCTGCATGATGATCGAGGCGCTGATGTACGGCATGATGCCCAGCGAGAAGACCGCGCCCTTGAGGAGCGCGCCACCCGTGAACATGTTGTACATCGCGACCACTCCGCCAGCCGACTTGTCGGCCATGGAGTGGTAATAATCCATGATGTCCTTCGGATCGATGCCAGGCAGCGGGATGTTCGCGCCGATACGGGCGACGAACACCAAGGCGACGGTGGCGACCAGACGGGCCCTGAGCTCAGGGATCCTCCAGCAGTTGGCGAAGGCCGAGAACATCGGGGTCAGGGTGAGCCGAGGCTCACTCGGCGGAAGCCGTCTTCTTGATCTCGATCAGGACCGCCTTGCCGCCGGCCTTCTCGATCTTGGCCTTGGCGTCCTTGGAGAAGCGGTGGGCCTTGACGGTGACGGCGCGCGTGAGCTCGCCGGTGCCGAGGATCTTGAGGAGCGGAGCGGACTTGCGGAGCACGCCGGCGGCCACGAGTTCCTCGAGACCGAAGGTCTTGCCTTCGAGTTCCTGGAAGTCGCGGACGTTGAGCACGGCGTAGTCGACGCGGTTGACGTTCTTGAAGCCGCGGTGAGGCAGGCGACGATAGAGCGGCATCTGACCGCCTTCGAAGCCGGGGCGATGACCGCCGCCGGAGCGGGCCTTCATGCCCTTGTGACCACGACCGGAGGTCTTACCGTGACCGGTGCCGCGGCCGCGGCCGAGGATCTTGTGGCGATGGGTGGAGCCCTTGATGTTGGGCAGAGAGTCGAGTTTCATGTCTGTGTTTACCGCTTAGGCGCGGAGGGCCTTGATTTGTTCGAGGGTGCGGAGCTTGGAGAGACCGTCCAAGGTGGCCTTCACGATCGCCTGCGGGTTGTTGGAACCCATGGACTTCGAGAGGACGTCCTTGTAACCGGCGACTTCCAGGACGGCGCGGACGCCGCCGCCGGCGATGAGGCCGGTACCGGGCGCGGCCGGACGGAGCATCACGACGCCGCCGTCGGCGTGGCCGATGACTTCGTGCGGGATGGTGTTACCGCGGAGATTGACGCGGACGAGGGCGCGGTGGGCGCGGTCGGTGCCCTTGCGGATCGCATCGGGAACTTCCTTGGCCTTGCCGTAACCCACGCCGACGCGGCCCTTGCCGTCACCGGCCACGACGAGCGCGGCGAAGTTGAAGCGACGGCCGCCTTTGACGACCTTGGAGCAGCGGTTGATGTGGACGACCTTGTCGTTGTATTCGGAAGCAGGACCGTCGTTGCGGTTGTCGCGACGAGGACCACGGCCAGGGCCGCCAGGACCGTTGCGACGGCCACCGGGACCACCGGGGCCACCAGGACCACGGCGATCGCCGCCAGGGCCGGAACGGCCGGGGGCAGCGGAAGCGGGGGCGGCAGGAGCCGCGGCGGGGGTGTTTTCAGCGCTCATGAAATTAGAAAGTCAGGCCGGCCTGACGGGCGGCTTCGGCGAAGGACTTGACGGTGCCGTGGTAACGGCGACCGGCGCGGTCGAAGACCACGGTGGTGAGACCCGCGGCCTTGGCCTTGGCGCCGAAGGCAGCGCCGAAAGCGGTCGCACCGGCGACGTTGGCCTTCAGCTTCTGGCCACGGAGATCCTTGGAGGTGGTCGCGAGGGAGACGAGGGTCACGCCCTTGTCGTCGTCGATGGCCTGGGCGTAGAGATGCACGTGGGTCATCTTGAGCGCGAGGCGCGGGCGGGCGGCGGTGCCGCGCACCGTCTTGCGGATGCGCCAGCGACGCTTCTGCGCCAGGAGATTCTTCTTCTGCAGTTTCATGGAATGTGTTCGGTTCGGGCGGATTAGGCCGTCTTCTTGCCCTCCTTGCGGCGGACGAATTCGCCTTCGACGCGGACGCCCTTGCCCTTGTAAGGCTCGACGGGCTTGTACAGCTTGATCGAAGAGGCGACCTGGCCGACCATGTGGCGGTCGGGACCGGTGATGACGAGCTTGGTGCCGTCCGTGACGACGACCTTCACGCCGGCCGGGATGGTGTACTTGATCGGGTGCGAATAGCCGAGGGCGAGATCGAGGACGTTGCCCTTGAGGGTGGCCTTGAAGCCGACGCCTTCGATCAGGAGGGTCTTGGTGTATTCGGTGGCGACGCCTTCGCACATGTTGCGGATGATGGCGCGGACGGTGCCGTGGAGGGCGCCGGCGGTGCCGGACTTCACGACCTTGCCGGCGGCGTCCTTGACCTCGGTGAGGTCAGTGACGTTGACGACCTTGGCGTCGGCGACGACGCCGATCTCCTTCGGGAAGGGTTTCGAGAGTTCGCCCTTGGGCCCCTTGACGACGACGACATTGTCCTTCACGGACACGGTCACCTTGTCGGGGATATTGACGGGCTGCTTACCAATTCGGCTCATTGAGTTGCTTGTTTAAGGGTGGGACGGGTTACCAGACCTTCGCGAGGAGCTCGCCGCCGACTTTCTGGCGACGGGCTTCGGCGTCGGTCATGACGCCACGGGAGGTGGTCAGGATGGAGACGCCCATGCCGCCGATGACCTTGGGGACGGAGCTGTAGCCGGCATAGATGCGGCGACCGGGGGTCGAGACGCGTTCGATGCTGGTGATCGCCGGGACGCCGGCGACATACTTGAGGGTGAGTTCGAGGACGGGCAGGCCTTCGCGCTCGGCCTTGCGGGCGGAGGCGACGTAACCGGCGTCGACGAGGATCTTGGCGACGCCTTCACGGAGGCGGGACCACTGGACGGTGATCACGGCCTTCTGGGCCTGCGAACCGTTGCGGATGGAGGTGAGGAAATCCCCGATGGTGTCAGTAGAAGCGGACATGGTTTTGTTTTTTCTGTTGGATTACCAGGAGGCCTTGGTGACGCCGGGAATCTGGCCGTTGAGCGCGAGCTCGCGGAAGGTGATACGGGAAAGGCCGAACTTGCGGATGAACGCACGCGGACGACCGGAGATGGAACAGCGGTTCTTCTGACGGACCTTCGACGAGCTGCGGGGCAGCTTGGCGAGGGCGCGCTGGGCTTCGTAGAAAGCCTCTTCGGTGACCTTGGGGTCGGAGAGGGTCTTCTTGAGTTCGGCGCGCTTGGCGGCGTACTTCTTGACGAGACGGTCGCGCTTGAGGGCGCGCTGGATGACGGACTTCTTGGCCATGCTGGTAAGGAGTGTGAGGGTTAGGCCTTGGCGGCGGTGGCGGCGGCGGCCGCGTCGGCGGCGCTGGAGCGGCGGAACGGCATGCCGAGGAGGCGGAGCAGTTCGCGGCCTTCATCGTCCGTGTTGGCGGAGGTCACGATGATGACGTCCATGCCGATGTTGGCACGCTGGGAGCCGTCAGCCTGGGTTTCCGGGAAGATGGTGTGGTCGACGATGCCGAGCGAGTAGTTGCCGCGGCCGTCGAGACGGTTGGAGGTTCCGCGGAAGTCGCGGATCATCGGGAGGGCCACCGCGGTGAGGCGGAGGTAGAATTCCCACATGCGGGCGCCGCGGAGGGTGACCATGCAACCGAGGGTCATGCCTTCGCGGACCTTGAAGGCAGCGACGGACTTGGAAGCCTTGGTGATGACGGGCTTCTGGCCGGAGAGCTTGGTGAGATCCTTCACGACTTCGGCGATGTGGCCCTTGTCGGCTTCGGCCTTGAAGGCGGTGTTGAGGACGATCTTCTTCAGGTTCGGGACCTGGTGGATGTTCGTGTAGCCGCGGCTCTTGAGGAGCTCGGGGACGACCTTCTCGAGGTAGTACTTCTTCAGATAAGGAACGGATGCCATTTGCGTGTGATTCTCGGGTGGTTTCGTCAGGGTTACTTCTTGGCGGCCTTGGCCGGCTTCTTGGCGCGACGGGCGTCCCAGAGGGAGCCGAGCATCACGTTGGAGCGATGGATGGGGGCTTCCTTCTCGGTGATGCCGCCCTGCCCGTCCTGGGTGCGCTTCAGGTGGCGCTTCACGAGGTTCAGGCCCTCGATGGTGAGGCGTTCGTCGGCGCGGTTGTAGCTGACGACTTTGCCGCGCTTGCCTTTTTCGGCGCCGGAGATGACGACGACTTCGTCACCCTTCTTGATGTCGGTCTTGGACATGGTGTTCAGAGTACCTCGGGAGCGAGGGAGATGATCTTCATGAAGTTCTTGCTGCGGAGTTCGCGAGCGACGGGGCCGAAGATGCGGGTGCCCTTGGGGTTGCCGTTTTCGTCGAGGATGACGACGGCGTTGGTGTCGAAGCGCAGGTAGCTGCCGTCCGCGCGGCGGATCGGAGCGACGGTGCGGACGATGACGGCGCGGCAGACCGAGCCCTTCTTCACCTGGGCGTCAGGGGTCGAATCCTTGACGGAGCAGATGATGATGTCACCCACGCCGGCGGTGTCGGTGAGCTGGCCGAGACGGCGAATCATGCGGACCCTGCGGGCCCCGGTATTGTCGGCTACTTCGAGCCGGGAAAGCATCTGAATCATTGTAAGAAGGGTCGGAGGTTAGGTGGGGCCGTTCAGTCTTCGATGGACTGGGCGGCGATCTTCGCGGCTTCGACGACGCGGACGACGCGCCAGCGCTTCAGCTTGGAAAGGGGGCGGGTCTCCATGATCTCGACCTTGTCGCCGGGCTTGCACTCGTTCTTCTCGTCGTGCGCGTGCAGGACGGTACGGCGCTTGACTTCCTTGCCGTACACGGGGTGCGGCACGGTGTACTGGTAGTTGACCTTGATGGTCTTGTCTCCCGAGCGGGAGGCGACGAGACCCAGGAGGGTCTTGCGGTTGGAGCGGTCTTCGGACATCGGTAAATGCGTTTAGAGGGTGGATTACTTCTTCTTCGCCGGGGCGGACTTGCCGGAAAGGACGGTCATGCAGCGGGCGACGTCGCGGCGCAGGGCGCGGAAACGAGCGGAATTCTCGACGGCGCCGGTGGCCTTCTTGAGGCGCAGGCTGAGGAGCTCTTCGCGGGCTTCGCGGATTCGCTTCTGCAGTTCGGCGGGAGCCAGGGGGCGCAGGGCCGTGGCGGCGGTGGGCTTATCTTTCCGGTAGGTGGACATCGGTGAAAAGGGTCAGTTATGGGTGGTCGGGGCCGGTTGCATCAATACTTTTCGAGCTCTTCGCGGGCGACGAAGCGGCAACGGAGCTGAAGTTTGGTATCGGCGAGGCGCATGGCTTCACGGGCGACGGTGATCGTCACGCCGGCGACCTCGAAGAGCATGGTGCCCGGCTTGATGCAGGCCACGTAGTACTCGACGCTACCCTTACCAGAGCCCATGCGGACTTCGGCCGGCTTCTTGGTCACCGGGGTGTGAGGGAAGATGCGCATCCACATCTTACCCTTGCGCTTCAGGGCGCGGGAGATGGCGATACGGGCGGCTTCGATCTGGTTGGCCGGAACGCGGCCGCGATCGAGGGACTGGATGCCGAAGTCGCCGAAGGACAGGGTGTTGCACGCCGTGGCGTTACCGCGGATCTTGCCCTTGCGGTGCTTGCGCCACTTGGTGCGAGCGGGTTGGAGATTGGCCATGTTGGTCTAGAAGTTGAAGGGTGGGAGGGTGGCTTAGAACTCGGAGTCCTTGGAGCAGATCCAGCACTTGATGCCGACCTTGCCGGCCAGGGTGCGGGCTTCGGTGAAGCCGTAGTCGATGTTCTCGCGGAGGGTATGGAGCGGGACGCGACCGACGCGAGCGGACTCGACGCGGGCGATTTCAGCGCCACCGAGACGACCGCCGAGGCGGATACGGATGCCATCGGCTCCGTTGGTCATGGTGGTCTGGACGGCCTTCTTCATGGCGCGACGGAAGGAGATGCGGCGCTCGAGCTGCAGGGCGATGTTCTCGGCGACGAGCTGGGCCACGAGGTCGGGGCGCTTCACTTCATTCACTTCGAGGATGATGTCGTCGATGCGGGCCTTGCCGGCGACCTTCTGGATCTCGGCGCGGAGGTTCTTGAGCTCATCGCCCTTGCGGCCGATGACGACGCCCGGACGGGCGGTCCAGATGCGGACGCGGACCTTCTGGCCGGCGCGTTCGATGAAGATGCGGGGCACGGCGGCCTGGCGGAGCTTCTCCTTGAGGAACTCGCGGATGCGGTAGTCCTCGAGGATGTTGGCCGGGAAGTCGCGCTTGGTGGCGTACCAGCGGGATTCCCAGTTACGGCGGACGGCTAGACGGAAGCCGATCGGATTTACTTTCTGGCCCATGTTTCGGAAATTACTTGGTGGCGGAACCCAGAGACACGCGGATGTGGCTCATGGATTTGTGGATAGGGTGGGCGGAACCGCGGGCGGCCGGCATCGAACGCTTGATGACCGGACCCTGGTTGACCGTGGCGGAGACGATCACGAGATCGCTGCTGGAGAGGTTATGGTTGTTCTCGGCGTTGGCGATCGCGCTGGCGAGGGTCTTGCCCAGGAGGCGGGCGGACTTGCGCGGGATGAAGCGGAGGAGCTGGATGGCTTCCTCAGCAGGGAGACCCTGGATCTGGCGCGCGACTTCGCGGACCTTCTGGGGCGACATACGGGCAAAACGGGTGGTGGCGTGGACTTCCATGACTTTGGTAAAGGGTTGGGTTAGATGCGGGAGTTGGCGCGGAGGGTGACGAGGTCGCCGGCGGTGATCGCGGCGGAGGGGTCGAGGGAGAGGATGAGGGCGACGGAGCGGCGGAGGCCGGCTTCGGCGATGACGACGGCGCCGAAGGCGCGGCCATCACGGCTCACGTTACAGACCGTACCGGGGCGGAAGCCGCGGTCGTGTCCGCCATCCAAGACCACCAGATCCGTCGCGCGGGCGGAGACGACCGCGACGACCGGAGCCTTGCCATCCGCTTCGGCCGCACCAAGCGCACGGACTTCCGCGCCGACCGCGGTGGCGGCGACGAGAAGGGCGGACATGGTGAGGACGTTGCGCACGGGAGTGGATTACTGGGCTTCCTTGCGGGAGGGCTGGGTGTGCTGGCGGAAGGTGCGCGTCGGAGCGAACTCGCCGAGCTTGTGGCCGACCATGTTCTCCGTCACATAGACGGGGACGAAGGCCTTGCCGTTGTGGACTTCGAGGTTGAGGCCGATGAAGTCCGGGGTGACCGTCGAGCGGCGCGACCAGGTCTTGATCGGCTTACGGCTGTTGGCCTTCTGGGCGACGGTGACTTTGTCGACCAGGTGAGCGTCGACATAGAAACCCTTTTTGCGGGAGCGTGCCATGTTATGAGAGGATTAGGAAGGGTTAGACCTGCTTCACCTTGCGGCCGTTGCGGCGCAGGATGATCTGGTTGTTGGAGGCCTTCGCCTTGGTGCGGGTCGGGAAGCCCTTGGCGAGCTGGCCCCACGGGGACTTGAGGTGCTGACGACCGCCGCCACCCTTCTTCTTGCCGCCGCCACCGCCGTTCGGGTGGTCGACCGGGTTCATGGACATACCACGCTGACGAGGACGGATGCCCTTCCAGCGGCTGCGGCCGGCCTTACCGAGGCTGGCGTTGTGGTGGTCGACGTTGCCGACGATGCCCACGGTGGCGCGGCAATCGGCGTTGAGGTAGCGCTGTTCGCCCGAAGGCATGCGCAGGATGGCGCGGCCGGCTTCGAGGCCGAGGAGCTGGGCGAAGCCGCCGGCGGAGCGGGCGAGCTGACCACCCTTGCCGGGTTCGATCTCGATGCAGTGGATGAAGGTGGCCGGAGGGATCAGGCTCAGCGGCAGGGAGAGACCAGGGGTCAGCTGTTCCTGCGCGGTGTTGGTGCTGACGACCGTGTCGCCGACCTTGAGGCCATCCGGAGCGAGGATGTAGTTCAGGGTCTTGTCGGCGTACTCGATGAGGGCCAGGTGGGAGGTGCGGTTCGGGTCGTATTCGATGCGGAGCACGGTGGCCGGGGAGTCGAGGCGGTCGCGACGGAAGTCGATGGCGCGGTAGAGCTTCTTATGACCTCCGCCACGACGGCGGGAGGTGATGCGGCCGTAGCAGTTACGGCCCATCGCGCGGTGCTTGAATTCGGTGAGCGAACGCTCGGGGCGACCGGCGTGCAGGCCCTCGGTCTTCACGCGCACTAGGAAGCGCGTGCCGGGGGTGATGGGACGATGAGTGATGATGGGCATGGCTGGGCTGCTCCGAGATTAGGCGAGGGAGATGACGTCGCCCTTCTTGAGGGTGACGATGGCGCGACGGGAATCCGTCTCGGTGAAGATCGAACCACCGGAGAGGCGGCTGCGGCGCAGCTTGCCCTTGCGGATGAGGATGTTGATCTTCTCGACGGTCACCTTGAAGTTGGCTTCGACGGCCTTCTTGATCTGGGCGCGGTCGGCGCCAGGAAGGACTTCGAAGACGTACTTGTTGGCTTCGGCGAGGCCGGAGGCCTTTTCCGTGAGGATCGGGCGGCTGATGATTTCAGAAGCGGGCTTCATGGGATGACGGTCTTAGTTTTTGGCGCGCTCGAGGACCTTCTTGAGGCCGTCTTCCGAGATCAGGACGCGCGGGGTGCGCACGAGATCGAGAGCGTTGAGGTTGGAAGAATTGGAGAAGACCGCGCGGCTGACGTTGCGGCTGGCGCGGACGACGGTGTCCGACCAGGCGCTGTCGACGACGAGGAGGCGCTTGCCGGCAGGGCTCACGTTGGAGAGCACCTTGGCGAAAAGCTTGGTCTTGGGCTGGGCGACTTCGAACTTCTCGATGACCGAGAGGCCGCCGTCCTTGGCGAGCTCGAAGATCGCGCGCTGGAGGGCGATCTTCTTGGCCTGAGCGGTGATGGTCTTGGACCAGTCGCGGGGGCGGGGACCGAAGACGATACCACCCTTGAACATCTGGGGGGCGCGCTTGTCGCCGTGACGGGAGCCGCCGGAACCCTTCTGGGGGAGGACCTTCTTGCCGGAGCCGGCGACTTCGCCGTAGTCCTTGGTCTTGGAGGTACCCTGGCGCTTGTTGGCCTGGTAGGAAACGATGACCTGCTTGAGCAGGGCGACGCCCTTGGAACCTTCGAAGGAAGGAATGTCGAATTCCTTCTCGGTGAAGGCGGATCCGTCGGACTTGTAAACTTTGAGCTTCATATCGCTGAGATGCTAGGTGGGTTACTTGGCGGCGATGGCCTTCTTGGCCGGACGCACGAGGACGACCTCACCGTTGGCGCCGGGGAAGCTGCCCTTGATGAGGAGGAGGTTCTTCTCGGCGAGGACCTGGACGACGCGGAGATTCTGGACGGTACGCTGCACCTGGCCCATGTGGCCCGGCATGCGCTTACCTTTGAAGACGTGACCCGGGGTCTGACGCATGCCGATCGAGCCGATTCGGCGGTGCATCATGTGACCGTGGGAATCCGGCTGGCCGTCCATGTTGTGGCGCTTGACGACGCCCTGGAAGCCGCGGCCCTTGACGGTGCCGATGACGTCGACCATCTGGCCGGCGGTGAACTTCTCGACAGTGATGACGTCGCCGACCTTTGCTTCGGTGGCGCCGGCCTGGCGGATCTCGTGGAGATGGGTGTGAGGAGCGACGCCCGCCTTGCGGAGGTGGCCGACTTCGCCGGCCGTCATGCGGCTTTCCTTCTGGGCGCCGAAGGCGATCTGGACGGCGTCATAGCCATCCTTATCGACGGTCTTTACCTGGGTGACCGGGCAGGGACCCGCTTGGACGACCGTGACAGGGACGAGGTTGTTGTCCGCGTCATAGACCTGGGTCATTCCGATTTTCTTACCGAGTAGCTGGTGTTTCATTTTTCTAAGAGGCAGGTGGCGTTTCCGCCGTTTGGTCATTGCTGACCTGCATTAGGCTTAGGATTCCTTGCGGAATCTTGGTCCTGATAGAGGGGCTTGGACGTCCTGCGTTGGGTTGGAGGTTAAGGTGGAGGGTTGAAGAGTTAGACTACGATGTTGATGTCAACCCCAGAAGGCAGGTTGAGCTTCTTCAGTTCGTCCACGGTCTGGGCGTTGGGCTCCATGATCTCGATCAGACGCTTGTGCGTGCGGATCTCGAACTGGTCCATGGACTTCTTGTCCACGTGGGGCGAACGGTTGACGGTAAGGCGGGAGATGTCGGTCGGCAGCGGCACGGGGCCGGAGACGCGGGCGCCGGTGCGCTTGGCGGTGTCGACGATCTCATTGGCGGACTGGTCGACCATGCGGTAGTCGAAGCCCTTGAGCTTGATGCGGATTTTGGTGCGGGCCATCGGGAAGGGTGTGGGAGGGTGAGATTAGGTGCGAGCCGGGGCGCGGGACGAGGTCTCGACGACCTGCTTGAGGATCTGCGCGGGGACCTGCTCGTAATTGGCGGGCTCCATGGAGTAGGAGGCGCGGCCCTTGGACAGGGAGCGGACGTCCGTCGAGTAACCGAACATTTCGGCGAGCGGGACTCGGGCTTCGATGTTGCAGAGGCCGTTCTTGGTTTCCATGCCCTGGATCTGGCCACGGCGGCGGTTGAGGTCGCCCATGATGTCGCCCTGGTATTCTTCCGGGGTGACGACTTCGACCTTCATGATGGGCTCGAGGAGGATCGGCTTGGCGTCCTTCATGGCTTCCTTGAAGGCGAAGATGCCGGCCATCTTGAAGGCCATTTCGTTCGAGTCCACTTCGTGGAAGGAACCGAAGACGATGCGGGCCTTGAAGTTGATCACCGGGTAACCGGCGACGGTGCCGTTGTTGGCGGCTTCGAGGATGCCTTCGGTGGCGGGCTTGATGAATTCCTTGGGGATGACGCCGCCGACGATCTCGTTGACGACTTCCTCACCCTTCTCACCGACCACGCGGGTGGCGGGCGGGTTGGGTTCGAGCTTGATCTCGACGTGGCCATACTGGCCGCGGCCACCCGACTGGCGGATGAACTTACCCACGCCTTCGGAGGCGAGGTTGATGGTTTCGCGGTAGGAAATCTGGGGCTTGCCGGACTTGGCCTCGACCTTGAACTCGCGCTTGAGGCGGTCGACGATGATTTCGAGGTGAAGCTCACCCATGCCGGAGATGAGGGTCTGGCCCGTCTCCGGGTTGGAAGTGACGCGGAAGGTCGGATCTTCCTGGGCGAGGCGCTGCAGGCCGATGGAGAGACGCTCCTGGTCACCCTTGGAGTTGGGCTCGATGGACATCGAGATGACGGGCTCGGCGAAGGTGGTCTTCTCGAGGATCAGGTCGTCCTCGGCGGTGAGGGTGTCGCCGGTGGCGATGTCCTTCGGGCCGATGATCGCGCAGATGTCACCGGAATAGGCGACGTCGATTTCTTCGCGGTCCATCGCACGGAGGAGGACGATGCGCGAGATGCGCTCGTTCTTACGGGTGCGCGGGTTGTAGAGGGCTTCGCCCTTCTTGAGCTGTCCGCGGTACACGCGGTAGAAGACGAGCTGGCCGACGTGCGGATCGGACCAGAGCTTGAAGCAGAGGCCGGTGACCTTCGCCTTGTCGTCCGGACCGATGGCGATCTCCTTGTCGCCGTCGTCGATGAAGGCCTTCTGGGGGCGCATGTCGATCGGGGAGGGCAGGAAGTCGACGACGCAGTCTAGGAGCATCTGCACACCCTTGTTCTTGAAAGCGGACCCAGGGATGACGCCGATGAAGTTGAGGGAGAGGGTGGCCTTACGGATGCCGGTGCGCATCTCCTCGATGGTCACTTCCTGGCCGTCGAGGTACTTGGAGGCGAGGACGTCGTCGAAGTCGGCGAGACCTTCGATGAGCTTGGTGCGCCACTGCTTGGCTTCTTCCTTCTGATTCTCAGGGATTTCGATCGTGTCGAACTTCATGCCCTTCGGGTCGGTCTCGTCGTAGAGGTAGGCGACGTTCTTGATCAGGTCGATCATGCCCTTGAATTCTTCGCCCTGGCCGATCGGGATGAAAAGAGGATGGGCGTTGCCCTTGAGCTTCTCGCGGATGTCGTCGACGGCGCCGAAGTAATCGGCACCGGTGCGGTCCATCTTGTTGACGAAGGCGACGCGCGGGACGCCGTACTTGTTCATCTGGCGCCAGACGGTCTCGGACTGGGGCTGCACGCCGGCGACGGCGCAGAAGACGGCGACGGCGCCGTCCAGGACGCGGAGCGAGCGCTCCACCTCGGCCGTGAAGTCCACGTGACCGGGGGTGTCGATGATGTTGATGCGATGGTCGATGTTCGCGAAATGGCCTTCCTTGGTCTTCCAGCCGGCGGAGATGGCGGCCGCGGTGATCGTGATGCCACGCTCGCGCTCCTGCTCCATCCAGTCGGTGGTGGCGGTGCCGTCATGGACTTCGCCCATCTTGTGCACCACGCCGGTGTAGAAGAGGATGCGCTCCGTGGTGGTCGTCTTGCCGGCGTCGATGTGCGCGGCGATGCCGATGTTGCGCGTGTGCTCGAGCGGGAACGCGCGGTTGGCGGAATTGAATTCGGAAAGTTTGGCCATGGTCGGAACCGGTTACGGGCTGCGGAAATTACCTGCGGATTACCACTTGAGGTGGGCGAAGGCACGGTTGGCCTGGGCCATCTTGTGCGTCTCTTCGCGCTTCTTCACCACGTTGCCGGTGTTGTTGTAGGCGTCGACGAGTTCGGCGGCGAGGGCTTCGGACATCGTGGTGCCCTTGCGGCCGGCGGCGGCGGCGGCGACCCAGCGCAGCGCGATGCTGTTCTGGCGCTCAGGAGAGACTTCGACCGGGACCTGGTAAGTGGCGCCACCGACGCGACGGCTCTTCACTTCGAGCTTCGGGCGGCAGTTTTCGAGGGCGCCGAGCATCAGCTCAACGGGGTTACCCTTCATCAGCTT
>Ga0208723_1000018_pt1 | contig 78449 bp, 80 predicted proteins | sample LakMenEpi31Aug12_FD_150750 | JGI IMG/M metagenome (GOLD analysis project Ga0208723, IMG submission 150750) | Freshwater microbial communities from Lake Mendota, WI - 31AUG2012 deep hole epilimnion (SPAdes) | ecosystem: Environmental > Aquatic > Freshwater > Lake > Epilimnion/Euphotic zone ...
CGCTTTTCTCATTTTTTTAAAGTTTTCTCTGACGCGATCAAAAACCACAACCGATTCATTCACAGAATAGCCTAAGACAGCAAGGATAGCCGCGAGGACTGTGAGGTTAAATTCCCATTGGAAAAATGCAAAAAAGCCTAAAATAATAATGACATCATGCATATTGGCAATCACAGCAGCAACTGCAAAACGCCATTCAAATCTTAATGCGAGATAAGCAATAATTCCAAAGCACACGAGAAGTAGAGCAAGTGCTCCATTTGCATAAAGCTCTTCCCCAACTTGTGATCCCACAGACTCTACTCTTTGTATTTTTGTATCTTTATCACTCTCAATAAGTGCCGCGGATACTTTTTCTGACAATTGAGCGATAGATAGATCTTGCCGAATAGGTAAGCGAATCAATACATCTTTACTTGTGCCGAAATTTTGTACCGTCGTATCTTTAAGATCAATTTTATCCATGACTTGACGAATCTTATCGATATCGGCTGGATGGCTATAACTTACTTCCATAAGCGTGCCACCAGTAAAATCTACACCCAAATTAAGACCTTTAAAACTCAGAAAGACAATAGAGATAATAAATGTAATGAGAGAAATGGTCGTGGTTAGTCGACCGTAACTCATAAAGGGGATATCTTTTTTTATTCTAAATAATTCCATAATTAATCTTCTTGTGGCTTATAAATTTGACCAATAGACAATTTATCAATTTTGCGACGATAACCATAAATAATATTTACAAGCGCTCGTGAAACTAAAATGGCACTGAACATAGAAGTTAAGATGCCTAACACGTGAACAACCGCAAATCCTTTAATCGGACCTGTGCCAAACATAAATAAGGCAAGACCTGCAATTAAAGTAGTGACATTAGAGTCAAGGATAGTATCAAAAGCTCGATCATAACCAGCATGAATACTTGCTTGTGGCGTGTTGCCATTTCTAAGCTCTTCCCTGATTCTTTCATTAATGAGAACGTTTGCATCAATTGCCATACCTAATGCCAACGCAATCGCTGCTAGTCCAGGAAGTGTTAGGGTGGCTTGCATTATTGATAATAAAGCGACTAGTAATAATAAATTCACAGCAAGTGCGAAAATAGAAACACCACCAAAGGCCATGTAGTAAATGATCATCATGATAGAGATGGCTGCAAAACCCCATAAGGTAGAGTGCACACCGCGTTTAATATTTTCTTCACCCATGCTTGGACCTACGGTTCGCTCTTCAATAATTTGCATAGGCGCTGCCAGAGCCCCAGCTCTTAATAAAAGAGATATATCCGTGGCCTCTTGCGGGCTATTCATGCCAGAAATTTGTACTCGACCACCACCGATTTCTTGTTGAATTACTGGCGCTGTTACAACTTCCGTTTGTCCTTTTTCGACCAGAAGAATTGCTAAACGCTTCCCTACATTTTCTCGTGTGACTTGTTTAAATATATTTGAGCCTCTTCCGTCCAGTGTGACATGAACAACAGACCTTCCTGATTGTTGATCTACGCCAGGCCCAGCATCAGTAATTCTCTCACCTGTAAGTAATACGTTTTTCTTAACAAGAATGGATCTGCCGTCTCTATCTTTAAAAAGATCGTCTCCAAAAGGTGCATTTCCTTTTTGTGCGCTTTCTAATGAAGCAATATCTGTTTTATCTTCGTCGACTAATCTAATTTCGAGTGTCGCTGTTCGGCCAAGAATTTCTTTAGCTTTTGCTGTGTCTTGAACGCCCGGAAGTTGCACGACGATTCGATCTAAACCTTGTTGTTGAATAATAGGTTCTGCAACACCAAGTTCGTTAATGCGGTTATGAAGTGTTTGTAAGTTTTGTTTGAGCGCAAATTCTTGAATTTTTTTCTTGCCCATTTCGCTCATACTAATATCAAGCGCTTTATCTTTCCCCGATGAAGATTCATTGACCACTAAATCTGGATAATTCACTTTGATAAGTTTTTTAGCTTTTTCGCGATCTTCTTGATTGTCGAATTCAAGCTTTACAATTTCGTTTAATCTTGAAGCACCAATATAAGAAATACGTTCTTTTCTTAAAGTCATGCGGAAATCATTTAGGTTACTTTCAGCCGCTTGTTCGGATGCAGCTTTCATGTCGACCTGAAGAAGAAAGTGCACGCCACCTCTTAAATCCAAACCTAAATACATTGGGATAGCCCCAATTTTAGATAGCCATGAAGGTGATTTAGATACCAAGTTAAGCGCAATCACATAGTTGGCACCTAAAGCATTTTGAAGAATATCTTTAGCTTTTAGCTGGTTATCAGGATTTGCAAATTTAATTTTAATACCATTGGGTTCTTGGATAATGCCTTCAACAGGAAGATTTGCTTGCTTTAAACTACCTTCAATCGTCGCTAATATAGATAAATCTAATTTATCTGATGTTTTAGGTGGCATGATTTGAACTGCAGGCGATTCCCCAAAAAAATTAGGGACGGAGTAAATAAGGCCAATAAAAATTGCAATTAAGACAAGGCCATACTTCCATTTAGGGTATTGATTCATTTTTAACTTAAGCTATCACTTCAGAAATTAGATAGATTTTATGGTGCCTTTAGGCAGCAAGGTGATGACAGATTGCTTTTGGATATGAATTTGAGTGCTCGCTGCAATTTCTATAGTGACATACTGATCTTTGATTTTGACTACTTTACCAAGCAAGCCACCATTGGTCACAATCTCATCGTCTTTTTTGAGTGAATCAATCATAAGCTTATGGGCTTTTGCTTGTTTCATTTGTGGGCGAATTAACATGAAGTAAAAAAGTACAAAAATGATGATAAATGGCAAAAAGCTCATGAGATCAGTGGGAACCGCATCAGCGGCATATGCGTAACTTATAAACATTTTATTCCTACAGGTAATTAATTTTAAAGGTTAATTTTAACACAGCAGGCATTTATTGAATGCCACGCTGACGGTTTTGATGGAATATTTTTCTATAAGTTTCAAATGTTCCATTTTCAATAGCCACCCTAGCTTCTTGTATTATTTTTTGATAATAGGACAGGTTATGGATCGTATTTAAGCGTGAACCCAGCATTTCTCCAATTCTAAAAAGATGGTGAAGGTATGCGCGAGAATAGTTTTGGCATGTATAGCACCCACAATCACTGTCGATTGGATTCGTATCATTTTTATACTGTGTATTTTTAAGCTTTAAATCCCCATACTTCGTAAAGAGCCAGCCATTCCTGGCATTCCTTGTTGGCATCACACAATCAAACATATCAATACCATGCGCAATGGCTTCGATAATGTCTTCCGGGGTACCCACCCCCATTAAATAGCGTGGCTTTTCTTCTGGCATTTTAGGTGCGATAAAAGAAATCACTTTGCGCATTTCTTCTTTAGGCTCGCCTACGGATAATCCACCAATGGCATAGCCATCGAAATTGATTTTTTTTAACTCATCTAGTGAGTGCTCTCGAAGATCCTCGAACATACCTCCTTGAATGATGCCGAATAAAGCATTCTTATTTGTTTCGTGAGCCACTTTACTTCTATAGGCCCATTTTAAACTTAGCTCCATAGATGCTTTTGCTTCCTCATGTGATGCTGGATAGGGCGTGCATTCGTCAAAGATCATGACGATATCTGAGTTAAGTGTTTTTTGAATTCGCATGGATTCTTCAGGGCTCAGGAAACAAGTATCACCGTTAATAGGCGATTTAAACTCAACACCTTCCTCGGTAATTTTTCTCATTTTGCCAAGACTCCACACCTGAAAACCACCAGAGTCTGTCAGCATTGATCGATGCCATTGAATAAAATCATGCAAACCTTTAAAGGCTGAAATTGTTTCTAATCCTGGGCGAAGCCAAAGATGAAAAGTATTTCCCAGGATAATTTCAAAACCAATGGATTCTAGATCTTGAGGGCTTAAAGACTTCACAGCACCATAGGTACCCACAGGCATAAATACGGGTGTTTGCACGGTGCCATGTTGAAGCTTGAGTTCACCTCGTCTAGCTTCACCATCTTTTTTTATGAGCTTAAATTGCATCTTTAATTTCTAGTTCTCGATAGCGGTAAGTCAATGAGTATAAATTAGAATTAATGAAATCGTTAAAGCTTTGTTATACTAAAAGATTGAGTTTCCAATTAAAAATAACACATGAAAAAGTTAAAAAGTATCGGAAAAAATAAAGAAGATTTATTAAGAAATAAAATAAGTAAGCACACTTTTTATTTGCTTCCTAATTTTATTACAACGGCTGCTTTATTCTCCGGATTTTATTCTATCGTTCAAGCGATGAATGGGAAGTATGAGCTCGCTGCTATTGCGATATTTATTGCCATTATTATGGATGGATTAGATGGACGCATTGCGCGACTCACCCATACTGAAAGTGCTTTTGGAGCTGAATACGATAGCCTGTCCGACATGGTGTCATTTGGCGTAGCACCTGCACTTATCTTATATGTATGGACATTAAAGCCGTTAGGTAAGTTAGGTTGGATTGCAGCTTTTATTTATTGCTGTTGTGCAGCATTTAGACTCGCCCGCTTCAACGTTAAACTAGACCGAGATGAAAAAAAATATTTTTTTGGATTACCAAGCCCGGCAGCAGCAGCATTGTTAGTAAGTTTTGTCTGGGTATCTAATGAAAATGGCTTTAGTGGAAACGAGATTTTTTTCAATATGATTAAAATGAAATGGGTTTCTTGGTCACTCACCATAGTGATTGCACTTTCCATGGTAAGTGAAATTAGATTCTATAGTGGCAAAGATATTAATCTTAGAAATAGCGTTCCATTCGTTGCTATTCTATTGGTCATTTTGGCATTTGTATTAGTTTCTTATAGCCCACCTGAAGCTATTTTTATTATAGTGGGTTGTTACTTCTTGTCAGGCTATTTCAATTTCATTAGAAATTTTAAATTTAAGAATAAGGCAATAGTGAATGCAACAAGAAATACAAAATAACAAACTCATCATTTTTGATACCACCTTAAGGGACGGGGAGCAGAGCCCTGGTGCATCGATGACACAGGAAGAAAAGTTGCGTATTGCAAGGCAGCTTGAGAAACTTGGTGTCGATGTCATTGAGGCGGGCTTCGCAGCTGCAAGCCCTGGAGACTTTAACTCTATAAGCGCTGTTGCAAAAAACATTAAAGAGTCGACTGTATGCTCATTAGCTCGCGCTGTTGAAAATGATATTCGCAAAGCTGGCGAAGCTATTCAACATGCAAAAAAAGGACGTATCCATACCTTCATTGCGACTAGCAAAATTCATATGGAAAATAAACTCCGTATGTCAGAAGATGAAGTCTTAGATCGGGCGGTTCAGGCTGTGAAATGGTCTTTGGAATATACCGACGATGTCGAGTTTTCTGCTGAAGATGCGGTGCGATCTGAAATGGATTTTCTTGTTAAAGTGTTTAATGCTGTGATTAAAGTTGGCGCTAAAACAATCAACGTGCCCGATACGGTTGGGTATTCAATCCCAGGTGTTTGGGGCGAGCGTATGAAGGCCCTCATTCAACAAGTTGAAAACTCTTCAAAAGTTGTATGGTCAACGCATTGTCATAACGATCTAGGCATGGCAGTTGCAAATTCACTTGCAGCAGTGATGAATGGCGCGAGACAAGTTGAATGTACGATTAATGGATTGGGCGAAAGAGCGGGCAATGCAAGTCTAGAAGAAATCGTGATGGCGGTTAAAACCAGAAAAGATCTATTTAATTTAACTACGAGTATCGATACCACACAAATTGTGCCGACTTCGAGATTGGTTTCAACAATTACAGGCTACCCTGTTCAGCCCAATAAGGCGATTGTAGGTGCAAATGCTTTTGCACATGAATCTGGTATCCATCAAGACGGCGTTTTAAAACATAGAGAAACCTATGAAATTATGCGCGCGCAAGATGTGGGTTGGGGAGCAAATAAGATCTCACTTGGAAAGTTGTCTGGTCGTAATGCATTTAAAACAAGACTCCAAGAATTGGGCATCGACATTCAATCAGAAGATATTATTAATGCCGCATTTGCAAGATTTAAAGATTTAGCAGATAAAAAATCCGAAATTTTTGATGAAGACCTTCATGCCCTTATGAGCGAAGAATACACCTCTGAAGCGATAGAGCATTATAAGTTAATTCATTTAAAAACAATGTCAGAAACAGGCACAACCCCTTACGCGGTCATTAAAATTTCCGAAAATGGCAAAGAGGTGATGGCCGAATCTTCTGGCGGCGGTCCTGTGGATGCTACATTTAAAGCTATCGAAAAAATTGCAAACTCAGGTTCAGAACTTCAACTTTATTCTGTGAATAACATCACTAGCGGAACGGATGCTCAAGGTGAAGTGACTGTAAGATTGGCAAAAGGTGGTCGCATTGTGAATGGCCAAGGTGCTGATACAGACATTGTGATTGCATCTGCAAAAGCTTACATCAATGGATTAAATAAACTCCAATCCAAATTAGAACGTGCCCATCCTCAGGTTTAGAGGTTAATTTGAATCTAGCACTCTTCGATTTAGACAATACGATTTTAGCTGGAGACAGCGATTACAACTGGAGTCGATTTCTTATTCAAGAAGGCTATCTTGATGGCGCGATTCATGCTGAAAAAAATGAGAAATTCTACGCGGATTATAAAGCTGGCACGCTAGATATATTCGCATTCGTTGAGTTTCAATTTAAGCCGCTTGCAAGGAATCCCAGGACGGTGCTTAACCAACTCCTTAAAAAATACGTAGAAGAAGTGATTAAACCTATGATCACTGAAAAGGCGCGTGCGCTTGTCAAAAGACATCAGGACGAGGGTGACCTGATTATTGTTATTACAGCCACTAACAGCTTTATTACAAGACCTATCGCTGAATTATTTGGTATTGAAAATTTAATAGGCACTGATCCCGAAGAAAAAGAAGGTGAATTTACTGGAAAAGTTTCGGGACTTCCTTCTTTTAAGGAAGGGAAGGTGACTCGCCTAGAAGCTTGGCTTAAAGGCAAAAATTTATCATTAGCTAGCTTTGAACAGTCATATTTCTATAGTGACTCTCATAATGACCTGCCTTTAATGCAAAAAGTCACACACCCTGTGGCTGTTGATTCGGATGATATTTTAAGTGAATATGCGAAATCTAAGGGCTGGCCTCAAATTTCATTGAGATGATTCGTTATCTATGAAGGATAATTTCCAAAACGAATTTACTTCCAAGATAAGACAGCAAAAGAAATAAAAAAGCAGTTAGTTTAATATAGATAGAATTTCTACCGCGCCAACCAAAAAGTTTTTTACCTGCCAAAATAAGCCCATAAATAAGCCAAGCTAATATTGAGAAAACTGTTTTGTGGTTAAACTGAAGTGGCGTTCCAAAAACTTGCTCCGAAAATAGAATTCCGCTTATAAGTGTTATGGTCAATAAAAGAAACCCAATTTTATTAATATTAAAAAGGAAATTTTCCATTTCAATTAATGGCTGGGAGCCACTTAAGAGCATGTCTATTTTCTTTTTTTGATGCAATTTTTTTTCGAAAATTAAAATGAATATGGCTAAATAAGCTGAAAATGTAAATAGGCTATATGCCAATAAAGCGATCGCGATATGTGTAATAAATAATGCTGATAAATCAGTTGTTAGAAAGTGATTTGATAAAAATAAAGGATGTATGATCAGTAAAAAAGCTGATGGGACAAGCAAAAACGGCTGCAGATAATTAAAATTTTTATTAAAATTAAGTAACCAAAAAATCAAAATACTAAAGAATGAGGTTGCAATAAGGGCGTTAGAAAACCCTAGATTGATTGGATTAAAAGAAATACTCGCTTTAAGAATTGTAAAATGAGCTAATAAGCCGATACCAATTAATAGCGCATTAAAATTAGTAAGCTTTTTATCAGGCGTTTGTTTTTTAAATAGTAAGAAACTTGGCGTGAGATAACACGCACAAGCAATTAAAATAGGTAGCCAAATTTCCATAATTTTTAATTCGTAATTAAAAGTTTAATATACCATGTACATAAAGAAGAGTTAACTTAAAACAGGATCAACGTATGTTAGAAAATCTAACCGACCGACTACAAAGTGTCATTAAAACAATTCGCGGGCAAGCCAGATTTACTGAGCAGAATATCAGTGATGCGATGCGCGAAGTTAGAATCGCTTTAATTGAAGCGGATGTTGCTTTAGCTGTCGTAAAAGATTTTATCGATCGCGTTAAAACAAAAGCGCTCGGTGTCGAAGTATTACAAAGCCTATCTCCAGGTCAAGCAATTATTAAAATTGTCCAAGATGAACTCACGATCCTCATGGGCGATCAAAATGTTTCCTTGGATCTAAATGTTGCTCCCCCAGCTATTATTTTAATGGCAGGTCTCCAAGGTTCTGGCAAAACAACCACTTCTGCCAAGCTTGCTAAGCTGCTTATCGAAAAAAAGAAAAAGGTATTGCTTGCAAGTGCTGACGTATATCGTCCTGCAGCGATTGATCAACTTAAGACACTTGCCAAAAGTTTAAATATTGAATGTTTTGATTCAAACCCTTCCCAGAAACCACTAAAGATTGCATCAGAGACGATCGATTACGCAAAAAAACATTTTTTTGATGTAGTTATTTTTGACACAGCAGGGCGCTTAGGCATTGACGTTGAAATGATGGATGAAATCAAAGCGCTGCATAAGAAATTAAATCCAATAGAAACTTTATTTGTGGTCGATGCCATGCAAGGACAAGATGCAGTGAATACTGCAAAAGCTTTTGGTGACGCACTTCCTTTAACAGGTGTAATTTTAACGAAGCTAGATAGTGATACGCGTGGTGGTGCAGCCTTATCTGTGCGTCAAGTGACTGGTAAGCCAATCAAATATATTGGGACAAGCGAAAAAATTAATGGTCTTGAGCCTTTTCACCCCGAAAGAATGGCATCAAGAATTCTTGGCATGGGTGACATTGTAAGCCTTGTCGAGGATGCCCAGAAAACATTAGATGTTAAAGAAGCCGAGAAGTTAGCGGAAAAAGTTAAATCAGGAAAAAATTTCGATTTAGAAGATTTCAAAAATCAAATAGGACAAATGAAAAAAATGGGTGGCGTAGGCGCATTAATGGATAAGATGCCTGCTCAATTTACGAGCGCTGCATCTAAAATTAATCCTGAAGATGGCGACAAATCGCTTCGTCAAATAGAAGCCATTATTAGCTCAATGACGCCTCTTGAAAGAAGAAAACCCGAATTGATTAAAGCTACAAGAAAGAAAAGAATTGCTTTGGGATCTGGTGTGCAAGTCCAAGATGTGAATCGCGTCCTCAATCAGTTTGAAGAGATGCAAAAGATGATGAAAATGTTCTCAAAAGGTGGCTTGGGCAAACTGATGCGCGGTATGGCTGGCAAAATACCTGGCTTAAGACCTTAATCTTCCATGAACCATTGTTGACCATTTAGGCTCAATAAAGGATAATCACGTGTTTTGTTTCTTCTGGGTCGGTAGCTCAGTCGGTAGAGCAGCGGACTTTTAATCCGTTGGTCGTGGGTTCGAATCCCGCCCGACCCACCATTTATATCAAGGACTTTTAAGTATTAACCATAAAAAGTCCATCTCAAATTACCTCAATAAACTTCGCATAGACTAAAGAATAAAATCAGTGGCGATAGTATTTTTGTAGACACTTCATTTCTAATAGTTTTAATTTTATTAAACTCAAATTTAATTTGAAATTAAAAAATATTTTGCACATTTTATTATTTCATTTTGCACTATTTTTAAATACTTCTTGTTTAGCTTTTTATTAAAGTGGCGCGCCCGAAGAGATTCGAACTCCTGACCCCTTGGTTCGAAGCCAAGTACTCTATCCAGCTGAGCTACGGGCGCATAAATAGTAGAGATGATAAAAAGTGGCGCGCCCGAAGAGATTCGAACTCCTGACCCCTTGGTTCGTAGCCAAGTACTCTATCCAGCTGAGCTACGGGCGCGTGGTGACATTATAACTTAATGATATTGAATAATGGCGGAGAGCGAGGGATTCGAACCCTCGATACAGGTTTAAGCCCGTATGCTTCCTTAGCAGGGAAGTGCCTTCGACCACTCGGCCAGCTCTCCAGAAGCGCGAACAATACGCTAAATTGCTTTAAAAATCAATTTCTAGAGCTTATGCGTCAAGTCCAAAAGCTTTGTGAAGGGCTCTTACTGCAAGCTCTAGATATTTCTCGTCAATAAGCACTGAAATTTTAATTTCGCTTGTTGAGATCATGTCGATATTAATACCTTCTTCGGACAATGTTCTAAACATTTGGCTTGCAACGCCAACGTGAGAGCGCATACCAACACCTACGATGGATACTTTTGCAATTTTATCGTTTCCATTTACTTCTCTAGCGTTCACGTGACCCTTAACTTTTTCATTAAGAATGCCTAAGGCTTTGCTTAAATCAATTCTATTCACAGTAAATGTAAAGTCAGTTGTTCCAACAGCGCCTACATTTTGAATAATCATATCGACATCGATATTGGCATCTGCAATAGGGCCTAATATTTGATAAGCAATACCTGGCTTATCTGGCACGCCAAGAATACTTACCTTGGCTTCATCGCGATTAAAAGCAATACCTGAAATAATGGGATCTTCCATATTATTTTTTTCCTCAAATGTAATTAAAGTGCCGTCACCTTCTTCTTCAAAGCTTGATAACACTCTTAATTTAACTTTGTATTTACCTGCAAATTCGACTGATCTAATTTGAAGTACTTTTGATCCTAGACTTGCCATTTCTAACATCTCTTCAAAAGTAATTGAATCTAATTTCTTAGCTTCAGGCACAACTCTAGGATCGGTTGTATAAATACCATCCACATCGGTATAAATTTGGCATTCATCCGCTTTAAGAGCTGCGGCTAGCGCAACACCCGTTGTGTCTGAACCACCACGTCCGAGGGTGGTGATGTTGCCTTGTTCATCCACACCTTGGAATCCTGCAACAACCACAACATAACCCTGATCTAAATCTTCTTGAATATTGTGATGGTCAATTTTCAAAATTCTAGCTTTCGTATGAGCGTCATCAGTCAGAATTTTTACTTGAGAACCGGTATAGCTTTTAGCTTTAATGCCAAGATCGATTAAAGCAAGTGTTGTCATACCAATAGTGACCTGCTCGCCTGTAGACACCATGACATCCAACTCACGTGGATCAGGTTCTGCCATAATTTCTTTAGCAAGGCCAATGAGTCGATTCGTTTCACCAGACATGGCAGATACCACGACAACGATTTGATGTCCGAGCGATTTATATCGAGCGACACGTCTTGCAACAGCCCGAATTCTTTCTGGCGTTCCAACTGATGTCCCACCATATTTTTGTACAATTAAACTCATAGATATTTAGTTGAGTATTATTTTCTTTATTGTAGTTAAGCAATCATTAAAGGCTTGATCAAGCAGTTCTGGTTTTGATCCGCCAGCCATTGCAAGATCAGGCTTACCGCCACCTTTACCGCCAATTGCAATAGCTAACTCACTTGCAATTTCACCTGCTTTTATTTTGCTCACAAGATCCTGAGTCACGCCGACTGCAAGGGTTACTTTGCCCTCATCAACGCCACTTAAAATTATAACTGCACTTTTGAGTTCTGATTTAAGTTTATCAATGGTCTCTCTTAATGCTTGAGCATCAGAAGCGCCTAGTTTTTCCATCACAACTTTAACTTCTCCTACAGAGATAGCTTTTTTAGATAAGTTGCCGCTTTCAGAAGAAGCAATTTTTGATTTGAGTTGTTGAATACTTTTTTCTTGCTCTTTCATCAGGTCTTGGATTTGATCAATCTTACTTAGAAGCTCGGAGGAGGGGACTTTTAGATCGTGTGCTAAACGATCAATGATTGAAACATGTTCATTCATATAATGAATCACATTAAATCCTGTCGTCGCTTCAATGCGTCGAATACCAGAGGAAATACCTGTCTCAGAGATAATTTTGAAAGCACCAATATCCCCAGTTCTTTTTACATGAGTGCCGCCGCAAAGTTCTTTACTTGATCCAATACTAAGCACCCTGACTTCGTCAGCATACTTTTCACCAAAGAGCATCATGGCACCACTTTTTTTAGCATCATCGAGATGCATGGTTTTGGCTTCCGTATCTGTATTGTTGAGTATTTCTTGGTTCACAAACATCTCAACAGATTTAATTTCATCAGAAGTTAAGGCCTTGGGGTGTGAAAAGTCAAAACGTGTTTTCGATTCATCAACAAGCGAACCTTTTTGTTCTACATGTGAGCCCAATGTATTCTTAAGCCCTTTATGCAACAAATGAGTCGCTGAGTGATTTCGCATAATATTTTTTCTTGCATCATTCTCAACGGATGCTATGACTTCATCAGAAACTTTTAAGCTGTTTGTTTCAACTAGACCATAATGCACAAAAATTTTGGCTTTAATTTTTAGTGTATCTTCAACTTTAAAAGAGCTACTCGAGGTTTTAATAAAACCTTTATCGCCAACTTGGCCGCCGGATTCTGCATAGAAGGGTGTGGTATCAAGTATGACAATGCCAGATTCACCTTTAAGAAGCTCTGTCTTCGACTCATCATCTTTAAATAAAGCTAATACTTTTGCCTTGCACTCTATCGCTTCGTAACCAGTAAATTTTGTAGCGTCACCGTTATAGTCAACATCTATCTTCATTTTGAATTTATTAGAAGATCGAGCCATAGATTTTTGGGCTTCCATCGCTTCATCAAAACCTTTTTGATCGATGGAGATATTTTTCTCTCGACAAATGTCGGCGGTTAGGTCGAGAGGGAATCCAAAAGTATCGTGAAGCTTAAAAGCAATTTGACCATCAAAAGTTTTTTGATTTTTTTTAACAAGCGTTTGAATAGATTCTTCTAATATATTCATACCATTTTCAATGGTTTCAAAGAATCGTTCTTCTTCTTGCTTGAGAGACAACGAAATATTTTTTTTATTTTTTTCGATATCAGGATATGCCTTACCTAACATGCGGACCACATCATCAACTAATTTATGAAAGAAAGGCTGTCTGCAACCTAGTTTGTAGCCGTGTCTTATGGCTCTACGGATAATTCTTCTTAGAACGTAGCCACGACCTTCGTTACCGGGAATCACACCATCTGAAATTAAAAATGTACAAGCGCGAATATGGTCTGATAATACTTTTAATGAAGGGTGATGGATATCTGAAGTTTTTGTAATAGTTGCAGCTGATTGAATCAACGGCACAAATAAATCGGTTTCATAATTTGCATGCACACCCTGAAGGACTGCGCATATTCTCTCTAAGCCCATACCTGTATCGACTGAAGGTTTTGGTAATGCATGCATGACACCTTTTTCATCGCGGTTATATTGCATAAAAACAATATTCCAAATTTCAATGAATCGATCGCCGTCTTCGTCCTTAGATCCAGGCGGACCACCTGGGATATGGCTTCCGTGGTCATAAAAAATTTCAGTACATGGACCACATGGACCTGTATCACCCATCATCCAAAAATTATCTGATGCATACTTAGCACCCTTGTTATCACCAATACGAATGATTTTGTCTGGATGAATGCCGATTGATTTAGCCCAGATATCGTATGCTTCATCATCTTCACTATAGACAGTTACAAGGAGTTTCTCTTTGGGGATTTTATAAATTTCCGTGAGAAGTTCCCAGGCATATTGGATTGCATCTTTTTTGAAGTAATCACCAAAGCTGAAATTGCCGAGCATTTCAAAAAAAGTATGATGCCTTGCGGTATAGCCTACGTTTTCTAAGTCGTTATGTTTGCCGCCCGCTCTGACACACTTTTGGCTTGAAGTCGCTCTGGCATAAGTACGTTTATCAAATCCTAAGAACACGTCTTTGAATTGATTCATACCTGCGTTTGTAAATAATAAAGTAGGATCTTCTCCAGGCACTAATGAGCTTGAAGCTACAATTTGATGTTGTTTGTTCTTGAAAAAATCTAAGAAAGTATTTCTAATTTCTTCGCTAGAAATAAATGGGTGATTTGATGCAGTTGACATACGCTAGCTATTCTTCCTTGGCATTCAATATTTTTTTTATAAGCGAAACATCAAACCCGCGACTTTGTAGAAAGCGAGCCTGTTTTGACCATTCTTCTTTAGAAGATGGGAGGAGTTTAAATTTCTTTTGCCACACTTGTTTTGCATATAATAATTCTTGGTTTTTAAGAGGGCCTATGAACTGTTCTATCAGTGCCTGCTCTATTCCTTTTTCTTCAAGTTCTCGAATGATCTTATATCGTCCGAATTTATTTTTTTTTGCATGAATAAATTGTTCACAATACCGCTCATTAGACAGCCATCCATCTGACACTAGAGATGATATAAAAAGATCTAGTGCGTCTTCATCAAATTCGAGCGTATGAGCGTACTCACTTAATTTCAATTTCAATTCGAGATGTGAATACTCTCTTTTTGCTAGGTAATACAGCGCTCTTTTTTTAAGTAAAACTAATGGATTGTTTTTTGTGTTACTCAGTTTCGTCTGTTTCCTGCGGTGCAGTCATCGCCTCGTTGAGGGCTGATGAGTTTGCCCTAATCTTATCTTCAATTTCTTGAGCAATTTTTGGATTTTCTTTTAAAAATTCTCTTGCGTTGTCTTTGCCTTGGCCAATTTTCTCACCGTTATAGCTATACCATGACCCTGCTTTTTCAATGAAATTTAATTGGGCACCAATTTCAATAATTTCACCTTCTCTTGAAATGCCTTCACCATAAAGCACATCAAATTCAGCCTGTTTAAATGGAGGCGCCACCTTATTTTTAACCACTTTAACTCTTGTTTCAGCGCCCACGACTTCATCGCCTTTTTTGATTGCACCAATACGACGAATATCAAGCCTCACAGATGCGTAGAATTTCAAAGCATTACCGCCCGTCGTCGTTTCTGGGTTGCCAAACATTACACCAATCTTCATACGAATTTGGTTAATGAATATGACAAGCGTATTTGTTTTTTTAATGTTGCCGGTTAATTTTCTTAAGGCTTGTGACATTAGACGCGCTTGAAGACCCATATGAGAGTCGCCCATTTCACCTTCAATTTCAGCGCGCGGTGTTAATGCTGCTACAGAGTCAATGACGACAATATCCACTGAGCCGCTGCGGACAAGCATGTCTGCAATTTCAAGGGCTTGTTCGCCTGTGTCTGGTTGGGATATGAGTAAGTCCGGAACTACGACACCTAATTTGGCAGCATATTGAGGATCAAGTGCATGTTCAGCATCAATAAAGGCAGCCACACCACCAAGCTTTTGCATTTGTGCAATGACGGAGAGTGTTAAAGACGTCTTTCCTGAGGATTCTGGGCCGTATATTTCAACTACACGTCCTCGAGGAAGGCCACCTATGCCGAGCGCAATATCAAGACCTAAGGAACCTGTTGAAACGGATTGAATGTCCTGGATAACATCGGAATCATCCATCCTCATGACGGAGCCTTTTCCGAATTGTTTTTCGATCTGCGCTAATGCGGCAGCGAGTGCCTTACTTTTATTGTCATCCATCTAAATTTGCCTTTAATTAAAGTGTTTTTATCACTAATAATTATTTCATACTTGGGGGTTTAAAGTAAGCGCTAAGACCTGATTTAGTGCAAATAGACAAGAAGATTCACGTATATTTTCCCTTGATCCAGGGAAGACTTTTGAAGCATTAAAAATAATCTTATTTTGATGGGCGATAGCAAAGAAAACAGTACCGACAGGCTTCTCAATAGACCCTCCTGAGGGACCTGCAATGCCTGTGATTGATAAAGCTATTTGAGCATGGCTCTCGTTAAGAGCGCCTAATGCCATTTCGGAAGCAACTTCTTTACTGACTGCACCAAATTTTAAAAGCGTATCTTGACTGACTTTAAGTAATTCAATTTTTGATTCATTACTATATGTCACGAATCCTCGGTCAAACCAGACAGAGCTACCAGGAATATTTGTGAGGTGCTGACAAACTAACCCCCCGGTGCATGACTCAGCAAGCGCTATCCGAAATTTTTTTTTCGTGAGCGCATTGCCAAGCTCAAGGCAGATATCTTGAATCATTGTTTGCGTCATTGAATTGAGAAATAAATAAGTAGTGCAAAAAATGCAGCAACATAATCGTCAAGCATGATGCCTAATCCGCCCCCCACATGCTTATCTAGATAATTGATTGGAAAAGGCTTCCAAATATCAAAGATTCTAAAGAGCACAAATAACTCAAAAATTTTGAGAGCATTTAAAAGAGGTTGCGCAATGATTAACATTAAAAAGAAAGCGGAGATTTCATCCCACACAATAGCGCTTGGATCTTTAACTTTAAGTGCAAGTGCTGTTTGATTACAAATAAAGACGCCTAAAATTGTAAACACGAAAGCCATCATCATCTGTATGGAAAAGCTATACGACGATGCCCATAAATAAATAGGAATTCCTACAAGTGTTCCCAGCGTGCCCGGCGCTCTTTTTGAAAGTCCCGCACCAAAACCTAGAGCTAAAAAATATGACGGATGCTTTATTAGAAATTTAAGATTAGGCAAAATGATCAAATCCTTTTTTATTGAATGATATGGATTTGCCTTTTTGATCCATGATTTTTAGTGTTTTGTTCTGAGTGATAACACCAATGACGCTAATAGCTGTGTTCGTTTTTTTTGCAATTTTTTCTATAGAGAGCCTATGCTTTTTCGATGCTGTAAATAGTAATTCATAATCATCACCACCATTTAATGCAAATTGATATTTTTTTGATGTATGAATAAATTGATCACATGGGATTTCATTAAGTAAAAGACTAGCGCCAACAGTTGAAGCTTTTAAGATATGACTTAAGTCTTGAATGAGGCCATCAGAAATATCAATACAGCTATTCGCATAGTGAGATAAATGGGAGCCAATTAAAACTTTAGGTGAAGGCGTTTCAAGCGCTTTTATACATTTCACTTTTAAAGAAGGAGCAAGCTTTAACTTCCCCTGGAGGCTCGCCAAGCCCATGGAGGCCATCCCTAATTGGCCGGTCACCCATATATCGTCATTTATTTTTGCACCAGACCTTAATAGACTTTTATTTTTTTTAACTTCGCCCATGATCGTGATTGAAATTGTAAGAGGACCTTTTGTAGTATCACCACCAATAAGATCAATACCAAATTGATCAGCACATTTAAAAAAGCCTTTTGAGAATTCTTTCAGCCAGCCATGATTTATTTTAGGAAGCGAAATCGATAAAGTCGCCCATTTAGGTATGGCGCCCATCGCTGCAATATCAGATAAATTAACTGCAAGAGATTTCCAGCCTAAGTGAGCTGGATTTGTATTTTTTAGAAAGTGAACATTTTCTACAAGCATGTCCGAAGAAATAACTATTTCACGATTTTTTTTGATATGAATAATTGCTGCATCATCACCCACACCCAGCAATGTCTGTTTCATTTTTTTCTTAAAGTATTGATCAATAATTTCGAACTCTGAGGACATAATTATTTAGTTTTAGGCCTAAAAGCCTTCACGATATCTTGATGTGTTTCAATAAAAGAGCCATTTAAAAGATCAATACAATAAGGCACGGACGCAAAAATGCCATGCACCATCACTTCCCCTTGGTCATTTTTCAATCCCTCAAGTGTTTGCGCAATAGATTTAGGTTGGCCAGGCAAATTAATAATAAGGGTATTTTTACGCACAACTGCAACCTGCCTCGATAGAATGGCAGTGGGGACGAAATGTAAGCTGATTTGACGCATTTGCTCACCAAAGCCTGGCATCTCACGATCTGCAATTGCTAAGGTGGCCTCAGGCGTGACGTCTCTTAGAGCAGGGCCTGTTCCGCCTGTCGTAAGAATAAGATCGCACAAATCGATATCTACAAAATGAATCAAAGAAGATTCAATGATTGGTCTTTCGTCAGGGATAATTTTTTCTATCGTTTCGAAGGGGGAAATGAGGGCTTTTTGAAGCCAAGCCTTCAGATGAGGAATGCCTTGATCCTCGTATTCGCCTTTTGAAGCTCGATCGCTAATTGAAATGAGTCCAATTTTAGTGAACTTATTTTTCATGATGGGTCATAATTAGTGAAAGTTCGATCATAACATTATCGCTTTAAGGGAATTCTATGCAATTTAAACTTATTTTTGTCATCCTCAATTTATTAAGCACTCTGGCATTTGCTGAAGAGACTAATCTATTTCAAGTAAATTATCTTACGCAAAGTAATAACAGTCTTCATTCGTTGCAAAAAAAGCCTGATACAAAAATTTATGCTGGTATGAATAAAGAAAAAGACAATATTAGAATGTTAGAAGATGGCTATGACCTTATGGGAACCTCTGCATTTCAGGGACCTTTTACGGAACCTAACCAAGCGCTTAAACATGCCCAATCGATCGAAGCAGATGTGGTTTTAGTCTACGATCGTAAAATTAATGAAATGACCCGAACAGAGCGCCTAAGACAGATTCATGCTGAAATGAAAAAAGACAGCAAGAGTGAAAAAAATAGTGTGATTGAGGTGAGTGAAGCGGACTTGCAAGATAAAAATAGTAAGTTTGACTTTTATGCAACCTATTGGGCTAAGCTTCCTCAGCCAATTTTAGGATTACATGTCATTAAGTTAATTAAGAAAAACTCAGACACCAAAGAGAAGAAGGAAGAGGCTGGCTTGAAAGTCATTGCAGTGATTAAAGATTCACCCGCATTTAAATCAGGCATTCAAAAAGGTGATGTGATACTTGTATTAAATGATGTTAATACTGAGTCGCCTGAAGAGTTCGCTAAATCAGTATTCAAACAGCAAGGCAATAAAGTGAAAATTAAATATGCAAGAGATAATGAGGAAAAGGTTGTAGTTACTGAACTTAACCGCAGATAATTTTATTTCTCTATAATTTTTTTTATAAGCTTAAATAATTCTCGACTATATTTAGGCGCTTTATCTTTAGTCTTTTCTTCAACTGCTTCTTTGATTGTGTTTAATAAAATTAATTTTTCTTCTGTAGGAAACTTAATTAAGAAATCATTAACACTTCCAGGATCTTCAACTAATTTTTTCCGCCACAATTCTATATTGTGAAAATGTTGTTTTTCTTTAATTTCTTGCTGATCCCAAAAAGTCATAATCGTATTTAATTCAGTAGCATCAAAATTTCTCATGAGCTTGCCAATATATTGACTCTGACGCCTTTTAGCGCCATTACTCGTAATTTTTTGCATAGCTATAATTGCTTCAAATAAATCGGGTGGTAAATTCAAAGCCTTTAATTTGGATACTGATAAATCACATAATTTCAATCCAAGTGATTGAAGTTTTTCAGCTTCAAGTTTAAGCTGCGTCCTGCTGACGGTATTATTTTCGAAATCTTTATCTTTTGCCATATGAATGTAAGTGACTTAATAGAGTGACTATTTCTAAGTTATGATAACAGGGTTTACTTTCCTACCTATAGAGACATGAAAAAAAATCAATTTGATTTAGAACAATTAAAAAAAATTGCTGATCACACATTGCATTATGCAAAGAGTATAGGTGCTACCGCATCTGAAGTTGAGCTAAGTTATGGTACAGGTAAAAATGTTTCTGTACGTTTAGGTGAGCTTGAAACACTTGAAATCAATAGAGATAAAGGATTTTCTGTCACCCTTTATAATGGCCAGCGCAAGGGCAGTTCAAGCTCATCTGATCTATCCATGCAAAGTATTGAAGATACCGTAGAGGCTGCTTTTAATATTGCGCGCTATACAGCACCCGATCCTTTTTTTGACTTAGCTGATAAAAATCTGATGGCGACGAACATGCAAGATCTTGATTTGTATAATGCATGGGAGATCTCTATTGACCATATGATTGACCTTGCGAAAACATGTGAGGCTTCAGCGCTTGGTGTAAGTCAAAAAATTACAAATTCCGAAGGGGCTAGCATTTCATCTTCCGAGGGTATTTTTATTTATGCTAATAGTCATGGTTTTATGGGCGGCTATCCCACATCGAGACATTCGGTTGGCTGCTCTGTGATTGCAGAAGAAAAGTCGATGATGCAAAGAGATTATTGGTATTCGTCAGCAAGACATGTTGAAGATTTAGAGTCAGTTGAATCGGTAGGAAAATTAGCAGGCACACGAACGCTCGCTCGACTAGGCGCTAAAAAAATTCAGACATGCCATGCGCCAGTTATTTTTGAAGCGCCGATAGCGACCGGACTGATCTCATCTCTTATCTCAGCCATCTCTGGCGGTAATTTATATCGCCAATCTTCATTTCTTCTAAACTCGCTCGGCGAAAAAGTAGCAAGCGATCAATTAACGATTGAAGAAGACCCTTTCCTTTTGCGGGGAGATGCAAGCTCTATGTTTGATGATGAAGGGGTAGCGACAAATTCAAGACTGTTAGTTGACCAAGGTACTATCAATGGATACCTTCTATCTTCTTACACCGCCAGAAAGCTTGGCATGCAATCAACAGGTAATGCTGGTGGTGCGCATAATCTTATTGTGAAGACGGGCAATCAAAATCTAAAAGATCTTATTAAACAAATGCATAAAGGTCTGTTTGTAACAGAGCTACTTGGTCACGGCATCAATATGGTCACAGGTGATTATTCTAGAGGTGCTGCAGGGTTTTGGGTTGAAGATGGGGTGATTGCTTATCCCGTTGAAGAAATTACGATTGCAGGCAATATGAAAGATATGTTGAAACAGATTTTAGCGATTGGAAATGATGTTTACAGAAACGGATCGAAACATACGGGTTCGATCTTACTAGAATCAATGAGTATTGCTTCTAGTTGATAAAAAGCTAATTAGTTGCCAAGAGACATCATGTAAGGATTAACGCCATTTGGATCTTCTACGCCATCTTTTACTAAGTTTTCTCTATTTTGCATATAACTATCACGCATATAAGCATAAGGATCAAAAGATTTGTCACGAATATCAATGTCATCCATAAGTTGAGCGCGTTTATCAATTAGAGCTGCTCCAATTAAAGCCCATCTAGCAGGGTCATCATTGATATAACCAATTGGATTAAAGAAGAGTGCGTCAGTTGCCAACCCAATACCGTCTCTGGTGCTTGATGGGCCGAAAATAGGAAGTACTAAATACGCCCCACTATTAAAACCATAGTAACCAAGCGTTTGACCAAAATCTTCTTTTGTACGAGTGCCGCCTGCTTTTGTATGCACATCAAATAGACCGAGCAAACCCACGGTTGAATTTAAGGCTACTCGACCCGTTGTATTCGCTGCTTGCTTGAATTTAAATTGGAATAATTCGTTTACGAGCGTTACAACATCAAAGATATTTTTAAAGAAGTTACTTACACCTGTTTGAACAGGGGTGGGTGTAATTGCTTGGTAGCCCTGAGCTACAGGTTTTAATGCTACTTTATCAACGACATCATTAAATTTATAAACTGTTCGATTAAGACCTTCGAGAGGATCTTTATTTTGTTGTGAAGCACAACCAAACATGACGAAAGTGACTAAGATTGCCACGAGGAATTTGCTGATGTGTTTTGTCATGTCAAAAGAATTCATTAAAGTTAGGCAAATTATCTATTAATGTTGTTTTTTTGTCTATAACTTATTGAAAATACAAGCCTGGAGGCCTTTGGTGTTGCATAAAAACAACATCCTAGTTTTTGGCCGATTTATAGAGGGCCAGCGCTTTAATTCTTTGCGAAGCATGGTCAATGATGGGCATTGGGTAGCTCATTTTATTAGCGTTTTGACTGAGCCATGGGGAGTGAATCTCATCATCACTGCAATGATCAAGCTCAGGGATATATTTTTTAATAAATTTACCTTGAGGATCGAATCTTAAGGACTGCGTAATTGGGTTAAAAATCCTAAACCATGGTTGAGCATCACAACCTGTAGATGCTGCCCATTGCCAACCGCCGTTATTAGCACTCAAGTCAAAATCAATAAGCTTTTCTGCAAAATATGCCTCACCCCATCGCCAATCAACAAGAAGATCTTTGACTAAAAAAGAAGCGGCAATCATTCTAAGCCGATTATGCATAAAGCCTGTTTGGTTAAGTTGTCTCATTGCAGCGTCGACAATCGGAAACCCAGTTTGGCCCTCTGTCCATGCTTTGAAATAATCAGGGTTATTTTCAAAAGCGATCGATTCATAGTCTTTTTTGAAAGCTCTCCCGAGTGCTACGTCTGGACGATGAAATAGAATTTGAAAATAAAATTCACGCCAAATCAATTCATTAAGCCATGTTTCAGTGCCTTCATTAAAGGACTCTTGGGTTAGCCGAACAAGCTGTCTTATGGAAAGCGTACCAAATCTTAAGTGGACAGAAAGGTATGAGACACCTTTAACCGCTGGGAAATCGCGCGTTTTTTTGTAGAGCGCTATTCTCTCTTTAAAATCCTCAGTGAGTAATTTTCCTCCAGTCATACCGGTATGAATTTTTATTTGATGAAGATTAGTTTTTTTAAATCCCATGTCCTCAAGGCTCAATAGAGGATCAGATTTAAATTGAGCAAGATTTTCGATAAACGGCTCAATGTCGAAGCGAGGTATCGTAGTTTGAGCAAGTTTTTTTAAATAATTATTTTTGTAAGGCGTAAAAACAGTATAGGGCTTATCTAGCGCAGTCAGAATCTCATCTTGTTCAAAAATCACCTGATCTTTAAAGCCATAAAATACAACATTTTTTTTAATCGCAATATTTTTTATTTCTTCATCTCGCTTGATAGCTTGCGGCTCATAATCTCTGTTGGTATAGATTGCTTCGATCTTAAATTGATCAATGACATGAGAAATTGCATCAGAAGCCAAGCTATGCATCACAATTAAATCAGATTTTTTTTGAATAAGACTTTCTTTAAGTTCTTTAATGCTTTCCCAAATAAATTCGACGCGCCTATCCTCTTTATTTTTTAAGGCATCTAAAATTTCTTTATCAAAAATAAAAATACAAAAAACTTGTTTAGACTCTTGAAGCGCATGAGAAAGAGCAGCATGATCATAATCACGTAAATCTCTTCTAAACCAAACAAGTGAATTGTTATATTTTTTATTCACGATGATAAGGATGATTTTCTAAAATTGAGTGGGCTCGATATAGCTGCTCTGCCACTAAGACTCTTACAAGAGCGTGGGGAAATGTTGATTTGGATAGGCTCCATATAAGATTGGCTTTCTGAAGAACGTCTTCATGTATGCCATCAGCGCCGCCAATCACAAAGGCAATATGTTTGAAATGTTCTGACCAATGATTAAATTTTTGAGCTAGTTCTTGCGATGTGAACTGAACTCCCTTTTCATCAAGCACAATTAAAAATTCTTTATCGAGATGAGATAAAATTTTTTCAGCCTCAATCATTTTTTTTTGCTCTATGGAATCAAATTTTTTTTCTGGTTTGATTTCTACGAGCTGAGGAGAAAAATCGTGATTGAGCTTTGAAATGTACCCATCAAAAGCTTCGGTAATCCAGCCTGGCATTTTATTGCCAATTGAGATGATTTTAATTTTCAATGAAGCGAATTAATTTTTTTTGGAGATTTTTTTGGAGGCTCTATCCACAATTGCTCAAGATTATAATAGGCACGCGTGGTAGGGAGCATGATATGCACAATGACATCATCCACATCTACTAGAACCCATTCACCTTCTTTTTCACCCTCAACCCCATTGATATGAATATTAAGCGACTTCATTTTTTCGCAAACATTGTGAGCGAGAGCTTTTGTTTGTCTCGTTGAGTTGGCGCTTGCAACCACCATAAAACTTGTAACCGTTGTAATTTTTCTTACATCAATAACTTCAATATCGAACGCTTTAATATCTTCAAGCGCCTCAATTACCGCTTTTTTAATATCATTCAAGGTCATTGATGATTAAGCAGCCTGAATCTGAATAAAATCTTTTTTTGCAATAATCTGGTTTTTTTCGTTAACGTAAATAAGCGCTGGTTTGTATTTTTCTAGCTCTAGCTCAGAGTAATTTGCATAGGTTGCAATAATAATAAGATCACCAGGGTTAGCTTTGTGCGCTGCTGCTCCATTAATCGAAATAACACCTGAATTTCTTTGCGCCCTAATAGCGTAAGTTGTAAAACGTTCGCCGTTAGTAATATTGTAGATAGCAATTTGCTCGTATTCTCTAATTTGAGCTGCCTCAAGCAATGTTTCGTCAATCGCACATGAGCCCTCATATTCAAGTTCGGAATGCGTAACTTGAACGCGATGAAGTTTAGATTTGAGCATGATTCTTTGCATATATTTGGGCTACAAAACCAGGTATAAAGGATGTCCTATTATAGCCAGTTCAATCCTGGATGCAAAATTCAATATTATCAATGAGGCGAACAGACCCTAGGGTGGCGGCTCCTAAAATAACTATCTGATTTTCATCATGAACTGGATTTTCAAGTGATTGAGCTGAGCGAATCGATAGATAATCGACTGACCATCCAGAAGTATTTAATACGCTCAATGCGTGCGCTTCAATTTCTTTAAATGAAGAAGTTTTTTGTATCACCTTTTCCTTCATAGCATTCAATTGCTCAAATAATTGAGGGGCTTTTTTTCTATCCTCCAGGGAAAGTAAATTATTTCTAGAGCTTTTTGCTAGGCCGTCATGATCTCGAACTGTATCGATTCCAACAATTTCAATAGGATAGTTAAGCTGTTTTACTAATGCTTTAATCAAAAAAAGTTGTTGAAAATCCTTTTTTCCAAAAAAAGCTATGTCAGGATGAATAAGGTTAAATAATTTACAGACAATAGTGGCGACGCCATTAAAATGCCCTGGTCTAAATTTTCCACACAAATCGTTTGCAATGCCAGGGAGCTTAATTTCAATTGTTTCTAATGAATCAAGAATATCTTCTTCGGATGGAGCAAATACGAAAGATATGTCCAATTCTTTAAGTATAGATAAGTCTTCCTTTAATGTCCGCGGATAATTTTTAAAGTCTTCTTTTGAGTTAAATTGAAGTGGATTAATAAAAATGCTTACTACAATATTTCTTGAAACTTTTGATGCTTCTTGAATGAGTTTAATGTGGCCTTCATGGAGATTCCCCATGGTAGGCACAAAAGCAATATGTGTTAATCCCTTTAATGTTTGAATTAATTGGTTTTGAGTATGAATGACATCCATACTTTAAGAATGATTTTTCATGAACTGCAAAAGAAGGTTTTTGACGTCGCTATTTTTACTTGGTGCGGATGTTTTGTTTAAATAAAGATCATGAGATGTATTCGAATTTATTAATAAATCATACAAAATAAAAACCTCGCCATCGCATGATGAGCCCGAATGAAATCCAATCGTCGGAATAGATATTTCTTGTGTAATTCTCTTGGCAACATTCTCAGGGACAGAAGATAGCACCAACATATCGGCCCCAGATTTCTCAAGCGCTTTTGCATCCTCAAGAATAGTTTCTAGAGTTTTTTCTAATGAAGTTTGAATTTCATTGCTATCCATATCTTTAATGCTTTGTGGCATATATCCTATATGACCACATACTTTAATATTTTTTGTTTTTAAGTGGCTAACGATAGATGCCAATGATGCACCACCTTCGAGCTTAACCATATGTGCCCCTGCTTCAATAAGCGCTATGGCACTTTTGTATGCAAGGTCATTGGTCTCATAAGTATGGATAGGTAGATCACTGATAATGAGTGTAGATTTAGCACCCTGCGCGACCGCTCTCGTGTGATAAATCATATCGTTTAAAGAAACATCATGCGTATTCACATCGCCCTTAATAAACATACCCAGAGAATCTCCCACTAAAATAGCATCAACTTCTATTGACTCTAAGAGCCGTGCAAAAGATGCATCGTAGCAAGTGAGAATAGTAATTTTTTTACCATTTTTTATTGTAGATTTAAGAGGTATTGAGTTCATAGAAGCTGAGGATTAAAAAACTCACGATTACTTTTGATGTTCATGATTCGTTCAACCAAGAGATCAATTGCATTTTTATCTTTGAGAATATTTAAATTTTCATTGTTAAGAATTAAAACAGGTGAGTGATCATAACTATGAAAAAATTGGCTATATGATTCAGCAATCGCTTCTAAATATTCAGTTGAAATATCCATCTCAAAATCAATACTTCTATCTTTAATTCTTTTTTCTAGAGTTTCTATCGATGTTTGAATATAAATAATGAGATCTGGTTTTGGAGCTTTTAATTGCAAGTGGGAAAAGATTTGATGGTAAAGATTAAACTCTTCTTGATCTAAATTAATTTTTGCAAAGATAGGATCTTTTTCAAGAAAAAAGTCAGCAATCGTTGATTCTTTAAACATATCTATCTGTGAAATTTTTTGAATCTGATCCGCTCTTTGAAAAAGAAAAAATAACTGAGTTGATAAAGCATAGCGCTTCATGTCTTCATAAAACTTTGGCAAAAAAGGATTTTTTTCGGCTTTTTCGCTTAAAAAATTGACTGAGAATCGGTCAGCTAAAATTTTTGCTAGCGTTGATTTTCCTGAGCCAATAGGCCCTTCAACTACGATGTAAGGAAATCTATCAAAAATATTCATAGAGTTATGCGTTTAGTATTTTCTGGGTCTAATCCTTTGGCTATTTTAGCGATATCTCCGAAAGGGGGAATAGAAATATTTTCATTAATTTCTTGTAAGGGGAAAATAACAAAGGCCCGCTCATGCATTCTTGGATGCGGTATCGTAAGTTTAGGCTCATCCAGTCTCATGTCCCCATAAAGAAGAATATCTAAATCAAGCGTTCTAGGCGCGTTAGGGAATGGACGCTCTCTTTTGTGTGAGATTTCTATCATTTGAAGTTCCGTTAAGAGCTGATGAGGGCTGAGATCAGTTTCAATTGATACTACAGCATTTATAAAGTCGGGTTGGTCTTTATAACCTAGAGGCGAACTGCTATAGCAACTTGATTTTTTTATAAGTCTGCTTTTGGGCATGTTCCCAATTTCATTGAATGCAGAGGTAACTTGATTTAGTGGATTTGCAAGATTACTTCCTATTGCAATGTAAGCTAAGGTGCCCATCTTTGATTATTTGCGGGTAAGTTGTTTAACCATTAATGATTTTTCATGGTGATCAGCATCAATAAAACTTGTCCACCATATGCCGATACTCTGATCAAGCTGATTAGATTGACATCGCAATAGCATAAAGTCATAAGCAGCTCTGAATCTTGGATGAAGCAATAATCGGTATATTTTTTTTGGAGATTGATTTTCAAATCGTGGCTGCAATCGCCATATTTCTTTCATAGTAATTGTGAAGCGTTTATGAATAGGGAAAAGTTTAATTTGTTTTTCGATTACTTCATCAATCGCTTGGTTAAGGCCTGCTATAGAATTTTTAAGCTCGACTTTGTATTGGTCCCACAATAAATAAACTTGATGCCACAATAAAAATGAAAATAAGAAACTCGGGTTACATGACTTGTCTTGGTTAATTCTTAAGTCAGTATTTTTAAGGCCATTCGAAATGAAAAGATTAATCTCTTCTGATTTAAATGTTGGTGATAAGAAAAACTGTGAGTAGATATTTTCATCTTGCATTACTTTATAGCTGTTTAATGCGTGACCTGTTAAGAAAAATTTAATAACTTCATCAAACAGCCTTGAATGAGGAATGTCATGAAGTAGAGGAATAATTTTTTTAATAGGACTTCTTGAAGGACTATGAAGAGTCATATTGAGTTTTGCACATACACGGAATGCTCTTAATATGCGAATAGGGTCTTCTTGATAGCGTTTTTCTGGATCGCCAATCATTCGAATAATCCCATGTTTAAGATCTTCTAGTCCTTCATGAAAATCAACAAGCTTATGATTCGTTGGACTATAAAACATTGCATTAATAGTGAAGTCGCGTCGCATCGCATCTTCTTCTATGGTTCCATAATGATTATCATCCCTAATCATAGAGCCGTCAGACTGAGGAATTTCTTTTTGCTGGGAGCGGTATGTAGAGACTTCAATGACTTCTCGTCCGTATATCACATGAACTAATTTGAAACGTCGTCCGATCATCCTAGAGCGCCTAAATAAATGATGTATTTGATCGGGTGTTGCATTTGTAACTACGTCGAAGTCTTTTGGCTTAATCCCAAAAAGAAGATCTCTGACTGCTCCTCCTACAAGATAAGCTTCAAAACCGTTATCTTCTAGAACTTCTATAGTTTTGATTGCATGAACGCTGATAAGACTGACATCAATTTTTTTGAAATCGATTTCAAAGTTAGATTTTTTAGTTTTTTTAAATTTTTTAAAAAAGGCTTTAAGTATAGGAGGGGTCGATGACATTAATGAAGATCTGTATTAACTAATATCTTTTTTCCAAAAAACGTCTTTAACTTTTTTATGTTTATTGATAACTCTCGCAAGCACAAATAAAAGATCTGAGAGCCTATTAATAAACTGAAGAGAGTAAGCGTTAATCGGATCTTTTGCGTTGAGTTTAAATATAGCTTGTTCGGATCTTCTGCAAATTGTTCTGGCCATATGACAAAATGCTGCAGCTCTTGAGCCTCCCGGAAGAATAAATTCTTTCAAGGGAGGTAAATCTTTATTGTATGAGGTGATAATTTCTTCTAATTCAAGAACATCATTTTTTAGGATAATTTTGTGTCCTGGCATTGATATTTCGCCACCTAAGTTAAATAGGTGATGCTGTACAACAGTTAAAATTTTATTGATTTTTGGCGGGAGACTTTCTGTAAGCATAAGCCCAATCATTGAATTAAGCTCGTCTATCGCACCTAGGGCTACGATACGATCGCTAAATTTACTAGTCTTTGATCCATCGCCGAGGCCTGTGGATCCTTTGTCTCCACCCCTGGTGAATATTTTTGATAAACGGTAACCCATGATTTTCCTTTTCAATCTATTGTACATTAAGCTTGCTATCATCTATATTTAGATTTGAATAAAACTTTAGATTAAACCCATGTCTCCATCTCAAAATAATGCTATTGGTGTGATTGATTCCGGAGTAGGGGGCATTTCAGTTCTTAAGTGTATAAGAGCGCATTTGCTTCATGAGAATCTCATTTATGTTGCAGATTCTAGGTTTGCACCTTATGGTGAAAAATCAAACGAAGAAATTACGCGTCGCGTCTTAACTGCTTTTGAATTTTTAAATAAACAAGACGTTAAGTGCATTGTCGTAGCTTGTAATACTGCTACAGCTGCCTCAATTCAGATACTCAGAGAACGCTTTCATTTTCCGATTATAGGTATGGAGCCAGCAGTTAAGCCCGCCTCACTGATGTCAAAAAATAAAATAGTTGGCATATTGGCAACATCAGGTACTTTATTAAGTGCAAAATTTTCAGCACTTCTCGAACACCATAGTAATGATATTCATTTTATTACGCAGCCATGTTTTGGCTTGGTTGAACTTATTGAGCAAGGTGATTTAGGGAGTCCAGCGCTTATTGCACTTTTAAAAAAGTATATTGACCCTCTTTTAAAAGAAAAAATTGATACCCTAGTGCTGGGGTGTACGCATTATTCTTTTTTAAAGCCCGTAATTCAAACATTAATACCGGATCATATTAAGATTGTAGACACAGGCGAAGCAGTAGCAAGTTATTTAAAACATGTATTAATAGAAAAGGATTTACTAAATCAAAATAGCGCCTCAGGGACAACTCATTTCTGGACAAATAGCTTAGATCAAAATGCGGATAAGGTTATAGCGGAACTGTGGGGGCAAGGCCCGGAAAGCTTTAATTACAGAGGCCTTTGGGTTTAATTTATTTTAGCTTATAAGTTGTACCGCAATAGGGGCAGGACACCATGCCCGTTTGCGTGATATCTAAAAACACTCTTGGGTGAGATGAGAATAAATTTTCTTTTTGCGTAGGACAAAACAATGGAAGACTTTTTTTATCTACGCTTATCACTTTATTATTCATGTGTTAAACGTGAGTAAGCCAATCTGCATATTTTTTTGATTTTCCTGTAACAGCATCAAAATAAATACTTTGTAATTCTTTAGTTATTTCTCCGCGATGGCCTTTGCCAATCATTCTTCTGTCTAGTTCTTTAATAGGCGTAACTTCCGCAGCTGTTCCTGTAAAGAAAGCTTCATCAGCAGTATAGACTTCATCTCGTGTGATTCTTTTTTCAATCACTGGTATTTTTAAATCATTTGCAATTTGAATGATCGTATCGCGGGTAATACCCTCTAATGCACTCGTAAGATCAGGCGTCATCAGTTTGTTATGTTTGACGATAAATATATTTTCACCTGAACCCTCAGTAACCAAACCATTTACATCAAGCAATAATGCTTCGTCATAGCCGTCTTGACATGCTTCTTGATGCGCTAGAATTGAATTCATATAGTTACCATTTGCTTTTGCTTTACACATGGTGATGTTGACGTGATGTCTAGAAAAAGACGATGTTTTTACGCGAATACCATTTTCAAGCGCTTCTTTGCCCATATAAGCGCCCCATTCCCATGCTGCAACGATGACATGTGTCGATAAAGTTTTTGCAGAAATTCCCATGGCTTCAGCGCCATAAAATGCCATAGGCCTAATGTAAGCCGATTCTAATTTATTTTCTTTAACGGCTTTTTTGTGAGCATCCATAATGACATTTTTGTCATAAGGCATTTTCATTCCAAGAATATGCGCAGAATTAAAGAATCGATCCGTATGTTCTTTGAGTCTAAAAATGGCAGTGCCTTCATTGGTTTTATAGGCCCTTACTCCCTCAAAGACACCCATACCGTAGTGAAGAGTGTGAGTAAGCACATGAGTTTTAGCCTCACGCCAAGGCGTCATTTTGTTATCAAACCAAATGTGTCCGTCACGGTCTTCCATTGAACTTGGGATTGCCATAGTTTTCCTTAAAATTGGTGAATCATCGTTAGGTTTCTTTGATGCTTAATTGTCATTTATTAACATGATAAAATGAATCGCTTTTATTGAGAAACATATTATGAAAAAAATTGTACTTTTATTTTTAATCCTCATTTGTCTTGTCTCTTGTCAAAACTCTAATCAACAGACTTTTGTGGGTACAGATATAAGCTCTGTTCGTATGGACACGGCTTTTAGTTTAAAAGACTTTAATGGGCGCATAAGAACTTTAGAAGACTTTAAAGGTAAAGTCGTAGTGCTTTTCTTTGGTTTTACGCATTGTCCTGATATATGCCCTACAACTTTGACTGATCTTAAAAAAACAATGGTTCTCCTCAAGGATAAGGCCTCAGCAGTGCAAGTTATTTTTATTACCTTAGATCCAGCGCGCGATACCGAGGATGTTTTGAAGAAATTTATTCCAACCTTTAATAGTTCTTTCCTAGGACTTACTGGAACAGAGAGTGATATCGATAAAGTTGCAAATCAATTAAAGATTTTTAATAAAAAAGTGAATGACGGAAGTAAAGCCGGCTACACGATTGATCATAGTGCAGGTTTGTATGTTATTGATAAGAAGGGGAGCATTAAGCTTCATATAAGTAACGGACAAAAACCTGAAGACTTAGCGAGCGACCTCGCAAAGCTTATTTAGCCAATAAGATACAAGTCGCTTGAGAGCGTTTTGAGTTCTTTTTCTGATGAGCGATATTCAGGAAGTACTTTTTCTACTTCTTCCCAAAAACGATTTGAATGGTTCATTTCTTTTAGGTGAGCTAATTCATGACAGATCACATAATTGATAATATGTGGGGGCGCTTGGATTAGCCTCCAATTAAGTCTAATTTCTCTTTTAGAGTTACAGCTTCCCCATCTAGATTTTGCATTTGAGAGGTAAACGCTAGAAGGATGTACATTAAGTTTAACGCTAAATACTTCTACTCTTCGAACAAAATCTTTCAATGCTTTTTCTTTTAACCATTTGGATACGAGCTTAGCGGAATGCACTTGATCATTCACACGATTTGTATCGACATGAAGTATGTCTTTATCTTGCAGAACTGAGTTTGTTTTGCTCGCCTTAAGGCTGAGAATAACTTTATTACCTAAAATGTGAATTAATTCACCTGTTTTCCAATTGATTTTCTTTTTCTTGTTTAATTGAAGGGAGAGCTTCTCTTGAATCCAATCAAGTTTTGGCGCAATAAGTTCTTCAATGCGAGATCTAGGAATAAGAATAGGCGCATGAATAACAAGGCCATCGTGATCTACTTTCAAACCAATAGTTCTTCGATTTCTTCTTTTTAGAAGGTATTTAATTTTTTTACCGCTAGGTAAAAATAACTCAAGATTGGTAGGTTTTAAATTAATCATTTAAATGTAAAACCTCTTTTTCAATCCAATTTTCGGTAAGCCTAATAATTTCATCAGGTTCTTTATTGTTTACATCTATAGCTTCGCCGATACTAACTTGGATAGTTCCTGGTTTTTTAAGAATTGAATTTTTTGGCCAAAATAAACCTGCATTATGAGCAACAGGAATGACTTGCGTATTTGTTTTTGAAGCAACCCAAGCGCCACCAATGTGATATTTACCTTTCTGTCCTGGAAGGGTTCGCGTGCCCTCAGGAAACATGACAATCCAAAAACCTTTTTTAAGTCGATCGAGACCTTGCGTAAGAATTTGTTCTAGAGATTTGCGCCCTGCTTTGCGATTAATGGCGATGGGAGATGTCATGGCTAGGCCCCATCCGAAAAACGGAACCCATAATAATTCTTTTTTAAGCACCCAAACTTGCGGAGGAAATATTTTTTGAAAAGCAAGCGTTTCCCATGCTGATTGATGTTTGGAAAGTACAATCGATGCAGTTGAACCTATGTTTTGCTCCCCTTTGACAACAAAATTTAGATTACAGGAAATTCGAAGCCAATATAGCATTGTTTTTGCCCAAATTGAAATAAATTTATACCTTGTAATGGCTGGAAACGGAAATGTAAGAAGGGATGCCAAAGTAAATGGAATAGTAAAAATCCACATACCAATTAAAAAAATAATAGATCTTAAATAAAGCATTATTTTTAAGTTAAGCGTACTCCGTAATAATTTTTTGTGCCGCTTCTGCGAGATTTTCACAAACCCAAGTATTTTTAGGTAGCCCACCTTTGGCGAGCGTCTCTTCTCCTTTGCCTGTCTTAACGAGTATAGGCTGAGCCCCTGCTGCATCAAAAGCTTGAAGATCTCTTAAGGAATCTCCTATGGCTGGAACATTTTTTAAATTGATCGAAAAACGATGGGCAATCTCTTTTAACATACCTGGTTTTGGTTTGCGGCATTCACAATTTTCTTCTGCTCTGTGGGGACAAAAGAAAATAGCGTCGATATGTCCACCTTGTTGGGAGAGTAATTTAAACATTTTTTCATGAATGAGATTAAGTGTTGATACATCAAAAAGACCCCGGCTAATGCCTGATTGATTGGTAGCTATTGCGACTTTGAAGCCAGACTGATTTAAAAGTGCAATTGACTCTAGACTGTCTTGGATGGGGATCCATTCATTAGGCGTTTTAATAAAATTTACGCTATCTTCATTGATTACGCCATCTCTATCTAGAATGACTAATTTCATAATTTAAGAGGAGAGTTTCGATAAGTCAGCAACTAAATTCATCGCCGAATAAAGTTTTTCGAGAAGGGCAAGTCGATTCATTTTGAGTGATTCATCTTCAGCATTTACCATAACATCTTTAAAAAACTGATCAATCGGATTTTTAAGTTTACAAAGTAACTTTAATGAACCCGAATAATTTTTTGCGGCATATTCTTTTCTAGACTCAGCATCTACTAAATCTAATGTTTTATATAAATTAATTTCGGCGTCATCCTTAAGTAAAGACTGATCAACTTTTAAGGTTGATTTAACGTCAGCTTTTTTAAGAATATTGCCAACTCTTTTGTTGGCTGATGCTAGGTCTTCAGATTCTGAGAGTAATAAAAACTCTTTAATTGCATTTAATCTTGGGGGTATTTCATTGATTAAGCCTGATTCAATAGCAAGCACGGCTTCGATATCGAGAGCAGCATAACCTTGGTCTTTGAAGAAATTGGACAGACGATCATAAATAAAAGAATTAAGATCTTTTGACTCTACTAATTTAGTTGCCTGAATAGACTCAGAAATAACTGTATTTAAATTTAGGCCAATATTTTTTTCAGTAAGAATACGAATGATTCCAATCACTTGACGCCTAAGCGCAAAAGGATCTTTGTCGCCAGTCGGCTTTTCACCAATACTGAATAAACCTATTAAAGTTTCAATTTTGTCAGCAATCGCAACGATATCTCCAACAGTACTTCTTGGAAGGGAATCACCAGAAAATCTTGGCTTGTAATGATCTTCAATAGCAAATGCTACCTCATCTGAAATTTTTTCATTTAAGGCGTAATATCTTCCCATGATGCCTTGAAGTTCGGGAAATTCACCTACCATGTTTGAAGATAAATCCGCTTTAGATAAATCAGACGCAAGCATTACAGCATCGAGCAATTTAGATTGGTTTAAATTTTTTACAATGAGAGATGCAATAGTTTTAACTCTCTCAGATCTCTCAGATTGTGAGCCAAGTTTATTGTGGTACACAATATGTGATAGCTGTGAGAGATAGTCTTTAAGTGGTTTTTTCTTATCTTGTGCATAAAAAAATTCTGCATCAGATAATCTTGGTCTGATCACTTTTTCATTGCCCTGAATAATGAGGTCTGAATTTTTTGGCGATATGTTTGAAACAATTAAAAATTGATTAGATAGTTTCTTATTTTTATCAATCAAAGGAAAGTATTTCTGATTAGCCTTCATGCTCAAAATAAGACATTCTTGAGGAACGTCAAGAAATTTAGATTCGAATTCACCCGCTAGAACATTTGGGTATTCAACGAGCGCTGTAACTTCATCAAGAAGGTCTTCGTCTTCAATGGGGGTAAGTTGATTTGAAAGACTGGCTGCCTTTTCATTTAAAGTGTTTTTAATTAACGCTTTTCTCTCTTCAAAGGATACAATCACGGCGCCCTCGATTTTCATTTGCTCTTCGTATTGGTCAGCATGATGAATCTCAATTATTTCTTTTTTAGACTCGAACCGATGGCCCAATGTTGTTCTATTTGAAGTAATACCTAGAACATTTGCATTGATGACATTAGCCCCATGAAGAATGACTAATCCATGAGCTGGCCGCACAAAGTTAACAGTCGTCCATCCATCCGAGAGCTGATAAGACATCATCTTTTTTATAGGTAAACGCGCAAGGCTCGATGAAATGCATTCAGCAATAATATCTTTTAGCTTTGCACCTTCTTCATTTTTATTGATATATAGAATTTCAGCATTGTTTTCATTTTTTTTAACAATGCCACTCACATCTTTTTCATTTAAACCAATCGCATGTAATTTTTTTAATAAAGCTTCAGTTGGTTTTTCTGAGCCATCAAATCCAACTGAAGCAGGCATGAGTTTAATTGATACATTCTGATTGTCTGCTTCATCTTTAACATTTTTTAAATATAAGCCAATTCTTCTTGGTGTTGAAAAGATTGAATCTTCAGATATCTCATTTGCGAGATGATGTTTTGTAAGAAATTCTTTGATATTTTTTGCGAACGAAATACCAAGCTGCTTTTGTGATTTTGGAGGAAGCTCCTCAGTTAAAAGCTCAATAAGTAAATTATCTAACTTCACGATTTAACCGTCTTTTTTGCATTGAGTTGATCAATAATTTCTTTCGCGTGGCCTTTGTCAGCTAAAGGAAAGCCTAAATTTGCGCGACTTAATAGATAGCTACTCGCAACGTTACGGGCTAAATTTCTAATACGACCAATATATTCTGCTCTTTCGGTAATACTAATAGAGCCTCTTGCGTCTAGTAGATTAAAAGAGTGTGCTGCTTTTAATACTTGCTCGTAGGCAGGAAGCGCTAAGTGCTCGCTTATAAGATGGTTGGCTTGTTTTTCATGGGCAGTAAACGCTTGAAATAAAAAATCAGCGTCACTATGTTCAAAGTTATATGCACTTTGTTCAATTTCATTTTGAAGATATACATCACCATATTTTAAATTATCAGTCCATGTGAGATCGTAAACATTGTCGACCCCTTGGATATACATAGCGAGCCTTTCTAGTCCGTAAGTGATTTCGCCTGTGATGGGTTTACAATCAATGCCTCCGACTTGCTGGAAGTAAGTGAATTGAGTAATTTCCATTCCATTGAGCCAAACTTCCCAACCTAACCCCCAAGCCCCAAGCGTTGGATTTTCCCAGTCATCTTCTACAAAGCGAATATCATTTTCTTTCAGATTAAAGCCGAGTGCTTTGAGCGACCCCAGATAAAGCTCAAGAATGTTTAATGGGGAAGGTTTAAGAACAACTTGTAATTGATAATAATGTTGAAGTCTATTTGGATTTTTACCATAGCGCCCATCTTTTGGACGGCGACTTGGTTGAACATAAGTTGCCTTCCATGGTTCTGGTCCAAGTGACCTTAAAAAAGTTGCAGTATGTGAAGTACCTGCACCCACTTCCATATCATAGGGCTGAAGGATGGCACATCCTTGGCTAGCCCAATAATGTTGAAGTTTGAGAATAATGTCTTGAAAGGTTAATTGCATAATGAATTGATCTCTAATTCAAGCATTCTACTTCTTTTTCAATATCCATAAAAGTTTTGAATGCCTCATGATCCAACCAAGAAGCGCAATGAGACATAAAGTAATAACTGGCCAATTACCAAAAAAAACATAAGGCGTTGTATTTTTAAATCCTTGCACATCAGCTTCGAGGATGCCTTCAGTAAATGCGGGTAATATTTCTTTGACAATGCCGTGCTCATCAATAATCGCAGTAGCACCTGTATTTGTCGCACGAATTAGCATTCTTCCTGTTTCGATGGCTCTTGCTTGAGAAAATTGTAAGTGTTGATAAGCAGCAATAGATCTTCCATACCATGCATCGTTGCTGACATTAGCTAAAATTGTCGCAGAAGGAAGTGCTTGAATAATTTCTTCACCAAAAACATCCTCATAACAAATATTAAAAGCAATTTTCTGATTTTCAATTGCCATGGGCTCTTGACGATTACCGCCTCTCGACAAGTCATTCATAGGCATATTGAGATAATGCGTATAAATATACTGAAAGATAAATTTTAACGGTATGAATTCGCCAAACGGCACTAAATGAAATTTTCGATAAACTTGAGACGAATTACCGTCTAAATTTAATACCACATTAAAGTATTTTGCATCTTGACGTTCAATCGCACCTATCAGAACGTGGCCTTGTACTTTTGAGGCGTGAAGTAAAACAGATTTTTTAAATGTTTCAGGAATATATTCTGCAAGGAGCGGCAAGGCAGTTTCTGGCAGAAGAATAATTTGACCTTTTGTTTTTTGAATAAGCTTTTGATAAGTTTGTAGCGTTTGTGTAACGGTTTCTTTTTGCCATTTAATATCCTGAGCAATATTGCCTTGAACAAGCGAGATGGAGATAGGTTTGCCTGTAGGCTCGGTCCATTCTATATTTTTTAAAAGCTGACCCGACACTAATACAGCAGCTATTAAACCAATCCTTAAAAGCTTTGAGCGTTTATCTTTATTCAGCAATACGAGGCTAAGAATGAGCGCTAGAGAAGTAAGTATCAGAGTGAGCCCATAAATACCAATAATAGGGAGAAATCCCACAAGAGGGCTTGAGGGAACTTGTGAATAACCCATTGTGAGCCATGGAAAGCCAGTGAAAACCCAACCTTTAATCCATTCAAAGAACGTCCAAATAAATGGGATTAAAAAAAAGCTCGATTTTTTATGTAAAGAAAACCATCCAATAAGAGCAGTAAAAAAAGCACAGAAGAGGCAGAATAAAAAAGTACTCAAACAAGATAACCAAGAGGGCATGCCACCGTATGTATTGAGACTGATATAAATCCATGAAATACCAAAGCCAAATAAACCTAGACCAAAAAAAAGGCCCGAGAGAAATCCTTGCCTAGCATTGCTTAGTCTATGCCAGATGTAAAAAAGACCACTTAAAGAAAGAAGCGAAATGAAATGATAGTTAAAAGGGGCGAAGCTCAGAACCGAAAGCGCTCCGAGCAAAAAAGAAATAGCTATATAAAAGAGTGGGTAATGTTTATTCAAAATACAAAATGCCGTTTAAGGCAATTGTACTGAATTATCAAGAATAAAGCCTTAAAGTAATTAAGGCTTTTGAATTTTATAAGTTTGAGAAGGGCTTTTCGAAGTCTTATCAGTGTTATTTTGGAAAACAACTGTCTCAACGAACTCATCTAGAAAATCTAATTCTGTTGTTGGGTAATAGCTCCCATCTTCTGCAGTATTGATATTGTGATATTGCCAGATAGACCCCACAATTTGTTCAGAAGATTTCATTTTAATGTCTTCTTTGAAAGCAGGCTCGCCTAGAACCTTAAGAATTTCATCCTTATTAAAACGACTAATAGCTTCAATAAAGGATTTTTCATCTACCGGAAGAGCGCTTCTATCAGAGTTCGTTTCTGCCGCATGTAAATATGGTGATGCGATTAAAAAAATGGCTAAAAGTAGTTTTTTCATGAAAGATCCCTAAAACAATTTGAAGAATAATATGTCGATTAGTTCAAAAAATTACACGCTATTAGAGGGGCTGTCAATTTCAAGGAGGACGGAATAGAGTTTACGGCTATCAGCCCTGAGAATTGTGATCTTAAATCCCTCGAAAGTAATTTTTTCATCTCGTTTTGGGAGGTGGCCAAATGCATGAATAATTAAGCCACCAATGGTTGAAAATTCTTCATTACTGAAGTTAACATTAAAGTACTCATTAAAATCCTCAATTTCTGTCGATGCTTTTACTCTATAGTGACCATTTTTATCTTGAATAATATTGTCTTCAGTTTCATCAAAATCAAATTCATCTTCAATCTCACCAACGATTTGCTCTAATACATCTTCGATCGTGACCATACCAGAAACACCGCCATATTCATCTACGACGATAGCAATATGATTTCTACTTCCTCTAAACTCTTTAAGAAGGACATTCAGTCTTTTAGATTCAGGAATAAAAACAGTAGGGCGCAGCATATCTCTAATTTCAAAGTCATCACCTGCATAATATTTGAGAAGATCTTTAGCAAGCAAAATGCCTATCACATCATTTTTATCGTCTTCAATAACAGGAAAGCGAGAGTGAGCTGTCTCTATAACAAAAGGGATAAATTTTTCTGGTGGATGAGAGATATCAATTACATCCATCTGTGATCTTGGAATCATAATATCTCTAACTTGCATTTCGGAAACTTGCAGTACGCCCTCAATCATTGAAAGCGAATCAGCATCCATTAAATTTTTTTCATATGATGATTTGAGCAGCTCAAAAAGCTGTTCGCGATCTTCAGGCCCCCTCAAGAGAAAGTGACTGAGGCGTTCGATTAATTTAGACTTCTTTAATTCGCTCATTGCGATTTACTCTCTTCTATGAGATATGGATTTTTATAGCCTAACTTAGTTAAAATTTTAATTTCCTTAGCTTCCATAATATCAGCATCTTTTTTATTTTCATGGTCGTAACCATATAAATGAAGTGCGCCATGAATAATAAGATGAGCATAATGGGCTTCAAGTTTTTTTGATTGTTCAAGCGCCTCTTTTTCTATGACTGGCGCACAAAGAACAATATCTCCAATCAAATGAACCTCATCGTCTACGAGAAATGAAAGTACATTTGTCGGATATTTTTTTTTGCGATATATATTATTTAAGTTTATTGACTCATCGTTATCTACGATTCGAATAGTTATCTCAGCATTTTTATCAACGATAGGCGAGAGCCATTTTAGACATTGTGTTTTTTTTAAGATTGGTTTTTTATGCACCATATCTTGAATGGCAATGATCGGTTTCGATTCCATTTAAAGTGAATTACTTACTTTCTTTTTTTTCGAAGGTTTCATAAGCATTAATAATTTTTTGAACAAGCGGATGCCTGACGACATCTTCAGATAGGAAATGAGTGAATGCAATACCTTTAACTTTAGACAAGATCTTCTTCGCTTCAATCAACCCACTTTTTTGACCTTTTGCTAAATCAATTTGCGTGATATCCCCTGTAATGACAGTTTTTGAACCAAAGCCAATGCGTGTCAAAAACATCTTCATTTGTTCAGGTGTTGTATTCTGAGCTTCATCTAAAATAATAAAGCTTTGATTTAATGTACGCCCCCTCATGTAAGCTAAGGGAGCAATCTCGATGATACTTTTATCAATCATTTTATGAACATTATCGTAACCTGCGAGATCATAAAGCGCATCGTAAAGAGGTCTTAGATAAGGGTTTACTTTTTGTGCCAGATCACCTGGAAGAAAACCTAATCGCTCACCCGCTTCTACGGCAGGCCTGACTAAAACGATACGTTTAATTTTATCTCGGTTAATGGCATCCACAGCGCTAGCTACAGCAAGATATGTTTTACCTGTACCCGCAGGTCCAATACCAAAAGTAATATCAAAATCTTGTATATTTTTTAAGTATGCATTTTGCCTTGGTGTTCTGCCCCTTAGATCACTTCGTTTTGTTTTGAGCTCATTAATTTCTGCAGTTGCTTTTATCGTTTTTTCAAATTTATTTATTTCGACAAGTCCTAATTGAATATCTTCCAGCTCAATAGGATCGCCCGCTTCTTTATAAAACTTTTGGATAAGCATTGCTGCGGCTTTGATATTTTTTGAAGAGCCGTTGACGATAAAATTTGATCCACGTCTCACAATATCAACTTCTAGAGCTGCTTCAATTTGTTTTAGGTTTTGATCTAATGCACCACATAAATTAGATAGTTGCCTATTATTGTCAGAAGGTAAATTGAATTCCATACCCATATTAAATGATTTCTCCGCGAAGCCTTTTCGAAGTTACCTCAGTAATTGTTACATCTACAAATTGGTTGATAAATGATTCATCAGTTTTAATATCTACCACTCTATTATTATCTGTTTTGCCAGCCATTTCAGCTGGATTTTTCCATGACTGACCATCAATTAGAATGCGCTGTTTAGTCCCCAACATAAGATGACTAATTGCTTTGCCTTGAGCTTCATTCATCAATTGTAATTCATTCAATCTTTTTAATTTTGTCTCATGTGGAATTTCATCATAAATATATGAGGCTGGAGTCCCAGGTCTTGGGCTGTATAAAAAACTAAAACTGAAGTCAAATTGTACTTCTTCCATAATTTTTTTTGTCAACTCAAAATCAGCATCCGTTTCATTGGGGAATCCAACAATAAAATCAGAGCTTATTGAGATTTGAGGGCAATTCTTTTTTAATTTTCTTATGATATTTTTATACTCTAGCGCTGTATAGTTTCTTTTCATAGCTGACAATATACGATCTGAGCCAGACTGAATAGGCAAATGAAGATGAGCTGCAAGTTTTGGAAATTTTCCAAAGCATTCAAGAAGACTGTCACTCATTTCATTTGGATGGCTTGTTGTAAATTTAATACGTTTAATTTCATCAATTTCAGATATGTACTCTATAAGTAAAGCCAGATCTGCAGGTGATCCATTCTTAGTATGAGATCGATAAGCATTAACATTTTGTCCTAGCAAAGTTATTTCTCTCGCACCCAAGGAAGCTAGATGAATCACTTCGGCTAATACATCCTCAAACGGTCTCGAGATCTCTTCCCCTCTCGTGTAAGGGACAACACAGAACGAACAATATTTGCTGCAACCCTCAATAATTGAAACCATGGCTGAAGCACCTGAGAAACTGGGGGAAGGCAAATGATCAAATTTTTCTATCTCAGGGAAAGAAATGTCAACTTGTGACAAGCCAGCTGATCTTCTTTTGCTTATCAAATCTGGCAATCGATGAAGAGTTTGTGGGCCAAAAATTAGATCCACAAAAGGAGCTCGCTTAAGAATATTTTCACCTTCTTGACTTGCAACGCATCCGCCAATTGCAATAAGTAGATTTGGATTAGCTTTCTTAAGGGCTTCATACTCACCAAGATGGCTGTATATTTTTTCTTCAGCCTTTTCCCTTACGGAACATGTATTTAAAATAATAAGATCTGCTTCTTCGGGATTTTCAGTTTTAGAGCTGGCGTGGGCCTGATTTAATACATCTTGCATTTTTGATGAGTCATACTCATTCATTTGACAGCCGAATGTTTTAATAAAAACTTTTTTAAGCATAAAGCTACAGGAATAGATGGTGCATTAAAATTGGTATATGTTAAGTATAGTGGCTTTAAGTGATTAATAATACAGGTAAATTATTGCATTTTAGATAAGATTTACCTTTCAATGAACAGGTAAAATAATGCTATGAAAAGTTTCCCGATTTTTATTAATTTAATACATAAGCCTGTTTTGGTTGTAGGGGGCGGTGATGTTGCTTTAAGAAAGATCGATATGCTTCTTAAGGCTGACGCAAAAATTACTGTAATCGCCTCTAAATTATGTAATGAATTAAAGCATTATCAAAAATCAAAAAAAATTCAAGTTAGATTAAAGTCTTTTGAAAAAAATGATTTAACTCATTCGGTTCTTGTTGTTGCAGCGACTGACAATAAAAAAGTTAATTCGTTAGTTTCCAAAACTGCTCAAGCTCTTAATATTCCAGTCAATGTAGTTGATGAACCTGCGCTTTGTACTTTTACAATGGGATCGATTATAGATCGATCACCTTTACTAATTGCAATTTCGAGCGAAGGTAATGCCCCTGTATTAGCTAAATTTGTGCGCGAAAAAATTGAAGCCTTGATTCCACATAACTTTAGTAAGCTTGCCTCTATTATGGGCTCCATGAGAGATAGCATCAAAGGGAGGTATGAAACAACACAGTCTAGAAGAATTTTCTGGGAAAATTTTATTGATCATCCATTAGTTAGACAGTTTCTCAATCAAACCAAAAAAATGAGTGCTCAGCAATTAACAGCATTGGTCAAAAAGAATGGTATACAAAAAAAACAGGGAGAAGTTTTCTTGGTTGGTGGCGGACCCGGTGATCCAGATTTGCTCACATTTAGAGCTCTCCATTTAATGCAGCGATCAGATGTATGTGTTTATGACAACCTTGTCAGTAAGGATGTATTAAATCTTGTGAGACGTGATGCAGAGTTGATTTATGTTGGAAAGGAAAGAGACAGACATACTTTGCCACAAGACAAAATTAATCAATTGCTCGTAAAGTTAGCAAAAAAAGGTATGCGTGTTTTGCGTCTAAAAGGTGGCGACCCTTTTATTTTTGGCAGAGGCGGCGAAGAAATAGAAATACTTATGGAGCATAAAATTCCATTTCAAGTAGTGCCTGGAATTACTGCTGCCAATGGGGTATCAAGTTATGCGGGCATTCCCTTAACGCATAGAGATTATGCGCAGTCTTGTACATTTGTTACTGGACATATGAAAGATGAAAGATTGACGCTTGAGTGGGATTCGCTAGCTAAACCAAATCAAACAATTGTGATTTACATGGGGCTTTTAGCGCTTTCACAAATATGTATTGAATTAGTAAAACATGGCGCCCCCAAAGATTTACCAATCGCTGTTGTTGAGCAAGGAACAACTTCGCAACAGAGAGTGATAACAGGAGCTCTATCTAATATTGTACAAAAGGTGAAAAAAGAAAAATTAAAATCACCCTCTCTTATTATTATTGGGAATGTAGTCAAACTTCGAAAGAAATTAAATTGGTTTAATTAGCTTTCACTAATTAAAGGCAGTATGATTTTTACCTCTAAGCCCTTTTTAGCGCGATTTGAGATTACTAATTTACCATTGTGAGCCTCAGTAATTTTGTCAACGATTGCTAACCCAAGTCCACAACCCTCTCGATTATTGGCTATTTGTTTTTTATTTATTGATATCACATCAAATCTTTCAAAGGGCTTTAGAAGTCTTTGGATATGATCTGGCGGAATGCCCGGGCCATCATCGAGAACAGAAATTGAGATATTTTCTTTATGTTTTCTAATAGTAATTACCACTTCACCTGTGGAGTAGGAAAAAGCATTATTAATAAGATTATCAAATAATCTTCTAAATGAGATTGGTTTTATGTCATAGAAGATTGGTATTTTTAGATTACTCACAAGAACAATATTACGGTTAAGTATTTGATGTTGATTTTTCATATGACTAAAAAATTCATTGAGATTTGTTGTGACTGTTGCCTCTTGATTAAATCCTCGAACATAATCTATAAATTGATTAAGGATATTATCTATTTCAAAGATATCCTCCTCCATGCTTTTTTTAAGCTTACTTGCAATTTTTTCAGGCAACATTTCAATAGCAATTCTTAGCCTGGTAAGTGGGGTCCTTATGTCATGAGACACTCCTGCTAAAAGAACTTTTCTCTCTTGATCTACCTTACCCAAACTCTCAGCCATTTCATTAAAAGTTTGGCTCATAGTGCGGAATTCAGTCACGCTATCCAAAGGAAGTTTTTCAGGAAACGTACCTTTTTTTAGTTGCTCTGTAGCATTGATTAAAAGATTTAGAGGCTTATTAATTCTTGTTGCAGTAGCATACGCGCCAATGATTGAAAGGCCGGCAACAATAATGCCCCAGCCAATCCAGTGCCATGGGAAAGGCCTATCTCCAGGTGTAGGAATCACTACCCAAAACTCATCTTGATCGATAGCAAAGCTTACCCAGAGACCTGGGATACCATAGTGATTAGTAACTACAATGGTATTCTCACCGAGCCTTGCTTTAAGCTTGCTTACGATAACTTGCAAGAAAGGGTCTGGAGCTAGCGGCTCAATATCTTCAAAGTAATAAGCAGGATAAATTCTAATATCACCTTTGGTTGATAGCTCAGATAGAAGCTCAAGTCTTTTATCTTCTCTTGAGGATATAAGGGAGACTCTTGTAAAATTAACTATGGTTTCAATTTCTTGAGCTACAGCTTCGGCTCTAGGACCTCTTTCAAAATAGTCAAATATTCGAATTGACACAACTTGCGCAATGATAAGCACTGTTGCGATAAGAATAAGAAATCTAGCGAGAAGTGTATTGGGAATAAATTTCAATGTGCGGCATCACCATCTGGAACGAAGATGTATCCAAAGCCCCACATCGTTTGAAGAAATTTAGGACTCGTATGATCTTCTTCTAGAATTTTTCTTAATCTTGAAATTTGAACATCAATACTCCTGTCAAAAACATCAAGTTCACGCCCTTTCGCTAATTGCATAATTTGATCTCGAGATAAGGGTTGGCGGGGGTGATCAATAAATACTTTTAATAATTCGAATTCTCCAGATGTAATACTAATAGGTACACCATTTTTTGTGAGGCTTCTTGCGTCTGAACTAAATACAAAAGGACCAAACGCTAAGCTCTCGGAATTTGAGGCCTGCGCTTGTTTTAAATCATTACGTCTTAAGACTGCATTAATACGCGCCAAAAGTTCTCGAGGATTAAAGGGTTTTGATACATAATCATCTGCTCCCATTTCCAAGCCCACAATTCGATCAATTTCATCACCTTTAGCGGTAAGAATAATAATAGGGGTGAGATTTCCCGAGCCTCTTAATCTTTGGCATATAGCAAGCCCACTTTCTTCAGGCATCATCAGGTCGAGAATGATGAGACTAACTTGATGGCTAGCAATAAATGTATCCATCTCCTTGCCGCCGTTAGCCGAATGCACATTTAGGCCTTGATCAATAAGATATTGGCTTGTGAGATCCCTTATTTTAGGATCGTCATCAACAATTAAGATAGATGCTGGATTGGTTGCCATGGTTTTAGTCTAAATCAGTTGGTGCGAGTTGAACTTAATTTATAAGTTTACATCAAAGTGATTGTGATCCATTGTTACAAATAGAAACAAATATGCATTTTTTTGTAATAAAGTGTTTACATTTAGGATTGAATATAGGACTCCTTTTCAGATAAAAATCAATCAATTGCATAATTTATTAAAACTCGTTTTATTTTGCTCGGCTGCGTTTTTTGGCTTATCCATTCAGGCGTTTGGTGGGACTAACAATCAGGTACAAAAAGCTGAATCAGAAACTAATTCATCCGTTGCAACTGAGCTTAATAAATTAAAAGAAAGTAGCGCATTATCTCCAGAAGAGCGAGCAAGAATTAGACGTGCTCTTGCAGCGTACGCAAAATCATCAGGTAAAGAAAGTAGTCTTATTGAAGAAAAACAGAGAGAAATGCTAAAAGGTTTGGAATCCCGATTTATTGCTTGCGATGAAGATAATGACAATACGCTGGATTTGGCAGAAACAACCCGTTGCTTACCTCAAGTCGCCCGTCAATTTAACCGTCTTGATCTCGATGAAAATGAAGTTATATCACTAGATGAGCTTGCTTTGTTAGCAAAGGAATTTGAAAAAGCCCATATAGAAATTAACAAACGTAAAAATAATCAAGCCTCATCAAATACCAAAACACCCATAAATTAAGTCCTAGTGAATCTTGTTAGAATAGATCGCTATGGCACGCTTAGAATTTCAATCTAGCTTTAAAAATATCAATCAAAAAGAATGGAATGATCTTACAAAATCCAATCCTTTTTTAAGGCTTGAATTTTTTCAATCACTTGAGGCATCGAAGTCCATAGGAGAGGGTACAGGATGGCACCCTTTTCCGGCAATTGTCATTGATCAAGGGAGCCTCGTTGGCGCTTCGCCTATATTTTTGAAGGAACATTCTTACGGCGAATATGTATTTGATTGGTCTTGGGCAGAAGCCTACCAAAAATATGGAAAAAACTATTATCCAAAAATCGCTTCTTGTATACCATTTACTCCAGCCACCGGACCTAGAATTTTTGGATTAGATCTATCGATTAAAAAAAATATAGTTGTACAAATAGAAGAGCTAGCTTATGAAAATAAAATGTCTTCAAGTCATATTTTATTTTGCAATGAGAGCGAGAAAGATATATTTGGAGATCCAAAATGGATGCTAAGAGAGGGTGTTCAATTTAAATGGTTTAATAAAAATTACAATAATTTTGTAGAATTTTTATCTCAACTCTCTCACGATAAACGCAAAAAAATAAAACAAGAAAGAAAAAAGATTCAGGATTTAGGGCTTAAGATTAAAAAAATAAAAGGCCCTGAAATTTCAGAATCAGATTTAGATTTTTTTTATGCTTGTTACTGTAATACTTACCAAGATCATCATTCGCATCCATATCTCACAAGAATTTTTTTTAGTCTTATCAAAGAAAGCATGCCTGAGAACTTATTATTGATATTGGCCTATGAAGGAGATCTTCCTATCGCAGCGTCATTCTTCATTTATGATGATAAAAATTTATATGGAAGATATTGGGGGTCAAAATCTTTTTATCCTGGACTGCATTTTGAACTTTCTTACTATCAAGGTCAGGAATTTTGTATTGAAAATAGAATTGTTTCGTTTGAGGGTGGGGCGCAAGGTGAGCATAAACTTGCAAGAGGTTTTGAGCCATTCAATACATTTTCATTTCACAGAATTTTTGATGAAAAATTTGAGCTCGCAATCAAAGATTTTTTAAGAAGAGAAAAGACTGGAATCGATCAATATACAAACGAACTTAATGAGAGAGCACCGTATAAAACTGAATTAAATATTTAAAAGATGGTGGTGATGGAGGGTCACGATCCCTCGACCTCAGGATTATGAATCCTGCGCTCTAACCAGCTGAGCTACATCACCCTTTTGTGAAACAAATGAAGCGTTGAATTATATTTTTTTAAGCCCTTAAAGTCAAAGATTGATCGCTATACATTAAACCTAAAATGCATCACATCCCCATCTTGAACAATATATTCTTTACCCTCTAAGCGCATTTTCCCAGCCTCTTTAGATTTTTGCTCGCCATTGTATGTAATAAAATCATTGTAAGAAATAACTTCTGCACGAATAAAGCCTTTTTCAAAGTCCGTATGGATAACCCCGGCTGCTTCAGGAGCAGTCGCACCTTTTTTTACAGTCCATGCTCTTACTTCTTTTACGCCTGCTGTGAAGTAGGTTTGTAAGCCTAGCAGCGTGTATGCGGATCTAATAACTTTATCGAGACCTGGCTCTTCAAGACCGAGCTCGCTTAAAAATATTGCTTTATCTTCGTCTTCTAGGTCAGCAATTTCAGCTTCAATTTTTGCACAGATAGAGATCACAGGAAGATTGTCTTTCTGAGCTAATGCTTGAAGAGAGTCCAGTATAGGGTTATTAGTGAATCCTGTTTCATTCACATTAGCAACAAACATGACAGGCTTCACAGTAATTAAGCAAAGAGGCTTAATAAGTTTAAGCTCATCCTGATCTAAATTTAAATTTTTAACCAGTTTTCCCTGGTCAAGGTGTGTTGCAACTTTTGTCAGAATTGAAACTAGCTGAATAGCTTCTTTATCTCCTGACTTTGCTTTTTTATTTTCGCGATGAAGTGTTTTATCCACAGTTTCCATATCCGCTAAAATAAGCTCTGTATTGATGACTTCAATATCAGAGAGAGGGTCAACTTTGCCAGAGACGTGAACAATATTGTCGTCTTGAAAGCAGCGCACTACATGCACAATGGCATCTGTTTCTCTAATGTTAGCTAAAAATTTATTACCAAGACCTTCACCCTTGGAGGCTCCAGCAACAAGGCCTGCGATATCAACAAACTCGACAATGGCTGGCTGGGTTTTTTCTGGATTAACTATTGCTATTAGCTTTTCGATTCTAAGGTCTGGAACTTCTACAATCCCAATATTGGGCTCGATGGTACAGAAGGGGTAATTTTCCGCGGCTATACTTGCCTTAGTAATCGCATTGAATAGCGTTGATTTTCCGACGTTAGGTAATCCGACAATGCCACATTTCATAATTTATTTTCTTTATTTGTTAGTGTGAAGATTGAGCATAGCTTTTTCAAATTGACCTGATGCAATTTCATTAAAAAGTTTACTGCTTGCTTCTATAGATTCATCGATGAGACTTCTCTCTTTAGATGAAGGATTTTTTAAAACATAATCAACGACTAAATGCTTCTCTCCTGGATGACCAATACCAATTTTTAACCTCCAAAAATCTTGAGAGCCGATGCATGCAAATATACTTTTAAGCCCATTGTGACCGCCATGACTTCCGCCAAATTTTAGCTTGGCTTGACCGACGTCAATATCAAGGTCGTCGTGAATGACTAAGATTTCATTTGGATTTATCTTATAAAACTTTGAAATTGCTGCAAGCGCTTTTCCACTATCATTCATGTAAGTGCTAGGCTTAGCAAAATAAATTTCATCTGCATTGGATAATTTTCCAATACTTGAAGAAAACTTATCGCTATTTTGTAACTTGATGTTATGGTGATGAGCCACGAGATCAATCCACCAAAAACCTGCATTATGTCTAGTATCTGAGTATTTTTCGCCAGGATTTCCAAGGCCTACAAATAATTTAATTTGGTTCATATGAAAAAATAAGGCGCACTTTTTTTAAATTAAGTGCGCCTTATTCATATCAAAAGTTAAATTACTTAGCTTTGTCTGATTTAGCTTCGTCAGCTGGAGCTGCATCAGCTGCCTTAGCGCCTTCAGCTGCTGGAGCGGCAGCATCTGCAGCGCCTTCAGCTGGTTTAGCTACAACTTCTTCAACTATTGCTCTTGGTTTAGATACAGATGCCACTGCTGCATCGTTACCATGCGAAAGTTGAACGAATTCTACGCCTTCGCCCATTTTAATTTCTGACAAGTGAATTGATTGGCCGATATCAAGTGTCGCCAAATCAACTTCAATAAACTCAGGAAGATTTTTTGGTAAGCATGAGATATTTGCTTCAGTCATGATGTGAGACACAATACCGCCGTTAAGCTTAACGCCTGGCGATACTTCAGCATTAATAAAGTGGAACGGTACTTTCACATGAATTTTTTCATTTTCATTGACACGTTGAAAATCAATATGCTGAATTGTGTTTCTTACAGGATGCATTTGATAATCTCTTAACAAAACAGACTCTTTAGCGCCTTCTAAATTGAGCGTTAAGATAGATGCATGAAATGCTTCATGTCTAAATTGTAAAAATAAAGATTTATGCTCTAGGTCTAATGAGATAGGGTCTTTGCCTCCACCATATAAGATTCCAGGAACACTTCCAGCGTGGCGAAGACGGCGGCTCGCACCCGTACCTTTCACACCACGTTTTGTTGCGTTAATTTCGATTTTCATTTACCACTCCTTAAATTAAATCTGCATTCCGCGACCAGACTGCAGCAGTTTCTTGGTCAATATGACCAAATTCTTTATTCCATAAAAAGAGAACTTACGGAATCACCTTGGCTGATACGACGAATCGTTTCTGCTAAGAGTTCAGCAACACTTAGTTGCCTAATTTTTTTGCATGCCATTGCCACTTTATTAAGTGGAATTGTATTTGTTACAACTAATTCATCTAATGCTGACTCAGTAATAATTTTTGCTGCGTCTCCCGAAAGAATTGGGTGTGTCGCATAAGCCACCACTTTAATAGCGCCATTCTTTTTTAAAGCAGCGGCAGCTTCGCAAAGTGTATTTGCAGTGTCGACCATGTCATCAATAATAACGCAGGTTCTATTTTCTACTTCACCAATAATATTCATTACTTTAGACACATTTGGCTTTGGTCTACGTTTATCTATGATTGCAAGATCTGACCCTAATTGTTTAGCGCACGCTCTTGCTCTAACAACACCGCCAACATCAGGCGACACTACTACAAGATTTTCATGCTTTTGTTCAAGCAAATCTTTAAGCAGCACAGGTGTTGCGTATATGTTATCAACAGGGATATCAAAAAACCCCTGAATTTGGTCAGAGTGAAGATCCATAGTAAGTAATCTATTCACACCAACACTTGTAAGCATATTAGCTACAACTTTAGCTGTAATCGCAACCCGCGCTGATCTTGGTCTTCTGTCCTGCCTTGAGTACCCAAGATAAGGGATGGCTGCTGTAATTCTCGATGCAGATGATCTTCTTAAGGCATCTACAATCACCATAATTTCCATTAAGTTATCGTTGGTTGGATGGCTTGTAGACTGAAGCACAAATACATCTCTACCACGAACATTTTCAAGGAGCTCAACCATGATTTCCCCATCACTAAAACGCCCTACGTCAGCGCGACCAAGGTGCATACCAAGATTTTCTGCAACTTGCTCAGCAAGAATAGGATTGGCATTGCCCGTGAATATCATGACGCTGTTATTGTCCAAAGTCTCGGTCCTAGTTATGAATGGTCAGTCTTAAAAAATGGCAGGGGAGGAAGGATTCGAACCTTCGCATGCTGGAATCAAAATCCAGTGCCTTAACCAGCTTGGCGACTCCCCTATTATTCTGTTCCCAACATTAAATTAAAATGAGGGTGGTTATTTAATCCTTTAACTACAAAGCCTAGTGTATGTTCTGGCCTTTTCTCTGCTATTTTTTTACCTTCATCTACCGAACTTAAAGAGATAAAAAAACATGATCCTGAACCCGTCATTTTTGCGTGGCTAAACTGGTTTAACCAGTCAAAAACAAGGGCAATTCCTTTAAATTCTTTTAAGACTCCTTTTTCCAAATCGTTGACCAAATTTTTAGGGTCTAATTCATTGGAAAAGCCTGCTATTTTCAATGGAATCCGGTCTTTTGTCAATTCAAGTGACTCAAAAACCTCTCTCGTGGAAACCGTCTCCCTAGGCGCTATGACAAGGTAATCTTGCGGTGTGGTCTGGAAAGGGGTGAGCTTTTCACCTATACCTTCAGCCCAAGCATTTTGACCAAAAATAAAGAATGGAACGTCCGCCCCTAGCTTAAGAGCTAATTCTTGTAATTCTTGCTGAGTCAATTGGCAATCCCATAAAGCATTGAGGGCAATAAGTACAGTTGCAGCATCTGAGCTTCCCCCTCCAAGACCACCGCCCATCGGGATAGTTTTTTTAATGAAGATATCTGCACCTGATTGCTTGTTTGCAAATGGCCTTAATAAGTGAGCAGCTTTAATGGTTAAATCATCACTTTCTTGAATGTTAGCGTGATGAGAAGTGCGACGTATCAACCCAGACTCGTTTGTCTTTATAAAAAGATTGTCATAAAGATCGATGAGCTGAAAGACTGTTTGAATATTGTGATAACCATCAAGTCTCTTATTTATTACATGAAGAAATAAGTTTAACTTTGCTGGCGCCAAAAATTCTTGATAACCATTTTCTTTAAGTTCATTTGCCTGCAATGTTAATAATCTCTTCTACGATAAAATTAAAATTAAATGTACCTTGAGTAATTGATATTTTAGAGGGAACGGTATAGCCATCCTGAGTTTTGAAAGCATTAATTAAAATATTCCACTCATCATTATAAAAATGAGTTGCACGATTAAGTTGATTTTCATCTTTACGTAAATTTTTAATTCGATCAACATGATTTGTAATCAGATTTCTAAAAAGATCTGGTGAAATATTCTTACCAAATAAAGACTGTATATAGCGATCAAAGTCATCACCTGATAGTATTTTTCCATTGGCATCAATGATGCGTTTATCATGAGATGAGTAAATAATTTTTGCAACTTGGGTATTAAAGGGCGAAAAGATATCAATCTCATCTTGATTATTTTCATAGTGCCAAATGAGACGGCCTGAGCCTCCTTTAGAATCGATAGAGTAAGAAAATTTAGCTTTTATGGAAAATTTTTCTATAAAACGATTTTCGTCAATCGCTTGCGAGGTTTCAATTGCAGGAGAATGAGATCTAAATATCTCAAATGGATCATTCAATGTTGTGCAGCCTGAGAAAAAAAATACTACAACAAGAACGGAGGTGCTAGAAAAATTCAATTAAATAAAAGCTCTGTAAGAGTTAACGTAATCTTTTAAACGTTTCTTTCAGAACTTCATTATCGGGAAATGATTGAAGTGATAATTCTAGAACATCGCTAGCTTCTTTCTTTTTTCCTTGGGCCCACAAAATTTCACTAAGATGTGCTGCGATCTCTGGGTCCGCTTGAATATCATAGGCTTTCTGAATGAAAGAAAGAGCAGAATCTAATTTGCCAAGTCTGAAATACAACCAACCCATACTATCTAAAATATAATGATTATTAGGTGAGATCGATAAAGCAACCTCAATATATTTTCTTGCATCTTCTAAATGAATGTTTCTATCAGCAAATGAATAGCCCAGTGCATTATAAGCTACAGCGTAGTCAGGTTTAATCTTGATAGCTTCCCTTAAAAGATTTTCCATTAACTCATATTTATTTAACTTATCCGCGAGGAGCGCGTAATCAAATTTGAATTCAGCAGATTTAGCGAAGTTAGGCGCCTCACTCTGCATGAGCTGAAACGCTTCTTGGTGGCGGTTAAATCGAGTGAGTAAAGATGTTTTTAATTGAACGACACTTAATTTTTCATCTGCCGAATTAGATTTTATTGTACTTAAAAATTCCAATGCTTTATCAACGGATTCTTTTTTTGCAATGATTTCTGCTGTAATTAATTTTGATTCAATAAAATGATTTCCATTGCCTACTTTATTAAGCCAAGTAATTGCCGCATCAGTCAGATTCTTTTTGTCTGCAATTTTTGCAAGGTAGATAAAGACTTGATCTTTGTCTTTTGGGTTTCTTTTAAGGCTTTGTAAAAAATACTTTTCAGCAAGATCGTAATCTTCAAGCTCAACTGATAACAAACCCACAGCAAGTGTAACCTCCGCAGAACTATTTGCTGTATTTACAAGTTTAATAAATTCATTTTTAGCTTCATTAAATTTGCGACCATTTGTTAGAAGCTTTGCATATTCGAGTCTTACATCGTTTGATTTTGGATATTTACTTAAGAAACCACTATAGAAATTAAGGGCATTTTCTGGACTTTCTTGAGCCAAGATTTGCCCTTTAAATAAGACTGGCATCTCCCATTCCGGTTTAATTTGATTGATAGCAGCCAATTCTTTTTCGTACACTTTTTGATCTTTACCAATCCAAGCTGCATGCACGATCGCAAAATGTGCCTCTGCTAATTTGGGATAGGGTTGAGCAAGCTCGGTTACTAAAATCAATACAGCTTTCTTATCTGGCACTCGAGAAAGCATGCTATTTAAGTATAAAAAGCCACTCGCCCTTGTTTTTTCTTTAAGGAGTAACTTTTGTAAAACTGGCTTTGCTTCGCTAAGTTTATTGTTGGCTATAAGTATTTCACTTAAGGCTTGTTGAGCGTCAATAGAATCTTTATTAAGCTCATTCCATACTTTGGAAGCCTCCAAAGCTAAAGCAGCATTTCTTGTGTAGCCAGTAATTTTTGTTGCGCGTTCAGCTAATAGAGCGTTATCAGTTTGCTTGGCTAAATCCAAAAAAAGTTCGCTGGCAAGATTAAGCTCACCGCGTTGAGATGCAATTTCAGCTAATAAGAGCCTAAAAACAAGATCAGGATTGGTATAATTATCAGCAGAACTAGATGTGCCTGGCTTTGCATTAGCTAAAATACTAAACAGGAGAATGGTAATAAGTGTAAATATTCTAAGCAGATGCATAAAGATTCCTGAGATTTGATTTCCACAATAGTTTAAACTAATTTGACAAATAGCTGTCAGCAATGATCCGGGGCTTAATAAAGCAAAACAAGATATTTTAATATGTATAATCTATGATTCATTTTTTCAATAAAAATTCAAAAAAACATCTATGTCAAATTTAACCTTAGAAGCTATTGAGCTGACGCGCCTTTTTGGGGGTCGCGAGGCCGTTAAAAATGTAAGTTTTCAACTAGAAAAAGGTGAGGTTCTAGGCTTTCTTGGACCTAATGGAGCCGGTAAGTCGACCACAATGCGAATGCTTACAGGAAATTTAGCCCCCTCGGTCGGTACCGTAAAAATTTGTGGTATTGATATGATTGAAAATCCTAAGGAAGCAAAAGCATTAATAGGGTATTTGCCTGAGATGCGTCCAATATATAAAGAACTTACGGTGGATGAATTTTTAACCATTGCTGCCCGTCTTCATAAAGTGCCTAGTAAGCAAATTAAAAAAGCTGTAGAAATTGCCAAACAAAAATGTGGCCTAAGCCATATGAGCAAGCGATTAATTGAAAACTTATCTAATGGCTATCAGCAACGCGTAGCAATTGCTCAAGCAATTATTCATAATCCTTTAGTTGTAATTCTTGATGAGCCTACAGTAGGACTTGATCCGATTCAAATTAGAGAAATTAGGTCGCTTATTAGAGAAATAGGTCAAAAACATAGCGTAATTTTATCTACACATATTCTTCCTGAAGTTGAAATGGTATGTGATCGTGTTCAAATTATCGATAAAGGTAATTTAGTATTTCATGGGTCAATTGATGAATTAAAACAGCATCGGCAAGGCAATAAGCTTATGGTGGGCTTTACAAAAGCACCTACAGTCTCAGCACTTAAAGATATTGAAGGTGTTATTAAAGTTGAAAAAGCAGAAGATCGTATGTATCGCATTCACTTTAAAAATAAACAGTCTCCAGCAGATGCTATCGTGAGGTTATCGGTAAAAAATCGCTGGGGGCTTTATCAAATAGCTCCTGATCAAACGAGCCTAGAAGATGTCTTTGTCCAATTAACTGAAAAGAAACAAACAAATTAAATGAATATGAGTGATCGCTAAAATGATTTTAAATATCGCAAGAAAAGAGCTTAAAAGTTTATTTGCTTCACCAATGGGGTGGACTATATTGGCCCTTCTTATGGCTTTGCTTGGTAATTTTTATCTGACTGGGGTAAATAAATACTTTGAAGTGATGTCGGGTGCAGTTCGACCTGCTGAAAGAGTTGGAGTTACAATTTTTGTAGGTCAGACAGTTTTTGGCATAGCGCGCTATATTATGCTTTTCGCCGTTCCACTTTTGACTATGCGTCTTATTAGCGAAGAGAGACGCAATCAAACATTGCCATTTTTATTTAGCGCACCCATTTCGTTAACTGAAATTGTTTTAGGTAAATTTGTCGGATTGATTATTTTCTTAAGCATTCTTATTGTTTATATTTTTATGATGCTCATTACGCTTAATATTTGGTCGGATATAGACTTTGGGTATTTAATCGCAAATTCATTTGGTCTTTGGCTTCTTTTAGGAAGCTTTTCCGCTTTAGGTATTTATTTTTCAAGCTTAACAAAACAGCCTATCATTGCTGCAATACTAAGTTTTATCTCATTATTTGCCTTAATTTTTCTTGAAAGTATGTTTGCGAGTGATCCTAATCACTGGTTTGCATACGTATCCTTAATGAAACACTTCCAAAGCTTTTCAAGGGGAATGATTGACACCTCAGATTTAATATATTTCTTTTTATTCATTTCAACATTCTTAACATTAACTATAAGACGTCTTGATGCAGAAAGGCTTCGTGGATAATTATGAAAGTTAATCCAAAATTAAGATTACAGATTCTTATACAAAATAGTTTTTTTGTAGTTTTATTCATAGCCTTAATATTTTTATTAGGATTTGTTGCAAATCAATACAAGTTTGCTAAAGATATAACCCAAGCTAATAGAAATACATTAACAACCGGAAGTATTAATGTATTGAAGCAAATGCAAGGCCCAATAACATTAACTGTCTTCGCTTCGGAAGATGACGTAAATAACGGTGACACATTTAGGCAGGGTATTATTAATTTTATGGCCAGATATCAGAGAACGAAACCTGATATCAATGTTAAATTTATTAGCCCAATAAAAGAGCCAAAATTAGCCCAGGAAAACGGTATTAAAGAAGACGGCGAAGTTGTGGTTGAATATCAAAAAAGATCTGAGCATATTAAACCTCCTTTTGCAGAACAAGAGATGACAAATCTTTTTATGCGCTTATCAAGAACAAGCCAACAGGCAGTTATGTATTTAGATGGACATGGTGAAAGAAACTTAATTGGTCTGAAGAATAATGACGTAGGTGAATTTGGTAAGCAATTAGAATCTAAAGGTTTGAAATTCGCTAATTTAAATTTAACTATTGAGCCAGAAGTTCCTTTGAATGGTTCGATGTTAGTGATTGCAAGCCCGCAAAAAAATATTTCTCCAATTGAAGCAAAAAAAATTAAAAAATTCTTAGAGTCAGGCGGAAATTTACTTTGGCTTCTTGATGATAATAACTTTCATGGCCTAGATGAAATTGCTACCTATCTTGGACTAAGCGTTTCAAGCGGACAAGTTATAGATCCAGCAGATAGGAGTGAGGGGAGTAATGAAAATATTGCTTATGCTTCTTCTTATGGTGAGCACGCCATTACTAAAAACTTTATGCTAGGAACTCGATTTTCTAATGCACACGAAGTTAATGCTAAAGGAACATTAGATAATGGTTGGGAAGTTAGTAAATTGATAGAGGTATCGCCCAACGGATGGCTGGAGTCTACTCAAGTAATGGCAAATCAAAAACCTACTTTCGATAAAAGCAAAGATAAGCCTGGCCCGATTAATATAGCAGTTGCCCTTCAAAGAGTTTACGGAAAAAAAGGCCAAAGAGTGGTTGTGGTAGGTAATGGTAATTTCTTATCTAATACATTTATTATAAATGGCGGCAATTTAGATCTTGGTATCAACATGATAAATTGGTTATCAGGCGATGATAATTTAATTTCTATACAGCCCATGCCATTAAAAGATGTCAATGTCACTATTCCTGATAACAAAATTTCATTCATTATTGCCTGGACCATATTCCATAGTTTTCAATACTTCATACCGATTGGTTTTTTTGTTGTAGGTATATTGTTTTGGTTCAAACGAAGAAAAGCTTAGTTTGTAATTATGAAAAATCGTTGGCTAATTAATATTATCTTGTTAGTGATGGTTTTATCGATATCACTCTTTTTATTTCTAAAGCCTTCAAAGATAAAGCAAACCAAACAATTTTCAATTAGCACTTTTAATTTGAGCGATTTTGACTCTATAAAGGTAGATTTTCCATCTAGAGCTTCTGTAATTTTTAAAAAATCTACCGAGTCATGGGATATGGTTGAGCCTATAAAAGGTAGAGCAGACCAATTTTCAGTGCAAAAAATAATATCCATCGTAGCAACATCAAGTAGCGAAAAATTGCCTTCAAACGATCTAGCAAAATATGGTTTAGATAAACCTACTATGAATTTAAAATTAATTCATAAGGGGGTGGAAGAGGAGTTTATTTTTGGCACATACAACTCTGTAACAGAAGACCAATACCTTTTGTATAAAGACAATGTGTACCTTATTAGCGGTTCTTATTCTGAATCTGCATCTACGCAGCCAATTGAGCTCATTGATAAGTCTCCCTTAAGCAAGTCAGAACACATTAAGGATTTCGATTTTTCTCGTCTTGAACAATGGAAATCTAAAAAATTAAAAGTCACGCGCAATAATAACGAATGGTCTGCAAACGAAGGCAATCAACTTAAACAAAGCGATATGGCTGAATGGTTTGATATGACATGGGTTAAAAATCCAGCAAAGTCGGTTGAAAAATTCGCCATTGATTTAAGGATCCCATATAAGAGTTTTGATATCCATACGACAGATGGGAAAAAGATTACATTTTTACGTGTCCAGGAATCACCGGAGACGCAACTCTATAGAGTAGATGAAGGTTTACTGTACCACTTTGGGAGTGATATTGGATTTACTATGCTGAATCCTCCCGTCGAACATTCTAATAAATAAATTCTTTTATGCCTGAACTTCCAGAGGTTGAGATCACCTGTATCGGTCTCAAACCCATTCTTCAAAAGTCTATTTCAAATATTATTATCAGGAATCCATCTTTAAGATGGCCAATTCCATCGCACTTAAAGAAAACACTTCCTAACCAGAAAATACTCTTCATAAAAAGACGCGCGAAATATATTCTTGTTCAATTTGAAAAAGGCACCCTCATGATTCATCTAGGCATGTCAGGACGGCTTGAAATCTTAGACAAAGAGACACCTCCTAAAAAGCATGATCATGTTGATATTACGTTTCATAATTCAAAAAATATTTTGAGGTATACAGACCCAAGAAGATTTGGATCTATATTCTGGATAGATGGAGATATTAAAGATCATTTTTTAATTTCTAGGTTAGGTCCTGAACCATTGGAAAGTTTATTTACTGGAGATTATTTATTTTCAAAAGCGCAGAATAAAAAATCACCTATTAAAAATATCATCATGGATAGTCATATCGTTGTTGGCGTTGGTAATATATATGCAAGTGAATCATTATTTAAAGCTGGAGTGATTCCCAGTAAATTAGGCAAAGATACTTCACTGGACGAATGCACAAAGATCGTTAAACATATTAAAGCTACATTAATAAAAGCAATTGAACTAGGCGGAAGTTCTCTTAAAGATTTTTATAACGTTAATGGACAGTCTGGTTATTTTCAGCAGACTTATAATGTTTATGGAATGAAAGGTAAGCCTTGCCGAAAGTGCAAGTCAATTATTGAAAACATAAAAATTGGACAGCGCTCAAGTTTCTTCTGTATTAAGTGTCAGAACTAATTAATATTAAGCTTATTTGTTTCTTTGATAATCTTCGGTAATAAAGATCCTACAATCATCCCAATAATACTATTGCCCAGGCCAATTAGTTGAGCAGGAATCAGCGCGCTATCGCCTAAAAATACTTCTACGAATAACCACGAACCTATACCGCCAATAATGGCCATTAAAGCCCCTTGGCTATTAGCTTTTTTCCAGAATGCACCAAATACAAGAGGCACAAAAGCACCTGCTAAGGTAATTTTATAGGCTGATTCAACCATCCCAAAAATGGAAAGATTTGAACTAAGGGCATATAGCAAGACAACAGCAGAAAAACAGACGAGGGTAATTCTCATAATTTTGAGTAAATGTTTGTCGCTGATTTTTGGAAAATAACCTTTAACAATATTTTCTGCAAAAGAAATAGATGGCGCTAGAAGCGTCGCTGAAGAGCAACTCATTATTGCTGATAGAACAGCTCCAAAAAATATCACTTGTGCAAAGAGCGGCATATAGTTAAGCACAAGCATGGGCAAGACATGCTGTGAGTTTGTATTGACGAGTCCGTTAAAATATTCAGCATCAATTAAAGTTGCCGAATATGCAATAAACATTGGTACAAACGTAAATATAAAATAAATTGAAGCGCCAAGTATCGAGCCGTATAACGCAATTTTGGCAGTTTTAGCTGATGTTACGCGTTGAAAAACGTCTTGTTGAGGAACCGACCCCAGCATCATAGTAATCCATGTACCCAAAAAAGTTATCCATGTCCAAATATTACCTTTTGGGAAAAAGTCTAACTTATGATTTATAGAGGCACTTTCAATAACCGGGGCAACCCCCCCTGTTAAATGAGAAATAGCATATGCAATATATAGAAGCCCACCAATAACTACGATCATTTGGATAAAATCTAAGATGGCTACAGATAACATGCCGCCAAAGGTAGTGAAAGTCAGCACAATTAATATCCCAATAACCATGCCCAGTTCTTCGCTAATATATTGATGTGTAATAAGGTTAAATATTAATCCAAGTGCTTTAATCTGTGCTGCTACCCATCCCAAGTATGAGATGACGATTGCGATGGTTGTTAGTACCTCAATAGTTCTGTTGTATCTCGCCCTATAAAAGTCTCCCAAAGTAATAATATTTAATTTATACAATTTAGAAGAGAAGAAAATACCAGCAATAACTAAACAAAGACTTGACCCAAAAGGGTCAGCCACAACCCCATTTAAGCCTTCTTTAACAAAAGTAGACGACACACCAAAAATTGCTTCTGCTCCAAACCAAGTTGCAAAAACAGTTGCAGTTACGATAGGGAGTGGCAGGTGCCTTCCGGCTACAGCATAGTCTTTTGTATTTTTAACGCGGGAGGATACAAAAATACCAATCCCAATTGTGACTAAAAGATAGAGAGAGACAAACCAAATAAGCAAATCAAAACTTCCTAAATTTATTTAATAAAACAAAACAAGATTGTTAAATTTAGCAACAAAGTAATTCCAATTAAAGTAATAGCAATTTTAAACCAGCGATTCTGTTTTTTTTGCGTTTTTAATAGGTGATCAATGTCATCTTGGTTAAATGCATTTATATTTTCATGTTTTTTTTGTTCGAGAAACTCATGAATAAGTCTTGGCAATTGTGGCGTTAAGTGAAGCCAATGCGGGAGTTCATTTTTTAAACTCTTTAAAATATGTTTAATACCTTTTTGTTCTGACATATATTTTTTCAAAAATGGAGCGGCTGTTTTCCATAAGTCTAAATCAGGATCTAGGTTTCGACCAAGACCCTCAACATTTAAAAGTGTCTTTTGAAGCATGGTAAGCTGAGGCTGGATTTCCATATTAAATCGTCTCGATGTTTGAAATAGCCTGATAAGAAGACGACCAAATGATATTTCCTTCAAAGGCTTATTAAAAATAGGCTCACATACTGATCGTATTGCATTTTCAAATTCATCTAAAGAAGTATTCCTAGGAACCCAGCCCGATTCGATATGAGCAAGTGCTACGTCATGGTAATCACGTTTAAAAAAGGCTAAAAAATTACGTGCTAGATAATTTTTATCATTCTCACTAAGAGACCCCATGATACCAAAATCCATTGCAATATAGCGACCATCATCAGCAACCTGAATATTGCCGGGGTGCATATCTGCATGAAAAAAACTATCCCTAAATACCTGCGTAAAGAATATTTCTACCCCGTTGCGTGCGAGTTGCTTAATATCGATTTTTTTCTTGCGAAGGATTTCGATGTGGCTTATAGGTGTTCCGTACATTCTTTCCATGACCATTACATCTTCATTACAGTAATCCCAATAAACTTCTGGCACGATAAGCAGTTTTTTATCTTTAAAATTTTCACCTAAGCGACTGCAATTTGCTGCATCTAACATTAGATTTAATTCACATTGAACATGTTTTGAAAACTCAGCTACAACCTCTCTTGGCCTTAGTCGTTTGCCATCTGACCATGTCAATTCAAGCATGAAAGCAATGAGATAAAGTAAATTTATATCTTTATTAATCACGCGCTTAATATTAGGTCTTAATATTTTGACTGCAACATCTTTTCCGTCATGAAGCGTTGCAAAGTGAACTTGGGCAACTGATGCACTTGCTATAGGGGTTTGGTCAAACGTTTTAAAAATTTTATCTGGCGACATACCATATGAAGCTGTAATAATTTTTTCAACATTCTTATACGGAAAGGGGGGCACTTGATCCTGAAGTTTAGCTAGCTCATCTGCAATATCTAAAGGAATGAGATCTCTTCTGGTGGATAACATTTGACCAAATTTAACAAAAATTGGACCTAATTCTTCGAGCGCAAGCCTAAGTCTTGTACCTCTATTTTCTTTGGCTGATCTAAAGAAAAATAGTATCGAGATAGAATAGGCAAAAACATTCAGTTGTCGATTGAATGTGATGAACTCCTCGAGGCGATACTTAATAAGTATATAAAGTATATAAATTAATCTAAAGTACTTCATAGCTTTTTAAGCCTAAGTTCTAAGCGATCCACGTCAAATCGCAAACGGTCAACTTCATTATTGAATTGTTCTACTAGTCTTTTCTTAGCAATCATTGGCTTCTCTTCGAGCCAGTACTCTTTAAATGTGTCTGCAATATTAAATGATGTTTCTTTTGTTGAAGTTACTACTTTTTTCGCAAGTTTTACGAGATGGTATGCTGGAATATCTCCAATCATCTCACTCAAATCATCTTCATAATCCCACTCAACATCTCTTAATAAGTTACTCATTAGCGTGGCAAACTCGATATCACCTTTAATTTCAATGTAAGCTTTTTTATTTCCACGCATAAGTTCAATTGCTGAGGATATAGATAATTTAATTTCTGCATCATAAGTATCGATTTGATCTCTATATTCTGGGAGGCCGCTCTCATTAATTATTAATGCGTAATGAATGGGCCCTACATTAAATAAAATAGATTTTGATCTATGCTTGGTAAGACCTTTTTTTAACCACTCATTTTGTTGAAATAAATGGTTAGTGAGTTTTGTTTTAATTGTGTCAATGATCAAAATTTATATCCCATATGTATAGCAACTACACCCGAAGACAAATTCAGATATTCCACTTTTAAAAAAGACTCTGCTTCCATCATAGTTTTTAATGATTCTTGATCAGGATGCATTCTTATCGATTCGACGAGGTATTGATAACTTGATTCATCTTTAGCAAATAACTTACCTAATTTTGGCAGTAATTTAAAAGAAAATTGATCATAAAAAAACTGTAGGGGCTTCCAAACTTTTGAAAATTCTAGGATCAAAATTTTTCCACCAGGAGATAAGACGCGATAAATTTCTTTTAATGCTCTTTTTTTGTCGGTCATATTACGAATACCAAAGCCTATTGTGACGCAGTCGAAATAATTATCAGGAAAGGGGAGTGATTCCGCATCGCATAATATAGAAGGTATAAAAATACCTTGATCAATTAATTTATCGCGTCCAATGTTTAGCATGGATAAATTAATATCAGAATGTATCATCTGCCCTTTAAAATCAGATGATTGCACCCCTATTTTTTTTGCAAGAAGAATAGACAAGTCAGCTGTTCCACCTGCAATATCAAGAATCCGTGCATTTTTCTTTACGTTAGAAGTATTTACAAGAAATTTTTTCCAAATATGATGCATTCCAAATGACATCAGATCATTCATCAGATCATAATTTGATGCCACAGAATGAAAAACAGAGGCTACCTTGCTGGCTTTTTCCGTTTCATCTACTTCACTATAGCCAAAATGTGTTTTTTTATTAGGCATGCGTTTTTGTTCTTTGAATACCCGCTAGAGATAATTTTCTTAAATACTCTTCCCAGAGCGCATCATAAGTTGCAGCAAGTTCATAAAGATAATCCCAGGTATATATGCCTGTATTATGGCCGTCTGAAAATATTAATTTAATTGCGTACTGGCCGATGGGCTCAATATTTTCAATGGTGACATTTTCTTTTTGTACTTGAAGTGTTTCTTGCCCTGGCCCGTGACCTCTTACCTCAGCGGACGGAGAATGCACTCTTAGAAATTCGCATGAAAGCATGCATTCGGTTAGATTGTTAAATTTAATTTCTAACAGATTAGACGACTGATGAAGCTTAATTTCTAAAGGGTATATTTTAGCGTTACTTGTTGTCACTTTATGAGGAAGCCTAAAAAAACTATATTATCGGAGTTCTATTGGCTTTTTTGGTAAAAATTAAATGATTAATGAATAGAAGATTGTAGTAACGATTTAATTTTTTTCATTGCTGATTGTTCGATCTGTCTAATTCTTTCAGCAGACACGCCAAGCTTATCCGCAAGTTCGTGAAGAGTTGAGGCATCTTTATCTTTAAGCCATCTTTCTTCTAAAATAAGACGACTTCTTTCATCGAGCGATAAAAGCGCTGTTTTAAGGGTAGACAGACTATTACTTTCAGATTGGTCTATTTCCATTTGTTCTGATGGTTCAGGCGCCTCATCTTTTAGGTAAGCGATGGGTCTATAAACATCATCTTCTGATTCTTCAGATCCATAATCTAATGATATTTCATTGCCATTAAAGCGATATTCCATTTCGCGCACATCTTCAGGCTTCACATTAAGCTCTTTTGCGATCGAATTAATCTCATCGGATTTAAGCGGTTGAAGAGTTTTTTTCATGCTTCGTAGATTAAAAAACAACTTACGTTGTGCTTTTGTAGTGGCTGTTTTAACTAAACGCCAGTTTTTAACAATGTATTCTTGAATTTCAGCTTTAATCCAGTAGATTGCAAAAGATACAAGCCTTACACCCCTTTCGGGATCAAATCTTTTTACAGCTTTCATTAGGCCTATATTGCCTTCTTGAACTAAGTCTGATTGAGGAAGCCCGTAACCAGAATAGCCTTTAGCTACTTTAGCTACTAATTTTAAGTGCGACAAAATGAGGGTTTTCGCAGCCTCGAGATCGTTTGATTTTTTAAGGCGCATGCCAAGAGCCATCTCTTCTTCCGCAGTGAGCGAAGGAATAGTTCTGATGGATTGCATATAGCGGTCGTAGCTATCAATAGAACCCAATGTAGACAAGCTTAAATCCAAAGTCATTTTTTTAAAATCCTTTGTAAAAACTTCATTATTAAACATAATTTTAGCACTCTTCCTTAGAGAGTGCTAGTCTAATAAGGTTCCTTAAATAATAAATTAACCTAATAAATACAATAGGTTATATGGCTAGAATTTCTTAATCGATTGATTAATGGATATGAAAGATGCTGCGACAGCGATCAAAATCGAGCCGCCTACGATGAATAAATATTCCAAAGGTTTTAAGTCAATAATACTAAATTGAGCTCCATAAAGAGCTTCAACCTCAATGACGGTTTGATTTAAGAAAATTACAATTAATTTGAGTGCGATGGCAGCAGTTAATCCACCGCCAAGCCCGTAAATAAATCCGCTGTATAAAAAAGGCCTTCTAATAAATTGATTAGTTGCGCCAATTAATTTGCTCAGTTCAATTTCTTCATGGTGGGAAGTCATTTGAAGACGAATTGTATTTCCAATAACTACCGTAAGCATAGAAGCAAGTAAAACTGAAGCCAAAAGAATAGCTTTATTTGCCAAATGAAGGACCGAGTTCAATTTTTTAACCCATCCTGTATCAACAACTACTTGATCTACACCATCAAGTTTTTCTATGAATGATTTTAGGTCCACGATTTGATTTGGATTCACTGTATTGGGAGAAATAAAGAAGGCATCAGGTAATGGATTTTCAGATAGCCCATTATTTGAATCATTAAAGCCCATCGATTTTTGGAGCTTAGGCCAAGCCTCTTCTTTTTTCACAAAATGAAAGCTATTAATTTCGGAACGATTTTTTAATTCTTTTTCAATTTTATTTTTAGCATCGGATGAAGTGTCTTTTTTTAAAAAAATACTTATTTGTGATTCATGCTGAATGGTCTCAGAAATAGACTTTAAATTTTGCACTACAAGAAAAGATATGCTCGGTAATATAAAGGTAACGCCTATGACTAAAAACATCATAAGTGTAGAAAGTAATGATGCATGACTTCGCTGAAGCGCTTTAAGAAACATCTGATAGTGACCAGTTAAATAGCTCATTTATTGCTCAGTAATTTTTATGAGATTGCCGTCTTGTAAATAAAGTTGTTTATGTTTTTTTGAAACTATTGGCATTTCATGTGTTGCAATAATTACGGTTACACCAAGCTCTTGAAAACTGTAAAAGAGACTCATAATTTCATCTGCATATTTTTTATCTAAATTTCCTGTGGGCTCGTCTGCAAGAAGAATGGAAGGCCTACATGCAATAGCTCTCGCAATAGCGAGACGTTGCTGTTCGCCACCTGATAAGCTAATTGGCATTGATTTTTCTCGGTTTAGTAATCCAACCTTGTCTAATGCTGCCCGAACACGACCTCTGATATCATTGACCTCTACTTCGTTAATTTCTAATGCTAGCGTAATATTTTCAAAACAATTGCGATCATATAAAAGTTTATGGTCTTGAAAAACTAAACCAAATTTTCTCCTAATGTAAGGAATAGAAGCATTTTTTACTTGGCCCAAATTTTGATTCTCGAAAATAATCGTTCCATGAGTAGCAGGTTCAATGGCCGTTATTAATTTTAATAGTGTTGATTTTCCTGCTCCTGAGGGACCGGTAACAAAAACAAGCTCACCAGCATTAATTTCAAAAGTAATATTTTGTAATGCCCCTAAATTTCCCGGATATCTTTTATGAACCTGGTCAAATTTAATCATTGATAAAAGCCGATTTTAAAAAAGTGCATCAACATACTCTTGTGCATTAAAAACTTTTAGATCATCTATAGACTCTCCTACACCAACATATCTTAATGGGGTAGGTTGTTCTTTAGCGATAGCTGCAATTACGCCTCCTTTGGCTGTACCGTCAAGCTTAGTTAAAGCAAGACCTGTAATTCCTAAGGCTTCATTAAATATTTTGAGCTGACTGATAGCATTTTGGCCAGTATTAGCATCTAAAACGAGAAGAATTTCATGGGGAGCTTCCAAATGACATTTATTAATTACACGTTTAATTTTTGTAATTTCATCAATTAAATGTTTCTGGGTCGGCAATCTTCCTGCTGTGTCAGCAATAACAATATCAATATTTTTTGCTTTTGCAGAATTGATTGCATCGAAAATTACAGCACTTGGGTCACCGGAAGCTTGTGAAACAACGTGTACATTATTTCTTTCGCCCCAAACTTCAAGCTGCTCTGTGGCGGCTGCACGAAAAGTATCGCCTGCAGCAATTAAGACAGACTTATTTTCTTCAAGAAAAATTTTAGTCAGCTTTCCAATGGTGGTTGTTTTGCCTGCACCGTTAACCCCAACTACCATAATAACAAAAGGGCTTGTGCCTTCTAATACAAGTGGATTTTCAATAGGCGTTAAGAGTTCGATTAATTTTTCTTTAAGCAAGCCTTTAATCTCATCTGCATTTTCAATCTTATTTTTTTTGATCGAGGCCCTTATGCTATCAAGGAGGTAAGTGGTAGCCGAAATACCCACATCAGAAGTAAGTAATATAGTTTCTAACTCTTCAAAAAGGGCCTCATCAATTTTTTTGCCAGTAAATAAAGAGGTAAGTTCGGTTGTTAACTTTTCTCTGGTCTTAGTAAGACCCTTCTTTATCTTGTCTGCAAAACCAAAAAAACCACCTTTTTTCTCTTCTTTTGGAGGCGCTTTTTCTTCTTTAATCTCGGGAGGTTTATTTTTTAAAGCTTTTGGAGGAGGCTTAATTGAGGACTCAGGTTTTAAAGCTTTTTTCTTTTTTGGGAGATTGGGTGTTTTAGTAACTATTTGTTTGGGTGCAGCAGAGGTCTTCTTCTCTGGTTTTTTAACAACTTCTTTTTTTACCGCAGGCTTTTTCTCTGGGCTATCTTTTTTAATGATTTTTTTTAGGAATTCAAACATTTTTTAAAATTTTAAGAACTTAATGAGATAAAGAAAAGTCTACGAAACATTCATATTCATTATAATAGCTAAATCATCCAAGGACGAGACGCGTTGTTAAAAAATATTTTACTTCTTTTGTTGTTGTTTCCAAGTTTGCTCTTAGCACAAACTCAAGAATTTAAGCTTTCCAATGGGTTAAAAGTTTTTGTGAGAGAAGATCATCGCTCACCTGTGGTTGTATCTCAGGTTTGGTATCGAGCAGGGAGTCTTGATGAGGTGAATGGGAAAACTGGAGTAGCTCATGTTCTCGAGCATATGATGTTTAAAGGAACCAAGAAAATTAAGGCTGGTGAGTTTTCAAGGTTGATCGCAAAGGCAGGTGGAAAAGAAAATGCATTTACAGGCGCCGACTATACCTGTTATTTCCAGCAGCTTGAGAAATCAAATCTCGAACTTTCGTTCAGGTTAGAGGCCGATCGCATGCAAAATCTTAATTTATCTAAGGAAGAATTCGATAAGGAAATTAAGGTTGTAATGGAGGAGCGAAGATGGAGGACTGACGATAAACCAACTTCACAAGTAAAAGAACAATTTGCGTCAACAGTTTTTAAATCTCACCCATATAGCAGGCCCGTAGTTGGATGGATGAATGATTTAGAAAACATGACAGTAGAAGATGCGAGAGAATGGTATCAAAACTGGTATGCACCCAACAATGCAATTCTTGTAGTAGTTGGAGATATTCAAGCTAATGATGTGCTTAATTTAGCAAAGAAGTATTTTGAAAAAATTCCTGCACGAAAAATTCCAGAAAGAAAACCTCAGGTTGAGCCTAAACAAATTGGTGAAAGAAGATCGGTTATTAAGGCGCCAAGTGAATTATCCTATCTATTAATGGGTTATCAAGCACCAACTCTAATGGATCCTTTGGGCAATAATGAATCATCTTGGGAGCCTTATGCTTTAGAGATGTTATCTAATATTCTGGCTGGGAATGGTTCATCAAGACTTAATCAAAACATTGTCAGAAATCAACGTTTGGCAGTGAATGTGAGCGCTGGATATGACTCAACATCCAGAGGAAGAATTAGTCTTTTTGAGTTGGAGGGCACTCCAAATGACTTTAAGAAGATCAATGAGCTTGAAAATGCATTGCTCCAAGAAATTGAGAAAATTAAAAAAGATGGCGTAACCCAGGAAGAATTAGATAGAGTTAAATCTATGGTCATCGCAAGCGATGTATACCAAAAAGACTCAATGTTCGGGATGGCGATGGAAATTGGTCAACTTGAAACAATGGGTTATTCATTTCACTTAAGTGATGGTTATATTGAAAAAGTAAATAGCGTTACTTCTGAACAAATAAAAAATGTAGCTACGAAATACTTAACTCGAGATAAATTATCTATAGTAATTCTCGACCCTCAGCCAATGTCGGAAGCTACCTTACCGAAGGGGCGGCCTCATGTTCATTAAATTCATTCAAATTATTTTCTTGTTTGTATGTTTTATGCAAAATTCTTTTGCTGCATTAAAAATTGATACATGGAATACACAAGCAGGGACAAAAGTTTTTTTTGTCGAGAATCATGACCTTCCTATACTTGATATCAATATAAATTTTTTTGCAGGTAGCGCCCAAGATCCTGCTGGCAAAGAAGGTCTTGCTAATTTAACTCGTCACCTTATGAATTTGGGAGCTGGGGGCATAAATGAGGAAAAGTTAGCTAATCAATTTTCAGATATTGGAGCAGTCATTAAAGGGGATGTTGATCTCGACAGAGCCTATTTTAAATTAAGAACACTAAGCTCCTCTTCTCAAAAAGACAAAGCGCTTACTCTTTTTAAAAATGTAATTCATTCACCCGATTTTCCAGTGCAAGTGATAGACAGAGAAAAAAATAGATTTATTGCAAGCATTAAGCAAGCGATGACTCAGCCGGAAGCAATTGCTAATTTGGCATTCATGAAATCTATATATGGTGAACATCCCTATGCGCATGATGAAGCAGGTAGCATCGAGACGCTTCAAAAGTTAAATCAAGAAGATTTGAAACAGTTCTATAAAAACTATTATTTATCATCCGAAGCTTCTATTGTAATTGTTGGTGATCTTAATATTGATGAAGCTAAAAAAATAAGTGAATCAATCAGCCAAGGATTGCCTCAAGGAAATACAAAACATAAAATCAGTCCTGTAACGGCTTCAAATTATGTTGGTGTTAAAAAAATACAACATCCTGCAAAACAGGCGCATATTTTGATGGGCATGCCTGCATTAAAGCGCGGAGATAAAGATTATTTTCCTCTTTATGTTGGTAATTATATTTTAGGAGGTGGTGGTTTTGTATCAAGGCTAACTGAAGAGGTCAGAGAAAAAAAAGGACTAGTTTATAGTGTCTATAGTTACTTTATGCCTCTCTACGCTGAAGGCCCCCTTGAAATTGGGTTGCAAACTAAAAAAGAACAAGCAGATGAAGCGCTTACTATTGTAAATAGCACGATTAAAAAATTTATCGATGATGGGCCTACTGAAAAAGAACTTATTGCTGCTAAACAAAATTTGGTCGGGGGATTCCCTTTAAGGTTAGATAGCAATGCAAAAATTGTTGATTATCTAAGTATGATTGCTTTCTATAACCTACCTATTTCTTATATCGATACTTACATACAAGAAATTAATAAAGTTACTACTAGCCAAATAAAGACAGCATTTAAAAATAAAATTGATCCTAATAAACTTACGACCATAATTGTTGGTGCAGAATAGTTTTTGAAGACAGTAAAAAATCAAGTCAAAATTATTGGCGGAGAGTGGAAAAGAAAAAATATTTCTTTTATTGATTCTCCAGGACTGCGGCCTACCCCAGGCAGAGTTAGAGAAACTCTATTTAATTGGTTAGAACAGGATTTAACCGGTAAAGTTTGTTTAGATCTCTTTTCGGGCTCCGGTGTCATCGGCTTTGAATCTCTTTCCAGAGGCGCTCTAAATGTAGTTATGGTTGAAAAATCCCCTCAGGTTTTTAAAACAATTCAAGAAAATAAAAAACTTCTACAAGCTGACCGAGCGTCTCTTCTGCTCACGGATGCGCTGATGTTTCTTGAGAAGAATAATACTAAGTTCGATATTATTTTCTGCGATCCACCTTTTAATGAGGGCTGGGAAGGTAAATTATTTCCTCAATTAGCTAACCATTTAACGGCGGATGGGCTAATATACTTTGAATCAGAAGTGAGCTTAAATGAATATAGTTTATTTAAAATAATAAAAAAAAGAAAAGCAGGCAATGTCTTTTACCATCTAGTTACATTAAAAAATAATGACTCAATCTAACCTAGCTATTGCTATCTATCCAGGAACGTTTGACCCTATTACATTAGGTCACGAAAATATTGCTCATCGTGCCACAAGAATTTTCGATAAAGTTATTGTGGCTGTCGCTTCCAATTCAAGTAAACAATGCTTTTTCTCTTTTGAGGAAAGAGTAGGCTTAGTGAAGGCTGTATTTAAAGAGTACAAAGAAATTGAAGTTATTGGTTTTAATGGACTTTTAATGGACTTTGTTGAAGCACAAAATGCTCAAGTTGTTATTAGAGGGCTCAGAGCTGTTTCTGATTTTGAATATGAGTTTCAATTAGCAGGCATGAATCGTAAATTATATCCAAATGTTGAAACGCTTTTTTTAACACCTTCTGAGCAATTTACTTTTGTATCTTCGAGCTTAGTTAGAGAAGTCGCTACCTTAGGTGGGAATATAGAGCAATTTGTATCTCCAATCGTCAAGGATGCTATGAAAAAAACTGGACGTTAATCATGGCATTAATGATTACGGACGAATGTATTAACTGTGATGTATGTGAGCCTGAATGTCCAAATAATGCAATTTATCAGGGGGTTAACATTTACGAAATTAATCCACAGTTATGTACGGAATGTGTTGGACATTTTGATAAGCCTCAATGCCAAGAAGTATGCCCGGTAGATTGTATTCCTCTCCATCCTGAATACACAGAGTCTAAAGAAGATCTTATGCTCAAATATCATCAACTGCAGCAAGACAAAGTGAATTAGATATGCGTGTCCTTCATACCATGATTCGTGTGAGTGATTTGGAAAAATCACTCACTTTTTATACTAATATTTTAGGCATGAAACTCTTAAGACTTCATGAGTATCCAGAGGGAAAATTTACGTTAGCCTTTGTGGGTTTTGGAGATGAAAAAGACCATGCTGTGATTGAGCTTACTTATAATTGGGGTGTTACATCATATGATAAAGGTAACGCTTTTGGGCATATTGCAATTGAAGTTGAAGACGCATATAAAACTTGCGAGCTAATTAAAAGTAAAGGTGGAAAAGTTGTTCGTGAAGCTGGTGCGATGCAACATGGGACAACGGTAATTGCTTTTATTGAAGATCCAGACGGCTATAAAATTGAGTTAATTCAAGCAGGTACTTTTTAATTAATCAAATAAGCCTTTCATTTTATCAAGCCAACCCTTTGATTTTGGGCTGTGCTTGCCTCGATCTAATTGATTGATTTCTTCAAGTTCTTTTAACAATTCTTTTTGTCTGTCTGTCAGCTTAACGGGTGTTTCTATAGAAACATGACAATGAAGGTCACCAGGTGAACTTTGTCTTAATGGTTTAATGCCCTTACCTTTTAATCTGAATACAGCGCCAGTTTGTGTTTCAGCAGGGATTTTCATTTTTGCATGTCCGTCTAAAGTGGGTACTTCAATTTCACCACCAAGAGCTGCAGTAGAAAAGCTGATTGGCATTTCGCAATGCAAATTTCCACCATCACGTTCAAATAAATCATGTTTTTTAAGATGAGCTACAACGTAAAGATCTCCTGGTGGACCACCATTTATGCCGGATTCACCTTCACCTGACAATCGAATACGATCGCCTTCATCTATGCCTGAAGGAATTTTGACGGATAGTGTTTTAGTTTGTTTGACACGGCTAGCTCCATGACAAGTTGAACAGGGTTCTTTGATAATTTTTCCAGTTCCATGACACTTAGGACATGTTTGTTGTACAGAGAAAAACCCTTGTTGCATTCGGACTTGGCCATGGCCATGACATGTATCACAAGAGACGGGTTGTGTGCCCGGTTTAGCGCCACTCCCTTTACATGGCTCACAAGAAGTCATGACAGGGATGCGTATTTTTGTTTCCGTTCCCTTTGCCGCATCTTCTAAACTGATTTCCATGTTGTATCGAAGATCAGCCCCTCGATATACATTAGATTTTTGACCGCCACGACCACCGCCAAAAATATCACCAAAGATATCACCAAAGGCGTCATTAAAATCTGAAAATCCTCCAGATCCAGGGCCACCCATGCTGGGATCTACACCTGCATGACCATATTGATCGTAACTTGTTCTTTTTTGTGAGTCCGAAAGTATTTCGTAGGCTTCTTTAGCTTCTTTGAAATTTTCTTCAGCTTTTGGATTATCAGGATTTCGATCAGGATGAAATTTCATCGCAAGCTTACGATAAGCTTTTTTTATTTCATCTTCTGAAGCGTCACGAGATACACCAAGAATCTCGTAATAATCTTTTTTAGTTGCCATGGTATTTTTTCAAATAATAAAACAACATCAGAATTTCTGATGTTGTTTTAGTGGTTAAAGGTTATTTGTCTTGTTTGTCTTGCTTTACTTCTTCAAATTCAGCATCAACAACTTCAGCATCCACCGTTTTTTCTTCCTGAGGTGCTGAGTTAGAGTTAGGTTGTTGTGCTTGTTGTTCGGCATATATTTTCTCACCTAGTTTTTGCGATGATTCCATAAGCTCTTTTGTTTTAGCTTCAATCTCTTCTTTATTGTCAGATTTCAAAGATTCTTCTAGAGATTTTATAGCAGTTTCAATTTTTTCTTTTTCTGCAGCATCTAATTTATCTCCATGGTCGGTGATAGATTTTTTTACTGAATGAATCATGCCATCTGCAGAGTTTTTAACATCTACAAGCTCTCTAATTTTACGGTCTTCATCTGCGTACTTAACGGCATCATCTTCCATTTTTTTAATTTCTTCTTCGCTAAGCCCGCTATTTGCTTTAATCGTAATTTTATTTTCTTTGCCAGTAGCTTTATCTTTAGCTGATACATGCAAGATACCATTAGCATCGATGTCGAATGTTACTTCAATTTGCGGCGAACCCCTTTGTGCAGGAGGTATGTCAGTCAAATTAAATTGACCCAAGCTCTTATTGCCTGAAGCAACCTCTCGCTCACCTTGAAGCACATGAATTGTCACAGCATTTTGATTATCTTCCGCTGTTGAGAATACCTGAGATGCCTTTGTAGGAATGGTAGTATTTTTCTTAATAAGTTTAGTCATAACACTTCCTAGTGTTTCAATGCCTAAACTCAATGGAGTAACATCAAGAAGCAACACATCTTTTACATCACCTTGAAGAACACCTCCTTGAATTGCAGCGCCCACAGCTACGGCTTCATCAGGATTGACATCTTTTCTTGGCTCTTTACCAAAGATGTCTTTTACTTTTTCTTGGACTTTAGGCATGCGACTTTGCCCACCCACTAAAATGATATCTGTGATGTCACTTCCAGAAACGCCCGCATCCTTCATTGCAACTTTGCAAGGCTCAATTGTTCTTTCGATAAGATCATCTACAAGAGACTCAAACTTTGCGCGCGTGATTTTAACGACAAGATGTTTTGGGCCGCTCGCATCAGCAGTAATATAAGGAAGATTAACTTCAGTTTGTTGGCTACTTGAAAGTTCAATCTTTGCTTTTTCAGCTGCTTCTTTAAGGCGTTGTTTAGCAAGCAAGTCATTTCTTAAATCGAGACCATTTTCTTTTTTAAATTCATCTGCCAAGAAATCAATTAAGCGATTATCAAAGTCTTCGCCACCAAGAAATGTATCCCCATTGGTTGAAAGCACTTCAAATTGATGTTCGCCATCCACAGTAGAAATTTCAATTATGGATACGTCAAACGTCCCGCCACCTAGGTCATATACTGCAATCTTTCGATCACCTTCTTGTTTATCCAAACCAAAAGCAAGTGCAGCTGCGGTAGGCTCATTGATGATACGTTTAACTTCAAGACCTGCAATTCGGCCGGCATCTTTAGTTGCTTGGCGTTGACTATCATTAAAGTAAGCAGGAACTGTAATTACAGCTTCTGTGACTTCTTCACCCAAATAGTCTTCAGCCGTTTTTTTCATTTTTCTTAAGACTTCAGCTGAGATTTGGGGTGGGGCCATTTTTTGATCACGCACTGTTACCCAGGCGTCACCATTGTCAGCTTTTGAAATTTCATATGGCATTAAGCCAATATCTTTTTGTACTTCTTTTTCTTCAAAACGGCGACCAATTAATCGCTTTACAGCAAACAACGTATTTTTTGGATTTGTGACTGCCTGTCTTTTTGCTGGCGCGCCAACTAGGATTTCGCCATCATCTTGATAGGCAATAATTGAAGGAGTAGTTCTAGCACCTTCCGCATTTTCAATCACCTTAGGCTTCCCGCCTTCCATGACAGCCACACAGGAGTTTGTTGTTCCTAAGTCAATACCGATAATTTTAGCCATTTTTTTTCCTTAAAAAATCTGTTTAATTTGATAGATCTATAATTGGGATGATCTTGAATATTTCAAGAGCTTATGTACTTTTAGTTTTTGAGACGGTTACCAAAGCTGGTCTTATGACTCTTTCGTTCAATAGATAACCTTTTTGAAGCACTGTTAAAATTTTATTTGGCTCTTCTTCTGATTCCACCATACTGATCGCCTGATGTTGATTAGGATCAAATTTTTCACCTAATGCTTTAATCTCATTGATACCAAATTTTTCAAATACATTGATTAATTGTTTTTGTGTAAGCTCAACCCCGTTTTTATAGCTCTCGAGATTCGCATTTTCAACAGTAAGGGCAGCATCAAGGCTGTCTTTCACAGAAAGTAATTCGCCGCTAAATCTTTCTAGTGCAAATTTTCTAGCTTTATCGATATCTTCAATAGAACGTTTTCTTATATTCTCGCCCTCAGCTTTAACATAAAGAACCTGCGCTTCAGCTTCAGCTAATTTTTCTTCGAGGAGCTTTAGTTTATCTTCTGGACTATCAGTAGTAGATTGATCTGAATGATTTTCTGACTCATCTATGGGAGTATTATTTTTATCTTCTGCGTTCATATTTTTACCTTTTAAATCTTTTGAAAATACTGCGGGTTAAAACAAATTTGGGGGTGAAGTAGTAAATTTCAAGAGGGTAGAGTTAAATAATTGCTTCAATTTGAGAAATCGTGGATTCTGGGGTGGGCGTCACACCTATCTCACCTAGGTTAACTGATGGCACCTTAATGTTAGGATAAACGCCAGTGAGGTAAGGGTTGCTATCCATATAAAGGCCAATCGTTGGAATACCCAGGGCATTGCCAAGATGGGTGAGTCCAGAATCAACGCCTATGATGCATTTAGCTCCTGAAATAACATTAGCGAGATCACTGATATTCATTTTAGGCAGCACTAAAGAATTAGTTGAGGCTTTGCGGAGAGCTTTAGAAAAATGATATTCCTCAAGATTACCCCATGGCAAAAGGACCCTTAAACCTAGCACATTGAAAAATTGAATAACTTTGAGCCAATGTTCCTTAGGCCATTGCTTTGATTTTTTGCTAGATCCATGAATCAGAACGACATAGCGCTCAGAAAGATTGAAGTTGTTGATATTATGAATCTCTAATCCAAAATGAGCTGACTGATCTAACAATTCATATTGAAAACATTTAGAGGCTAATTCTCGATTCCGAACAACTGCATGAATTTGCTTTGATACAGTATGTGTGAATTTATAAAAGTAAGAGGCGGCTCCTTCTCGGATAGAGGTTTTATCAAAACCATGAATATCCCCACGAGTAAAGAGAGTAAAAAAAGCACTTTTTAAAAGACCCTGAAAATCAATAATAATGTCGTAATGATTTTCTCGGATAGCCTTAATAGATTTATACAGTCCAATCCAAGTTGACTTTTTTCTAAGATTTTTTTTCCACGTTCTCAAAGAGATCGTAATAACAGAATCAACTCCTGGATGAAGTCTCGGCACATCTGCGAAGCATTCCTCTACCAGCCAATCAATCGAGCTCTCAGGAACAAAATATTTAATATCATTAATGACTGGTAAACAGTGAACAATATCGCCTAGTGAGGATGTTTTAATGATAAGTATGCGAACCATATAAAGAATTTTCTCATATAAATCAATGCCTATAAATCATTTATATAATTAATTCATATTTAATCGTTTGACGCTTACTGAGTGTTTCTAGGATAATCTGTCATAGAGAGAAATTTTTATTCATTCAACCAAACGAATCTATTAAATGAAAAATTCCATAGTCGAAATTACCGAGAGAATTAAAGAAAAAAGTAGACCAACACGCCTTGCTTATTTGGCGCGCGTAGATGCCATGCTTCAAAGGCAGCGAGGAGCAGATCGCTTAGGTTGCGCTAACGTGGCACATGCAATCGCCGCTCTTCCTAAAAATGACAAATTAAGAATTGTTAGTGAGAAGAAACCTAATATTGCGATTGTGACGGCTTATAACGACATGCTTTCAGCGCACAAGCCTTATGAAAATTATCCTTCAATTATTCGCGATGAAGCGAATAAGCTAGATGCTACTGCTCAAGTAGCAGGTGGTGTCCCTGCCATGTGTGATGGAATTACACAAGGCGAACCAGGTATGGAATTAAGTTTATTTTCTCGAGATACTATTGCGATGTCTTCAGCAATTGCATTATCACATGATGTGTATGATGGCGCTCTAATGCTGGGTATTTGCGACAAAATTGTCCCTGGTTTATTAATCGGCGCTTTGCATTTTGGACATTTACCTACAATTTTTGTGCCCGCAGGACCAATGTCTACTGGCCTCGACAATACTTCAAAATCTAAAGTACGTGAAAAATATGCACAAGGATTAGTGGGGCGTGAAGAACTGCTGGCTTCTGAGTCTGCTGCTTATCATGGTGAAGGTACGTGCACATTTTATGGAACTGCAAATAGCAATCAAATGTTGATGGAGGCTATGGGCCTTCATATTCCGGGCGCTGCATTTATTCATCCACGGGAAGATATTAGAGAAGAAATTACGCGCGAGTCGGTGCGATCTCTCCTGAATATTATTAAAAATAAACATAACAAACCTATTGGTAAATTAGTAGATGAGCGAGTGATAGTCAATGCGATGGCAGCCTTACTAGCAACTGGCGGATCAACAAACCATCTTATTCATTGGGTCGCGATTGCAAGAGCTGCAGGCATTATTATTGACTGGACAGATTTTCATGATCTTGCGAAGTCAACGCCATTATTAGCAAGTATTTATCCAAACGGCAAAGCTGATGTCAATGAATTTCAAACCGCAGGCGGGCCTGCATTTGTGATTCGTGAGCTCATTGAGACTGGATGTATGTATCCGGATGTGATGACTATCAGTGAAGGTGGCTTAAAAGAATATACAAAAAAACCTAGCAAAGAAAACGGCAAAATTATTTGGACTGATCTACCTAAAAAAAGCGGTGATGACACCATTGTCAGGACTGCAGATAACCCATTCAGTGAATCAGGCGGACTTAAATTGCTGAATGGTAATCTCGGACGATCAGTCATTAAAATATCCGCTGTTCCAGAAGA
>Ga0208723_1000021_pt1 | contig 70507 bp, 75 predicted proteins | sample LakMenEpi31Aug12_FD_150750 | JGI IMG/M metagenome (GOLD analysis project Ga0208723, IMG submission 150750) | Freshwater microbial communities from Lake Mendota, WI - 31AUG2012 deep hole epilimnion (SPAdes) | ecosystem: Environmental > Aquatic > Freshwater > Lake > Epilimnion/Euphotic zone ...
CGGCAGGGGATGTGGTGGGCGGAGTGCTGACGGGCAGTGGGACGGTGGGAGCTACGGGGGGATTCAGCTTTGCCAGGACCCTGGCGAATGATCTGACAACGGAGGGCAAGGAGAGCCTGCAGATCAGGCTGTTCCGGGATGCGGCCCGAACGGTGCAGGTGGGGGCAACGGCCACGGTGGATGTGTTGGATACCTCGAAGTCGCCGACCTACGCGATCAACCTGTCTCCCTCCTCGATCAATGAAGGGGAGGTGCTGACGACCACGGTGAAGACCACGGATCTGACCCATGGCACGCCCCTGTATTGGGCCATCAGTGGCACCAACGTGGGTGCGGCCGACTTCAGCAGCGGCACCCTCACGGGTCAGGGCACTGTCGTCACCGCCGCCAATGGAACCGGGCAGTTCACCCTTTTCCACACCGTTGCCAATGATCTGAAAACGGAAGGAACGGAAACGCTGAGCTTCAGGCTTTTCAGCGATGCGGCCCGCACAAGGCAGGTGGGAACCACCGTGTCGAGGTTGGTCAACGACACCTCGCGGACGCCTGCGCTGGCACCGACCTACATGATCATGCCGATGGCGAGCCTGATCGATGAAGGGCAGGCGTTGACCACCATGGTTCACGCCACGGGTGTGGCCAATGGCACAACCCTGTACTGGTCGTTGGGGGGCACAAACATTGATGCTGCCGATTTGAGCGCTGGTGCCCTGACGGGTTCCTCCCGGATCATCACCGATGTCAACGGGATGGGGATGCTCCACCTCAGCCATACCACCGCCAATGATCTGAAAACCGAAGGCCGGGAAACGGTCAACATCAACCTGTTCAGCGATGCGGCGCGCACCATCCGGGTGGCCCCAATGGCATCCGTCACCATCAATGACACCTCCACCCCAGCAGGGTCATTGCCATCGGCGACCCCCCTGCCCACCTACACGATTACCCCAGCACCCGTTCCCGTCAACGAAGGGGTGAACCTGATCACGACAGTTCAGACCACCAACGTTCCCCAGGGAACCATGTTCTTCTGGGAGGTTTCAGGCGCTGGGATCACAAATGCGGATTTTGTCCGGGGCACGATGATTGGCACCGGTGTGGTGAATGCCACGGGCCGGTTCCAGATCGGGCAGACCCTGGCAAACGATCTCACCACGGAAGGACCCGAAGCCCTCAACATCAAGGTGTTCAGTGATCCGGGGCGCACCCGGCAGGTGGGCACTACAGCGGTGGTCACGATCAATGACTCCTCGCAGGCGCCCGGTATTCCCACCTACAACCTGAGCCCTTCCGCTGCGGCGATCGATGAGGGGCTCTCCATCACCACGACGCTCAATACAACAAACGTGGTGAATGGCACCATTCTTTTCTATCAGATTGGTGGTGTTAATGTTGATCCCTTTGATCTGAGTGTCGGAACGATTCTTGGTCAATGTGTGGTGATCGGCGGGCGGGCCACCTTCACTCACGCCTTCAGCAAAGATCTCAAGACTGAAGGGGATGAGGTGGTTGAGATTCGTCTGTTCACCGATAAGCCCGGCGGCATGCAGGTGGGCAATACGGCCCAGGTGACGCTCAGGGACATCTCGAAAGCCATCCCTGTAGCCACAGAGGTTTTCCAGCCTGAATACACGCCTTTCGCCGTCCGGAAGTGGGCTTCTCCCGTTCCCGTTCCCACCCTTAAAAGGCCGGATTCCGTGGGAGTTCTCCCCACGAACTGGGGTGACAAATTTGCTCCCCAGCCCTCTCCCGGAGGCCTACCAGCTCTTTATCAGGATGTGGATCCCACCCAGGCGATCTATGGGGGGATTGCACCAGAGTTCTTTAATCGCAATGTAGCAGGCACAAACAATCCTTACTACAGCACGGGCCAGGTGGTGTCCTGGTATTCCCAGCGGGAGGGGGCCAGGCAACAAGTGGTGCTGGATGGGGCCAATCAGCAGGTGTCCACTGAAATCTATGGATACGACAGCACCATGCCGGGCTCCACCTTCAAAACAAGGGTGGGCGAGCCGGTAGTGGTGCGCCACTGGAACGACCTTCCCAGGTATCCGGGCATGCCGGCCATCCCCCAGAGGGAATCGGTCCATTTGCACGGTGGGCACAACCCCGCTCACACGGATGGCTACCCATCCTTTGTGATCAATCCGGGCATGTATCGGGATTATTACTATCCCAACACGGTGCCCATGGGTAACAACGGCCTGCCCGAATTTAGTGAGTCGCCCTCCACCATGTGGTATCACGACCACGGCGAAGATCTAACCGATCTCAATATAATTAAGGGTCTGGCGGGCTTCTGGCTCACGTTCGACGACACCGAGCTCAATCTGATTAAAAACAAAGTGCTGCCGGGTTGGTGGAAGTCCACCGCCGAGTGGAATGAACAGGAGTTCATGAGCAATAATTCGCCCTACGACATTCCCCTGGCCATCAGCGATCGCCGCTTCAACGCCGATGGCTCCTTCTTCTACGACGGCTGGCCGATTGGTAGTAACACGGATGGCTACTTAGGCGACGTGACGATAGTGAATGGGAAGTCGTACCCCTACATGTATGTGGAGCCCACCCAATACAGGCTGCGCATGCTGGGGGCTTCGGCAGGCCGTTTCTGGCATCTCAGCATCCAGGATCAGAGTGGGGTCAAGCAGTCCCACCTGCGGGTGGGCAACGACACCTGGCTGATGCCCAACCCGATTGAAATGAGCGAATTCAGCCTTGCGCCAGCCAACCGGGCGGATGTGGTGATGGATTTCTCCCGCTATGCCCCGGGCACCGTGCTCTATCTGGTGAACACAGCGGACCAAACCAACGGCACCGGCCCCAAGGGCGATCTGCAGAGGCTAGGGACAACGGCTATTTCAAACTTCTCGGAGCGCATCATGAAAATTGTGGTGGGTGAGAGAACGCCCACCACCCCCACTAGCACGGCGTCCACCACGTCTTTTCTGCGGGAGCACCATCCCATCCTTCCCTCGGAGATCAGCAATCGCCGCACACTGGATTTTCACCGTTCGATGGGCATGTGGTTAATCAATCAGACGGAATTTGACTCTCAAAAGTCGTACATACCCATGCCTGTGGGTGTAGCGGAGGAATGGACTTTGGTGAACGGCAGTGGGGGATGGTGGCACCCGATCCATATCCACCTGGAATCCCATCAGCTGCAATTGTTGGAGGGCCGCAAACCTGGGCCTGATTACTTCCCGGAGAAGCAATTCAAAAGCGATACCACCATCCTGGGGCCAAACACGACGGCGGTGATCTACATGAAATTCCGCACGTTCCTCGGGCCGTTTGCGTTTCACTGTCATACGACGCAGCACGAAGATTCGATGATGATGTTCAATATTGATCCCCATCTCGAGGGGGAAGGATATGTGCCAGGCTCCCCGATTCCTGCTGATCGCAATTACACCCCCTTCCCCTATCAGTCGGCTCACCACCTCGATATCATTATGACTGGACCTGGCGGAGCAACAACACCCGCTCCCGTCAGCCCACCTGCGACCCAGGTGTCCACCTCCACCCGTCCAGCCGATGGTGGGCCTCCAGAACTGTCACCTCTGCTCCTGTCCATCTTTCCCCACGCCGCCTGGGGCACCGCCGCCGCAGATCGGATGGTGGCCACCCCCAATAACTCCTATCTCAATGGTCGTGAGGGGAATGACTACCTCAAGGGCGATCGGGGCAACGACATGTTGGTGGGCGGACATGGCGATGATGTGATCAGCGGCGGGAAGGGAGACGACCTGCTGGCTGGAGAGTTTGGCAGCGATGTGCTGGTGGGCGGCGCTGGGCGCGATGGCTTCTACTACGTCACTGTTGATCCCGCCAGCACCGATGTGATCACCGACTTTGAACCTGGCAAGGACTTTTTCTCCTTCGACCATGCCCTCAAGAACACCACCGGCTCCAGCACCACCCTGAGCTACATCGGCGGCGCGGCCTTCTCTCGCCAGCTGGGCCAGGCCCGTTTTGCCAGCAATCTGCTCCAGGTGGATCTCAATGGCGATGCCATCTCGGATATCAATGTGCGTCTCCCCGGCATCACAGCGTTTGATCAGGCTTGGCTAACCGTTCCTCTGGTCTAGAGAGGCTTCAGGCGCAGGAGGAAATCCTCCCGGCGGTGAAAATCCGCTTCCGCCCCCCCATGGGCCAGGGCCCAATAGGTCAGGTCCCCCTCCGGGTGCTCCATCACTGCGGTGACCCCCAGCTGCAGGGCCCGTTGCCGGCAGGCCAAAGCCAGCTCCTCGGGAAGCTGTAGCGAAAGCTCCAGCTCCAAGCCTTGCTCTGTGGCCCTCACGTCGAAGGGGAGCGCGTCCCGATCGCTCACGGGGTCCAGCCCTTGCCGGTAGTCGTCCAGCCGGTAGAGGTTCCAATCGCCGTTGGGGGCCAGGTTCAGTTCCCAGTAGGGCTCCATGCCCTCGGCCGCCAGAAAGAGCTCGAAGCAGGTGTGCTCCCAGAGGCCATCCAGGCGGCGGGAAGATCCCATCGTGCTGGGGGCTGGGAGCACCACCGCGGTCAGGGGGTCCATGAGCTGATAGGCGATGCCCAGCTGATCTCCCCGTCGCACCAGTTGTCCTACCAGCTGGAGCCCTAGTGGAGCTGGATCGGAACCAAAGGGTACGAGTGTGAACGCTTGGGCGCCTTCCGGCGCGAAGAACTCGCTCATCGTCTCTCCTGAAGCCGTTCCAGGAGCCCCCGGATGTCCCGTTCCTGCGCTTCGATGCTTGCCGTGAGGCGAAACTGCACCAGCGCCCGGTCCAGGTTGTGGCCGGGCCGTTGGGTGTGGAAGTAAACGTTGCCGGCCAGATGGTCGGTGAAGAAGCGCAATCCCAGCTCGAAGCTCAGCAGCCGAATGGCGTCGTAGAGATAACGGTGATCGGCTGGCCCCAGAAACCTGTGCGCCACCGCGCCGTAGCCCTCCAGCAGCGCCTCGCAGAGGGTCAGGTCGAAGGTCACCGCGTCGAGGGCAGGGGTTTCCTCCCCGAGCGGGTTGCAGCCCGAGCGCAGACAATCGCCGATGTCGTAGTGCACCAGGCCGGGTTTGACCGTATCCAGATCCACCAGGGCCACCGCTCGGCCACTGCGGGCATCCAGCAGCACATTGTTCACCTTTGGGTCGCCATGGATCGGCCTAAGGGGCAGCTCTCCGGAGGCCTTGGCGCGCTCCAGCACGCCGGCCCAGGGGGCCCGCTGGGCAACAAAACGATGGGCCCAGGCCTCCTGCTCGGATGGTCTGCGGGATGGCTCCGCGCAGATGGCCTCATACTGCGCCAGGTAGCCCGGCGTGATGTGAAAGCCCTCCAGGGTGTCGGCCAACTGCTCGCAGGGCAGATCATGCACCAGCTCGTGGAACCTCCCCAGCCCGTAGCCCACTTCCCTGGCCTGGCCCGGTGAGGCCAAGGCATCGAGGGAGGTGGTGGCGGGCACGAAGCTGATCGCCCGCCAGAACTGTTCGCCCTCCTCCAACCAGGCTTCACCGCTACAGCTGCGGAGCACCCTGGGGAGCACCCAGCGGTCTCCAGCGTCCTTCCCTTCGCCCTCGAGGCGCCCTTCCACGTGTTGGCTCACGGTGAGCAGGTTGTGCATCACCCGCTGGGGTTGGGGAAACACCGCCGTGTTGAGTCGCTGCAGCACGAAGGGCTCCGCCTTCTCCCGTGCCACCAGATACGTGCTGTTGATGTTGCCGTTGCCCAGCGGGCTCACCCCCTTCACCGCGTGGGCCCCGGCAAAGACAGTGGCGATCTCGACCAGGGGATGGTCGTCTCGGGCCTCTGGGGAGGGACGTGCCATGGTCAGCCGTCCTTCTCCGGGTCGTAGGCCCCCCGCACTCCCTGGCCATTCCAGGGGGTGAGGCGGGTCATCAGCAGAAAGGCCGGCAGGGAGGAGGCCGCCGTGAGCAGGAAAAAGGGGCTCCAGCCCACCCCCTCCGCCACAAACCCCGCCTGGCCCGAGAGGATGGAGCGGCTCAGGGCATAGACCCCCGAGAGCAGGGCGTACTGGGTGGCGGAAAACCGCGGATTGCAGAGGCTCATCAGCAGGGCCACGAAGGCCGCACCCACCATCCCCCCACCCAGGTTTTCCAGAGCCACGGCCCCCAGCAGGGAGGGCATGCCCCCCTGGAAGGTGGCCAGGGCCCAGTAGGAGAGATTGCCCAGGGCCCCCACGATCGCAAACACCCAAAGGGAGCGGTTGAGCCCCAGCCTGCCGAAGAGCACCCCGCCCAGCACCGTTCCAACGATGGTGGCAGCGATGCCCCAGCCCGCCAGCACGGAGCCCACCACCTCGGGTGAGAAGCCCTGCTTGATCAGGAAGGGGACGGCCATCACGTTGAGCAATCCATCCGGCCAGCGGTAGAGCAGGATCAGGGCCAGGAGCATGGCGGCGCGGGGGCCACCGGTGCGGGCCAGAAACTCCCTCGCCGGACCGATCACGGCCTGGCGCAGGCTGGTCACCTTCTGGCTGAGGTCTGGAAGCTTCGGCGCCGTGAGGGTGAAGGGCAGCACCAGGGCCATGAGCAGGGCCGAGGCAGCAAAGGCCTGGGCCCAGCCCTGGCGGCCCGCCAGGATGAAGCCCCCGGCTCCGATGGCCAGCATCGCGGCCCTGTAGCCCAGGTTGGCCACCGCCGCGCCCGCCCCCCGTTCCTCCTGGGGCAGCAGGTCGGTGCGGTAGGCGTCCACCAGGATGTCCTGGGTGGCGCTCACCACCGCCAGCAGGAGAGCCATGGCTCCCACCGCCGCCAGGCTGGCTGTGGAGCGGCTCGGCTGGAGGAAGGCCATGGTGCCGATCACCCCCGTCAACGTCACCTGCACCAGCAGCAGCCAGCCCCGGCGCCGATCGGGCCAGGGAAGGGGCCACCGATCCAGGGCCGGTGCCCAGAACATCTTCAAGGTGTAGGGCAGCTCCGCATAGGCCAGCAGGCCGATCAGCCCCAGGGGCACCCCGCTGGCCGTGAGCCACCCCTGCAGCAGCTTCGTGCCCACCATGTAGGGGGTGCCGCTGGCCACCCCCTGAGCCCCCACCGCCAGCAATCGCCGCCAGGGAGCCGGGGGGGGGCTTGGGGGCATGAACCATCAGGCACTGGCACGTCATCCTGCGTTGTGGCGCCTTGCCCGTCAACGGTGGGAGCCCTTTGCCGCAAGAATGAACTCCCTCGCCCAGCTTGGTGTGTCGTTTCTCCGCTCGAAACTGCTCCCGGCGGCCATCGTGTTGCTCTTCGCCCTGGCCCTGGTGGCCGTGAGTGCCCGGATCTGGTTGCCGGGCGACATGGCGGCGCCGGCTCCCCTCTCCTGAACGCAGGGGGGTTGTGGGGGCACCCCTAGGATCGCTTCGTAGAGCAGGCCCGATGCCGGAGGACCCCCAGCCCTTCCCCCAACGCTTTCCGGAGACCCAGCAGGAGCTGGCGTTGGATCCGGACCTATTGGCGCGGGAACTTGCGGCCGAACTCCTGGGCGATCCCCTCGACGAGATCGACACCAGTGAACTCACGGCGGCGGATGTGGCCCTGGAATGTGACCAGGGCCTGGCCTGGCTGCGGGGCGAACGGGAGCAGGTGATGCAGGGGCTGCGGATCTTCTGCGAACACCGGGATCCCCGGGCGGTGCCCCTGCTCCTGCCCCTGCTCGAGCAGGGATGCCCGATCCTGCGGATGAGTGCGGTGTACGCCCTGGGCCGCAACCCCCATCCCCTGGGGGTTGAACCCCTCCTGAGATTGCTCGCCACGGACGACAACGGCTACGTGCGCAAGGCCGTGGCCTGGAGCCTCAGCAACTACGCCGACGCACCCGTCCTCAATCCCCTGATCCGGGCCCTTCAGGTGGATGTGGCGGCCGTGCGGCTCTGGGCGGCCAGTTCCCTGGCCGATGCCAGTGCCTCCGCCCCTGCCAAGGCCGATCCGGCGGCCGCCCACCTGCTGCAGACCCTGCGGATCGACAGCGAAGCTGCTGTTCGCAGCAACAGTGCCTGGTCGCTCGGGCGGCTCTATCCCGATCTGGTGGAGCCTCGCCAGCAGGAGGTGGTGGAGGCCTTGCTCCACTGTCTCCTGTTGGATGAGGATTCCGCCGTGCGGGATGAGGCCCGCATGGCCCTGGAGCAGCTGGAGCGGCCGGAGGTCTTGGAGCGGTTGCAGACCCTGGTGGAGGAGGGGCTGATCAGTTGAAGGTCCACTGACGGCAGCGGCAAGCCCACTGGAGGAAAAACGCGGCTAACATCCGCAAATACTTCAAGGATTTCAGGGATGGGTCAACAAACCATCCGATTCCGCATTCGTCCCGATGGCCGTGTGGATGAGGTGGTGGAGGGTGTGGCCGGTGATGGCTGCCTCGCGCTCACTGAGCGCATTGAAGCTCAGATCGGCTCCGTGCAACAGCGCCGCAGCACATCCGAAGCCTTCCAGCCCAACACGTTGACCGCTCAGCAATCCCTCAGGGAGCATCCTCCCGCCTGAATCCTCCGCCATTCCTCCGCCCTCATCCGACCATGTCGCACTTCAGCACGGTGAAGACCGAACTGCGGGATCGCGGTTCCCTTCTGCAAGCCCTTTCCGACCTTGGCCACGTTCCCAGTGAGGGCTCCCAATCCGTGCGCGGCTACCGGGGCCAGACCGTGACCTGCGACCTTGCCATTGCTCAGGCGGAGGGGGGAGACATCGGCTTCCTGCACAATCCAGACACCGGGTGCTACGAGCTGGTGGCGGATCTCGACCTCTGGAGGCAGCCCGTGCCCGTCGAGCGGTTCCTGGCCCAGCTCAATCAGCGCTACGCCCTCCACACCATCCTTTCGTCCAGCAGCCAGGAGGGCTTCCAGGTGCAGGAGCAGACCAACCACCTGGATGGATCGATCGAGCTGGTGGTGACCCGCTGGGAGTGAACGGCTTGGTAGCCATGGAACCGGGGGGACCGGTGGATCCGGCCCTTGCTTTTTCTGTTGACGTGGATCACGCCCCACCCCGCAGCGGGATGGATCCCCTCCTTGGAGGCCAGCTCCGGCAGCAGGCGGTGTGGGTGGATGAGGCCGTGTGCATCGGCTGCCGCTATTGCGCCCATGTGGCCTCCAACACCTTTGTGGTGGAGCAGGACTGGGGCCGCTCCCGGGTGATGCGCCAGGACGGCGACAGCACGGAACGGATCCAGGAAGCCATCGACACCTGCCCAGTGGACTGCATCCACTGGGTGTCCTACGAGCGCCTCCCCGCCCTGCAGGAGCAGCGCGATGGCCAGGTTCTCTTGCCCCTGGGTCTGCCCTCTCCAGCCCGGATCAAGCGCACCCTGCCCCGGGCCCCTGGAGGCCATCAGCCTCCAGTTGCCTGATGCTGCCCACCCGTCGCTTCGGTCGCACGGGGCTGGCCATGCCGGTGCTCTCCCTCGGGGGGATGCGTTTCCAGCAGAGCTGGAGTGATCTGCCCCCAGGGGAGATCACCCACGACAGCCAGACCCGAGTGGAGGCGTTGCTGCGGGCCGCGGTGGCGGCAGGGTTCCATCACATTGAAACCGCCCGGGGATATGGCACCTCCGAGCGCCAGCTCGGCGTGCTGCTGCCCCAGGTGCCCGATCGGGCCAGGATCCTGCAGACCAAGGTGAGTCCCGATCCCGACCCGGCACGCTTTGAGGGCCAGTTGGCCCTCAGCTTCCAGCGGCTGGCGGTGGAGCGGGTGGATCTGCTCTCCCTCCATGGGATCAACACGGCCGAGCTGCTTGAGCTGACCCTCCGCCCCGGGGGGCCTCTGGAGGTGCTGCGGCGCTGGCAGGCCGAGGGCCGCATCGGCCATGTGGGGTTCTCCACCCATGCGCCCCTGCCCGTGATTCTGGAGGCGATCGCCAGCGACGCCTTCGCTTACATCAATCTCCACTGGTATTACATCCGGCAGGACAACAGCCCTGCCCTGGAGGCCGCCCGGGTGCACGACATGGGGGTGTTTCTGATCAGCCCCACCGACAAGGGAGGGCACCTCCATTCCCCTTCGGCCCGGATGCTGGAGCTCTGCGCGCCCCAGCATCCGATCGTGGTGAACGATCTCTTCTGCCTCAGTCACCCGGCCGTGCATACCCTCAGCGTGGGGGCCTCCTGCCCTGAAGATCTGGAGCTCCATCTGCAGGCCGTCGCCCTCCTGGAGGATGCCCCCACCCTGCTGCCACCGATCCTGGAACGGCTGGAGCGGGCCCGCCTGGAGGCCCTTGGGGCCCCCTGGCTGGCCACCTGGCACCAGGGCCTGCCCTCCTGGCAGCAGACGCCGGGTCACATCAACCTGCCCGTGTTGCTCTGGCTCCACAACCTGCTGGAGGCCTGGGACATGGAGGGCTACTGCCGCGATCGTTACGGTCTGCTCGGGCACGGGGGGCACTGGTTCCCTGGGGAGAACGCGGATGCCCTCGATGGAACGGTGAGTGAAGCCGACCTGCTCGCTGCGCTTGAGGGGAGTCCCTGGGCGGAGCGCATTCCCGATGTGCTGCGGATGTTACGGGTGCGTCTGGGGGGTGGGATGGCCCGGCGACTACAAGTCCAATGAGGTTTTACACGCTGTATCGCCAGTCAATCCCAGAGGATGAAGCCGAGGGGCGGGACATTGAGGGCCATGGTCTCAGATGCTGGCAAAAAGATTTGTTTGTTCTGGATGCCTTAAAAGTCTGCGCAAACTTCGTATGATTTCACTAATTCAAGGTGCCGGTTAGTCTAGGGATGCCAGATGTTGCGATCATTGGCGCCGGCCCTGCGGGTCTCACAGCCGCCTATCTGCTCGGCAAGGCTGGCCTCGGGGTCAGCCTTGCCGAGGCGGATCCCATCAATGTGGGCGGCATCTCACGCACGGTGGAATACAAGGGTTACCGCTTAGATATTGGCGGTCATCGCTTCTATTCTAAATCGCAAGAGATCGAAAATTTATGGACGGAGATTCTGCCTGATGACATGCTGACCTGTTCGCGTCTGTCGAGAATTTACTATAAGGGAAAATTCTATTCCTACCCCCTCGATATCGCTGAGGTCGTCGAAAATCTTGGCAAGCGGCAATCGCTGCTCACCGTCGCTTCCTACCTCAAGGCCAAGTTGGTCACCGATCGATCTCCCGCCAATCTCGAGGACTGGGTGACTCGCAAGTTTGGCGGACGGCTGTATCAGATGTTTTTCAAGAGTTATACCGAGAAGGTATGGGGAATGCCCTGTCGTGAGATTTCCGCCGACTGGGCCGCTCAGCGTATCCGGGGCCTCTCGCTCAGCAAAGCCGCCCGCAATGCGCTGCTCCCAAGGCGTTTCTCTGCCGCGGGTGCGCAGGGGGATCGCAGCAAGGAGATCAAGACGCTGATCACGTCCTTCCGCTATCCACGCCTCGGCCCCGGCATGCTCTGGGAGGCGGCCGCTAGGAAGGTGCGGAAGATGGGCGGCACCATCGAGATGGGAACCCGGGCCATGGCCATCGAAGCCTTGCCCTCGGGGGGGTGGCGCCTGGAGCTCTCCCAGGGTGGAGCGACCTGTCAGGTCGAGGCCAGCCACCTGATCAGTTCAGCCCCCCTGAGCTGGCTGGTGGGAGCGATTCGGCCCCGGCTGCCAAGCGAAGCCCTGCAGGCTGCAGCGAGCCTGCGATACCGCGACTTCCTCACCGTGGCGCTGATCCTGCGGCCACGGGTGTCGTTGGGAGACAACTGGCTCTATATCCACGACCCCGGTCTGAAGGTGGGCCGCATCCAGAACTTCGCTAATTGGTCGGCGGCGATGGTGCCCGAGCCCGGCATGGCCTGCTACGGAATGGAATACTTCAGCAACAGCGATGAACCCCTCTGGCAGCTGCAGAATGCCGAGCTGATTGCCCTGGCGACAGGCGAGCTGGAGGCGCTCGGCCTGGCGCAGCCCGGCGATGTAGTGGACGGCACTGTCATCCGCCAGCCCAGGGCCTATCCGGTGTACGACGAGGACTACCAATCCTGTCGGAAAATCCTCAAGGAAGCTCTGCAAACTCACTGCCCGAATCTGCACACCATTGGCCGCAATGGCATGCACCAATACAACAATCAGGATCACTCCATGATGACGGCCATTCTGACGGCCCGTAACATCCTGGCCGGACAGCAGTTGTACGACGTCTGGCAGGTGAACCAGGACGCTGAGTACCACGAGGCCGGTGTTGCCGGTGAATCATCCCTCTCTGAGGGACTACCCGCTGCTGAAGCCAATGGTGGATGATCACTCCTTGCGTCCAACCAGCAATGCCCAATCCAGGACCTCCTTGATGTCCTGGTGCCCCCCTTCTTTGGTCAGCTGAGCTGGCCCAGGGGCGCCTTGGCCGGCAGCCCCACGGGCCTGGGGTAGGTTTTCGGGCAGGGGGCTGAGGGTCGCACCACCAGCGCATGGCGTAGGCCACGGCCGGCCGGCAACTCACGCCGTTCCACGGTCTCCAGTCGGGCCCTTAGGGGCTGGAGTGCCCTTTCCAGATCCTCCTGATCCGCCGCAGACCACTGGCCGCGGTAGAACACCGCCTGCCCCTCAGGCTTGAGCAGGGGCACCAGATATTCCGCCACCACCGGCGCACTGGCCACCGCCCGGGCCATCGCCCCATCAAAGCGGCCCCTGCAGGCTGGATCGTGACCCGTGCGCTCCGCCCGCTCCCGCCGCACCCTCACCCTCTCCCCCAGGCCCAGGGCCTGGGCCATGGCCTCCACCGCCTCCAGCTTGCGCCCCACCGAATCCACCAGGGTGAGCTGAGCTTCGGGCAGGGCGATGGCCAGGGCCAGGCCGGGGAAGCCACCGCCGGTGCCCACATCGATGAGCTCCAGGGGGGAGGAGCGCTGCGGGCCGTTCAGCAGGGGCACCCATGGCCAGAGGCTGTCGAACACCTGGCCGATCCAGTAGTCGTCCCCCTGCACCAGGCGGGTGAGGTTGAGGCGGTTGTTCCACTGCTGCAGCTGCTCCTGAAGGGCGGCAAAGGTTTCCAGCTGCCGCAGGTCAGGCTGCCACCCCAGGGGCTCCCACAGGTGGGCCATCGACTCGAGCATCCGCATCTCCAGCGGGCCACGACAGGTGGCAGGGTTCTTCCTAGGATGCCCGACGAAAGGGGGATCCCACGCCGTTCGGGCCATGTCGTCGTCTTCCCCAGCCCCCGAACCGGTGATTCCCGGCGGTCGCACCTACTACGAGCTGCTGCAGACCCCGCCCGATGCCTCGTTGCAGCAGCTCCGCCAGGCGTTCCGGCAGCTGAGCAAGTGCTACCACCCGGACACCACAACTCTGCCGGCGCCGGTGGCGGAGCGGGCCTTTGAGCAGCTCCAGCGGGCCTATGCCGTGCTCAGTGATCCCCAGGCCCGCCAGCTCTACGACGCGCGCCTGCAGTTGAGCCGCCTGCCCACTGCCGCTTCAGCCAGTGCCGCCCCCCCCGCTGCGGTCCTCTCCCGCAGTGCCCCCGTCTCCCTGCGGCGGGCCCTCTCCGGTGGGGAGTGGTTTGCCCTGTTGCTCCTGGGGTTGGCGCTGGTGCTGAGCCTGGTTCTGGGTCTCGGGGTGGCCTGGGCTCGGGGGGCGGAACTGGTGCGCTGGCCCAGCTGGTGGACCGACCTCCACCCAGCGGCCATGGCCCAGGATGGGGAGTCTCCGGGCACACAGCCCCATGCTCCTCCCCTCTGAGGACACCCCTCTCTACAACCATCCCCTGCCGGCCCTGGAGGAGTGGTTGCGGAGCCTGGGCGCCCGCCAGCAGGCTTCCCATTCCCCCAGCTGGGATCTGCACCTTCCCCAATGGAGCGCTCGCATCGACCTGGAGGGTGAGGATCTGAAGGTGTCCTGGCATCAGGAGGGCAGCGCCAATGTGCGCCTGTTTTCCTACGGCCTCTCCCGGGCCGATGCGGAAGCGGCGATCCTGGCCGGGCCCTGAGCCCTCCTGCCCACCTGGGGCTCCCAGGAGACCGTCAAAGGGTGACTAGAGCTGTTTCCAAAGCGGTGTAGCAGCGTTCGAGCTCGTTGTCGCTGATGCAGAGCGGCGGCAGCAGGTACACCACCTGGCCCAGTGGGCGCAGAAACACCCCCTCCGCCAGCACCCGCCGCTGGAGCTGCCGGCCGATCGGGTGGAGATAGCCCTCTGGCCCCTCCACATTGGGCGACACCAGATCAAAGGCCGCAATCGTGCCCAGCAGCCGCGGTTTGCGCACCCTGGGATCCCGGGCCAGCGCTTCCAGCAGCGGGCGGTGGCGGGCTTCCATGCCCTGGTAGAGCTCCGGCTGTTGCTCCAGCAGATCCAGGCTCGCCAGGGCGGCCGCGCAGCCGAGGGGGTTGGCGGTGAAGCTGTGGCCGTGGAAGAGGGTGAGGGTGGGATCGGTGCCCACAAATCCCTGGAACAGCCGCTCGCTGACCAACGTGACCCCCATCGGCAGAAAGCCGCCCGTGAGCCCCTTGGAGAGGGCCATCAGATCGGGCGTGAAGCCTGCCTGGCCACAGGCGAAGAGGGTGCCGGTGCGACCGAACCCCGTGAGCACCTCATCGGCGATAAGTAGGGCACCGGCCTGCCGCACCCGCCGCTCCACCTCCCGCAGGAAGGAGGGCCGCACCTGCCGCATGCCGCTGGCCCCCTGCACCAGGGGCTCCAGGATCACGGCGGCGGTGGGGGTTTCCAGCAGGCCGTCCAGGTGGGTCAGGGCGCTGGCCTCCCGGGCCTCCACCGTGTCGTCGCCCCACCAGGTGGCGGGCCAGGGGGCCCGGGCCACGGAGAAGAGCAGGGGCTCGAAGGGGGCTGAAAAGAGGGAGCGCTCGCCCAGGGCCATCGCCCCGACGGTGTCGCCGTGGTAGGCCCCCTCGAAGGCAATCAGCTGGGGACGGGGCTGGCCCTGGTTGCGCCACCACTGCCAGGCCACCTTCAGGGCCACTTCCACCGCCGTGGAGCCGTTGTCGGAGAAGAACACCCGCTGGAGTCCCGTCTGGGCGCTGAGGCGCTCGGCCAGACCCTCGGCGGGACGGTGGCGGAAGTTGGCGAAGATCACCTGCTCCAGCTGGGTGGCCTGGTGGGCGATGGCCGCGGCGATCGTCGGTTCCCCATGGCCATGGAGCGTCACCCACCAGCTGCTGATGGCATCGATGAGGGTGCGGCCGTCCTCCAGCTCCAGCAGGGCCCCCCGTCCACTGCGCACCCGCAGCGGTGGATCGGCCGTGGCCACTTGTGTCGTGGGATGCCAGAGGTTGGGGTGCCAGCCGGTGTCCATGAACGATTGCCCTGAGACTTGCCATGATGGAGAAGACCCTTCAGCCTGGAGCCATGGCCAGGTCTCGCCCACCGTCCAACCGCTTCCTACCGCAGCCGGAATCCTCCCCGCCCCGACTCCGCAACCCCTGGGGCCCCCAGGAGATGTTTCCTGAGGGGCAGTGGCAGTCGATCCGGGTGGGTCTGGAGCGGGAGGGGTGGTATGCCAGCCAGATCGAGCGGGTGCATGATCAACTGCGGCAGGGCTGGCCCCTGTTGTTGGCTAAACAGAACGTGGCCTCCCTAACGCGCCATTGCCCTGTGCGCTCCCGACTCGGGGAGGGGTGATCAGCGGCACTCCGGAGGGCGTTCGCCGGGCACCAGGGCCGCCGGGCATTTCGCCCAATCGCGAAGCGATTCCTCAAAGTCGGTGAACAGGGTGAGGATGGACATGCACAGACCCGCCACAGCGGCGCTCACGAACCAGTCACGCCTGCGCATTTTCATGGCAGGAGCTTAGGCGGCAGGTCACTGGCGAGCCACTGCTCCTGTAGACCCTGCGCGCTCAGAGGCTCGAGCGGCGGCAGCTGGGCGAGCACGGGCACCCCCCCGATGGCCTCCAGGGTGGGGGGATTGTCGGGGTGGAGGGGGCCATTGAGAACCAGCCCCAGCACGGGGATGGCGCGGTGGCGCAGGGCTTCCAGGGAGAGGAGGGTGTGGTTGAGGGTACCCAGGCCGCTGCGGGCGACCAGCAGCACGGGCAGCCCCCAGTCCACCAGCTGATCGATCTGCAGCAGGTGGCCTGCTGGATCGAGGCGCAGGGGCACCATCAGCCCCCCGGCACACTCCACCACCAGGGGGGCCTCCACCTGGGGCAGGACCAGGGCCGCCGGCTCGATCCGCACCCCCTCCATCCGGGCGGCCCAGTGGGGGGAAACGGGGGCCTGAAAGCGGTAGGCCTCCGGCAGGATCCGCTCCGCCGGAAGGGCCAGCAGATCCCGCACCCGCTCCGTGTCGCTGCCCTCCGCAAGGCCGCTCTGCACCGGCTTCCAGTAGTGCGCTCCCAGCCCCTGCACCACCAGGGCGCTCACCACCGTTTTGCCCACATCGGTGTCGGTGCCGGCGATCACCAGCTGCATGGCGGGCCTCCTGGAGTGGGTGCCCGGCCCTTATGCCTCCGGGCCAGCAGCAGCAACACCTCCCAGCTGAGCTGGCCCCCCTGGGGCCAGGCGGTCAGCAGCCGACGCCAGGCGCCGGGGGGGAGGGGCGCGTGTCTGCGGCTGGTGCCCGCCCCGATGGCCTGGATCGCCCGCAGGGCTCCCAGGGGACTGGAAGGAGCGCTGGCTGGACGCTGGTGGGAGAAGGTGAGGACCTGGCTCCGCACCGTCTCCAACCCTCCCCGGGCCGCGGCCTGGAGCAGGTCTTCGGCCAGGGGCAGCTCCAGGGCACTGCAGGCCACACCCGCCCTCTGGGCCGCCTGGCGCCATTGGGGGAAGCTGCCGGCGGTGGGCACCGCCAGCAGCAGCCAGCCCCCCGGTGCCAGCTGTTCCCCCCAGTGCACCAGGGCCTCCGTGGGCGCATCCAGCCATTGCAGGGCAAAGCTGGAGGTGAGCAGGGCCGCCCCCTGAAGCTGGGGCGGCAGACCCTGGTTGAGGTCCCAGGGGAGGGTGGGGCCGGAGCCATTGCGGGCAAGGGCTTCTGGGCAGAGGTCGAGCTGCTGCAATGGGCCTGCCAGGGGGATCCGCCAAGCCTCCAGGGCCCGTCCCACCAGGCCCGTGCCGGCCCCCAGATCGGCGCAGGGGCCTGCTGGGAGTCCGAGGGGATGGGGCTGCTCGCCCGGATGGCGCCAGCCGTTGTGCTGGACCCAGCCCGCCAGGCGCCAGGCCATGCCCTTTTGCAGCCGGGCCTGGGGCTCGTAGGCCGCCACCCGGCTGCCGAAGGCCTGCCGCACCTGCTGGCTGAAGGGCACCTTCTCGCTGAGGGGGCTCAGGGTCATGGCGCCCCCTGCCGCTCCAGCCAGGCCAGCACGGGCTCCAGAAGCGGGGCCCGCAGCAGGGCATGGCCCGCCCCGGCCATCTCCAGCACCTCGGCATCGGGCAGGGCCTGCCGCAGCAGGGCCCGCATCGGCGGGGTCACGATCCGATCTGCTCCCGCCTCCACGATCAACACCGGCACCCCCTGGGGGAAGGCCTTCGGCAGGCCCGCCGTCTGCCCCAGCAGCTCCAGGTCGGCCCGGAGCCGCCCCAGGCCCTCCGGGCTCAGGGGCCCATCGGCGAGGCCCGGTTCGATGGCCTCCACCGGATCGGGGGCGGCTGCTTCCACCAGGAAGCTGCGGAGCATGGCGCGTGCGCCGGTGGGTTCGGCCAGGGCGGTAGCCATGCCTTCGAGCGCAGCGCGCAGGCTCCGGCCCTCACTGCCCGGCGGTACGAAGCGGGCGAAGCTGGCCAGCAGCACCACGGCCTCCGCCCCGGCGAGCATCTCCGGATTGAGGGCGTTGAGCAGGTGGGCTCCCATGGAGTGGGCGATCACCACCCGCTTGCCCCCCCCCTGCCAGCCGGGTTGGTGCGGGGTTCGCTCGCCGTAGCCCCGCTCGCCGCTCTGCCACTGCCAGGCTCGGGCCACGGCAGCCTCCTGCCAGGGCTGCCAATGGCTGCCATCGCCGGCCCAGCCGTGCATGGCGATCACCTGCAGCGCAGGATCGGCCGGGGGGGACGAGGGCAGGTCTGCTGGGGCCATCAAGGGGGTGGGAGGCTGTCTGAGGGGCAGAGCCCCAGGGCCTCCAGCAGGCGGGGCAGGGTGCCGTTGGGGAGATCCTGACGCAGCACCAGCCGCAGCCGGGCGCCGCCGAGAGGCACGGTGGGGGGGCGGATGGCCACGGTGAGCAGCCCAGCGGCCTCCAGCCTGGCCTGGAGGGCCAGGACGCGCCCGTCGTCGCCCACGATCAGGGGAAGAATCGGCCCCTCGCCCGGCGGGCGGGGCCAGCCGGTGGCAGCCAGGGCGTCGCGCCAGCGGGCGGCCCGGGTCAGCAGGGCCGCACGGGCTTGATCAGCGGGTCCGGTGGCCAGCTGGGCGAGGGCCGCCAGGGCTCCGGCGGCCAGGGGCGGGGCCAGGGCGGTGGAGTAGCGGAAGGCGCCGCTGCTCTGCAGGAGCCATTCCCCCAGGGGTTCATCGGCCGCCAGGAAGGCGCCGCCACTGCCGAAGGCCTTGCCGAAGGTGCCGCTGATCAGGGCCACATCCGCCAGGCCATGGGCCAGTCCCCGACCGCCCGGGCCCATCACCCCCAGGGCGTGGGCCTCATCCACCACCAGCGGCGCGTTGTGGCGCGCGCAGAGGGCGGCCATCTCCCCAAGGGCCGGACTGGTGCCCTCCATGCTGTACAGGCTTTCACAGAGCACGAGCACGCGCCGCGTCGGCGTGGTTTCGCGGGCGCCGGCCAGGCGTCGCTCCAGGTCGACCAGGTTGTTGTGGGCGAAGCGCTGCAGCTGGGCGCCGCTGGCCCGCACCCCCACCAGTAGGGAGTGGTGAATCAGCCGATCGGCGAGCACCAGGCTGTGGCGATCCGCCAGGGCACCTACGGCGGCGATGTTGGCCTGGAAGCCGCTGGGAAAGAGCAACACCCGCTCCCGCCCCAGCCATGCCGCCAGCTCCTGCTCCAGCTGGAGGTGGATGGGCCGGGTACCGCTCACCAGCCGGGAGGCGCCGGCTCCCAGTCCGCTGGCCGCCAGCTCAGCAGCAGCGGCCTCCAGCATGGCGGGGTGACGGCTGAGGCCCAGGTAGTCGTTGCTGGCCAGATCCAGCAGGGGGGCTGCTGTAGCGGCGTCGGCCGGATGGGGTTGCAGTGAGGCGGGGGTGGCGGGGCTGGCGTAAGGGCGCAGCTGGCGCAGACGCTCGGGGGGCAGGGTGGCCAGGGAGGCGCGCAGGTGGTCGCGCCAGGACGGGCCGGTCTGCAGGGGCGCAACCTGCCCAACGGCCTCGCTGGCGCCAGCACATCCCGGGGATTCACTTGGGGGGGCGGAGCGGCTCAGGGGGGCTGCGGCGGAAACGGCAACAGTGTCGGATGGCTTGGGCCTGCCTGCGGCCGGGCACGTTCGGGTGGGCCGTCGCCCCTCGCACCCCCCAGTGGAGCTGCGCCATCCTGGGCCAGCGCTTGCTCCGTCCAATGTCCGCAGCCCTCACCGCCACCTATCTCGGCGCCAATGGCTGGTTGCTGGAGTTCGGCGGCCTGCGGGTGGTGGTGGATCCCTGGTTCACCGGGCCATTGAGCTTCGGGCCGATGGATTGGCTGCTCAAGGGGGAGCTGGCCACCCCCCAGCCAGTGCCGGCGGGGATGGATCTGTTGCTGCTCAGCCAGGGGTTGCCGGATCACTGCCACCCCCCCAGCCTGGCCCTGCTGCCCAAGGATCTGCCGGTGGTGGCCTCTCCCACGGCGGCCCGCAAAGCGCAGCAGCTGGGCTTCACCCGCATCACCGCCCTGCGGCCTGGGGAGCAGCGCGACCACGGCTCCCTGGCGATCACCGCCACGGCCGGTGCCGCCGTGCCCCAGATCGAAAACGGCTGGCTGCTCGACCACCCCGCCGGCAGCCTCTACCTCGAACCCCACGGCTTCCCCAGCCCCGATCTCCCCATCCGCCGCCTCACGGCGGTGATCACGCCGGTGATCGATGTGGGCCTGCCCCTGGCCGGCGCCTTTGTTCGGGGCCGCAGCGCGTTGCCCGAACTACTGGAGCGCTTCCAGCCTGCGGCCGTGCTGGCCAGCACCACCGGCGGCGACGTGCGCTTCAGCGGGCTGCTGGCCTCGGCGTTGCAGGTGGAGGGCAGTCCGGAGGAAGCGGCCGCTGTGGTGGCCCGCGCCGAGGGATGCCGCTTCATTGATCCGGTGCCAGGGCAGCCCTACGAGCTGGAGCCCGTTCAGACCGGATCCAGCCGGTAGAGATCCCCCCGCCGCTGCATTCCCGTGGGGATGGACTGCCGGGCCCGATTCACCTCCGCCAGATCCAGCTCCGCGTGGAGCACCTGCTCACCGACGCCCGCCTCGGCGATCACCCCACCCCAGGGATCCACCACCAGGGAATGGCCGTAGCTGGGATAGCGCTCCGGATCGGAGGGGCGGGCGCTGGAGCAGGCCAGCAGGAAGCACTGGGTGTCGAGGGCCCGGGCGCGCATCACCAGGTGCCAGTGGCGGGGGCCGGTGGTGGTGTTGAAGGCGGCGGGGCAGGCCAGCAGGGTGGCCCCATGGCGCTGCTGCAGGAGCAGGGAGAGTTCGGGAAAGCGGATGTCGTAGCAGATGAGCAGACCCAGGGTGGGAGGTTGCTCCAGACCTGTCGCCAGAGGATCGCCGTTGCCCGCCACCACGGTGAGGTCGCTGCCACCAGTGAGGCTGTCGGATTCGCGGAAGCAGATGCCTCCCGGCACGTTGACATCAAACAGGTGCACCTTGCGGTGCTTGGCCAACAGGCGACCCTGGGGATCGATCACGGTGGCCGTGTTGTAGAGCCGTCCGTTGGCGCCCCGCTCGGGGATGGAGCCCGCGATCACGCTCACCCCATGGCGCCGCGCCAGCCGGGCCACCATCGCCAGCGACTCTGACGGTCCCTCCGTGAGGTCGGCCCCTCGATCGGGGATGGGTTCGGCGTAGGCCCCGAAGCGGGCCGCGGCATAGGGGGCGTTCCAGATCTCCGGCAGCATCAGCAGCCGGGGCCTGGGGCGCCCGGGCGCGGGCTGCAGGGCCGCCCTTTCCAGCCAGGCCTCCGCCTGGCGGCGATTGGCGCCCGGATCGTCGCCGGCGGCGAGCTGCACCAGGGCCACCGGGAGGGTCGGGGGTGAAGGCATGGCCAACAGCTCCAGCTTCGCCACACTGTCTTCCATGACCCACCCTTCCCCGCGTCCCCGTCTGGTGGTGCTCGACGGCCACACCACCAACCCCGGCGACCTCTCCTGGGCGCCGCTGGAGGCCCTGGGGGAGCTCACGGTGCATGCACGCACCTCCAGGGAGGAGGTGGCCGGGCGCATCGCCGCTGCCGATGTGGTGCTCACCAACAAGACCCGCCTCGATGCTGAGGCGCTGGCGGCCGCGCCTCGGCTGCGCGGCATTGCCGTGCTCGCCACGGGCCACGACGTGGTGGATGGGGGCGCCGCCCGCCGCCTGGGGATCCCGGTGTGCAATGTGCCGGAATACGGCACGGCGTCGGTGGCCCAGGCCGTGTTTGCCCTGCTGCTGGAGCTCACCAACCACACCGGCCATCTGGCGGCCGCGGTGCGTCAGGGGCGCTGGTCGAGCAGCCCCGATTTCTGCTTCTGGGACGAGCCCCTTGTGGAGTTGGCGGGCCTCACCTTCGGAGTGGTGGGCCATGGCCGCATCGGCGATGCGGTGGCCCGCATCGCCCGGGCCTTTGGCATGGAGGTGCTCAGCCATCGCCGCCAGGCCCAGCCCGGCGATGTCGACCTGGACACCCTGCTGGCCCAGAGCGATGTGGTGAGCCTCCACTGTCCGCTTACACCCCACACCCTCGGCCTGCTCAATGCCGAGCGTCTGGCCCGCCTGCGTCCCGGCGCTCTGTTGCTCAACACGGCCCGCGGCGCCCTGGTGGAGGAGGCGGCCCTGGTGGATGCGCTGCAGATCGGCCATCTCGGCGGGGCCGGCCTGGATGTGCTCTGCGTGGAGCCGCCGGGTCCCGACCATCCCCTGCTGAGGGCGCCCCGCTGCGTCATCACCCCCCATGTGGCCTGGGCCAGCCGCGCCGCCCGCCACCGCCTCATCGACGCCACCGCCACCAACGTGGACGCCCTCCTGGCCGGATCGCCCATCCATGTGGTGAATCCGGGGTGAGCCCCCTCAGGCCGGCTTGGTGGCGACCACCGCGAAGAAGGGATCTCCCTTGGCGCCAAAAAGGCCCCCCACCCCCAATGCACGGGTGGATTCGGCGATCACCGTGGGCGTTGGCCAGCCCTGGGCCATGAGCACCTCGCCCACATAGCTCAGATGTTCACGGTCGCCGGAATCCGCCCAGATCAGGGGCGCCTTGGTGAAGAACATCCGGTTGGAGAAGGCCACGATCAGCTGGCCGCCCGGCCGGGTGATCCGCCACAGTTCTGCCGCCACGGCCTCTGGATATTGCAGATATTGCCAACCGGCCACGATCAAGGTGGCATCCACGCTGGCGCTCTCCAGGGGCAGCTTCTGATCTTCGTTGAGGTTTTGCACCCATCGGCGCGTCAGCCGTGGATTGGCCTCCAGTTCCCTGGCGTTGAGCCCATGGCCGATCACGCTCCTGTAGGAGACGTCCTCCGGCAGATGGGACACCCAGCTCGACATCAGATCCAGAACCACCGCATCCGCCGGGATGCACGCCTTGTAGAGCGCAGTCAGCCGCTGGCGAAAGGCCGCGTCGAGATGCTGTACGAAGCGAGGTTCGGCATAGAACAGGGCATCGTCGCTCCCATCCCACTTCCGTCGCTGCGCCTCCGTGAGCACCTGCATCACCATGCGGCCTGGCTTCCCGTTCCCGACCATTCTGAAGGAACCACACCACATCTGGTGTTCCTCAGTGCCAAAACGCAGACACCCTCAAGTCATCTGCCCCTTCCGCCCAGCACCAGTGCGCCGCCCCATAGGATGGGTGCATGACCGTTGTCGCCAGCAGCCGGCCTGATCTGGCGGCGCTCTTCCCCTTCTCCCTGGATCCCTTCCAGCTGGAGGCGATCGATGCGCTCAACCAGGGCCACTCCGTGGTGGTGAGCGCCCCCACCGGCTCCGGCAAGACCCTGGTGGGGGAATATGCCATCTACCGGGCCCTGGCCCATGGCCGCAAGGTTTTTTACACCACGCCTCTCAAGGCCCTCTCCAACCAGAAGCTCCGGGATTTTCGCCACCAGTTCGGCGCTGAAAAGGTGGGCCTGCTCACGGGTGATCTGAGCGTGAACCGGGAGGCCTCGATCGTGGTGATGACCACCGAGATCTTCCGCAACATGCTTTACGCGGAGATCGACCATCCGGACGACGACCCCCTGGAGGGGGTGGAGACGGTGGTGCTCGATGAGTGCCATTACATGAACGACTCCCAGCGGGGCACCGTGTGGGAGGAATCGATCATCCACTGCCCCCCCCCCATCCAGCTGGTGGCCCTGTCGGCCACCGTGGCCAATGCGGGCCAACTCACGGATTGGATCGAGCGGGTGCATGGCCCTACCCGGCTGGTGCTCAGCGACCACCGGCCCGTGCCCCTGGCCTTCAGCTTCTGCAGCGCCAAGGGGCTCCACCCCCTCCTCAACGAGGAGGGCACCGGGCTCCACCCCAACTGCAAGGTGTGGCGGCCCCCCAAAACCACCCGCCGCAAGGGCGACCGCTCCCCCAAGCCCCCTCAGCCAGAGGCGCCCCCTCTGGGCTTTGTGGTGGCCCAGATGGCGGAGCGCGACATGCTGCCCGCTATCTACTTCATCTTCAGCCGCCGCGGTTGCGACCGGGGCGTCCGCGACCTGGGCAATGCCTGCCTTGTGAGCAAAGACGAGCAGGCGCGGATCGCAGCGCGTTTCGACACCTTTCGCGCCACCACGCCCGAGGCCGTGCGGGAGGGCCACGCCGAGGCCCTGCTGCGAGGTATCGCCTCCCACCACGCTGGCGTGCTCCCCGCCTGGAAAGAACTGATTGAGGAGCTGTTTCAGCAGGGGTTGATCAAGGTGGTGTTTGCCACCGAAACCCTGGCTGCCGGCATCAACATGCCGGCCCGCACCACGGTGATCTCCGCCCTCTCTAAGCGCACCGAGCGGGGCCATCGCCCCCTGATGGGCAGCGAATTCCTGCAGATGGCCGGCCGGGCCGGGCGGCGGGGTCTGGATTCCCAGGGCTATGTCGTCACCGTGCAAAGTCGCTTTGAGGGGGTGCGCGAGGCCGGTCAGCTGGCCACCGCCCCGGCCGATCCCCTGGTGAGTCAGTTCACCCCCAGCTATGGCATGGTGCTGAACCTGCTGCAGCGCTACAACCTGGCCAAGGCCAGGGAGCTGGTGGAGCGCAGCTTTGGTCGCTACCTGGCCACCCTGGATCTGGCGGACGACCAGGCCGCCATCGATGACCTGCGCGCCCAGCTGGCCCAGCTGCAGAGCGGCTCTGTGGATGTGCCCTGGGAAGACTTCGAGGCCTACGAAAAGGAACGGGGTCGGCTGCGGGAGGAGCGGCGCCTGCTGCGCATCCTCCAGCAACAGGCCGAAGAAACCCTGGCCCATGAGCTCACCCTGGCCCTGCAGTTCAGCAGCGAGGGCACCCTGGTGAGTCTCAAGGCGCCCCAGCTCCGGGGGGGGGTCTGCCCGGCGGTGATCGTGGAGAAGGTGAAAGGGCCCGGCCAGTTCCCCCTGCTCCTCTGCCTCACGGACGACAACCTCTGGATCCTGGTGCCCTGCACCGCCGTGGTGAGCCTCCACGCCGAGCTCAGCTGCCTGCAGGTGAGCCAGCTGGAGGCTCCCGAGCTCCACCACGCCGGCGAGCTTCGCCACGGGGATCAGGCCAGCGGCGGCCTGGCCCTGGCGGTGGCCTCCATGGCGCGCCGCCACGATATGCAAACCCCCCAGTACGACCTGGCCGGGGAGGTCCGCAGCCAGGCGGACATCGTGCGCGAGCTGGAGGCGGAGCTAGAGGACCACCCCGCCCACCGCTGGGGCGATCGCAAGCACCTCAAGAAACACCGGCGCCGCATGGAGGAGCTGGAGCTGGAGCTGGAGGAGCGGCAGAAGCTGCTCCACTTCCGCTCCAACCGCCACTGGGACACCTTCCTGGCCCTGATCGACATCCTGCGCTTCTTCGGCGCCCTCGGTGGCGAGAACGGCCTGGAGCCCACCGAGGTGGGCCGCACCGTGGCCGCCCTGCGGGGCGACAACGAACTCTGGCTGGGCCTGGCCCTGATGAGCGGCCACCTCGATGCCCTGGAGCCCCCCGATCTGGCGGCCGTGCTGGAGGCCATCTCCACGGAAGTGAACCGCCCTGATCTCTGGTGCGGCTTCCCGCCGCCCCCTGCTGCCGAGGAGGCCCTCCACGACATCCGGGCCCTGAGGCGCCAGCTGGAGCGCCAGCAGGAGCAGGGGCGGGTGGTGGTGCCCGTGTGGTGGGAGCCGGAACTCACGGGTCTGGTGGCCCGCTGGGCCCGGGGCGCCTCCTGGAGTGAGGTGATCGGCAACACCTCCCTGGATGAGGGCGATGTGGTGCGGGTGCTCCGCCGCACCGTGGATCTGCTCGCCCAGATCCCCTACTGCGAAGCCATCAGCGACCAGTTGCGCCGCAATGCCCGTCGGGCCCTTGGGGCCATCAACCGCTTCCCCGTGTGCGAAGTGGAAGACCTGCTGGTGGCCTCAGCTGCGGCGAAGGACGAGCCAGATGACCAGCAGCAGGCCGCTGATGCTCACCACGGCGTAGATGGTGTCGGCGTAGGGGGTCCAGATCATGGGGCAGCTCCATCGGAAGCCTCGGCGGCAGGGGGGGGCGGCGCCTGAGGCCCGAGCAACCCCTCCAGCCCATCGGCAATCGCCGCGGCGATCGCGGCCTTGCCCTCTACCCGCCGTTGCCCGCCTTTGGTGACGATCCAGGCCACCTGAAGGGCCTCGCTGATCTCCTCCCCCCGGTTGGCCACCACCACCGCGTAGCGGTTGAGACGGCGCACCGCTTCTGCGATCAGCTGGGCGTGGTTCACCCCTTCCATGTATTTGAAGCTCACGATCGGCATCCCCGGTGCCGCCGCTTTCACGGCGTCGATCACCTTCTCGGTGGGCTCCAGTTCCAGGTGAACTGTCTCCCTGCCGCTTTCCATCTTTCCCGGGTGCACCTGGCGGGGCCGGTAGTCGGCCACGGCGGCGGAGAGCACCGCTGCATCAGCTCCTGTTGCCACTTCCGCCAGCACCTGCTCTCGGTAGGCGTCGTAGCTGGGGGCGATGGCCACCGCCGGTAGCCAGGCTGCCGGCCGCCAGCCCCCATCCCCCAGGATCAGGCGGCTGTCGGCGCTCCGCCGCAGCAGCTCCTCGTGGATCGCCGCCCCTAGCTGGCCCCGAAACTTGCTCGTGATCCGCCGCACTCCGTCGATGGGTACCGGCGTCGGCCCGCCCGTCACCAGGATCCGCCGCTCCCGCAGGGGGGAGGTGCTCAGGGCCCGGCACACTGCCGCCACGATCAGCTCCTCGTCTGGCAGGTTGTGCTTGCCGTAGGCATCCCGCGGCGGCAGGAAGCGCACCCCCAGCTCTGCCAAGCCCCTGCAGTTGGCCTCGAGGACAGCGTGGTGCATGGTGCCGTGCATGGTGGGGGCCATCAGCACCGAGGTGGTCCCCCGGGACAGCCGGCCCAGGGCGGAGGCCAGAGTGGCGGTGAGCAGGGAATCGGCGATGCCGTTCGCGGCCTTGCCGATGGTGTTGTAGGTGGCCGGTGCCACCAGATAGGCGGCGAAGTCCTCGCCGTCGCTGAGGTGTTCGGCCTTCCAGCTCAGCTCCCGCACCAGCGGTCGGCAGGTGCTCCACTCCAGGGCCTCGGCGCCCACATAGCGCAGGGCCTCCGGCGAGCAGAACGCCGTCACGTGTGCTCCCCGTCGCCGCAGGGCCCGGGCCAGCAGGGGGGCCTTCATCGCCGCGATGCCCGCCCCCACCAGCAACGCGATCCGCTTCCCTTTCAGGTGGCTTGAGAGCAAAGGTACGTCGTGGTCGCCGAGGGCCGCGCTCGCCGGGGGGGTGAAGCTCCAGTCGAAGGGGCCGGCCACGGCCTAGATCCCCAGCCGCTGCCAGATCACATCCAGCTGGGCCCGGTGGAGATCGGTGGCGAAGCAGGCCTCCAGCTCTTCCGGGCTGAGGTGGTCTGTCACCGCGGGATCGGCCGCCAGGGCCGCGCGGAAGTCGCCCCCTTCCGTGTTCCAGGCCCCATGGGCATGATGCTGCACCAGCCGATAGGCCTCCTCCCGGCTCAGCCCCGCCGCCACCAGCGCCAGCAGCACCCGCTGGCTGAACACCACCCCGCCGTAAACGTTCATGTTGCGGGCCATGTTCTCGGGATACACCCCCAGCCCCTTCACCACCTCCGTCATCTCCCGCAGCATGAAGTGCAGAGTCACGGAGCAGTCGGGAAGCATCATGCGCTCCACCGAGCTGTGGCTGATGTCGCGCTCGTGCCAGAGGGCCATGTTTTCCAGGGCCGCCACGGTGTAGCTGCGCAGCACCCGGGCCAGGCCGCTGATGCGCTCGCTCCGGATGGGATTGCGCTTGTGGGGCATGGCGGAGCTGCCCTTTTGCCCCTTGGCGAAGTTTTCCTCCACCTCCAGCACGTCGCTGCGCTGCAGGTTGCGAATCTCCGTGGCGAAGCGCTCCAGGGAGGCGCCAATCAACGCCAGGGTCTGCACGTAGTCGGCATGGCGATCCCGGCTGATCACCTGGGTGCTGGCCGTATCGGGCTCCAGCCCCAGAAGCCGGCAGGTGATGGCTTCCACTTGCGGATCGGTGTTGGCGTAGGTGCCCATGGCACCGCTCACCTGGCCCACGGCCACGGTGGTTTTCAGGCGCGCGAGCCGCTCCTGATTGCGCAGTGTTTCCGCCAACCAGCCCGCCACCTTGAAGCCAAAGGTGATCGGTTCGCCATGGATCGCATGGGAACGACCGATCATCACCGTGTCCTTGTGGGAGCGGGCCAGATCCCGCAGGGCTTCGATCAACCGGGCCTGTTCCTTCTCCAGCTCGCCCACCGAGGCCTTTAGCTGCAGAGCCAGGCCTGTGTCCAGCACATCGGAGCTGGTCATGCCCACATGGATGTAGCGGCCCGCATCGCCCACGTGTTCATTCACGTTGGTGAGGAAGGCGATCACGTCGTGCCGAACCTCCGCCTCGATCTCCAGGATCCGGGGCACGGAGAAGGCCGCCCGCTCGCGAATCTGCACCATCGCCTCGGCGGGCACCCGCCCCAGGTCCGCATTGGCCTGGCAGGCAGCGATCTCCACCTCCAGCCAGCTGCGAAACTTGGCTTCCTCAGTCCAGAGGGACCCCATTTCCGGAAGGGTGTAGCGCTCGATCAAGGGCGGACGATGGAGGGCAACCCAACCTATCGGGAGGCCTGGATGCGGCGGCGGATCCGGCGGCTCCAGCCGAAGGTGGCCCAGGCGCCAACGATGGGGAGGGGCCCGGGCACGGGTTGCGCTTCAAAGGCATTGAAGAAGGCATCGATTCCGTCTCCTCCAGAACCCTCCACAGTGTCTTCCACATAGATGGTGTTTGCTGGCTTGAGAAGGGGGAGAAAAGCAGTTGGCGTCAAGGATGAATGGGGCCCGATGGTGAGGCAATCTGTCGTGAATGCGCTGTCCGTGCAGATCTTTTTTGTCAGCGTTGGTGTGCCACTCACTGGGAGGAGTTCCAGGCGAGCCGCTGTCCACAGATCTGTCCCGGGGGCTTGCAGGCGATAGCGAAACGTTTCGGAAAATGGACCGCTGAGGCCCGCAGGGAACACATCCGATTCGATCACGGCAAGATTCAAGGAGGGGTCATAAAGAAAACCCACCGTCCCGGTCCCTGCGTTTGGTCCGAGCAAACCCTGGATGCTGGCCCCGTTGTCCGTGGCCGTGAGGGGGAAGGGGGGGGTGTTTCCAGGACGAAACCCATCCAGGATCCCTGTGTTGGCTGGAGCTCCGGCGAGATCCAGCCATTCCTCGATCGAGAGGCTGGCTGCGCTGCCATGGCCGGGCAGGGGCAGCGCCCCATAGCCCTCGGTGAGGGCCACCATCGCATCGAGCCGGCTCTTGGGATCCGAGACACTCAGCACCTCCACAAGCTTGTCGATCAGGGCTGCAACGGTGAATCCTGACTTCAGGGGGAGTTGTCTGGATCGGGCATGCTCCAGAAGTTGGCTCCCTATCCCCTGGAGTGCTGGACGCATGGTCTGGAACTCCGGCTCCAGATTTGCATCGTGCTGATCGGTTCCCTGCTCCCAGGCGTGCCAGAGAAAATGGCTGCCCTGGGCGCAGTACACCTGATCGTAATTGGAATCGTAATTGCCAGAGATTTGCCGTTGAAACCAGGAGCGATCCGTACACATGTGGTGCGAAACCCGATCCGCATAGGCGTGAAGGAAAATGCCCAACTTGGCATAGGTCACCTGGTGGGGTGTGAGGAAGTTTTGGAAGCTCCGGTCGGTAGCCAGCACCTGGCTTTGCCCATCGTCATGAATGATCAATCGGCCCAGATTGGAGAAAAAGGGGATCTGCAGCTGGGGAAACCCCAAGGCAAAAACGCTCTGGGGGCTGGTGATGACCCGATCCCGAACTTCGCAAGGTTTGCTCGCGGAACTCCCGCCTTGGTAGAAAGCCAGAATTCCAGAAACGCAGGCATCCTGGCGGCGATCCAAAGCCCAATCCTGAAGGTTGGTCAGGATGGGTTCATAGGGGGCATTTTCGGGGGAAAGGTAGTCGGCGGGGAGGCCGATGACAGGTGGTTCCTTTCCGTCTGGAGAGTAGCGGGCATGCAGGTGCAGAAGCATGCCTCCTGACTCATCATTGAACCTGGAAACGCCATTCATCTCCTTGGTGATGATGAGACAGTCCCGTGGCATGCCAAGACCCCAGTCTGATCGGCATTGGCTGATGGCGTTGTCGTCCAGGAGCTGCCGACCTGATTGATCGAAGGGCACGTAGTCCGACTGGTCCGTGGCCTCGTTGTAAATCGCGATTTGATAAGCCTGCCATGGGGTGTATCCGATGATCTGGGCCATCAAGTAGGTGGAATCGCTGTGCACAAGGCTGCGTCCGCCGATGATGCCGTTGCTGCCGTTCAAGCCGCTCAGACTGTCCTGGAAAGCTTCGGCGCGACATGTCACGGCTTGCGCCGGCGTGAGATTGCTTGTACGGCAACTTTCCTCCACTCCGACGCAGTTGCGAATGGGCTCAAGCCCGGATGTCGGAGCGTTAAAACAAACGTCCTGCCCAAAAGAATGGGCTGGCAATGGCAGCGCGTGGAAGGTAAGAAAGGCCAGCAGTATGCCGAGTTTCAATTCAGACTTATGCATCGCGGAAATTGGTTTGATTCCAGCCGGGATTGGCCAGACTGTTCTGGCGTTCAGGCTCAGGCCGCGGAGGTGAGTTTGCGGTGGGCTACTTCCAGGTGCAGCAGGTTTCCCCAGGATTGTTGGCGGATCCAGCAGCGGCCGCCGCGACACTGAATCAGTTGAAACGGGGGCAGGTCGTCAGGGTGGTCGTGCAGACGGACGAAGGTGCCAGGGCGCAAGAGTTCGAACACATCGGCGAGCTGGATGGGGCTTTCCCGTTCCACGATTGGCTTCCGAGGTGGGGTTATCCTCTCTTTCTTGTTGGGAGAAGGGCCCGCTCCTCGGTTTTTGTTCCGTTTTCTGCGTGGAAACCATGACCAAACGGCAGCGGTTGGATCTGCTGCTGCTGCAGCGGGGGCTCGCCACGAGTCGGGAGCAGGCGCAGCAGTTGATTCGGGCGGGCTGGGTGCGCCAGGCCGGTCGGGTGCTCGACAAGCCTGGAACCGCCCTTCTCCCCGATGCCCCTCTGGAGGTGGAAGCTCGCCCCCGCTACGTGTCCCGCGGCGGCGACAAGCTGGAGGCGGCGCTGAAGGCCTTTTCGATCCCCCTCAACGGTCGGGTTTGCCTCGATGCCGGCCTCTCCACGGGGGGCTTCAGCGATTGCCTCCTCCAGCAGGGAGCCACCCGGATCTATGGCATTGATGTTGGCTACGGCCAGGTGGCCTGGAGCCTGCGCACCGACCCCCGGATGGTGCTGCGGGAACGCACCAACGTGCGACACCTCCTGCCGGCCGAACTTTATGGGCCAGAGGATCCCTGGGCCGATCTGGCGGTGGCCGATCTCTCCTTCATCTCCTTGACTTGCGTGTTGCCTGCTTTGGGCGCCTTGCTCCTTTCCCCCGCGCCGCAGGATCCGGTGGAGATGGTGCTGTTGGTGAAGCCTCAGTTCGAGGTGGGCCGGGAGGGGGTGGGGAAAGGCGGGGTGGTGCGGGATCCGGCGGCCCATGCCCGGGCCATTGGCCGGGTGCTGGAGGCCGCTGTCGCCCTGGGCTGGCAAGGCCGGGGGCTGACAGGCTCTCCGATCACCGGCCCGGCCGGCAACCATGAATATCTCCTCTGGCTGGCCTCCAGTGCTGGTGGCCTACTCCGGGACGAGGGGAGCCTAGGCCCCCTGAATCCAGAAGCGATCAGGGCGGTGGTGGCGACCACGCTTCGCCCAGTTGGTCGCCCAGCCGCAGCGGCTGAAGACTCGGGCGCCCCCTAGATCGCGGTGCTGTCCCGGTCGCCGGTGCGGATGCGAATCACCGACTCCACCGGGGAGATGAAGATCTTGCCGTCACCGATCTCACCGGTGCGGGCGGCTTCTTGGATGGCATCCACCACGATGCCCACCCGCTCGTCGTCCACCACGATTTCCAGTTTCAGTTTCTGCAGGAATTCCACGGTGAATTCCGAACCCCGATAACGCTCCACCTGGCCTTTCTGCCGGCCAAAGCCCCTCACTTCGCTCACGGTCATGCCCACAATCCCCGCATTCACCAGCGCAATCTTCACGTCTTCGAGCTTGAAGGGGCGGATGATGGCCTCAATCTTTTTCATGGTTCAGGGTGTGTGGGGGAAGCGGTGGTGGTGTGGAGGCAGTCTCTCAGACCCGGGGCCGGATCGCAGGTTGTGACTGCGATCAGCAAAACTATCTTTAGGCCGCACAGGGGAGGGTTCGGGGGTGGCCGTTGCTACCAACCCACCGCCGCTGTGCCCTCCCTCTCACCTGCCCGCTTCCCTTCCATGTCTGTCCCCCCTTCGCCTGCCACCACCACACCCCTCTATGGCCAGCGGGCGATCGAGGAAGGGGAGCTGGTCTGTTTTGCCAACCCCAGAATCGGCCGCCCCTATGAGGTGGCGATTGAGCTGCCGGAATTCACCTGCCATTGTCCCTATTCGGGCTACCCCGACTTCGCTGTGCTGCGGTTGCTGTATCAGCCCGGCCCCCTGGTGCTGGAGCTCAAGGCCCTCAAGCTCTACATCAACAGCTTTCGCAACCGCACCATCTCCCATGAGGAGGTGGCCAACCGGATCCTGGATGATTTGGTGCAAGCCTGTGATCCCCAGTGGATGGAGCTGGTGGCGGATTTCCATCCCCGCGGCAATGTCCACACGGTGGTGCGGGTCAGCCACGGGGTGCGTCAGCCCTGTTGAGGGGACTCTTCAGGGGTTTCGATCCCCTCCAGAAGGGTGGGGAGTTCCCTGGCGAAGGCCGTGAGGTTGCGGTTGCACAGTCCGGCTGCATGGAGGCGCCGACCCCCGTCCCGTTGCTCCTCCACCGCCCAGAGTTGGCGGGTGGCCCCCAGGCTGAGCCCTCCACCGAGCAGGGCGATGGCAAAGCCGCTGTACACCAGGGGGACCCCTGGATCCCGTTTGAGAAGAATGCCGCTGGCTGGCAGTACCCCAGCCACCCGGATCGGTAAACCCTGCACCTCTACGGGTTCTCCTCCAGGCTGGAGCAGGGCCAGGGAGCTGCCATCAGCGGCAAACACCTCCACCGGTCCCACTTCGCTGGTGAGGGTGAGCAACACGGGCTGGCTTCCATCGGGTCGGGTGGGGAGAAGCAATCCCCACACCTGCTCACCGAGCTGGGGAAAGCGTTGCAGGGGAAGCTCCAGCACGGGCGATCGACCCAGCTGGATCTGGATGGTGGCCAGGGTCCAGTCCGCCTGGTAAAGCGTCATGCCCCTGTAGCGGAGCGGGTGGTTGACGCTGATCTCCGCCTGCCGGGTGAGCGTGGAGGAGGGGGCTGGGGCTTCGGCAGGGGGATCGGGATCGGGGGCAGCGGGGGGAATCAGGCGCAACCGGGAGGTGAACTGTTCCGGCCTGCCGGCCGGATCCCTGCTGATGGCAAAGCCGTCCAGGGCCAGGGTGACCTGGGGCCGACCTTGCCGATCCAGCAGCTCCAGTTCCCGGCCTGGGGCCAGGAACTGTTCCATTCGCTGGCCCGCCAAGGCACCCCAGGCTGAACCCACCATCAACACCACCATCCCCGCGTGCACCAGCAGGGGACCCACCCGTCCCAACACCCCTTTGCGCGCGGCCAGGCGCCCCTCCTGGCTCCGAACGCTCCACCCCCGTTCCCGCAGGCGCTGGCCCAGCACGGCCAGTCCGTCAGTCCTGGGATGGGTGAGGGTTTCGGCCAGGGCCAGTTTGCTCAGCTGGCGAGGGGTCGTGTAGTCGATCCAGCGCAGGGAGGCCTGCAGGGCCGGCCATTGCCGGCGCCAGCTGCAGAGGATCAGGGCCAGGCCCAACAGGGCCAGGAGCGTCAGAAACCAGCCGCTGGAATACACATGGTCGAGTTGGAGCCGCAGGATCCCTGCCGCCTTCAGCCAACCGAGCCAGGGGGCATCGTCGTAGCGCTGGTGGTAAAACTCCAGGCTTTCTTTCTGGGGGATGGCAGTGCCGATGCCGCTGGCCACGGCGATCAGCAGGAGCAACCCGATCGCCAGGCGGAGATCGGCGATCCAGGCCACCAGGCGCAACAGCCGTCGCCAGGAACCCGTGGCAGGGGTGAGGGTGGTCATGCCAGGTGGGCCGCCAGGGTGAGGGCGCCGGTGGTGAGCAGAACCACTCCACTGATGGGCGGAATCCAGCGGCCCAGAAGCCGGAGCTGCATCAGGCTAGGCAGGCTTGCCGCCAGGGTGCCTGCCAACAGCAGGGGCAACACCTGGCCGGCGCCGAAGCAGGTGAGCAGGAGCATCCCCACCAGGGGCTTGCCGTTCTGGGCCATCCAGGCCAGCAGGACGGCCAACACGGGGGTGGTGCAGGGCGTGGCGGCCAGTCCGAAGGCCAGCCCAGCCGCCAGGGGGGCCAGGGGGGCCGGCACCCTCTGGCGCCAGCGTTCAGGGTCGGGGCCTGCCGGCAGCTGGAGGGGCACCAACCCCAGCAGATGGAGGCCCATCACCACAGCCACCACGGCCACCACCAGGGACACCCCTTCAGGAATCTGGCCGTATAGGCGCCCCAGCAAGCTGCTGCCGAAGCCCAGCAGCACCAGGGAGGCCACGATGCCCGCACTGAAGCTCATGCTTCGTTGCCAGGGCAAAGCCCCGGTGGGGGCCATGCCAGGGGACCCATGGGTTTTCGGTGTCCCGAAGCCCGCCAGGTAGGCCAGGGTGACCGGGAGCAGGGACAGGGAGCAGGGGCCCAGGCTGGTGAGCAGGCCCCCGGCAAAGACCAGGGCGAGGGTCAGGGGTGTGGGGTGGCCCAGGGATGCTCTCAGCAGGGCTTCGCTGGAGTGGGTCCAGTCAGCGAGCTGAAGCCCGAGGCTGGTCATCGGCTGAAACGCGGGCGCAGAGTGATCAGACTATCGGGGCTGCAGGCGGTCGCCGGCGGCGCGGACGGACGGTTTCCATCCCTGTGGTTTCCAGGGAGCAACGCACCAGTAGACCTGCCACCAGCAAGCTGCTCAGCAGGGAGTTGCCTCCGTAGCTCACCATCGGCAGGGGGAGGCCCGTGGTGGGCATGGCGCCACTGGCCACGGCGATGTTGAGGATGGACTGGCCCACCAACAGGATGGTGCAACCCATCGCCACGAGCCGGTGTTGGTTGCTCATCGTGGAAAGGGCGATGCGCAGGCCGACAAAGCCGAACATCACCAGAAACAGCAGAAACATCAGGCAACCGATGAAGCCGAATTCCTCGGCGAACACGGCAAAAATGAAGTCCGTGGTCTGGATCGGCAGGTATTGGAGTTTTTGTGTGGAGAGCCCAAAACCCTGCCCTAACAATCCTCCAGAGCCAATGGCCAGCAGGCTCTGCACGAGCTGATAGCCGGACCCCTGGTCATCTTTCCAGGGGTCGAGGAAGGAGGTCACCCGATCCCGCTGGTATTGATTGATCAGGATGCTGCTGGCTCCCACCAGGAACCCCCCGCCGGCGGCTCCGAGGAGCTGGAAGAGAGGCAGCCCAGCCGCCAGGGCCATCAACCACAGCAGCAACCCCGTGAGGGCGGCGGTGCTGAGGTTGGGCTGCTTGAGGATCAGCAGGATCAGCACGGCAAACACCCCAAGCCACAGGAGTTTCTGATCAGCTCCGATGCGTCGCCAGTGGGAAAACAGCACGGCCCCTTGAAGCACCACGAAGGGTTTCACCAGTTCTGTGGGCTGAATCTGGATGGGTCCAAGCACGAGCCACCGGCTGGCACCATTCACCGTGCTGCCCACCACCAAGGTGGCCGCCACGAGAACCCCTCCGATCAACAGAGCTTTTGGGGCCAGGTGGAGCCAGCGCCGCAGGTTGGTGCGGATGGCCAGCCAGAAGAGGGCCCAGCTGGCCACCATCCAAAGGCCCTGGCGCTTGATGTAATAGGCCGCATCTCCCATCTCCCGATCCGCCACCCACCAGCTGGCCGAGGAGAGCACCAGCAATCCCAGCAGACTCCAGAGGGCCACCAGGCCGAGCATCAAACGGGCCTCAGCGGGCCACTGGTCCCATGGAATGGGAAGCAGACCCTGGGGAGATGTGGGCTGGCGGGTCTGGGGGAAGGAATCCATGGAGCGGGGGAGTGGAGCGAAGCGGGAAGGGCTGGAATTCTTGGAGCAAGTCACCTATTCAGCCGGCGAACGCAGGTTTTGTCGAGCCCCATCACCCAGCCATAAAAAAAGCCCAGCAGTTGCTGGGCTTGGGAGGTGAGTCAAGGTTCAGTTGCCACAATTCTGTTGGCGGCGGCCGGTGGCCAGCTCAACCTTCAGGATTTTCCCGCCCTGTTTCATGATTCGCTGCTGTTCGGCAAACCAGCTGTCATAGGGAACCCACTTGGTGAAGTAGGTGTTTTGAATTTCCCTCTGGGTGCGGGCTTTTTCTGGACTGGGTATGCAGGCGGTGACTTTGAACAGGCGCATGGTGTTCCTGAGGGCGAAGGGGTGGTTAGTTGCCCAGCCCAGAGCTGATGTAATCGAAGTAGACGCCCATCTCCCGTCCTGCATCGGGGCCGACGAGGGCAGCCGTGGCTTCCTTCATGGCCTGGATCGACTGAACCGTGGCGCCGATGGGCACGCCGAGGGAGTTGTAGGTTTCCTTCAGCCCATTGAGCACCCGCTCATCAAGAATGGAGGTGTCACCGGCCAGCATGGCGTAGGTGGCGTAGCGGAGGTAGTAGTCCAGGTCGCGGATGCAGGCTGCATACCGGCGGCATGTGTACATGTTGCCGCCCGGACGGGTGATGTCCGAATAGAGCAACGATTTGGCAACCGCTTCTTTGATGATGGCGGAAGCATTGGCGCTGATGGTGGCCGCAGCCCGGACGCGCAATTCACCGCTGGTGAAATACTTCTCGAGGCGACCCATGGCAGAGCCGTCGAGGTAAAGCCCCTGGACGTCTGCCTGGTTGATGACGTTGGTGATGGCGTCTTGCATGGAATCCCGTTGAGGTGGCGGTGGGGGGGATGGATGGGCCTAGGAGAGGGCGCCGACCACGTAGTCGAAGTAGAAGCCTGCTTCCTCGGCATCACTGCCGGTGAGGATGCTGGTGGCCACCACCTTCATTTCCCGCACGGCTTCTGCCATGGCTTCAAGAGGGGTGCCCAGGGAGCGATACATCTCGCGCGCACCGATGATGCCGATCTCCTCAATAGGAGTGACATCCCCGGAAACCACCCCGTAGGTGACCAGGCGCAGGTAGTAGTCCATGTCCCGCAGGCAAGAGGCAGTCATCTCTTCGCCGTAGGCGTTGCCGCCAGGGGAGATGACATCGGGCCGCTTCTGGAAAAGCTGGCCAGCGGCCTGCTTCACGATGCGTTCGCGGCTCTCGCTGAGGGCTTGGGCAACGCGCAAGCGGCGTTGACCTCCTGAGACGAAGGATTTGACCTGGTCGAGTTCGCCAGGGCTGAGGTAGCGGGCTTCGGCGTCCGCGTTGATGATCGAGTTGGAGACGATGCTCATGCAGTTCTGCCTCGAAACAAGCGGTCACCGTTAAGGAGACCGGTATCCGGTGGGTAAGGGTGTGATCGGTTGGTGCCGATCGCCGAATCATTCTGCGCTAGAGGCCCGCTCCGCCCGGAGCGTCGTTAACAGATCTTCATGGCGATAGTTGCGTGAGATCCCTTGGCTTGCAATGAGTTTGGCGATGCATAGATGGCACAGAAAAGTGCTTTTTCTCATCATCTGTTGCAGGAGATTCCGATCCCGCTGTCCCAACAAAAAAGCCCCCGGCTCGCGGAGGCGTTTCAGGGAGGCCGGGCCGGAGGCCAGTGGTCAGATGGCTGATCGGGGGCTCGGGGTGAGGCCCCCATTGCCGCCGTAGAGCTCGGCAGAACGGTTCACGGTGGTGAGGGGGACGCCGTCTGTGGTGTTCAACCCGCCCAGATAGGGCACGGTGTTCTGACCAAACGAGCTGGCGTAAGCCTCGCTGGAGAGAACTTGCGCCACTGCGGCCCCCAATCCTTGGGTTGTGCGCATGGCCAGAAAACGACTGGCCTCTGCGGGCTGGGCCGCCCTTCCCAGCAGGGCCAGGTGGGCCGCTGCCGCTGCCCGGAGCGGGGCCAGCTTGTTGAGGCGTTGCAGAAAGAGCTCACTGTTCGCGATCAGCCCCACGAATTCGGCCACGGAGATCTGGCCGTCCCGCAGTTGGGATTCCGCATCCCGCAGCCGTTCGACCGCAAATGGAACGCGGTTCAGCAGCTGGCGGTAGGTGGCATTCACCACTTCCTTGAGCTGGCTTTCACTCGGGGCACTGGGAAGCTGCACGGGACGTCCCAGGCTCTGGCGGCGCCGGAACCCCTGGGGATTGGAGCTGCGCAGAGCCTTCTCCATGGCTTGGGCTGGACCCGAGGCAGGTCCTGCTCCCAGGCTGAGCCCGGCGGCCGACACCGAGGCTTGCCAGGAACCGATGGTCGGAACGGAGGCTGGTGCCCTGAGACTGACCGGAGCCGTTGTGGTCCCCGAGCGGGTCGGTGCAGTGGCCGTGCCCGCGCTCCAGGAGGGAGCGACCGATGGCTGCGGCCGCCAGGTGCGGGAGGGAGCTGGTGCCTGGCGAAGGGTGCCAGGACCACCATCGCTTCGGATGGGTGGGGCCATCACCTCGCCACCTGTGATCTGGGCGGACCAGCCGCCGCGGGCGGCCTGGGGGCGGGGCGGCAGGTTGCGAGGGGTGAGATTGCCGGGCGTGCGGATCTGCTGTGGGGCAGGCACGTCGGGGCGGGGAATGGGGGTGAGATCCGGAATCGCCGCCACATCCAGGGGGCGACGCAGGGCCGGCACCCGACGGGTGTTGAGGTCTGTCGGGGTGATGAACCGCTCGTAGGGAACGGTGTCTTCCCCAAAGGTGCCGGTGTATTCGGGGCAGTTGATCATGGCGTCAACGACGCCGTAGAAGCCTTTGCGGGCAGCGGTGTCGAAATAGGCATCGATTTCCCAACGCCCGAAGGTGGGACGGCCCAACAGCCGGCGATGCATCACCTCAATCGCCTTACAAATGTAGAGGCCGCTCCAGTAGCGGCGGCGGAAGGCATTCGAACGGGCCACCTGCCGCACGAATTCGCGCAGGCTGATGTCGCCGTTCTCCAGCTTGATCTCCTCCACCGTGTTGCGTTCACCGGCATAGCCGCTGTTGCCCAGCACCTGGGCATACACCGCACGGATCACCCCCTGGGTGGAGGATTCGCTGCCGCGCACGCTCGGCTGACCGCCACGGTTGGGCACGCTGTTTCCCCCAGTGGCGATCTGCTGAAGGCGCACCACCCTCGGTCCGACCCTGCGGGGGGTGGCCTTGCGGAACTGGGGGCTGTCCATCTGGCCAGGCTGCTTCAGGCCGTTGCTGATCAGGATGCGGCGGCTGTCGTAGCTGAAGGGCACAGCACGGGTGGCAACCGACGCCGTGCCGGAGGGGAAGATGGCGCCGTAGGTGAGGGCCAGAGGGTCATTGCCGCCACCATAGGCATGCTGATCAGGCAGAGGCTGGCGGTAGGAGGCATAGAGGGTGATGTATTGGGGTGCTCCCTCGAATGGCGCGCTGAAGCGGAAAAGCTTGCGGTTGGATCCCCAGCCCGCGCTCTCCTGAGCCTCTTCTCCGAGGTCCCGCAGGTAGGGCACCGTTTCTTCGCCGAAAACCCGGGCGTATTCCATGCTGTTCACCAGCACGTCCACCAGACCGTTCAGCCCCTGGTCGCTGACGATGGCGAAGTGATAGCGGAATTCTTCGATCGAGCTCAGCCCGCGGCCGAGGAAATGGCGGAAGGCCAGCTCCACTACCCGACTGTTGGAGAAGCGGCCATAGAACTGCTGGCGATATTCCTTGCTGCGCCCCAGAGCCCGGACGAACTCCCGCATGGAGATCTGGCCCTGCCGGCACTGGGTGGCCTCAACGGGGCACACCTCCTGGGAGTAGCCCTTGAGGATGTCGCGCTCGAACACCTGGCGATAGGCAGCCCGGATGATCTCGGCCTTCTCCCGGCCAGAGAGGCCGGGTTTCATCACAAACCGTTGGCGGCCCTCCGCGGCCAGGGCATAGATCGCCGGTAGCTGGAGCCCCTGGTTGAACGGGCTCCCCAGCCGTTGCCGGGTGGAGGGCGTCGGCACCTCCAGCTCCTTGAGGAGCACGTTGAAGCACTCGATCACCAGGGAACGGGCTTCCGGTTCCCCTTTGAAGAGCTCGGCCGCGGCCGCTCGCATCTCCTGAAGGGCCACGTTGGTGGCAGCCAGGGAGCAGGCCTTCTCCAGCACATCCTTCAGCCCCCGGGTGTTGACGGCCAGGATGCTGGGATCGCCGGCCACCAGGGCGTAGCCCACGTAGCGCAGGAACCAGGCCAGGTCGCGGATGGACTTCTTCATCCGCTCCGTGCCGTAGACGCCGACGGAGATGGGGTTGAAGCCACTGGGCAGCACCACCCTCACATCCGCGTCGCCGCTTGCCCCTTCCAGGAGGCGGCTGATCACGTTGCCGCGGCCCTTGGTGGTGGCGGTTCCGCCCACGAAGGTTTGCACCGACCGCTGGAAGGCGGCCTGGTCGGCGGCCAGGGGGGTGTCCTCGCCCATGGCCGACGTGCCTAGGGGGGCATCGAGGTAGGAGAGGGGCGTGCCGCCCACAAAGATGCGGTTGGCGGCCCTGGCCACGATGGCGGCGGCATTGGCCGAAATCCTCTGGGCCGCTTCTACGCGGGTCTGTCCGCTTTGGAAGAAGGTGATGAGGGTCTGCAGTTCCCCTCTGTCGGGGAAGCGATCCTGCTGCTCCGCCTGACGGACGCTGGAGAGGGGCAGGGTGTCGTAGAGCTGGGGATTGACCCTCGTGCTGCCGCTGCTGGCGGTCACAGTCATGAACGGGAGCGTGCCGGGCCTCGGCACGTTACGGCTGCCCCGTGGGCCCTCAGGGAGCACATGAACAAATGTTTGCAGCGGCCGGGCGGTTCTGATCAGACTGAAGGAATCTGAAAGGGCTCAGGGGTTGCCCATGCAGGATGCCGCGACGGATGCCGCCACGCCGGTGGTGAGCGCTTTTTATGACCGTTTCCCCTACCCGGGCGATCCCCTCCAGGATGGCCCCCCCCCTGGGTACAACTGGCGTTGGTGCATCGACAGCGTGGTGGCGGCGGTGCGTGGGGTGTTGCCACCCCGCTCTCCGGGGGGCGGCCCCAGAGCCTGGCGGGTGCTGGATGCGGGCTGCGGCACGGGGGTGAGCACCGACTATCTCTGCCACCTCAATCCAGGGGCCTCGGTGCTGGCCGTGGACATCAGTCCGGGGACCCTGGAGGTGGCGCGGGAGCGCCTGCGCCGCTCCGGCGGGGCCGGGAAGGTGAAGGACTTGCGAATCGAGCAGCGCAGCCTGCTCGATCTGGGCGATGAGGGCCCCTTCGATGCCATCAACTCGGTGGGGGTGCTCCACCATCTGGCCAGGCCGGAAGCCGGACTGCGTGCCCTGGTGGAGCGGCTGGCCCCCGGGGGCTTGCTGCATTTGTTCCTCTATGCCGATGCGGGGCGCTGGGAGATCCACCACACCCAGAGGGCCCTGGGCCTGCTGGGTGTCGGCACCGGAGCCGAGGGGCTCCGGCTGGGCCGTCGCCTGTTGGCCGACCTGCCGCCGGACAACAGGCTGCGCCGCCACCATGAAGAACGCTGGGCCCTCGATACGGCGGCCGATGCCAACTTCGCGGATATGTATCTGCATCCCCAGGAGACCAGCTACACCCTGGAGGGACTGTTGGGCTTCCTGGCCCAGGCCGATCTTCACTTTGCGGGCTTTTCCAATCCAGAAGTGTGGGATCCGGCCCGTCTGCTCTCCGGGGACCTGCTCGATCGGGCTCGGGCCCTCAGCCCGCGCCAGCAATGGGCTCTCGTGGAGGCGTTGGATCCGTCCATCAGCCACTTTGAGTTCTTTGTCAGCCGGGAGCCCATCACCCGCTGCGACTGGGGGGAGGACAGCGCCCTGCTGGCCGCGGCAGGCGAGACCAACCGCTGTCTCTGGGGCTGGCCAGGGACAGACCTGCTGGATGCCGATCTCCGCCCTCTGGAGATTGAGCCCGCCGATCTGACCTTGATGGAGAGCTTGCAGGCCGCCCCGGCAGGGACCCCTCTGGGGGCCCTGCCCCTGGCCATGGAGGAGGGGGAACGGCTGGAGCGGGCACGACGTCTGATCGAGCGAAGGGTGCTCCTTCCGGTCGCTCCCTGATGGCGCTCTGGTGGAGTCCGCGTGATAAATTCCCACCGCTCCATAAGGTCTTCTTCAGATTGGCGGTTGCCCTTGCCACTCCTTCCGACGCCGATACCCCTTCGGCGGCTGAAGAAAGGCTGGCCACCTCCCCCTCTGCAGACCACTCCATCCCTCCCTCACCGGTTTCTCCGGTCTGCTCGGATGGGATGGATGACTATCGCCGCCTTCGACGGCGCCTGCTGGTGGCCACCACGGTGGCAGCGGCTCTGGCCGTACCAGCAGTGGGCTTAGCCTTTGGCCTGACGGCTGCCCTCAGCGCCTTAGTGGGTGCCCTCTGCGGCCTCCTCTATCTGGTTCTGCTCTCCCGAAGCGTTTCCCGCCTCGGTGTGAATAGCAAATCCGTGAGCAAGGTTCAGCTCCTGGTTCCGGTTGTGCTGGTGCTTGCAGCTGCCAAGCTGCCCCAGCTTCATCTGTTGCCAGCCCTGCTGGGTTTCCTGCTCTACAAACCGGCCCTCCTGGTTCAGGCCCTACTCGACGCCTGATCCCCTTGTTGTCGATGTCCCATCGACAAGCTGATTTCCCGATCCGGATGTTCATCCGGAATTGTCCAATCCGATGGTTCCAATGCCTTTCGCGATGCCCCTGCTCCCCCTTGCCGCACTTGAGGTGGGTCAGCACTTTTACTGGATTCTGGGCAAGCTCAAGATCCACGGCCAGGTGTTCCTCAGCTCCTGGGTGGTGATCGGTGCCCTGTTGGCCCTCATCGTCTATGGCACCCGCCGCATGCAGAGGGAGCCGTCCGGTGTGCAAAACCTGCTGGAGTTTCTCTGGGATTACATCCGGGATCTCTCCCGTGAGCAGATTGGGGAAAAGGCCTATCGCGACTGGTTGCCATTCATTGGCACTCTCTTCCTGTTCATCTTCGTCAGCAATTGGGGTGGGGCCCTCATTCCCTGGAAGCTGATCCATCTTCCCAGCGGCGAACTTGGTGCTCCCACAGCCGATATCAACACCACCATTGCCCTGGCGTTGCTGGTGTCGCTTGCCTACTTCTATGCAGGTCTGAGCAGAAAAGGTTTCCGCTATTTCGAGTATTACGTGGAACCCACCCCGATCATGCTCCCCTTCAAGATCGTGGAGGATTTCACCAAGCCTCTTTCCCTTTCTTTCCGCCTTTTCGGAAACATCCTGGCCGATGAACTTGTGGTGGCCGTTTTGGCCTTTCTCGTGCCCTTGATCGTGCCCCTGCCGGCGATGTTTCTCGGGCTGTTCACCAGTGCCATTCAGGCCCTAATCTTCGCCACCCTTGCCGCTTACTACATCGGTGAGGCCGTGCATGAGGAGCACCACTAGCCAAGTCCCGCTGTCCAGCGCTCTGGCAAACTCTCAGCGCGCGCAGGTCCGGCTTCGTCCGGGCCCATCTCCCCCGGTTCCATCCAGGAGATGTCCAGGCGCCAGGTTCCATCCGGTTCCCCCCCCGGCCTTTTAGGCCATGGCCAACAGGCCTCCAGCGACTCCCATCCCCCGTTACCCCATGGATTCCCTCACTGCCGCCGCCTCCGTTGTGGCTGCCGGTCTTGCCGTCGGTCTTGGTGCCATCGGTCCTGGCATTGGCCAGGGCACCGCAGCAGGCGGCGCTGTCGAAGGCATCGCTCGCCAGCCCGAAGCTGAAGGCAAGATCCGCGGCACCCTGCTGCTCTCCCTGGCCTTCATGGAAGCTCTCACCATCTACGGCCTGGTGGTGGCTCTTGTGTTGCTCTTCGCCAACCCCTTCGCCGGTTGAGCACGGCGATGGAGGAATCGTGTCTCACGGTTCCTCCTGCCCCCTCAATCCTCTCCATCTCGCCCACGCCGTTTCACCCGCGCCGCTCCATGACCAGCTGGCTATTGCTTGCCGAAGCCGGTGCCCAGGAGGGAGGTCTTTTTGATCTCGATGCCACCCTGCCCTTGATGGCGCTTCAGGTGGTGCTCCTCACCTTCATCCTCAATGCGCTCTTTTTCCGCCCGGTCGGCAAGGCCGTTGAGGACAGGGAGGGCTACATCAACACCAGCCGTGCAGAGGCCAAGAGCAAGCTGGCCCAGGCCGAGCGTCTTGAAGCCGACCTGAAAGCTCAGCTCAAAGGAGCCCGGCAGGATGCCCAGACCCTTGTGGTCGAAGCCGAGCAAGAGATGGAGCGTCTCTACCGGGCAGCCCTGGCCGAAGCCACGGCTGCCGCCAATGCCTCCCGCGAGGAGGCACGTCGTGAGATCGATGCCGAGCGTGACAACGCCAAAGCTCAGCTTGAGCAACAGGCAAGGGCCCTCGGTCAGCAGATCGTCTCCCGCTTGCTTCCCACTCCATGACCGCCTCCCTGCCCCAGCTCCTGGCCAGCCATGGTGGCTTCGGGCTCAATTTCAATCCTTTCGAAACCAACATCATCAACCTGGCGATCGTGATCGCTGGACTGGTGTGGTTCTTGCGGGGTTTCCTCGGCAGCATCCTCGAACGGCGCCGTTCCGCCATTATTAGTGATCTCAAGGATGCTGAGGAGCGGCTCACTTCCGCCTCCACGGCCCTGTCCGAGGTCCAGAAGGGCCTGGCGGATTCCCAGAAAAAGGCCGACCAGATTCGCGCGGACGGCAAGGCCCGCGCCGACGCGATTCGCCTTGAGAGCGAGCAGCGCACCATCGAGGAGATCGCCCGTATGAAGCAGGCGGCCTCCTCCGATCTGGCCAACGAGGCCTCCCGGGTGACCGACCAGCTTCGGCGTGAGACGGCACTGAAGGCTATTGAAACGGCTCTTGCGTCCCTGCCCGGCAAGCTCGATGAGCAGGCCCAGGCCAAGCTCATCGACCAGTCCATCCAATCCCTGGGGAACCACTGATGCCGCTTCTCAACGCCATCACCACCCCCTACGCCGACGCTTTCCTCCAGTTGGCTGCCGCGTCCGGGGAGACCGAACAGGTGATCACCCAGGCCCGGGAGCTCCTCTCCGTCTGGCAGGCCTCTCCCGAGCTGAGGGAGGCCATGATCTCCCCCGTTCTGGAGCCGGAGGCCAAGAAGAAGGCCCTGGTGTCTCTCTTTGGTAAGGACATCAGCCCCACTTTCCTCAACCTGCTCAAGCTCCTCGCCGACCGTCGTCGGATCGGGGTTCTCGACTCCGTTCTCGAACGGATGCTTGAGCTCTACCGTGATCAGAACGGCATCTCCCTGGCCACCATCACTGCCGCATCCCCTCTGAGTGATGCCCAGCAGGCCCAGCTGGCTGAAAAGGTGAAGGCCGTAGCCGGCACCGACAAGGTGGAAATCGTCACCGCCGTCGATCCCTCCCTCATCGGTGGGTTCGTGCTGCGGGTCGGTTCCAAGGTGATCGATGCCAGCCTTCAGGGCCAGGTTCGCCGCCTCGGTCTGGCTTTGGCTTCCGCCGGCTAGCCCCCCTCCTCCTCAAACGCCCTTTCCTCCTCTCTTCCGTTCCCCCCCGGGACTTTCCAGCCATGGTTTCCATCCGCCCCGACGAGATCAGCGCGATCCTCAAACAGCAGATCGCCGACTACGACAGCTCGGTGTCCGTCAGCAACGTGGGCACCGTTCTCCAGGTGGGTGATGGCATCGCCCGCGTCTATGGCCTCGAGCAGGTGATGGCCGGTGAATTGGTGCAATTCGAGGACGGCACCGAGGGCATCGCCCTCAACCTCGAGGAAGACAACGTGGGTGTGGTGCTCATGGGCGAAGGTCTGGGCATCCAGGAGGGCAGCACGGTGAAGGCCACCGGCAAGATCGCCGCTGTGCCGGTGGGCGATGGCATGCTCGGCCGGGTGGTGAATTCCCTGGGTCAGCCCATCGATGGCAAGGGCGAGATTCCCTCCAGCGAGACTCGCCTGATTGAGTCCATGGCGCCGGGCATCATCCAGCGCAAGTCGGTGCATGAGCCCATGCAGACGGGCATCACCGCCATCGACGCCATGATCCCCATCGGCCGGGGCCAGCGGGAGTTGATCATCGGCGACCGCCAGACCGGCAAAACGGCCATTGCTCTGGACACGATCATTAACCAGAAGGGTGAGGACGTCGTCTGTGTGTATGTGGCGGTGGGACAGAAGGCGGCTTCTGTGGCCAACGTGGTGGAGGTGCTGCGGGAGCGTGGCGCCCTTGACTACACCGTGATTGTGGCCGCGAATGCGTCCGATCCCGCCGCTCTGCAATATCTGGCCCCTTACACCGGTGCGGCCATCGCCGAGTCGTTCATGTACAAGGGCAAGGCCACCCTGGTGGTGTACGACGACCTCACCAAGCAGGCCCAGGCCTATCGCCAGATGTCGCTGCTGCTGCGCCGCCCTCCCGGTCGGGAGGCCTATCCCGGTGATGTGTTCTACTGCCACAGCCGTTTGCTGGAACGGGCCGCGAAGCTCTCCGATGCCATGGGCAAGGGCTCGATGACGGCCCTGCCGATCATCGAGACCCAGGCCGGTGACGTGTCCGCCTACATCCCCACCAATGTGATCTCGATCACCGATGGCCAGGTGTTCCTGAGTTCCGACCTGTTCAACTCCGGTCTGCGCCCCGCCATCAACGTGGGTATCTCCGTGAGCCGGGTGGGCGGTGCTGCCCAAACCAAGGCCATCAAGAAAATTGCTGGCACCCTGAAGCTGGAGCTCGCCCAGTTCGATGAGCTGGCGGCCTTCTCCCAGTTCGCCTCCGATCTCGATGCCGCGACCCAGGCCCAGTTGGGTCGGGGCAAGCGATTGCGGGAGCTCCTCAAGCAGCCCCAGTTCAGCCCCCTCAACCTGGCGGAACAGGTGGCTGTGGTCTATGCCGGGGTGAAGGGCCTGATCGACGACGTGCCCGTGGATCAGGTGTCCCAGTTCTGCCGTGAGCTCCGGGAGTATCTGCGCACCAACAAGGCCGATTACATCACCGCCGTGATGGGCGAGAAGCAGCTCAGCGATGCTTCCGAGGCCACTCTGAAGGCTGCCATTGCTGAAGTGAAGGCCTCCATGCTGGCTGCGGCCTGAGGCACGAAATGGCAAACCTCAAGGAGATCCGCGACCGGATCAGCTCCGTCAAGAACACCCGCAAGATCACCGAGGCCATGCGCCTTGTGGCTGCTGCCAAAGTCCGCCGGGCCCAGGAGCAGGTGCTCCGCAGCCGCCCCTTCGCCGATCGGCTGGCGCGGGTGCTTCAGAACCTGGAAACGCGCATGTCCTTCGAAACGGCCGACTCCCCCCTGCTCAAAGGACGGGGCGTCGACCGGGTCACCCTCCTGGCCGTCACGGGAGACCGGGGACTCTGCGGGGGCTACAACTCCTCGGTGATCAAGAAAACCGAGCAGCGCTTTGCCGAGCTCAAGGCCCAGGGCCTCAACGTGGATTTGGTGCTGATGGGCCGAAAAGCCATCTCCTATTTCCAGAATCGGGCCGACAAATACACCATCCGAGCCACCTTCACCGGCCTTGAGCAGGTGCCGACGGCCAAGGATGCCAACTTGGTGGCCCGTGAGGTGCTGTCCGATTTCCTCTCCGACAGCACGGATCGTGTGGAGATCATCTACACCAAATTCATCAACCTGGTGAGTTCGGCGCCGGTGGTGCAGACCCTTCTGCCCCTGGATCCCCAGGGCATCGCCAACCCGGAGGATGAGATCTTCCGGCTGGTCACCAAAGATGGCGCACTGGGGGTGGAGAAAGTTGCCATTGACAACACCCAGGCTCCGCTTTCTCCAGATTTCGTCTTTGAGCAAAGCCCGGATCAATTGCTCAATGCCCTGCTGCCGCTCTATCTGGACAACCAGTTGTTGCGGTCTCTCCAGGAAGCTGCCGCTAGTGAGCTAGCCAGTCGGATGACGGCCATGAACAACGCCAGCGATAACGCCAAGGCTTTGGCCAAAACGTTGACCCTGGATTACAACAAGGCGCGTCAAGCGGCCATCACCCAGGAGATCCTGGAAGTGGTGGGCGGAGCCGTGGCGATGGCCTGATCTGCAAGCTCACTAGAAACACTTGAGTTGCTCAAACCATGTTTGGGCAGCTTTTTTTATGTCTGGCCATGGGGATACTCTTGAGCCAGAAGTCTGGTTGTTCTCAGCGGATGGGCCTGGCCCTACGTCTTGATCAGTCCCTGGCCCGCCTCAAGCGCCGGGTGCTGCTGCCCTTGGCCATCCTGGCGGTTCCCTGGGCCCAGGAACTGATCGATCAGCTGGTCTTTCGTGGCCGCTGGAATCTCCCCATGGTCTACGGCGGCCCCTGGTGGGGTCTGCTGACCGCACCCTTCAGCCACAGCGGGTTCGGCCATTTGATCAGCAACTCGATCTGGTTTCTCCCCCTCTCCTGGCTGGTGCTTCTGAAGGGCACCAAGGACTACTGGGCTGTCTGGATTGGTGTGCTGCTGCTGCAGATCCCCGTCTGGTTGCTCTGGCCGGCAGCCAGCCACGGTCTCTCGGGGGTGGTCTATGGCCTGCTGGGCTATCTGCTTCTGATCGGTTGGTTGGAAAAGCGCCCCCTGGCCGTGCTCCTCTCCATGGGATGCGTGTTGGCCTATGGAGGGCTGTTGCCCGCGCTCTTGCCCTTCTTGAGCCCACCGGGAGTGAGCTGGATCGGCCATGTGGCGGGCTTTGTGGGAGGGCTTCTGGCGGCTCTGGCGGTGTATCGGGAGTGACGCGACTGACACCCCCGCCCCTTGCCCCCTGCCGCCCATGCCCCCTGCCCAGCCTTCCTTCCCTTCTCCCGCCCCCACACCCCTGGGTGCTCTCTCGCTCCAGCCCCTGTTCCCGCTGGCGTTTGGTCAGGTGCAGTTCGCGCCCGATCCCCTGGAGACGGCGGTGCTGCTTCAGGAGATCCTGCGGTTGCGGGGGGCGGCCACGGGCAATCCCCAGGAGGGTTGCGCCTGGACAGGGGATCTCCATGGCCACGGCCAGCTTCATCAGCTTCCCACTTTTGCCCCTTTGTTGCGGCAGCTGGCCCAGGCCGTTGGCGACTATGTGGGGGTGCTCGGCTTCGACAGGCGCCAGCTGGCCCTGTTTTTGCAGCGGGCCTGGCCCGTGGTGAGTGAGGAAGGCCAGGGGGTCGGGCGCCATCACCACCCCAATGCCCATCTGAGCGCTATTTACTACCTCACTGGCGATGGCACGGCTGCCAGCGGCTGCCTGCGGCTGTGGGCGCCTCACCAGGCCAATGAATTGGTGCCCGGCCTGGCCGTGGGCCATGGCGGGCCCATCCAGGCAGGGCTGCCTGGGGCCCAGGACTGGAATGCGCCCTGGTGGGATGTGGCCCCCCGGGCGGGCTTGTTGCTGATGTTTCCTGCCTCCGTGGACCATGGGGTTCTGGAGAACGGCACGACGGAGGAGCGACGGGTGTCGATCGCCATGGACTTCTGCCTGATGGCTCCGGCGCACGGGGTGGGCGGGAGCGCGGAGTATCTGGCGCCCCATCCCAGCAGTTGGCTGGAAGTGGATGCTATTTCCAGTGAGAATGGAGCCACATCTCATTGAAATACATGAGTTGCCAGATGATGGTGCCAATTCCACAGAGGAATGTGACAGGGAGAATCCACCTCTGAGTGGCCTGCTGATCCTCCGTATTCGCGATTGAAAAGCCAATCACGGCTGGAAACAACTTAACAAAATAGCGTATCCGGACGTAGGCGAATAACCAGGCTGGGACTAACGTTAGGACGGCTCCAATCAGTAGCATGACGAGAAGTGGACGCAAGCGCCTGGAGGGTTGAACAACGGCAAGCGCCAGGGGCACGAGCATGAATTTGAATGTGTGAACAGATTGTTCGAGACCTTTGAAGAAAGAGACGGCCAGATAATCGTAAAAGCGCGTTGGGTTGTTCCGAATGAAGTCAAAAACTGAGCTGGAATTCTTGAACAGTCCGTTTTTCAATAGGGTTACGGAATCTTCAACAGAAGAGGAATTGGCAACAAACTGATGGGGATGGAATAATTCCGCGTAGGTGAAGATGAAGGCCACCATGCTGCGATCCATCTCTTGCGGATTGGCTCCTCTGACGATGAAGCTTGGGATGAGGATCAGAACCATCCATAACACGGTATAAGCGAATGCTCTGAAGGCCTGTTGATGGCCCCTGCGATGCTCCCAGGCCCACCAGAACAACGCGAGTGCGATAGCGGCCAGAGACATCTCAACCTTGGACAGGCCAAAGAGCGCCAGAAAGAGGGATGAAATGACGAATGGCCATCGTGAGATGGCGGCATACAGGAACATCGTCAGGAAACTGCCTGCAAATAGTTCACTGCTTGGTTGGATGAATTGAAGGGCGGACGTCGCAACCGTGAGAAAGCCAAGAGCTCGGAGTGGGGTGGTGCGAACAATCTTGAGAATGAGGAGATATGAGCTTGTTAGATAGGAAGTCATGGCCAGTATTCTTATGTGCCAATTGATTGTTTCTGGGCTCGTGGGAACGATGAGTTTGTAGGCGCCGGCAATCAGGCTGGATGAAATTCCGCCTGAATACATGATGTTCGGATATTGGAAGATCCAGCTGCCGTTGCTTCTGCCCAGTCGCAGGTTGGCTGTCGAGATGAATGACTGATCCATCGGGTGCGCCAAGGGCATGCCTGAATCCTTCAGGATGTAGGCAGCGGAAATGAAGATCGCTAGGACGAGGAGAAACAAAAGAAAATATAAGCCCCTATCCTGCTGTCTGCCTTGGCTGATCGCGGGTGCTGGAGATGTCATGTTCTCTGTAAGATATATAAATCCTAACCCGTCCACTGACTCCTGGCCAAGGCTGGCAGGAGCAGGCGCGCCGGCCCGAGGGCTTCTTTCCGTGTGCCTTGTTGTATTTCTATGTTTTGGCCAAGAGTCTTTCGTCTGAGGAAGCCATGAACGTTTCCCATTCCTCCATGGCCTTGGTGGCCCTGGCGGTTCTGGCGCCCCCCATGTTCGGGGCTGCTCTCCGGGCCTCTCCTGCCGCTGCGGCGCCTAACCCGTCGCCCTACCCCTGGAACGATGGTCGGGTGCTGCTGCAGGGCTTCTATTGGGAGTCCTATCGCCATGGCCAGGCTCGTTTTCCCCAATTTGGTCAGAAACCTTGGTATGAGGTGGTGAGGGCGAAGGTGCCGGCCATCGCGGCGGGTCGCTTTGATCTGATCTGGTTGCCCCCACCCATCTACGCCGGGGAGCTCAGTGCCGGTTACAACCCCAAGCAGTATTTCAGGTTCGACAACAGCTACGGCAGCAAGGCCCAGCAACAACAGCTTCTGCGGGCCCTGCTGGCCAAGGGCGTCGAGCCGATTGCCGATGTGGTGATCAACCACCGGGATGGCAGCCATGGGTGGGCGGATTTTCAGAACCCTGCCTGGGGAACCCAGGCGATCTGTGCCACCGATGAGGCCTTTACCAACCCTGCATCCGGCCTGACCCGCACGCCAGCGGCCCAGCGCGGCACCTGTGAGGATCGGGTGCCTTACCGGGCGGGGCGCACGTTCAACTATGAGAGCTTCCGTGACATCAACCACGGTGATCCCACCGTGCGCAATGACATCCTGCGCTATCTGCTGAAGCTGAAGGCCCTGGGCTATCGGGGCTGGCGCTACGACATGGTGCATGGCTACGACGCCCGTTGGGTGGGCTGCTACAACGCCGTGACCCAGCCCACCTTTGCGGTGGGGGAATACGACTGGGACAAGCAAGGAGAGATGCGGGGCTGGATCTGGGGGACGGCTACCCAGCCCGACGACAAGGGAGCCAACCACCTGCGAAGCAGCAGCTATGCATTTGATTTCCCCAGCTTCTTCCGGCTGAAGGAGGCGATCACGGCCAGCCGCTACGGCGATCTCTACGCCTTCAACTTCGGCCCCGGCCTGATGGGCGACACCACCGATGGCCTGCCTTGGAAGCAGCGGGCGGTGACGTTCGCGGAAAACCACGACACCGGCTACCGAACCAACGACGACGGCACCTCCCAGAAGGGCCATCCGTTCGACAGCTTCGCCAACAACTGGCAGGTGGAGCAGGCCTACGCCTACCTCCTCAGCCACCCCGGTGTGCCCAGTGTCTATTGGAAGCACTATTTCGAGTGGGGTGCGGAGTTGCAGCGAAAGATCCAGGCCCTGATCAATGCCCGAAAGGTGGCGGGAGTGCATGCGGGCAGCGCCCTCTATGTGCAGCAGAATGCGCGCCAGGCGGGGGTCTATGCCGCTGCGGTTCAGGGCAGTCAGGGGATGCTCTACGTGCGCATCGGCGGCAACGATGGCAACTGGCAGCCCTCCAGCTCTGGCTACAGCAACGTCCGGGAATACGCCCAGGGGCAGGGCTGGAAGGTGTGGGTGGGGCTGCCGGGCAACCCCTCTGTGCGCTCGGCGCCCCCGGCGGCGGCTCTGGCGCCCCCCTCAGCGGAGCAAGGGTTACCCGCCAATCTCCCAGCTCTCTGCCGTCGCTGAAGCACGTGCGCCCCCAGACCCCGTGACGAAGGTCACCCCGATTCGTTTGGGAGATGCTGCGTCATCTGCAGCCGCTCTGGTGGATCGAGCTCACCAAGCACAACGTGCTGCCCATGGATGATCGCTTCCCGGCCTGCGCCAATCCAGACTGGCTGGTCGTGCAGGGATCGGGCGCCACTGCCCCCCTCAATTCGGGGCCAGAAACCGGATGGAAGGCGCTCCCTTGAGCTGGCTGGTCACGTTCCCCTGCAGGGCCTCATTGCCTTCGATCTTGATCGCCCGGATGCCGCTGCCGGGCCTGAAATCAATCTGCTTCAGGTTGACCCACACCATCTGGGGGGATAGGGCCGAATCGAAATAATACACCTGGTCGTTCTGATCGATCAGGGTGCGCCACCAGGTGGGGGAGATGTTGGGATGCTCCGGATCCGGGGTGCCCCAGGGCACCGAGACATTGCGCATCACGCTCATGACCCCCGCCAGGGCCTGGCGCCGATCCGTCGTAGGAGGTAGCTGCTGCACGTAGTAGGAGGCCCGAACGAAGCGATCGGGCGACTGGATGGAACCAGGCAGCTCCTTGGTTCGATCCCGGGTCGTCCAGTAGCCGTTCAGTTTGAGCTGCTCGCTGAACACCGGACTGTTGGTCATCACCTGGTATTGGCGTCCGTGGTGAATCACCGGTTTGCCCTTGAGGTATTCGATCACCGCCGAGTCTCCGCTTGCATCCGACACCGCCATGTGCACCGTGGCCTTGGCCTTGCCCCCGGGGCCGAAGGGCACCGGCACGATCTGGATCTGGTCGGCGGCCACCGCTTTCACCAGTTCCGCCACCGTGCCGTATTGGCTCAGCAGATAAAGGGTCCAGGCGGCAAAGGAGAGGCGGGGCCGGCGGGCATCCGCCGTGGCCAGGCCGAAATCGTTTTCGGCCAGATAGAGCAGGTTGGCCGCCAATCCCCGCTCGTTCATACCGTCGAACACCCCATCAATGGCGCCACCGGGATTGGTGCTGCCACTCACCACCACCGAGCCGTAGCGAGTGGTCCATTTCAGGGAGTTCACCCCACCGGCCCCATCCAGCCGTTCCCCGCGGGGAACCACATGGAAGTAGGAGTTGAAGCCATAGGGCCAATCCATGGATCGCCCAGTGATCACCTGGTTAGCTGGTCCCACCCAGGTGACGCGGGAGCAGGCCAGGGCTTCAGGGGTGAGGCTCCCCAACCCGAGGGCGCAGAAGGCAGCGGCGGTCGCCGTGCTCAGCAGGCGTGGGGTGGTAGCCATGGGGAGATGACGGACAGAGTGTCTTCAGTTTGTGCCGGGTCATTGTTTTTGCCAACAGACGGGCCTGCGGGCTGGTTCGGAACGCTAGGTAGCCTTTGGGATGCAGCGAGAGGGTGATGAACAAAGTTCTCAACGTCGGAGGCAACAACAAGGCGATTGCGCTGCCGCCCCAATATGCGGAATTCGAGCATCTGCTCCTGGATATTGATCCCAAGGGGTCGCCTGACATCCTCTGCGACGCCCGCCAACTCACCACTCTGGAACCCGACCAATTCGCTGCCGTGTATTGCTCGCACAACCTGGAGCACTACTACCGCCATGACGTGCCCAAGGTGTTGGCTGGCTTTCTGCATGTGTTGCAGGACGGGGGTTTTGCCCACATCCGAGTGCCAGACCTCCATGCGGTGATGCGTGAGGTGGTGGAGAAAAACCTTGATCTCGAAGATGTCCTCTACGTGTCACCCGCAGGGCCGATCATGGTGCTGGATGTGCTGTATGGCTACGGCGTGGAGATCGAGCGCAGCGGCCACGATTTCTACGCCCATAAAACGGGCTTCACCCGCAACTCTCTTCTTCGCATCCTTCAGGCTTCCGGCTTCCAATCGATATACAGCAGTGCAGGCAATCGGGAGATTCGTGCCATTGCCTTCAAGGGCACGCCCAGCGCCGAAGCCCTGGCGTTGTTTCAGCTCAAACCCTTGCCATAAGAAACCGTGCTGGGCTGGTGGAAGGGTTTGTGCTCAGCGTTCCAGCTCCAGCCACTTGCGCGCCTCCCGGGCATCCCGCTCCTGGCCGGAGCGGTGGCCCAGGGCAAAAGCACCCACCGCCAGCGCCACCGCAGCCGCCATGGCGCCTCCACGGCTGCGGCCGAGAGGGCCGGTGGGCAGGATCACCGGCACGGTGGCCGCGAGCATGAAGCTCATGGCCCCCAGGGCCGTGACCCCATACACAGCGGGTTTCACCGTGCGCCGGCTCAGGCCGTGCTTCACCAGCACCACCACCCCTATCAGGGGCACGGCGCTGCCCAGGGCCCAGGCCCAGCGCTCCCTCGGTGTGTCGCGCAGCCGGCGCTGGAAGGCGCTGGGGCGGGATGCCAGATCCATGGCTACTCCCTCCGGGGTGCGCCGCGCCGCTCGGCCAGCACCTGCTGCACTCGGCGCCAACTCACCCCATGGTGAGCGAGAGCCACCTGCAGGTGAAACACCATGTCGGCGGCTTCGCTCGCGATCGCTTCCGGTTCGTCGTCCTTGCAGGCCATCACGAATTCGGCGCTCTCTTCGCCGATTTTCTTGAGGATGCGGTTGTCGCCTCCGGCCAGAAGCTTGTTGGTGTAGCTCCCCTCCTCTGGCTGATCGCGTCGCCCCTCAATCACCCGCGCCAGTTCGGTGCAGGCGTCCGCCGGCGGCGGCAGGGCCAGGGGGCCTCCCCCGCTGGGTGATGTCGCGCTGTCGTAGAAGCAGCTGCGGGCACCGGTGTGGCAGGCCACCTCACCGGCTTGCTCCACCGTGAGCAGGAGCACATCGGCGTCGCAGTCGTAGCGCACCCCCCGCAACCGCTGAATGTGGCCGCTGGTGGCGCCCTTGTGCCAAAGCTTCTGCCGGGAACGGCTCCAGTAATGCACCTCCCCGCTTTCCAGCGTGCATTGCAGCGCTTCCTTGTTCATCCAGGCGAGCATCAAGACCGCCCCGTCCAGCCAGTCCTGGGCGATGGCCGGGATCAGGCCCGCCCCATCCCAGCGGAGCACCGCTCCGAGGGCCTCCGCCAGCCGCGCCGCCTCCTCCACAGGGGGCGGCGGAGAGTGGAAAGATGGTGGAGTGGCCACGACGGGCGCGTTACCAGCTGCAGCGATCCTCCCCCATGCCCAGCCCCCCGGCCTACACCTGCAGCAAGACCTTCCCGGGCTTTCCCTGCACCCACCGCCAGTGGCGCCATGGCGGCCATTGCCGTTTCGTGCATGGCTACAGCCGGAGCTTCACCTTCTGGTTCGCCGCCCATCGGCTGGATCACTGCGGCTTCGTGGTGGATTTCGCCAGCCTCCAGCCCTTGCGGGAGCGCCTGGCCCAGCACTTCGATCACACCTTCCTGGCCAGTGCCGATGATCCGCTCCTGCCCCAATGGCAGCAGATCCATGCCCTGGGCGGCCTGGATCTGCGGGTGATGGACAACGTGGGCATGGAGGCCACTGCCCACCTGGTGTGGGGCTGGGCCAATGAGCTGCTCCATGGGCGGGAGGGAGGCCGGGCCTGCTGTTTTCGGGTGGAAGCCCGGGAGAATGAGGTGAATGCGGGCTTTTACGCCGCCACTCCGGATTGGTTTTCCCTGGCGGACGGCCAGCCGCAGGTGTGGGAGGCCCCGTGAGCGGGGCTCTGGTGGCCCAGCGCTTCGCGACCGCCTGGGCTTTGTTTCAGGGGTTGCTGATTGAGGCGCTGCCTTTTCTCCTCCTCGGGGTGGTGATTGCCACCGCAGCCCGCTGGTTGGCTCCGGGGGGGCGGTGGCTTCGCCAGCTGCCCGACCATCCCCTCCTGGGCCCCCTCACCGGGGCGGGTATGGGCCTGGCCCTGCCAGCCTGTGAGTGCGGCAATGTGCCGGTGGCCCGGCGCCTCTTGGCCGCAGGGGCTCCGGTGGGCACGGCGTTGGGGTTTCTCTTTGCGGCCCCCGTTCTCAATCCCATCGTGCTCGCTAGCACCTGGGCCGCCTTCCCGGATCGCCCCTGGCTGCTCCTGCTGCGGCCCCTCGGCGCCGTGGTGGTGGCGGTGGGCCTGGCCCTGCTGCTGGGAATGCTGGGGGAGGGCCAGTTGCTGATGGGCGATCTGCTGGAGGAGCGGCGTCTCAGCCGGCCTCTGGGCGAACTCAGCCTGCTGGAGCGGCGCAGTGGCCTGCTGGGTGGCTCCCCCCCTGCGGCTCCTCTCCCCGTGTCCGCCCCGGTGCGCCCCCCTGCGGCGGAGCTGTTGCGCCACGGCAGCCAGGAATTTCTCTCCCTCGCCCTGGTGCTCGTGGTGGGCTGTGCCATCGCTGCCCTGGTGCAATCCCTGGTTCCCCGCCAGTGGTTTTTGGCCGTAGGGGGGATGCCCACCCTCTCGATCCTGGCGCTGATGCTCTTCGCCCTGGTGGTGTCGGTGTGTTCCAGCGTGGATGCCTTTCTCGCTCTGGGCTTCGCCGCCCAGGTCACCCCCGGCGCCCTGCTGGCCTTTCTGCTCCTCGGCCCGGTGATCGATCTCAAGCTCTTTGGCCTGCTTGGTCAGATCTTCCGCCCCCGGGCTCTCCTCCTCACCCTGGGGGGGAGCAGCCTGCTGGTGTTGTTGATCGGCCAGCTGGTGAACCTTTGGCGCCGCTGACCGGATCCTCCATGACCACCCTTCCCCAGCCCCCTTCCCCAGCCCTGCCCCCCCTGCAGCGAGGCGCTCTCTGGCGAGGCACGGCCCTGGCGCTCTGGGGCCTGCTGATGTTGTGCTCCACCGTGGATGGTCGGCTGGATCTGCTGCTGCGGGCCGTGTTCCACCCCCTGGTGGGACTGGCGGGAGCGGGGCTGGCGGCCCTGGCCGTGGCCCAGCTGGCCCAGGGGCTCCCTCGGGCCAGGGGCGCCCGGGAGCGGGTGCGCCCCAGCGAGCGGGCCCTGGTGGTCGCCACCACCCTCCTGACGGTGGCGGTGCTGGCTTGGCCCCCGGCCCCCTCCTTCTCCGATCTCGCCAGCCAGCGCCCCCGCGACAACACGGCGGAAGAGGAGCTGGCCTTCGTGTTGCCGCCCTCCCAGCGCAGCCTCACCGACTGGGTGCGGCTGCTGAGGGCCCAGCCCGATCCCGAGCTTTTTGCGGGCGATCCGGTGCGCATCAGTGGTTTTGTCTGGCCGGTGCCCGGCGAGCCGCCCCAGTTGGCCCGACTCCTGGTGCGCTGCTGCCTGGCCGATGCGGCGCCGGTGGGCCTGCCCGTGCGCTGGGCCGCCCTGGGCCCCGCACCACCGGCGGATCAATGGCTGGCCATCGAAGGCGTGATGGCGGTGGAGCCGGATCCCCAGACCAGCAGCGGTCAGCGCCTGGTGGTGGTGCCCCAGCGGATCCGGCCGATTGAGCGCCCGGCGCGGCCCCTGGAGCCATGAGCTCTTCCAAAGCCCGCCAGCCCCTCTGGGCCCTGGGCGGTCTGGTGCTGCTGGCCCTGGCCCTCCAGCAGGCCCTGCTGCGCCAGCCGCCTCGGCTGCAGCAGCTCAGCCAGGCGCCGGCCAGCTCCGGTCCTGCGGCCCTGCGGCTGCGGTTCAGCCGTCCCATGGATCCGGCCAGCCTGGCCACCAGCAAGCTGGATCCCCCCCTGGCCCACCGCTGGCTCGGGGATGGCGACACCTTCTTGCTCACCCTCGCCCCCGGGCTACGGGTGCAGGGTCCCCTTCGGCTCACCCTGGCGGGCCGCGACCTGATGGGGGTGCCCCTGCGGCCCCGCCGCTGGCTCTGGGATCCCCGGCCACGCCTGCTGGCCGTGGTGCCCGTCGCCGGTGGGGATCAGCTGCAGGTGCGGGAGCACGACGGCCGCTGGCGCCCCCTGCTGAGCCAGGTGTGGCCCCAGATCGTGGCGGTCGAAACCCTTGGCGACGGCACAGCTCTCGCCCTGGTGAGCCGGGAGGGGGAGGGCTTCCAGAGGGTGTGGCGGGTGCCCCTGCGGCAACGCAACCTGGCCCCTGAAGCCCAGGGGCTGGGGCCCGTGAAGGCCGCTGCGCCCGAGGCCCTGGAGCGGGAGCCTCTGCTCTTTGCCCATATCAGTGGCAACCGCCGCGGTGAGCTGCTGGTGCAGGCCGGTGGCGTGGCCGGTGAGGCGGTGCAGACCCAGCTCTGGCCCCCCTCGGGTCCTCCCCGCCCCCTCGCTCTCGATGCCGTCGGCACGGCCAGCCTCCTCCCCGAGGGGGGAGCGGTGGTGGTGCCCCGCAATGAGGGGCTCACCCTCGACGACCTCCCCCCCCGCCCTCCCCGGCGCCAGATCCTTCCTGGCAGCCGGGATCTGCTGGCCTTCTGTCCCCGCTCCGGTCGGGCCCTGCTGCGGCGCCACTGGCCCGACTACAGGCGCTCCCTGGAATGGCTGGAGCCCGGCCAGCCGCCGCAGGAGCTGTGGCGGGGCCCGGACGCCTTGCTGGCGGCCACCTGCCAGGGGGGTGGGGAGCGGATCCGGGTGGCTCTCCTGAGTGGGGACCGGCAGCCAGAGCTGAGCCTGCTCTCCCTCGATCGCCAGCGCCGCCAGACCCAGCTCCTGAAGCTCGATGGCTGGGAATTGGAACCAGGCACCCAGCTGGAGGACGATCCCACCACGGGGCAATTGGTGGCCGCCCTGCGCCCCTTGGCGAAAGGGGACGCAGGGCGGCGTCCCCTCCCGGCCCGGCCCATGCGCCTGCCCACGGGCGAGGACAAAGGGGCACCGGTGGCACTGGGTCCGCCGGTGCAACAGGTGCTCTGGCTTCCCCCCGGGGCAGTTGCTTCACAATGAAGCTGACCCTTCACTCCTGTCCCGCTTCTGCCCACCTGCGCCATGCCTCTCCCTGCCCTTTCCACCTCAGCTGCCTTGCCCGCCCGCCAGGAGCACTTGCTGACGGTGCTGCGAGAGGCGGACGATGAACTCTCCGGCCAGGATCTCCATGCCCGCTTGCGTGCGGGGGAGGGGGCCATGGGTCTGGCCACCGTCTATCGCCATCTGCGCCAGCTCCAGCAGCGCGGGCTGGTGCGTTGTCGCCATCTCCCCAGCGGTGAGGCCCTGTTTGCCCCCACGGAACGGGATGAGCACCATCTCACCTGTGTGGATTGCGGCCGCACCCTGCGGTTGCCCCACTGCCCCGTCCATGGCCTGGAGCTGCCAACGGCCCACCTGGAGGGCTTTCAGCCCCTGTTTCACACCCTGGAATTCTTTGGCCTCTGTGCCAACTGTCAGGAGCGGCAGGGGCCCGATGCCCTCCCGGCCTGACCGTTCCGCCAACCCGATCCCCCTGGCTCCCTAACCTCCAGACAGCACGGTCCGTCTCATGACCACCCCCTTACCGGTGACGATCCTTTCGGGCTTCCTTGGAGCCGGAAAAACCACCCTGTTGAACCACATTCTCACCAACCAGCAGGGCTTGCGCACAGCGGTGTTGGTGAACGAATTCGGGGAGATCGGCATCGACAACGATCTGGTGGTGACCACCGGTGACGAGATGGTGGAGCTCAGCAACGGCTGCATCTGTTGCACCATCAATGGCGAGCTTCTCGATGCGGTGTACCGAATCCTGGAGCGCCCCGAGCCGGTGGACTACCTGGTGGTGGAAACCACTGGCCTGGCGGATCCCCTGCCGGTGGCGATGACCTTCCTCGGCAGCGATCTGCGGGATCTCACCCGCCTGGATTCGATCATCACCCTGGTGGATGCGGAAAACTTCAGCGAAGAGCTGCTGCAAGGGGAGGTGGCCCGCTCCCAGATCCTCTACGGCGATTTGCTGCTGCTGAACAAGTGCGATCTGGTGGAGGAGGGGCGGTTGGCCGCCCTGGAGGGCCAACTCCGCGCCATCAAGAGCGATGCCCGCATCCTGCGTTCGGTGAAGGGGGAGGTGCCCCTGGCCCTGCTCCTCAGCGTGGGTCTGTTTGAGAGCGACAAGGTGGCGGCCCTGCAGGAGGCTCCAGCCCAGGCGGCCCACGACCACGACCACAGCCATGAGGACCACAGCGCCTGCGACCACGACCACGGGGTTTGCGCCCACGAGGGTCATGACCACGATCACCATCACCATCACCATCACCACGACGAGCATCCGGACCACCAGGCCATCGAAGGCTTCACGTCTCTCTCCTTTGCCAACGATGGGCCCTTCGCCCTGCGGAAATTTCAGAATTTCCTCGATAACCAACTCCCCGAGGGGGTGTTTCGGGCCAAGGGCATTCTCTGGTTCAACGAGAGTGAGCGCCGCCACGTGTTTCACCTGGCCGGCAAGCGCTTCTCCATCGATGACACCGACTGGAACGGGCCCCGCAAGAACCAGTTGGTGCTGATCGGCCGCAACCTCGACCACGACCGGCTTCGGCGCCAGCTCCAGGCCTGCGTGGCCAAGGATGCGGGGAAGGGTTTCGGGTAATCCCCCTGCAGCAATGGCTACGGCAACCCTGTCGAATGCCGCTATGGTGATTGGACCCGATGTTTCCCCATGCCTGAGCTGCTTGTCTCGGTCGGCATCCTCGCGATCCTGGGACTGCTCCTCTGGTTGGGCTTGGATTCGGACGACGACAATGGCGACGGTGGTCTGATGGAGCCTGCCCTCGTTCCCATCCCGGTGCGCCACCGCTGAGCACACTGGGTCTCCACCCCTGTCCCATGGCCCCAACGGGCGCTTCCACCTTTCCCCGACGTCCCGTCCAACGTCTCATTTTTCACGCCACCTTTGCCCGAACGGCCCTGGCGGTTCTGGTGCTTTTGCTGGTCTGCCTGGCCTTGGCTCCTGTGGTCGCCCTCCTGGCCCTTGCCGTGGATGGGGCCGACACCAGTAGCTTCCTGGGTCTGGGCCCTGAAGGCTGGATCGCCCTGCGTCACACGCTGTCTCTGGTGTTTGGAGTGGGTCTGGTGGTGGCCCTGCTTGGCACGGCGAATGGGTGGCTCACGGCCAGCTGTGCGTTCCCTGGTCGCCGCTGGCTGAGATTGGCCCAGGTGTTGCCGCTGGCCACACCGGCCTATCTGCTAGCCGCCACCTGGATGGATCTTGGGAGTCGCTTTGGCTGGCCCATCCATGGCCTGGGGTGGGCCATTGGGAGCCTGAGCTTGAGCACGTACAGCTACGTGTTCCTGCTGGCCTCCGAGAGCTTCGCGGCCCTGGGCCGTCGGCCCTTGGAGGCCGCCCGCAGCCTGGGGGTGGGACCCTGGGGGGGATTTCAGCGGGTTGCCCTGCCCCTGGCCCTGCCGGCCATCGGCGCCGGGGTGGCCCTCAGCGGCATGGAGGTGGTGAATGAGCTCGGTGCCGTGGAGCTGCTTGGTGTTTCCACCCTGTCCACCGCCATCCTGCAACGCTGGCAAGTGGATGGGGAGCCCCAGGCCGCGGCGGGCTTGGCCCTGGTGGCCCTGCTGATGGTGGCGGCGCTGCTGGCGGCGGAGCGCTCCTGGCGCCGCCGGAGCCGCCGCTGGATCCTGGGAAGCGGCCTGGATCGAGCCCCTGCCTATCGGCTTCGGGGTTGGCGGGCCCTGACAGCCCAGATCCTGGCACTGCTGCCGCCCCTGCTCACCCTCGGGGTGCCCCTGCTGTGGCTGGCCCTGAGCTGGGACCAGATGCAGGTGCAGGATCCCCTGGAGCTCTTCCTGCTCACCAGCCGCAGCTTCGGCCTTGCCCTGGTGGCCGCCACCGCCACCCTGCTGTTGGCCCTGGTGCTCGCCATCGCGCGCCGCTGGTTGCCCGATGCCCCCTGGTCGCCCCTGACCTTCCTGGCGGGCATGGGCTACGCCGTGCCCGGTGCCGTGTTGGCCCTCGGCCTGATGCTTCTGGGGAGCGGAGCGGGGCTGGCTCCTGTGGCCCTGTTGCTGTGGGGTTATGGCGATCGCTTTCTGGCGGTGGCCAAGCAGGGCCTCGACGCGGCCCTGGAACGGGTGCCCCCCAGCCTTGATGAGGCCGCCACCTCCCTGGGCGGCAACTGGTGGGCTGTTCTGCGTCGGGTCCATCTCCCCCTCCTGAGGGGGCCCCTGTTGGTCGGGGCCCTGCTGGTGTTTGTGGATGTGGTGAAGGAATTGCCGCTCACGTTTGCCTTGCGGCCGTTTGATTTCGACACCCTTGCGGTGCGGGTGTATCAATACGCCAGCGATGAGCGGGTGGGAGCGGCCCTGGTGCCGGCCCTTCTGATTCTTGTTCTGGGTTTGGTGTCCGCCCTGGCCCTGGTGCCCAGCCTCCAGCTTGGGGCCAGGGATGAGGCCTAGGGATCGCCCGTGCAGGCGGGACAAAGGGCCCGCACATTGAGCACCCCCTCCAACAGTCGGAAGCCATGCTGATGGGCCGCCGCTTCTGCGGCTTCCAGCACAGCCGGGCTTTCAAATTCCTCGATGCGCCCGCAACGCACGCACACCAGATGGTGGTGGAGTCGCTGGTTGTGGCCTGCCAGCTCGAAGCGACGCCCCCCTTCCGCCAGCTCCAGTTCCCTGAGGAGCCCCATGGAACTGAGCAGCCGCAGGGTGCGGTAGACCGTCGCCAGCGACACCTGCTCCCCTCGGTCGCGGAGTTTCTGGTGCGCTTCCTCCGCGCTGAGGTGCCGGCTCTCCCCCAGGCGCTCAAACAACCCGAGCATGCGCTCCCGCTGGGGAGTGAGCCGTTGGCCCCGGTCATGAAGGCTGCTGCGCAGGCTCATGGGGCAGGGCTCTCCAGGGGAGATATTTTTTCATCCAGATCCACCAGGCCTGCAGCCAGCAGGTCGGCCAGGGTCACCACGATTCGATAGCTCAGGGCGACGGCCAGCACGGGGGGCTCCGGCAGGGCAAGGCCGAGGCGCAGCAGCAGGGTTGCTTCAAACACCCCCAGACCCCCTGGGGCCCCAGGCACCACCAGACCCAGGGTCCAGGCGAGGGCAAAGCCGCTCAGCCAGGTGGTCCAGGGCACCATGGCCTGGAGGTCAAAGGCCCAGACGCAGCAGGCAAATCCGGCAAAGCGAAGCAGCACAAAGGCCAGCTGGATCAGCAACGGCATCCAGGGATAGGCCCCCACCTGGCCCGCTGATTCCGGATCCGCCTGTGGGCCCGACCCTTCCCCATCCTCCAGCCCCAGCTGGGAGGCCTTGCTGCGCTCGAGCTGCCGCAGCAGGGGATTGAGCCAGCGGGGAACCAGGAGTCCCAGGGGCAGAAGGGCCAGGGCCCCAAGGCCGCTTTGCCATCCCCCCAGGCTCACCAGGGCCAGGGCGGCGGTTGCGGCCAGCAGGGGTTCGATCAACACGGCCAGCAGGGCGGTGGCTGTGGCGACGGGGGCGCCAAGGGCGGCGCTGGGCTGGCGCAGGGCCTGCACCCGGCTGGCCAGATGCCAGATCCCCCCCGGCAGAAACTTGCGCAGGTTGGTGCTGATGTAGAGGCTCACCACGGGGGTGGGGCGGGGGCGCAGACCCAGCCAGCGCAGAATCACCACCCAGGCGAGGCCGCTCACCACCAGGCTCAGCAGACAGCAGCCCACCCCCAGCAGCAGCCAGAGCCACCCCTGGGGATCGAGCTGGTATTGGCGCAGCTGGCGGCTGTGGCTCAGCAGGGCCGCCATCACGAACCCGAGGCTCATGAACGTGATCCAGGGCCGCAGGCCCCCAGGAAGGCGCAGGGCTCGGGCTGCTCCTCTGGCGCGCCACTGTTGCAGGGTTTGCCAGAGCTGTTGAGGGGGCCTGGGCAGCCTCTGCACGAGGCTCTGCCATCGCTCCTTCATGGGGCGTCTCCAGGGGGAGCCTCCAGACGGGGGGGTGGGGGCGCTGGTGGATCGGCCATGGAGTCGGTCAGGAGCTGACGCATGTGGTCGAGGGAGACATGGTGCTGACGGGCCAGGTCCGCCAGGTCAGCATGTTCCAGCTTGAAGCGTCGCTGACCCTCGGGAAGGGTGGTCCACTTGCGCCGAACCGGTCCCCAGGATGTCTGGACCTGCTCCTGGCTTCGGGGCAGCCGCCAGCGGTGCTGCAGATCTTCCCGCAGGCCCAGGGTGGTGCTGTGGCGCCACCAGATGGCCCGCAGGCTTTCCGCCAGATCCGGAGGGGCCAGGGCCGTGATCAGGGTGCCCGCTCGCCCCTTCTTCATCAGCACCGTCTGGCTGAACACCTCCACCGCCCCGCCCTGCCGCAGAGCCTCCGCCAGGAACGCCAGATCTTCCGCCGTGGCGTCGTCGATCTGGGCCTGCTGCACCAGAAGGGGCTCACAGGCCAGGTCGCCATCGGCCTCCAGGGGGTCAGCCACCAGGAGCCGCAGCAGGTTGGGCCGATCGAGGTCACGCGTCCCGAGGCCCACCCCCACCACCTTCGGCACCAGAGCCGGCGGGGGCGAGAACCGGGTGGCCCAGCACGCCATCAGGGCCAGTCCCGTGGGGGTCGTGAGTTCGCCGGCGGGGAAGCCGGCGCTGCTTGCCAGGGGGATCGCGTGCCGGCGGGCCATCTCCAGCACGGCGGGCGCGGGCAGGGGCAACAGGCCGTGCGCCGTGCGCACGCTGCCATGGCCAGCGGGGGGGATGGCGCAGATCACGGGCTCGGCGTTCAGGTGCAACAACCCGGCGCAGACCCCCACCACATCCACCAGGGCATCGAGGGCCCCCACCTCATGGAATTCCACCGCCTCCGGGGCATGGCCATGGACCGCGGCTTCCGCCTCCGCCAGCCCCTGAAACACGGTGAGCACCCGCTCCCGGAGCAATGGGGGCCAGGGAGCCTGGAGAATCTGCTCCCGCAGGGGGCCCCAGGGCCGGTGGTGGGGCTGGGCCTCCAGGGCCCTCACCTCCAGGTGCACCCCCCGCAGGCCACCGCTGCGTCGCTCGTCCCGATCGATCCGGTAGGTGCCGCCCAGGCCGAGAGCCTCCAGGGGGCTGTGGATCACCGGCTCCGGCACCCCGGCATCCAGCAGGGCGGCCAGGAGCATGTTGCCCGCCAGCCCCGTGGGGCAGTCGATGACCACCAGGCTCATGGGGTGAGGAGGGATCGACCCAGCCGGGGGGCGGTTGTCGCCAGTTCGTCTGCCCGTTCTTCCAGTTCCTGCCGGCGGGTCTTGAGCAGGCTGCTCACGTCCCTGCGGGCCTGGCGCTGTTCCCTCTGGGCGGTGGTCACGTCATAGCCCGAAAGGCCCCAGAGGCGCCCCAGCTGGGCCTTGTCGTCGGCTCCGCCGGCGCTGGTGCCATAGATCAATTCCTCGGCCACCATGCCCGCCTGCAGCACCCGGCTCCAGCGCCGCAGATCGTGCAGGGGCAACTTGGCGGCAGGGGGAAGCTCGAATTCCGTGAGGCCTCCGCCGCTGACGCCCGCCTGGAGGGTGGCCCAACTGCCCACCAGCACCCGCCGCACGGGCACCGCTTCCGCCTGGGCGATCAGGCCATGGGCCGCCTCATGGATGGCGATCCGCCGCAGACGGGCCGCTCCACCCGGCAGGGCTTCAGCGACCACATGGCCGCCCCGGCCGCCGAAGTAGGCTGCATCGGCAGTGAGGGCCGCCAGGGCGAGCCCAGTGAAGAGGGTGGTGATCCAGGGGGAGAGGCCCACCGCGGGCCCTGCCACGGCCGCCACCGTGATGGAAAACACGGCCAGGCCGGCGGTGAGGGCTCCAGTGTCTCCGGGGAAGGCCATGACCTAGGGGCTGGGGCGGCTGACGGCCCGGCCATGGCTGCGGGGGCCCGCTGGGCCGGCCCCCTGGGATCCGGAGCTGGAGCGGGCCTCCGGCCGGCTGCCCCGACTCTCGCCGCCGCTTCTGCGGGCCTTGCCGCCCCGGTTGCCCCGCTGGGGGAGTTCGGCGATCACCTCATAGCGATCCACCGTGAGCATCTGCTCCTGGCGGCGGGCGTCGATGGACACGAAATGGCGCAGGTGCTCCAGGGGGATGGTGCCGCTCAGGTGCAATTTGAAGGGCGTGGGTCGGGTGCCGTCGGCCCTGGGAAGTTGGCGCACCTTCACCACCACATCGCCACTCTCGGGGCGGGTGTAGATCAGCTCGCCGCGCACGGAGAAGTAGTCGTCCCCCTCGGGCAGGGTGTCGGAGAGGGGGGCATCTGCAGCCACCTCCTCCCGGGAGAGGGTGCTCGGTTCCCAGACCCCCATCAGCTGGAGATGGAGGGTTTTGTCATCGCGGCTGCGGGGGTACACCACCCAGAGGTGGGGCTGGCTGATGTCCAGGTGGCGCCGCATCAGGGTCAGCAGCCGGCCCAGCACCACGGCCTCGAGGTTGCTGCCATCGCTGGTGGTGAGCCGGCCGCGGGTGAGTTGATCCTTGTCCTGGGGTTCGAACACGCCACGCACCAGCCCGATGGCCCGGTATTGCTGGGGTTCGCTGACCGGTGAGATCGGATGGGGGCGCATGGGGTGGGGGTAGGGCCTGAAGCAAGCTCCAGGGTCAACGGCAGAGTATGGCCGCAAACGGTAGTCTCCTCGCAGGCGTTCAGCCACCTTTTTTCGTGCTCGCATGCCGACGCTTTCCCTCCGCCCGGCCTGGCTTGGCACCGTGCTTCCCGCCTTGGCGGTTGTTGCGCTTTCCGTGGGTGGGGGTTGGTGGCTGGGCCAGAGGCAGAAGCTCCAGCCCCCTCCCGTGGATGCTCGCCGGGCGGCCTTGATCCGGGAAGCCGCCCTGTTGCAGAGCCGGGATGAGGCTCTGCAGGCCACGCCCCAGGAGCGTCAGCGCCTGCTGGAGCTCCTGGTGGGCCTGGAGCGTCAGCCCGAGGCCATCGCCCTGCTGGAGAAGTTCGCCGACCGGGAGCCCCAGCAATGGAGCCTGCGGTTGATGCTCGCCGAGCTGCGCCGCGACCAGGGCGACCGGGTGGGAGCGGAGCGGGAGCTGCGCCAGATCCTGCATCAGCGGCCGGCCCAGATGGAGGCCCTGCAACTGATGGCCCTGGTGTTGCTGGAGCAGGGGAAAGGAGCGGAGGCGGAAGCTCTCATCAAGGCGGCCTACACGGCCAGCAGCAAGCCGCCCGCCAAACCCGACGCCCTCGGCCAGGGGTTGCTGCTGGCGGAAGTGCAGCAGCGCCGCCAGTTGCCCGCTGCCGCTGAGGCCACCTACGGCCAGCTGCTCCTGGCCTTCCCAAGCGATCAGCGCCCCCCGCTGGGTCTGGCGCTCTTGCGGGAGCAGCAAGGCAATCTCAAGGGCGCCCTGGACGCCCTGGATCAGGCCAGGGATCGGGGCAAGCCGGATGGTTCCTACCGGGCCACCCTGGATCGGCTGGCGGCCGACTGGCGACTCAGGGCGTACCGGCAGCCCCCGAAGGCCGCGGCGAAGCCACCACAGGGCTCGATGGCTTCCCCCCAGCCTGTGGGCCCGTCTGGGCCTCCAGGTCTTTGAGGGCCTGATCGATGGCGTCGCCCGGTGGGGTGGCATCGTCCATGGCTGTGCCTTTGCGGATCTTGTTGATCAGATCCAGGGGATTGGTGGGGTTCAGGCCCCCAGAGCCGCCACCGGTGCGGCTGCCACTGGCCGGGTCGTAGTTGTAGATCTGGCTTTCCGCTGGGCTGGTGCCCATGGTCTGGCCGTAGCCCGCCTGCTGGGCTGCGGCAGGGAGTTGGGGGCTGGCCAGGCCCAGGGGGATGGTGGAGAGCAGGCCCAGCACCAGTGCGTTCAGCCCAGAGGGGTGGCGAGGGGTGTGGGACATGGAACCAGGCACCGGCCGATGGATTGGGGTGCATGCTAAGGGACCTTTTCGGCGCTCGGATCGCGCCATCCCCTCGCCAGCCATGCGGATTGCCACCTGGAATGTGAACTCCGTGCGCACCCGCCTGGAGCATCTCTGCCGCTGGCTCCAGGAGGAACGGCCGGAGGTGGTGTGCCTGCAGGAAACCAAGGTGACCGATGACCTCTTCCCCCTGGCCCGCTTGCGGGAGCTCGGCTACGCAGCGGCCATCAGTGGGCAGAAGGCGTACAACGGCGTGGCGATCCTCAGCCGGCTGCCCATGGAGGATGTGCAGGTGGGCCTGGCGGCCCTGCTCCCCGGGGATGGCGAAGCCCAGGAGCTGGATGGGCAGAAGCGGGTCGTCAGCGCCCGGATCGAGGGGGTGCGGGTGCTCAATCTCTATGTGCCCAACGGCTCGGCCGTGGGATCGGAGAAATACGTCGACAAGCTGCGCTGGCTGGGCTGCCTGGCGCGCTATCTGGCGGTGCAGGAGGGCCAGGGGGATCCCCTCTGCATGGTGGGCGATTTCAACATCGCCCTGGAAGCGCGCGACATCCACGACCCGGCGCGGCTCACCGGCGGCATCATGGCCACCGCTGCAGAACGGGAGGGGCTGGGCCAGGTGCTCGGCAATCGGCTGGTGGATGTGTTCCGGGTGTTCGAGCCGGAGAGCGGCCACTGGAGCTGGTGGGACTACCGCACGGGGGGGTGGGAGACGGGCCGCGGCTGGCGCATCGACCACATCTACCTCGACGACCTGCTGCTCAACTGCGCCACGGGGTGCGTGATTCACCAGCAGCTGCGGGGCCTGCCCCAGCCCAGTGATCACGCGCCGGTGGTGGTGAATCTGGCCTGGCCGCCAGACGAGGAGGGCGAAGGGGAGGCGGACGACGACGACGGGTGGTGACCCTAGGGGCCCGGTTGGCAGGAGAGGAAGCCGGTGGCGTAGGGCTTGCACGCCCAGCCCTCCTGCTGCATCCAGGCGAGGGCCCCCCGGTTCCAGCCGTCATCACTGGCCCAGCCGGGTTCGTGGAGGTGGAGCACGAGGCGGTTGATCCCGGCCATGGCGTCTGGCTTGAAACGCTGACTGGGCATCCGGATCTCCCGCCGGTGGGTGAGGTGGGGGGAGAGGTAGGTCGGGGCGATCACCCGGTCTTCTGGGGTGATGTCTCGCACCACCTCCTGCGCGGGACCGCTCAGGAGCCGCCGTTCGCCGAAGTTGTCGAGCAGGTCGCCTGGATCGACCAGGCCAACCCACAGCACCAGGAGCCAGAGCAGGGGCAACCAGATCCACCGACGCACCCACTGGTGCAGGGTGGGATCGGCGGCCAGCCCCTCGATGGTGGCCACCACCATCAGCACGGCGAGGGGAAGCTGATAGTGAAACTGGAGGTCGCGCTGGGCGGCACTTTCCGAGAGGGCATTGGCCGCCAGGAGGGGCAGGCAGGCCACGAGAGCCGGCAGGGATCGTCTGCGCCATGACCAGGCCAGGGGCAGGGCCAGCAGGAGCAGATAGGTGCCGATGTCCGGGAGGTGAACCACCTCCAGCACCCGTGCGGGGTTGAGCAGGAGGGTCCAGAAGATCGTGGCTGGGCTGTCGCCGAAGGCGGTGAACCGCTCGAGGGCGGCAGGACCCTGGCCCTCATTGAGTCTGGGGTAGAGACCTTCGCTGAGGAAGAAGAGCCAGCCCATGCCGAGGCCCAGGGTCCCCAGGGCCCACCTCCAGCGCCGCCGCAGGAGTTCCCCCAGGCCGGTGCCGATGGCGATCAGGGCCAGGCCATCGCGAAAACCAAGCACCAGCGCCCACACCAGCATCCAGGCCCACCAGCGTTGGCGGGCTTCGAGCACAAACGAATGGGCCAGCAGGGGCATGGCCAGGGTTTCCGGGTGGAAGTCGTAGAGGTTGGTGTGGAACACCGTGGCCTGCAGCCACCAGGCAGCGGCCACGAACCAGCAGAGCCGCTGGGGCAGCCCCCGGAGTGCGGCCAGCCGCCAGAGGGGGATGGCGGTGACCGCCAGGCTGAGCGACTGCAGCATCAGGAGCCACTGCACCGAGGGATGGATCCGGTACAGGAGCCCCATCGAGAGGAAGGCCCAGGCCCCATGGTTGCCCATGTGGGAGAGGCCCAGCAGGGTGGAGCGGGTCTCCAGCCCCTGGGCGGCCTGCCAGGCCACCTGGTCGTAGATCCCTAGATCGAAGGCGTTGCTGCGCAGCAGCCCATGGCGGAGGGCAGCCAGGGCCCACCAGGTGAGCCACACCGCGGCGGTGAGGACAAGGAAACGGCGAGGAGGCGCCTTGCTCTCCAGGGGGGATGGCATGCCGTGCGAGGACAACCTCTTCCAGGATGCCCATGGTGCCACCCATGGTGGTCTCCGATCCTGCAGACTTTTCTATGCTCGGGATGCGCGCCTTCCCTGACCCCGTCGTCCCATGACGTTGATCGCGATCAACATCCTCTTGGAGCCCGATCCGGCCACCATGGAGCGTGCGAAGGCCATCAATTCCCGCCTGCTGGCGAACTATCCCGAAGGCTTTCCCTTCGATCGCCACCACACCCCGCACATCACGATCCTGCAGAGGTTTGTGCCTCGCGACGCCGTGGAGGCGGTTGGCCGGGTGGTGCGGGAGGTGGTGGCTGCCGCACCGGCCCCGCACTGGGAGAGCGTGGCCACGGGGTATGAGGTTCTGGTCCATGGCGATGTGGGCGTGATCGGCATCGTGATCCAACCCACGGAGGATTGGCTCCGGCTCCAGACGGGGATCATCGAGGCGGTGGCGCCGTTTGCGGCGGAGCGGGGAACGGCAGAGGCCTTC